>Ga0137378_10003553_pt1 | contig 13472 bp, 13 predicted proteins | sample SagtaG_21_FD_104813 | JGI IMG/M metagenome (GOLD analysis project Ga0137378, IMG submission 104813) | Vadose zone soil microbial communities from Sagehorn Ranch, Mendocino, California, USA - Sage2_L_60_16 metaG | ecosystem: Environmental > Terrestrial > Soil > Vadose zone | place: USA... | reverse complement strand
CGACGGCGCGAACGATTTTCAGATTTTGGTCAAGATCGTCTTGCCCCTCTCCAAAGCCGTGGTGGCGGTGGTGGCGCTGTTTTACGCGGTCGCGTACTGGAACGACTTCTTCACCGCGCTGCTCTATCTCAACGACAGCGCGATGTGGCCGCTCCAGCTGGTGCTGCGGCTGTATGTCGTGCAGGGAGCGCCGTTACCGAGCGCGGGCGACGTCGTTGAAAACGCGCCGCCATTGCAATCGATCCAGATGGCGGTCGTGGTGGTGGCGATGATTCCGATCCTGTTGGTCTACCCATTCTTGCAGCGCTACTTCACGCGCGGCGTCTTGAGCGGAGCCGTCAAGGGGTAGCTTCTCAGGCTTCTTGGCACCTCCTTCCGCACTGTAGGGACTGTAGGGCTTTTCGTCTTACGCGGTGAGGGCTGCTTGCCTACTTCCCGCCGGGTCCCACTTCTCGAGCTTCGGGAAGATCTTCTTCGGATTGGTGTTCATGATCGTGATCTTGTCTTCCTGACTCAGGAAGGCGAACGAGTCGAGCACGGGCACCAGGTCGTCGCCGCTGCGGCCCGTCTCGGGGATCACGTGTCGGCCTGAGCCTGGCGCTTCGGTGCCGAAAACGATGCGCTCCACGCCACGCTGCCTGATCGCGCACTCAAGGAAGATCGAGTCGTACGCGCAGGTGTCGAAGTACAGATTCTTCGAGAGGTCCTTCTGCGGCAGATGCGGATCCGTCTTGTGGAAGCGATCCAAGCCACCTCCACAGTGGCAGACGACGACCTTCAGCTCTGGAAAACGCTCGAACACGTCGCCGTGGCCGAGGAACTGTGTTGCCAGGTACTGCTCCGTGTAGAAGCCGAGCTGATAGTTGTGCGGCACCACGCGGAAGCGACGGTCGAGCGCGTTCGTGCCGTGGACGATGATCGGCAGTTCCCATTCCTGGCACTTCTCGTAGAGTGGAAACCAGTAGGCCTCGTGCATGCCGGGCGTGGTGCGGCGGCCACCCGGGTCCGGGCTGGCGTACGTGGCAATGAAGCCGAGGTCCTTGACGCACCGCTCGAGCTCACCCAGTACGTGCGTCGTGTCTGGCGCATTGCTCAGCTGCGGCAGCTGCGCGGCGCCGATGAACCGGTCCGGGAAGTCCTGGACCTGGGTGTGGATGCAGTCATTCACGAAGCGCGCCCAGTTCGGCACCAGGTGCTCCTCCATGAAGCCCATGACGCGGAAGGGCCGCGGTCCGATGATCTGAACGTCGATATTCCGCGCATCCATGTAGTCGATGTGCCGCTGCGAGGCGCGCTTGAAGTCGTCAGCCGACAGCCCAGGGCTCTGCCGCCCGCCGCCGATCGGGCTGGGAAAGGCGGTGTTGGCCGCCATCATGAGCATCAAATAGTTGCTGGTTGCCTCAGGTGACGAGACGTGACCGTGGACGTCCAGGACCTTTACGCCGTTGTACATACGTAAGCGCTCCTCTCCTCGATCGCAAAGCTGAATGGAACCACACCTATCGCGCCAAAAGCGACTACACCCCCACACTTGGTGCAACCCATACCTATCAGGCGTAGCATGAACATATGCTGAGCGCCGAGGACAACGCACTCATCACCCAGACCGGCCAGGGCACGCCCATGGGCGAATTGTTCCGCCGCTTCTGGCTGCCGGTCATGCTCCCCGAGGAGGTCCCGCAGCCCGACTCGCCGCCCATCCGCCTCAAGATCATGGGCGAATACGTGGTTGCTTTCCGCGACTCCAACGGCAAGGTTGGCATCCTCGAGGCGTTCTGTCCACATAGAAGAGCGCCTCTCTTTTATGGCCGCAACGAAGAGTGCGGCTTGCGCTGCGCCTACCACGGCTGGAAGTTCAACACCGCCGGCAACTGCGTGGACATGCCCAGCGAGCCGGCCGACTCTGATTTCAGAGAAAAAGTCCAGATCCAGGCCTATCCAACAAAAGAGTGGGGCGGCGTCATCTGGGCCTATATGGGCCCACCGGACAAGATGCCCCCGGACCTGCCGCAGATGGAGTGGGGCCTTGTTCCGACCGAGCAAAGAAGAGTCACCAAGAACTTTCAGGAGTGCAACTATCTGCAGGCGCTCGAGGGCGACATCGATACCGCCCACGTCTCGTATCTGCATTCGACGAAGAAGCCGATCCCGCGGAACCAGGGCGTCGTGCGCCCCGCCGGCAGGACCGACAAAGCACCCAAGCTGATGGTGCTCAACCACGACGCCGGCTTCGCCTACGGCGGTCGACGGACCATGCCCGAAGGCGGCTACTACTGGCGCGTCACCCAGTTCCTGTGGCCGACGTATGCCTTCATCCCTGCTTTTTCGTGGCCGAAGACCTGCACATATACCGTGCCGGTCGACGACCACCACTGCTTCCGCATGAGCTTCGCCTACAACGTCGAAGCGCCAATCGACGCGTCGATCCGCTTCCAACCTGGGCAGGGCATCGGTCCGTGGTCGCGCACGTACGGCCAGTTCTGGTTCGACGATGGCCTGTGCATCGACACCTGGCTGCTCGACCAGAACAAGCGCAACCATTACTTCATGGATCGCGAGAAGCAGCGGGTTGAGAGCTTCACCGGCATCGAGGGCATTCCGACGCAGGACCGCGCCATGACCGAGGGGATGGGTTTCATCTGCGATCGCACCAGGGAGCGCCTGGGCACCACCGACGTCGCCGTCATCGCCGCGCGGCGCGGCTTGATCGACATGGCGCGGAACCTCGAGAAAGGCATCGAGCCGTACTGCGCGACGAACGCCGACGCCTACCGCCTCCGCGCGCTTGACGTAGTGACGCCCGATGGCGATCTGGCGCCAGTGCTCGAGCGCTATCGCGACGAAATCACGGTGACGCTGCCGGCCTGAGCGATGCAGCGACGGGATTTTCTCAGAGCCACCGGCGGCGCGCTGGTCCTCTCAATGGCTGCTGCGTGCGCGCCTGCCCCCTCCAACGCTCCCGCGGCGCCACCAACCGCCACTGGTAACGCGTCAGCCGCACCGCTGCCAACGTACGTTCCGTTCCAGGGACCACCACCCGACTTCCCCGCCTCCGCCGACGGCATCGTACCCGCCGGCTATCTCACTTTCCCCAAGAATCTGGTCAAGTCCACCACGGGCGGGCCCGTCGGCAAGCAGGGCGACCAGGTCAGCTTCCTCTCCTACAGCATCAACCCCACTCCAGCGCCCGTCGATCAGAACCCCGCCTGGCAACAGGTCAACAAAGACCTCGGTCTGGACCTCAAATTCACCTACACCGCGCTCCAGGACTACAACGTCAAACTTCAGACCGTCCTGTCCAGTGGCCAGCTGCCGGACACGTTCACCATGAACGTGCTCGGCGTATTGATCCCCAACGAGATCGACTTCTTTCAGACCCAGTGCGCCGATCTGACGCCGTTCGTCAGCGGCGACGCCATCAAGGCATTCCCGAACCTCGCCAATCTGCCGCAGAGCGCCTGGCGCAATTGCCGCTTCAACGGCAAGTTCTACGCCCTGCCGCGGGTGGTGAATGCCGTCGGTTCGACGTTGCTGGTCCAGCAGAACTTGCTCGACGACATCGGTGTTGCGCAGATTCAGAACAAAGACGATTTCGCCAATGCCGTCAAAGCAATGACCAGGAACAACATCTACGGCATTGGCGGCATCCAGGCCAACACGATGCAGTGGGTGCTGGAGATGTTTCGCGCGCCGAACCTGTGGCGCGAGTCAAGCGGCAAGTTCACCAAAGATTGGGAAACGCCTGAATACAAAGAAGCGGTCGCTCTGCTCAAGAGCTTCTGGGACGCCGGCTACGTACACCCGGACACTCCGACGTATTCGCAGCAGCAAGGTGCGCAGCCGTTCTACGCGGGCAAGTTCGCGATGTATCCGACGAACTTCTTCGCGTTCGGTATCGCCTGGGATCGGCTGCTGGGCATCAACAAGAACTTCCGATTGAGTGCGCTGATCCCGCCCGGGTTCGACGGCAGCAAGGGCGTCCAGTTCCAGGACTGGGGCGGCAACCAGATCACCGTGCTCAAGAAAGGCTCTGCGGAGCGTATCAAACAGGTGCTCGGCGTGCTGAACTATCTGGCCGCGCCGTTCGGCAGCCAGGAGTATTTGAACCTCTGGTACGGCCAGCAAGGGACCGACTTCAACTTCGACGAGCACGGCAATCCCGTGTATACCAAGACGGGCCAGAACAACGTCCAGTACATCGCCTGGCAGACAATCATCAGTCCGCCGGCGGTGCTCTTCGACAGTGCGGGCGATGCGAACTTCGTGAAGACCGCCCACCCGACTGAAACGGCGGCGCACGAGCTGGCGGTCACTGACCCAACCGTCGGCCTGTATTCGCCGACCAATGCCACCAGAGGCGCAAGCCTGACCCAGACGGTCTGGGACGGCGTAAACGGCATCCTCTTCGGCCGCACGGACCTCGCTTCGCTAAACCAGCTGGTGGGTGACTGGCGTAAAAACGGCGGCGACCAGATTCGGTCGGAGTACGAAGCGGAGTTCGCGAAGAGCAGCACTTGACGTTTGTGTTGTTTCGCATTCGTTGGCAGCGTCTGAACACGCCTGAGTCACTCCTGATCGATTTCGTATTCGTGAAGCAACGTCGCCGCGTTCGTCCGCTGATCCGATTCAAGATCAGCACGGATGAACTCCGGAAATGGCAGCCCCTGGTGCGAAAACTCCTCGCCCAGCGCTTCCAGAGAGAGCCCGCCCCGTCGGCTACTTGGGCTCAGCTTCGCCAGCTGGATCCCCTCACCGCCGCAGCCCGGACACACTTCTTCGGTGTCCAAAACCTCCCCCGAACCATGGCACTCGCCACACAGGTCCACCGTATTCAGATAAAACCCCTGCTCCGTCGGCTCCCAGCCGAAGAACACCACCCTCGCCGAGTGGCGATACCATCGCCGACTCATCGCAGTACCATTTCCCATCTGGAGGGTACCTGAACGTGCTGAAACAGGAAGACAATGAGCTGATCACCCGCGTCGGACCTGGCACGCCCATGGGCAACTTCATGCGCGAGTACTGGGTGCCCGCCATGCTGTCATCGGAAGTGCCCACCCCCGATTCGGACCCGTTGCGCGTGTTGCTGCTCGGCGAGCAGTTGATCGGTTTCCGCGACACCAACGGCAACGTCGGTCTCATCGCCAACAACTGTCCCCACCGCGGCGCCTCCCTGTTCTTCGCCAGAAACGAGGAACAAGGGCTCCGCTGCGTCTACCACGGCTGGAAATTCGACGTCGAAGGCAACTGCCTCGACATGCCCAATGAGCCAGCCGAGTCCGATTTTCGCACCAAAGTCAAGGCAACGGCTTACCCAACCCGCGAACGAGGTGGCATCGTCTGGGCTTATCTCGGTCCAAGAAAACAGCCGCCACCCCTGCCGGACCTCGAAGGCAACATGCAGCCGGACGCCGATCAATTCGTCCGCGCCACACAGCTCGCCTGCAACTGGCTCCAGATCATGGAAGGCGACATCGACACCACACATGTCGGCTTCCTCCACTACGGCGGACTGAAAGCGGAAGACCAGATCCCGGGCAGCTTCTCCGAGTACCAGCTGCGCGTGAAAACCGCCCATTTCGAGGTCATCGACACCGAGGCCGGCGCCGCCTACGGTGCTCGTCGTCCAGCAGCCAATGACCAGGTGTACTGGCGCATCGCCCAGTGGTGTTTCCCCTTCTACAGCTTCACTCCACCTGGCGTACTTGGCACCAAGAAAGGCGGCAACGCGCGCGTGCCAATGGACGACACGCACACCATGACCTTCAGCATGGTGAGCGGACGCAACCGGCCCGGTGGTGCAAGTCCGCTCGCGATCCGAGTGCCCCAGAAGCCAAACACCACCGACTGGTACGGCCGCTTTCGTCCAGAGCAGGAGCGGTCCAACGATTTCCTCATGGACCGCGAGGTCCAGCGCGCCAACACCGGCCCTTCCGGCTTCACCGGCATCAACGGCATCGGTATGCAGGACGCCGCCATGACCACCAGCATGGGCGACATTTACGATCGCTCATTGGAGCACCTGGGCACCACCGACGCCATGGTCATCCGCGTCCGCCGTCGCCTGATTGCCGCCGTCCAGGCGCACATGAAGCACGGCGCCGTGCCACCAGGTGTCGAGGATCCGGAGGCCTATCGCGTCCGCTCGGGTGGCGTGTTCCTCCCACCGGATGCCGACTGGGTAGACGCAACGCGCGAGCTCCGTCAGGCATTCGTCGAGCATCCGGAGCTCGATCCAGCGCTCAATGGTCCGCTATGAAACTCGAGGACTACCTGGCCATTCCGTATCGGCTGGTGGCGTACTCCGCCGAAGCCGCGGACGGCACCTGGCGCCGCTACGCCGCGTATCCGGAGATCGGCTGCGTCAGCGAGGCTGACACACCCTGGGAAGCCCAGGAACAACTGGAGGAGCAGCGCGTGCGCTACATCATCGACCACGTCCAGCGCGGCGAGCCAATTCCTGTCCCACGGCCACCGCTCAAGTCGATGACCACCGTGCTGGACCTCGAGCGCCTCGGTTTTGCAAAGTGGCTGGTCGACACCCAGCAGCTGAACGAGGGCCAATGAAAGTCGCAATTGTTACTGGCGGTGGCAGCGGCATCGGCCGCGCCTCTGCACTTGCCCTGGCACGCAACGGATTCAACGTGTTCGTCGCCGGCCGCCGCAAGGAGCCACTGGATGAGACCGCAAAACTCGCCTCCGCGAGCGATACGCGCATCATTCCCGTGGTCGCCGATGTGTCTGACCGAGAGCAGGTGCTGCGCCTGTTCGCGGAGGCAAAGAGCACGTTCGGCCGCCTCGACGTGCTGTTCAACAACGCCGGACGCGGCGCGCCCGGCATCAACCTCGAAGACCTGACTCCGCAACAGTGGCTCGACGTGGTGGGGGTCAACCTGAACGGCACATTCTGGTGCACCCAGGAAGCCATCAAGATGATGAAGGACCAGGACCCGCGGGGCGGCCGCATCATCAACAACGGGTCCATTTCGGCGCACGCGCCGAGGCCGAATTCAGCGCCGTATACCTCCACCAAGCACGCCATCACCGGGCTCACCAAAGCGACCGCGCTGGACGGGCGGAAATACGACATCGCGTGCAGCCAGATCGACATCGGCAACGCGCTCACCGATATGACGCGGGTGTCCAGCGCCGGCCAATTGCAGCCGAATGGCGAGACGGTGCCCGAACCGCGGATGGATGTGGAGCATGTGGCCCAGGCCATTGTGTTCATGGCCAGTCTGCCACTGGAGTCCAATGTCCAGTTCATGACCATCATGGCGACGAAGATGCCGTTCGTCGGGCGCGGCTAAAACGGAGGTTCGCGATGTCTCAATTCAAAATCCAACCCCATAGTCGACTCCAGGAGTGGATTGCCGAGGACAAAGGCTACTTCCGCGACGAGGGCCTGGACTACGTCTTTCACATTCCGGGCAGCCTCGACGCGATGGGCGTCGGGCGCAGCTACCACCTGAGCGGCGACACCGCGAACGGCGGCGCCGTGCAATCCGCTGACGAAGTGAAGCACGGCGCCTTCGAAACCATGGAAGCTGGCCGCACCTGCGACATCAGCGCGGCGTGTCACTGGGCGGTCAACATGGCCGCATCCGGCGATCACGGCAAGATGTGGGGCCACGCTTACTCCGTTACACCCGCCGGCATCTACGTGGCCGCCGATTCGTCGATCCGCAAGCCGGAGGACCTGCGCGAACGCGAAGTGGGTGTGGGTTATCACTCCGGCAGCCACTTCTCCGCGCTTCAGGCGCTGGAGGCGTTCCTCCAGCCGGATGAGATCAGGCTCAAGTTCATTGGTTCGCCGAATGACCGTGTAGCGCAGCTACTGGACCGGCGCATTGAATCAGCCAACGTGTTCGGCCTGCAGTCGTACATCGTCGAGCAGCAGGGTTTTCGCAAAGTGGTCGACACCTCGTTCATGATCGGCTTTTTGATCTCGGGCGAGGACGTGGCCATGTCGGACGTGGAGAGATACTTCCGCGCGCTGCAGCGCGCACAGCGCGACATCGACGTGGAGCACCAGCAGTACACCCACTATTACCTGCGGGAAATGGCCGACGAGTTCAAGCCACTGGTCGACGTGCGCGCGTTCGGTCCAGGCGAGCGAATCGTGTTCGAGCCCTACACCCGTGAGGTGTACGAGCAGACGCACCGCTGGATGAAGAAGCTTGAGCTGTTCTCCGCCGAGCAACTGGGCGAGGCGAACTACCGCACCGCCGTACTGGTGTAAAGGGAGCCTGTCATCGCCTCTTAGATTAGGGAGAACGCCTCCGATGTTGAGTCAGGAAGAGAACGAGCTGATCACGCGGGTCGGACCAGGCACGCCCATGGGCAATCTGTTCCGCGAGTACTGGCTGCCCGCCATGCTCTCGGAAGAGCTGCCCCAGCCGGACAGCGATCCGGTGCGCATCCTGATGCTCGGCGAACAGCTCATCGCCTTCCGCGATACCAACGGCAACGTCGGCTTGCTGGCCAACAATTGCCCCCACCGCGGCGCATCCTTGTTCTTCGCCCGAAACGAGGAACAAGGGCTCCGCTGCGTCTATCACGGCTGGAAATTCGACGTCGCGGGCAACTGCCTCGACATGCCCAACGAGCCAGCCGAGTCCGATTTCCGCACCAGAGTCAAGGCAACGGCTTACCCAACTCACGAACGAGGTGGCATCGTCTGGGCCTATCTCGGTCCAAGAAAACAGCCGCCACCGCTGCCTGACCTCGAAGGCAACATGCTCCCGGGCGCCCAGGCCTGGGCCTACCAGCAGCAAGCCAACTGGTTCCAGATCCTGGAAGGTCACATCGACACCGCCCACGTCAGCTTCCTGCACTACGGCGGCATCCAACCGGAGGACGTCCCAGCCGGCACCTTCTCCGAGTACCAGCTCCGCCAGCGCTCAGCGCACTTCGAAGTCGTCGACACCGAAGGCGGGGCGTCGTATGCCGCGCGCCGCCCGTCCGCGCCGGGCATGGTGTACTGGCGCGTCGCCCAATGGATTTTTCCAAGCTTCTCGATGGCGCCGCCAGGCGTCCTCGGCCTGGGAAAACGCAACGCCTGCGAAGTCCCGCTGGACGACCACCACACCATCACCTACCAGATGTCCGTCAGCCGGGGACGACCAGGCATCGGACCGAACCAGAACATGAATCCGATTCCGATGCAGCCCCGCACGACCGACTGGTACGGCCGCTGGCAGCCCGTCGTCGAGCCGGACAACGACTTTCTCATCGACCGCGAGGTCCAGCGAAAGAACCATGGCCCGAGCGGGTTCACCGGCATCAATGGCATCGCCATGCAGGACGCCGCGGTCACCTCGAGCATGGGACCGATCTATGACCGACGCCAGGAGCACCTCGGCACCAGCGACGCGATGGTCATTCGCGTCCGCCGCCGGCTCATTTCGGCGATCAAAGCGCACACGCAGTACGGCACCGTGCCGCCGGGCGTGGATGATCCCGAGGCGTACCGCGTCCGATCCGGCGGCGTGCTGCTGCCCGAAGGCGCCGACTGGGTCGAAGCTACCCGCGAGCTGCGACGCGCCTTCGTCGAACACCCCGAGTTGGACCCGGCGCTCAACGGCCCACTTTGAGTCCCCGGGGCGCAATACTGTCCTGAGTGACTCACACTGAAAACAAGCCCCTCCTGGCGATCACTGGCGGCGCCGGGCGGATCGCCACCGCGCTACGGCCGCTGCTGCGAGATCGTTACCGACTCCGCCTGGCGGATATCAAGACTGTCTCTGGCATACAAGACGGCGAGGAAGCCATGCAGACCAATGTCGCCAGCCTCCCGGACGCCGAACGCATCGCGGCCGGCGCGAGTGCGATTCTCCACCTGGCGGGCAATCCAAGCACGTCCGGCACCTGGGACGAGATGCGCGTCGCCAACGTCGAGGGCACCTTCAACGTGTACGAAGCCGCCCGCCGCCATGGCGTCCGCAAGGTCGTTTTCGCGTCGACCAACCACGTGATGGGCTTCTACAACCTCGAGGAGCAGTGGCCCGTCAGCACGGACTGGCCAATTCGCCCCGACTCGCTGTACGGCGTGAGCAAAGCATTCGGCGAAGCCCTGGCGCGCTATTACTCCGATACGTTTGAGATGTCGATGATCTGCCTCCGCATCGGTTGGTTTACCCCGCAGCGACCCGCCAGCAGCGGGCTCAATCCGCTGTGGGTCAGCGATCGCGACCTGGCGCAGATCGTGAGCCTGTGCCTGGCGACACCCCGTCCATTCGGCATCTACAACGGCACGTCGAACAATCCCCAGAATCAGTGGGACCTGCGTTCAGCGCGCGAGGAGCTGGGCTATGCACCGCTAGACGACGTGACGAAAGTCGCCGCGGAGGGTGAAGGCATCGGCTACGTCGACCCCGCAGCCGGCGTGCTGAAGAGCGTCCCCGGACTCTGACACTACCCATTCGGAGGCACTGAGATGCTGAGCCACGAAGAAAACGAACTGCTGACCCGCACCGGGCCAGGCACGCCCATGGGCAATCTGTACCGCCGCTTCTGGCTGCCAGCGCTGCTGCCGACCGAGGTACCGCACGCCGATTCCGATCCGATCCGTTTCCGCATCCTCGGCGAGGACCTGATCGCCTTCCGCGACTCCAACGCCAAGGTGGGTTTCATCGCCAACAATTGCCCACACCGTGGCGCGTCGCTGTTCTTTGGAAGAAACGAAGAGAGCGGGCTCCGCTGCGTGTATCACGGCTGGAAATTCGACGTCGCGGGCAACTGCATCGACATGCCTAACGAACCAGCGGAATCGGATTTTCGCAGCAAAGTAAAAGCTGTCGCGTACCCCTCCGCGGAGTGGGGCGGCTTCGTATGGATCTATATGGGTCCGCCCGCCAAACAGCCGCCGCTGCCGAACTACCACTGGTGCACACTGCCGGATGCCGCTCACAGTCAGGTCCGCAAATGGATGCAGGAGTCCAACTACAGTCAGGGTGTCGAGGGCGACCTGGACTCCGCTCACGTGTCGTTCTTGCATCGCAAGTTCGGCGGGCCGGAGCGGCCGATCAACTACGGCTCGCCGCGGCTGACCACCATGGAGACGGACTTCGGATTTGCCTATGGCGCGCGGCGTCCCTCCGGAGACGACCATTTCTGGCGCGTCACGACGTTCGTGCTGCCCATGTTCATCTCGATTCCGGGCGGCCAATATTCGGGCAGCGGTCACTTCACGCTGCCGATGGACGACGAGCACAGCTGGTGGTTCGTCGTCGAGCCGCCGCCTCCGCTGGGCGGCGAATGGGTGCTAAAGCCAGGCCAGCTCACGCCAGGCGACGCGGACCCGGCCGTCGATCCGACCAACGGGTTCATCGACGGCACCTGGCGGCGCATCCGCAACAAGGACAACGACTACCTGATCGATCGCCAGCGGCAACGGACCTATAACTACAGCGGCTTGCCGGGCAATCGCGTCGAGGACGCGGCGATGACCGAGTCGATGGGGCCGATCTACGATCGCACCCGCGAGCACCTGGGCACCACGGACGTGGCAATCATCTTCTGGCGGAGGATGATGCTGCGCATGGCGCGCAATCTGGAACAGGGCATCGAGCCGAGCATCTTGAATGACCCGGACCGCTTCCGCGCCGTCCCGCTCCAGACGACGTCCTCACAAGGCGACTTCGGCGCGCTCTGGGCTGAGCACCACGGTGGCTACCGCGACAGCCGTCTCCTCTCCCGTTAAAAGTGGGGTTCCCTTCGGGGAACTACCGCTATACCGCGTGAAGCTGCCAGCGGGGCCCCGCCTTCATCACCTGCCCCGGCAGCTCTCGCCCGAGAATCCCCTGCGCCAGCCGTGCGACCTCGATCAGCCGCTCCAGGTCGATCCCGGTCTCGTAGCCGATCTCGTGCAGCATGTGCACCGTATCTTCGGTGGAAATATTGCCCGCGGCCTGCGGCGCGAAGGGACATCCGCCAATGCCCGCGACACTCGCATCGAACAGCTTCACCCCTGCGTTGAGACCCGCGACAACGTTCGCGAGCCCCATTCCACGCGTATTGTGCAAATGCAGTCCAAACCCAACCGAAGACCCCCAGCGGTCCAGAACGCGACCCATGGTTCGCTCGATCTGCACCGGGTTGGCCATGCCGGTCGTGTCGGCCAGCATCAGGTCCGAAAACCCCAGCGCCAGCAACCGCTCGATCAATCCAGACACCCGCTCTTCCGGAATGTCACCCTCATACGGGCAGCCGAATGCTGTCCCAATTGCCCCGATACATGGAGTGTCCGAAGCGTCCGCCAGCGCCTTGATGGCCGCGGCCTCTGAGAGACTTTCGTCGACGCTCATCCGCACGTTTTTGCGATTGAACGCCTCACTCGCCATCACCACGACGAGCAGCGCGTCCATCTGAGCCGCAATCGCGTCTTGCGCGCCGCGCATGTTCGGCACCAGCGCCTCGTACTTCACTCCAGCGCGCCGCCGTACCCGCGACATCACCTCGCCAGCGTCTGCCATCTGTGGCACCGCCCGCGGATTCACAAACGAGGTCGCCTCAATGCGCTCCAGGCCAGTCTCACACAGCGCCTCGAGGAGCTCCACCTTACGCGGCGTCTCGATGAACGCCCCCAGGCTCTGAATGCCGTCGCGCGTGCCGACTTCCCGAATGGTGATGTGCGTCATGCTCATCGCTTCAAGAATGCCGCCACCGCGGCCTGGTGTTCGTCGGTCGTGTAACAGATCGCCTGCGCCTGCGCGCCGAGCGCAAACGCTTGATCGGCGGTGAGCTCGAAGGTCTGGTCGAGGATCGCTTTGCTCAGCGCGAGCGCGGTCCCATTCCCGCTGCCGAGCTCGACCGCCCACTCCATGGCCGTCGAAACCAGCGCCTCGAGCGGCACCACGCGGTCAGCCAGACCGAGTCGCAACGCCTCGTCCGCCATGACTCGGCGCGCCGAAAAGATCAGCTCTTTCGCCCGCGGCAGACCCACTCGCCGTGGCAGAAAGTACAATCCGCCGCCGTCCGGAATCAGTCCCCGCTGGACGTAGCTCATGGTGAAGAACGCCGGCTCGGCGGCGACTATGAAGTCGCAGCACAGCGCCATGTCCATGCCCAGTCCGGCCGCGGCGCCGTTCACCGCGGCTATGGTTGGCTTCTCGAGCGTGTGCAGCGCGCCGATCATGCCGTGCAGCCGCCGCTGCCGAAGCCAGCCCGGGCCACCAAGCTGTCCTGGCGGCGACTTCAAGCGCTGTTGCATCGCCGAGATGTCGCCGCCGGCGCAAAAGGCCGGACCGTTGCCCGTCAGCACGAGCGCCTTGATGTCCACGTCGGACGCTGCGCGGTCTAGGATTTCCCGCAGCTCAGCGCGCGTCTTGTCGTCGATCGCGTTGCGCACCTCCGGCCGATTCAACCGCGCCACCGCTACGCCGCGGTCTATCTCGAGCTCAACGCTGCCCACGCGACCTCAGCGGACGACGCCATCGACAATCGACGCACCCGCCAGCACCGCGTCGACT
>Ga0137378_10003551_pt1 | contig 13476 bp, 9 predicted proteins | sample SagtaG_21_FD_104813 | JGI IMG/M metagenome (GOLD analysis project Ga0137378, IMG submission 104813) | Vadose zone soil microbial communities from Sagehorn Ranch, Mendocino, California, USA - Sage2_L_60_16 metaG | ecosystem: Environmental > Terrestrial > Soil > Vadose zone | place: USA... | reverse complement strand
TGAAGTGCCTCTTCCGGGAAGCTATAATAGCAACAATTTTTGTTAATCGTGAGCCCTTTAGAATCAACACTTACAGAAGGGCTGCAGGGGTACCCAGGCTAACTTAGGACTAAAAGACGGGGTTTTCCGGGATCACGGGTTACCCCACCGAAGGGTCACCTCCCTACGAGCGCCAGCGCAGCGTCACCGGCCCGTCGATCGGATGCACCATCGGCGCGCCCGTGCGCCGCGACTCGAGCAAGTTGGCCTTCAATGCAAAATACCATTTCGCTTGTCGGTCCGCGTCGTCAATCAGCATCAGCCGCGGGTTGTGCTTCAGTCCCTCCGCCTGTTGGATCATCGTCTCCTGATCCTGGCGCAAAAATTTTCTCGCGAACGGGCGAAATAGGAAAACCGGGAAGGGCAGATTCCACGCCGCCACAAAATCAATCCGGCACAAGTCGCGCCGCACCGGCGTCACCGTCGCGCGGCTCGAAAACCACAGCTTCCCGCTCTGATCGATCTCCGTTCGCAGGTTAGGCAGCACAAAGTCGATCGTCGTCGTCACCGGCTCGCCGGTAATTTTCTTGAGCAACTGATATGGCGCGCTGTTGGCGCTCGGCATGTGCGGGCTCATCCGGAAGCCGTTCGGGATCGGCTCGAACCGCTTCGCTTTTTCGTGAATGCTCGCGCCCTTCCGCCAAAACCACGACTGATGCACAAACGGCCCGTGCGCCGGATCCATCAGCCCGATGATCCCGTGGTCCATGTGCGAAGGCAGGTCGCACGACAGATGAGTAATCTTGTATTTTTCGCTGAACACTTTGAGCCCTGGTGCTTCCGGGATACTCTCCGGCAATCGTGAGCCAGGGGCATTCATGTAGACCCAAACGTAGCCGTCGCGCTCCTCGCAGGGATAATGCCCGGCGAAGATTCGCTCCACTTTCAACTTGTCTTGGGAAGTAAGCGAGGGAATTTCCACGCACTGGCCGGTCGACGCATCGAACCGCCAGCCGTGGTAACAGCACTCCACTACCTTGCCGTCGACTCTACCGTAGGAAAGCGGAATCCCCCGGTGAGGACACGCATCCCGCAGCGCAAAGGCTTTTCCTTCTGCTGTGCGCCCCAACACCAGCGGCACTTCCAGCAAGAGCGCCTTGATGACTTTTTGCGCGCGAATCTCCGTGCTCCGCGCGGCCGGGTACCAAAAATCCCACAAAAACCCCGGATCCGCCTCGTGCCCAGCTTCGCGCGTGGCTTCCACGTCCGGCTGCAAGATGGTGCGCACCGCTTCACTCATACTCTATGCGCATCGTAGTATAGCGCGTTCGACGCGGGCAACGGCTCCGCGGCTCCGCCCTCCAATTGCAAGTTTCGCCGTTCAGCGCTATTCTTTGAGTAGAGCCAACGGATGTACGCGGCATTTTATTAGCTGACTCGCCTTCCGCTCCCGCGCCGGGAGCCCTCAGTCGTGCACCAACTCAAAACAACTTCTCTAAAACTCTTTTGCCTTCTTTCATTTGCTTTCAATCTAAAGCTTCGAACCGGAAACTGAGGTTGCCATGGCCGTTCTTACACTGACCGAAAAGTTGGACCAGCTCGATTCGCGCTACGAGGAGATGACGCAGCAGCTCTCTTCGCCGGAAGTCGTGGGTGATTCCGCGCGCTTTCAGAAGATCGCCAAGCAGCATGCCGAGCTCGAGGAAATCGTCGCGAAACATCGCGAATACAAGCAAATCGTGAAAGATCTCGCCGGGGCGCATCAGCTCTTCCTCGAAGCGGACGACGCCGAGATGAAGCAGATGGCGCACGACGAAGAGAAAGCGCTCGCTGCGCGCAAGGAAACCGTCGAGCGCGAGCTGAAACTTTTGCTTCTTCCCAAGGATCCCAACGAGGAGAAAAGCGTGCTCATCGAAATCCGCGCCGGCACGGGCGGCGACGAAGCCGCGCTTTTCGCCGCTGAGCTTTTCCGCATGTATTCGCGCTACGCCGAAACGCAGCGCTGGAAAGTGGAGGTCCTCGAAAGTTCGCCGTCTTCGCTTGGGGGAATGAAAGAAGTGGTTGCCGCGATTCAGGGGAACAAGGTTTATTCCAGGCTGAAATACGAAAGCGGCGTGCATCGCGTACAGCGCGTTCCCGCGACCGAGCAGCAAGGGCGCATCCACACTTCGGCGGCAACGGTCGCCGTGTTGCCCGAAGCCGACGAAATCGACATCAAGATCGAGCCGAAAGATCTGCGCATCGACACTTTCTGCTCCTCCGGCCCCGGCGGCCAGTCTGTGAACACCACCTATTCCGCCGTGCGCATCACACATTTGCCTACGGGCTTGGTCGTTTCGCAACAGGACGAAAAATCCCAAATCAAGAATCGCGCAAAGGCCATGCGCGTTCTACGCGCGCGCCTCTACGAACTCGAGCAGGAAAAGCAGCAAGCGGCCATCGTCGCAGAGCGCCGCGGGCAGATCAAAAGCGGCGACCGATCCGAGAAAATCCGCACCTACAATTTTCCGCAAAACCGCGTGACCGATCACCGCATCGGCCTGACGCTCCATCAATTGACCGAGGTCATGGACGGCAAACTCGCACCGCTCGTGGACGCGCTGGTTTCCCATTACGAAGCCGAGCGCCTCCAACAGGAACTTGCTGAGGCATAATCCTGGCAAGCATTCTTTTCGTAAGGAGGCGCCGCATGCTGACCCGCCCCGGCTCTGAACCCGGTCCCGAATGGATGCGGAGACTCGGCGGCAACCCTCGGCAACTTCGCAAAGCCATCTTAAGCATCATTGTTTTTGTCGGGGTGATCCAGCTAGCTGCGATTGTAGTCGGCGACATTGCCGTTTATCGCGCCGACGGCAGGCACGTTCGATTGTACAACTCCCCGATTCAAATTGTGGGCATGCCGCTATCGTCGATGGGGGGAAGGGCGCATGGCGTCATCGCCTACGGCGGCTTAGCCACGGGAATCATCGCCGTAGGCGGGGTCAGCGCGGGAGTCATCTCGTTCGGAGGCATCAGCGTTGGATTCCTTTCCCTCGGTGGATTGTCGGTGGGTTGGTTGACTCTGGGAGCCGGTGCGGTCGGCTGGCGGGCGATTGGAGCCGTCGCGGTTGGCCAGGCGGCTCTAGGGAGTCTTGTGATTGGCCGGTGGGCGTATGCAGGACCAGGCGTTGCGCTAGGCCGAGACGAGTCCAGCGGCGGCAAGCAAAAAGAAAGTCTCATTGGATGAACCGCGTTTCCGAAGCAAAATCCGTTCGCACCCTGATAAAATCGGGCATCGCGCAGCTGCGTGATGCCCAGGTGCCTTCCTACACGCTTGCCGCGGAACTGCTACTGCTTCATGTTTTGGGCCGCGATCGCACATGGATGTATTCCCATCCCGAAGAAGAAATATCTCTGGTGAATGCCGAGCACTATTCCGCGCTCATTCGTCGTCGCGCGGCGGGTGAACCGACCCAGCATCTGACCGGCAAACAGGAATTCTGGGGCCTCGAATTCGAAGTCACGCCGGATGTCTTGATCCCGCGCCCGGAGACTGAACACGTCATCGAAGTTGCTCTGGAACGCCTGGCGGCTCGTGAAATTCGTGCTGGACGGCGTCAACCGTTTAGCGGCGAAGGATTGCGCATTGCCGATGTGGGCACCGGCTCCGGGTGCATTGCCATTGCCCTGGCAAAAGCGCTCCCTGGCGCAATCCTTTTCGCCCTGGACATTTCCGGCGCCGCCCTTGAAGTGGCTCGTCGCAATGCCGAACGGCACGGCGTCTCCGATCGCATGCTTTTCTTCCAATCCGATTTATTGGAAGACCTTGTCGTTGCGACGCCATTTGCCGCCAACGTTCTTCCTCATCCTTCCACCACTGCAATCGTTCCGTGCGAGCTACTCCGCAACGGGGATCCGCAATCCTTTGGCGTTCCTCATCCCACTGGTCGAGACTCGCCGTTTCGCTTCGATGTAGTTGTCAGCAATCCGCCCTACGTCGGCCGCCGCGAAGCCGCAACGCTCATGCGCGAAGTCCGCGAGCACGAACCGGAAATCGCGCTTTACGGCGGCGAGGCAGGCTACGAACTCTACGCCGATCTCATCGCGCAATCGGCAAAATATCTACTGCCGCGGGGGATTCTCGTCCTCGAACTCGGCCACGACAGTCTGCCCGCCGTAAAGCCTCTGCTCGACGCACCGGCTTGGACCGGAGTGAGTGTGACCAACGACCTCGCCGGCATCCCCCGCGTCTTCGCCGCCGAACGGTCATAGGTAACGCTTCGTCGGAAAAGGTTGAGGCCCAGGAATGTCCGGGGTAGGCTAAGGCCATGCCGGAGCTGGCTAGGTTTCGTGCAAAGCATGGGCCGCTAGAGGAGCGGGCGGCGGAGGCGGCGGCGTCCATTCTGCACGTGGATATGGACGCTTTTTTCGTCTCCGTCGAATTGCTGGAGCGGCCGGAACTGCGCGGCAGACCCGTTGTCGTTGGCGGGCAGAAGGATCAGCGCGGCGTGGTCACCGCGGCCAGCTATGAAGCGCGAAAATACGGTGTTCATTCGGCAATGCCCCTGCGAACGGCGGGCCGGCTGTGTCCCCACGCGATCTTTCTCGACGGCCATCACGAAAAGTACGGCAAATGGAGCGACCGCGTCGCCTCTATTCTTGTGAAATTTTCTCCGGTCGTCGAAATGGTTTCCATCGACGAGGCTTATCTCGATCTTGCTGGAACAGAGCGCTTGCATGGTCCGCCCCTGGCCGCGGCGGACAAACTTCTTCGAACGATCAAGGAAAGCACCGGTCTTCCCTGCTCAGGCGGACTCGCCACGACGCGGCCTACCGCAAAAGTCGCTTCCGACCAAGCCAAGCCAAGCGGCCTCGTGTGGGTTCCGCCAGGCGGCGAAGCCCGTTTCCTAGCGCCGCTCCCGGTGCGAAAGATTCCTGGCATCGGCGAAGTCACCGAGAGAGCCCTGCGCGCGCTGGGACTGGAAACCGTCGAGCAGCTTGCGGCGGTTCCCCAGGAAAAGCTGGAAAGGATTTTCGGGCAGTGGGGCGAGGCGCTCTACCGCAAAGCGCGCGGCGGCGATTCTTACGAATTTGTGATCGATGCGGAACCAAAGTCCATCTCGCACAATCACACGTTTGGAGAAGACACCAACGATGGCAACGAAATGACCACGACGCTCAGCCACCTCTCGCAAAAGGCCTGCAAGCGGCTGCGCGAAGCGGGGCTGGCCGCGCGAACACTCACACTGACGATTCGTTACACTGGATTCGAAACCCACACGCGCGCCAAAACGCTTGCGGAGCCTACGCAACTCGATGCCGACATTTATGCCGTGTTCCAGGGCCTTTTTCGCGAGCATCGCGACACGAAAAGGAAGGTTCGTCTGCTCGGAGTAAGCCTGAGCGGCTTCACGCACGGCAACAACCAACTCGATCTGCTGGAGGCGGAACGCCGCGAAAAGCTCGCAAGACTCACCAAGGCCGCCGACCGTTTGCGCGACCGCTTCGGTTTCGGCAAAGTGCAATTTGGCGGCTCGCTCTCGGCTGAGGATCTGAACAAGCGCGAGGACTAAGCGCAAGGGCCCGGGAAGCCCCCCGTTTTGAAGCAGCATGCGGAATGTCTTATAATCTGCTCTCCGTCCGATTATTCCCATGAGCGGCGCCTCTCCAAGTCCGGGTGTATCTTCCACAGCCCCTCCCGGGGGCGCGTTCCATCGCGTGCGCGAATTCTGGGAGCGCATCAGCGAAGGGCGCCAACTTGACGACTTGTGGTCGCAATTTGCCGCGGATGCCCGCGCGGGCTACGGCTTCTACGGTAAAGACGTCGATTGGGACGCCATTCAAAAGCTCCCGCGGTGGCGCCGGCCGTTCTATGTCGCCAAGGATATTTTCTGGGCGACGCTGATGAAAATGACGCCCGCGCGGCGCGTGCTGCTACTCCTCGCCCTGGCGATGTTGCTGATGTCGGGATTCACCTTCCAGTTCGGGCACGACGTCGGGATTCAATTCAAGTTCGAATCGTTCGCCGCGCTGATCTTCCTGCTGCTGCTTTCGCTGGAGCTGGCGGACAAAGTGGCCATGAAGCGCGACTTGGAAATCGCGCGTGAAATTCAAAGCTGGCTCGTGCCTTCGCAGGCTCCCGAAGTTGCGGGCGCGGACATCGCCTTTGCCACCCGGCCGCAAAATTCCGTTGCCGGCGATTACTATGACGCGTTCTACCCGGACCCCGAAAACCGCGAAAGACTGGTGGTGGTGATTGCCGACGTGGCGGGAAAAAGCGTCCCCGCGGCGCTGCTGATGGCCACCTTGCAGGCGAGTCTTCGCACCATTGCCGGCGAAGGTGCGCCGGTCGCGGAGTTGGTGACGCGGCTGAACCGCTATGCCTCCGCCTATAGCTTGGATGGGCGGCGGTTTACCACCGCGGTTCTGTGCGAATATGAGCCGGCCTCGCGGCGCCTCACGTACGTGAACGCCGGGCACAATGCGCCGATTCTGCGCCGGGCGAACGGCGCGCTTGAGAAGCTCGAAATCGGAGGGCTTCCGCTCGGAATCAAAGTGGATGCGACTTACGAAACTGCCTCCCTGGAGCTGCGGCCGGGCGACGCGCTGATTCTCTTTACCGACGGAGTCATCGAGGCGTTCAACGCGTCGGGAGAAGAATTTGGAAACGAGCGCTGGCTTGCAACCGTCCGGGGTTTGCCGGATTGGAGCGGGCATCTGTGCCTGAGGTATTTAATGGAACGCGTCGATCAATTCGTGGGCGGCACGCGGCAAGCGGACGATATTACCTGCCTGGTGTTCCGCAGCAAATAATCGGTTCTTAGCTGTCGGTTGTCATAAGCTCCAAGCAAAAAGATTCGAGGGAAGTGTCGCTCCGGGCAGCCCCTTCGTCGTAGCGTGGCCACGCGCTGGAACTCGAACTTGAGCTACCCTAAGGTGATGGATGCTGAAGAGGAACGTTGCTTATAGATTGCCTGGTGGTATGACGAGCCGGGCACTGGCCAATGCGATTTGCGAGATGCTCGAACGCCACAAATACCAGGCGTTGCTGGTCGGCGGGTGTGTGCGCGACTTGCTTCTGGGACGCGAGCCAGCCGATTACGACGTGGCCACGGACGCGACGCCGGTCGAAGTCGCCGGCCTGTTTCCGGAGAGCGTCGCCGTGGGCGCGCAGTTCGGCGTCATCCTGATCCCGAAGAACGGTTTGAAGGTAGAGGTCGCCACGTTTCGTTCCGACGTCGGTTACAGCGACGGGCGTCATCCCGACCGCGTGGTTTATTCGCAGACGCCGCAAGAAGACGTCGAGCGACGGGACTTCACAATCAATGGGCTGCTGATGCGGCACGACACCGGCGAAGTACTGGACTTCGTCGGCGGACAAAAGGACTTGCACGCGGGCCTGGTTCGCGCCATTGGCGATCCCGATCGCCGCTTTGCCGAAGACAAACTGCGGATGATGCGAGCGGTCCGTTTCGCGGCGCGGTTCGGCTTCGCAATCGAAGAGACGACGCTAGGTTCCATGCGCCGGCACGTCTCGGAAATTCAGCAAGTCTCTCCCGAACGCCTGCGCGAAGAACTGACGAAGATGCTGACCGAAGGGGCTGCGCGCCGAGCCTTCGAATTGCTGGAGGAGACTGGGCTTCTCGGTCAGGTTTTGCCGGAGATTCGGGCGATGAAGGGCGTGGAGCAGCCTCCGGAATTCCACCCGGAGGGCGACGTGTGGATTCACACGTGCCTGATGCTCGAAAAGCTGGAGAAGGGTGCTTCCCCGACGCTGGCTTGGGGTGTATTGTTGCACGACGTCGGGAAGCCGCCGACCTTCCAGTCGGCCGCCGAGACCGGTGATCGCATCCGCTTTAATCACCACGTGGACGTGGGCGTGCGCATGGCGGAAGAGATTTGCCGGCGGCTGCGCTTTTCCAACGACGAGATCGCGCAGATTGCCGCTCTGGTGGCGAATCACATGAGGTTTGGCCACGTGGGTTCGATGCGCAAGGCCACGTTGAAGAGGTTTGTGCGCCTGCCGAACTTCGACGAGCATCTCGAACTCCACCGCCTCGACTGCCTGTCGAGTCACGGCCAGCTGGATTCGTATCGGTTCGTCGAGCGGTTCCTCGACGACACGCCCCCAGAGCAGGTCCGGCCTCCGCGACTGCTGACCGGGGACGACCTGCTCGCCATGGGTTATCGCCCCGGCCCTCGATTTGCTCAAATCCTCAGGGGCGTCGAAGACGCCCAGCTGGAAGGGCAAATCAGAACGGAGGAAGAGGCGAAGGAGTATGTCCTTAGGAATTTTGGCGCCGGAGAAACCAGGTAAGCACGACCGTAAGACATGAACTTTAGGTGTAAGTAAAAGAAAATACAAACGTTAGATGGATATCTTGAAATCGCCCGAGAATTGGCGTAGGATGTGAGCGCAAGAGACTAAGATTTAGTGCTAGCAGCCATCTCATTGTTGAGCAACATTTGTACTTTGGCTGCATCTAATCTCGGAGAAGGGGCTTTTAGAGGGCCCCGCTGATAGACTGGGGAGACTATGGCTGAGAAAACGTTTTTAACACCTGAGGTTCTCCCGGTCCTGCCGGTTCGCGATACGGTGCTCTTTCCGGGCGCCATGTTGCCTCTGACCGTGGGACGGGAAAGCTCTCTGGCGCTGGTTGGGTCCTTGCAAGGCGAGGAAAAGCTGCTGGGCGTGGTCGCCCAGCTCGATCCGCGGATTGAGGATCCCGCTGCCGCCGACCTGCACAAAGTGGGAACGCTGGCGCGCGTGCACAAAACCGTAAAAATGCCCAACGGCAACGTGGTGGTGTTCCTCGAAGGCCTCCAGCGTATCCAGATCGTCGAGCTCGTGAACCTGCGACCGTTCCTGAAAGCACAAGTAAAGCCCGAGCCGGACATCCTCGGCGAAGTGGACGCGGAGCTCGAGGCGCTGCAACGAAATGCGCAGGATCTGTTCCGCGAAGTGGTGAGCCACTCGCCGCAGTTGTCAGACGACCTGCAATCGAAGGCGATGAGCATCGAGGACCCCGGCGAGCTCGCGGACTTCATCGCCGGAATGCTGCCCTCGCTTTCCACGCTCTTGCGCCAGGAGCTGATTGAGACGGCGAGCGTCCGCAAGCGCCTGGAAATCCTGATCCGCGAATTGTCGAAGGAGCTGGAAGTTCTCGAGCTGCGCTCGAAAATTCACGAGCAGGTGCAGGAGCAGGTCAGCCAGAACCAGCGCGAATACCTGCTGCGCGAGCAGATGAAGGCCATTCAGAAGGAACTCGGCGAGTCGGAAGACTCGACGCAGGAAATCGATGAGCTGCGGAAGAAGGTGGAAGAAGCCGGAATGCCGGCGGAAGCCAAGAAGGAATGCGAGCGCGAGCTGAAGCGCCTGGCGAAAATGACCCCGGCTTCGGCCGAGTACATGGTTTCGCGCACCTACCTGGAATGGATGACCGCGCTGCCGTGGAGCAAATCCTCCGGTGCTGCGGAAATCGACATTGCCAAGGCGCGCGATATTCTGGACGAAGACCACTACGATTTACAAAAGGTGAAGGAACGCATCCTCGATTACCTGGCGGTGAAGAAACTGCAACCGGGGATGAAAGGGCCCATCCTGTGCTTTGTCGGCCCTCCGGGCGTGGGCAAAACCTCGCTCGGCAAGTCCATCGCGCGTTCGCTGGGACGCAAGTTCGTGCGCATCTCGCTCGGCGGAATGCACGATGAAGCGGAGATTCGCGGACATCGCCGGACCTACATCGGCGCGCTTCCCGGACAAGTTATTCAAGGGCTGAAGCGCGCGGAAAGCAACGATCCGGTAATGATGCTGGACGAAGTCGACAAGCTAGGACGCGACTTCCGCGGCGATCCGTCCTCGGCCCTGATGGAAGTGCTCGATCCGGAGCAAAATAATTCCTTCCGGGATCACTACCTGGACGTGCCGTTTGACTTGTCAAAGGTGCTGTTTATCGCTACCGCGAACTGGATGGATCCCATACCGGAGCCGCTGCGCGACCGCATGGAAATCATTGAGCTGCCCGGATACACGGGCGAAGAGAAGCTTCAGATCGCGCACAAGTACCTGATTCCGAAACAGGCCAGCGAGCATGGGTTGAAAGTGGACGAACAGATTCACTTCACCGACGAGGGCTTGCGCGAGATCATCCACAGCTACACGCGCGAGGCGGGAGTCCGCAACCTCGAGCGCGAGATCGCCACGATCACCCGCAAGCAGGCCCGCAAAATCGCCGAAGGCAAAACGGAGAAAATGACCGTCACCCCGGAAGTGGTGCGCGAGTTTCTGGGGGTGCCGAAATTCCGCACCGAAAAGGAAGTCGAGGAGCGCGTCAAGCGGCCGGGCGTGGCGGTGGGGCTGGTGTGGACGCCGGTGGGCGGCGACATCATCTTCATCGAAGCGACGCGCATGCGCGGCGGCAAGCAGTTCACCATGACCGGGCATTTGGGCGAAGTGATGCAGGAGTCCATGACCGCCGCGTTGACCTGGACGCGCGCGAACGCGGACCGCTACGGCATCGATCCGGACTTCTTCCGCAAGCAGGACATTCACATCCACGTGCCGTCGGGCGCGGTGCCGAAGGACGGTCCCTCGGCGGGCGCGGCCATGGTAACTGCGCTGGTCAGCCTGCTCAGCGGGCGGCCGGTGAAGGATCGCCTCGCCATGACCGGCGAGATGACTCTTTCGGGCGTGGTGCTCCCGATCGGCGGCGTCAAGGAAAAGGTGCTTGGCGCCAAACGCGCGGGGATCAAGGAAGTGCTGCTACCGGCGGACAACGAGCCCAACGTCGTGGCCGACCTTACACCCGATATTCTCGGCGATATCAAGATCACCTACGTCCACACGCTCGACGAAGTGCTCGATCACGCGCTGCAAAAGGAGCCGGTGGCCCAGCCACTGGCTCCGGCGCCGGAATCGAAAGCCGAGCGCCTTGGCCCGGGGAGCCCAAGAGCCATCCACTAAAGCGCTCGAAGGTGCGACTGGTTTGGCGCCTACCCGAAGATCAGTGACGGAAAGCCATGGAAGGGCGCTTTCGCTGGAGGGTATCGTTGCGGGCATAAAGTAACCAAAAACGAGGGCGTTTCTGCCGAAATCGCTTCGCGCGAAAGTGCATGATGAGGTTGCGTGGGCGCTCCTGAATGATTTCTAATCATCGAATGGTCATAAACCCGGCGCGATTTGCCGGGCTTTTTCTCTTTGCGCCACATCGCGCGAGACCAGGGCGAACTCCTGCTACCATGTACGCGACACATGGCCAAGGGACGCCAATCCATGGCGGATGCGGCGGCCGCACTTGCCCGGCAGCTTCACTTAGCGCTGCTCCGCGAGCGCATCGTGCGGCGGTTCGCGGATTCCTATGTTCTTGAGAATGAACGCCAAGCTCTCCAAGCGCACGCGGTGATGTATCGCGATTTACTGGCGCTGCTCGATCGCGAGGCCTTGCTGGCGTTGAGCGTGCGCGCATTGGAGATTGTCTGCGATGAGCCTCGGGCACAGGGCCGGTCCAAGCCGCGCCCCATGGCGCGGCGAGAAGCCGCGCTCTTTCACAAGAAGTTCCTCGCGTCACTGGTGCGGCAGCAAGGCTGGAGCGTGGGCGACGCGCTGGATTTCCAAAAGGACTTGCAGTTGTACGAAGACCTTTTGGCAAGGACGGCCCCCGCCCGGCGCTCTCCGAAACCGTTCGAAGCGGCGAATCATCCTTTTGTGGACCGCTGCGCATTTTTGCTGGACTCCTCGTTCCTCGAGAAAGCGCGCATGGCCGCCAGCTGCGCGTTGGCAGAGCTCGAAAACCTTGCCGTCCAGGTATGCGAAGCCTCCGGCTACTCGAACAAACCGGTGTGGATGAACTAGTCGTCCAAAGCTTTGGTGCTAAACAAAGGCTGGCCCGCCAAGGCGTGGTACACGGCAAAGAGCGCGACAGCGACAACGGTCAGGATCCCCGCGATCGCTCCCCCGGCATACCAGCGGCTCAAGTGCGTGGTCATCGGGAAGGTCACGAGCGTGTTCTGCACGACGAGCCCGACAACCAGGGCGAGCAATCCGAAGCGCCGCAGCACCAGGTAGATGGAAAGCCAGATGACCGCTGAGAACAAAAAGGTCGACCAAAAGTAGTCGCCTCCCGTGTTCGTGACAGCGCCAAGGAAAACGATCACGATCGCCGCTATCCAGTCCTTTTTAACCACGAGCCTCAGCAGGAAAAGAATGAAAAAAACTCCCAAAGAAAACAGCACGTAGGCCCAGGTGTAGCGAAAGATCGAACCGAGCGTGGGGCGCACGCCCAGAAGGCTCTCCATCGAGGCCGTTCCGGGCTGCGGCGGCAAGCCTCCAAAGAGCGGAAGAACAATGTTGTCCACGGACTCGAAGGCTCCCAGCAAGACACCATAAGCGGTACCAATCAAAATGTCCCGGCCTACGAGCGGATCCCGAATCTTCCCGCTGATCAGGCGCGCCCAGCTGATCAAGGTATGCGGATCGCGGCGGCGAACAAATGGCTCGAGACCAAAATAGAGTTGCCGCGCGAAGGTAGAGATGAGGAAGGCCCAAGCCAGCGCGAGGACGATCATCCCGAATTCACCGAGCGAGGCCAGGTGATGCGCCTGTAGCGCCCACATCGTAAGAAACACAAAGAACAGGAAATTGCCCAAACGCCAAGAACCGGCTTCATCTCCCCGCTTTTGCCGGACGTTTCTTCTGACAAGCAAGACACTTCCGACAAGCAGGGCCGCGAACACCACGATTCCGACGATGTTGGCGAGTTTTTGATGACTTGACGGTTGATGAGCCCGATCGCGCCACGGGTCAGCCCAAGGGTACAAAACCCGGAAATAAACCGGTTTCCCACGGTAGGCTGCGGCCTCGACGCGCTCGGTCGAACGAATCGGGGCCGAGATTTCACGGGTCCATGCCGCGCGCGTATCGGCATACAAAAGGTCCGACCACTCGGGAGCAGCGGCGGTGAAGGTCGCGGGATCGAGACCCGCCGCGGAGAACAGCGAGGGCCAATCCGGCGGGCCAGAAGCGCCGCGCGGCGGATCGTGCTCCGGCGGGATGCGTTTGAAGAATAGGAGTCGGCCTCGGGAATCCAGGCATACGCTGATCATGCCGGTTGTATCGGACGGGGGCTCCCAGAGCGTCACGTTGCCCGCGAAGTTGAAAAAATCGGAGGACGCGATCTCCCGGGGGCTTTGGCGATACCAGAAGACCATCGTAGGCGGACGATCTGATGACAGGCGCTGCCAGCGCGCCCGCGATTTGTCGTGTTCCTGAATGTAATTCAGGTAATCAAAGTCCGTGAAGAACCCATAGGCGCTGTCCGCGGGCGTTTCTGAGAATCCCAGCTGTTGAGTAATCTCCTCGGAGCGGGCGAGAAGCACCTCTGGCGACTTCTCGAACGGCGTGAGATTTTGAATTTTGTATCGGTCGGCCAGAAACATGTGCGCGACCAGGCCAAGGAGCACCGTGGCAATCAGCCCGAGCCCCACCTGCGGCTTGATGCCTTCGGTCGCTCCGGCGGCGGC
>Ga0137378_10003548_pt1 | contig 13480 bp, 11 predicted proteins | sample SagtaG_21_FD_104813 | JGI IMG/M metagenome (GOLD analysis project Ga0137378, IMG submission 104813) | Vadose zone soil microbial communities from Sagehorn Ranch, Mendocino, California, USA - Sage2_L_60_16 metaG | ecosystem: Environmental > Terrestrial > Soil > Vadose zone | place: USA... | reverse complement strand
GTCCACGAAACCGCTGCATTTTCCGCAATCTTTTCGTTCACCAATTTTTCCACTTCGCGCACTTGCTGCTTCGTGAGTGCCGCGCTGGAAAAATCAAACGTCAGCTTTTCCGGCCCGACGTAACTCCCCTTTTGCGTAGCATCGCGCGACACAACTTCGTGCAGCGCCCAATGCAAAAGATGCGTCACGGTGTGGTGTCCCTGAATTAATGTGCGTCGATCGACATCGACTGCCACACGCACGGCTTCTCCCGGCTCTGGCGCCCGGCCTTCCACGAGCTTCGCACGATGGACAAAAACATCGCCGCGCTTCTGCGTGTCGATCACGCGGAGCTGACCGACTTCCGTGCGGTCATGTCCCGGCACATGCAGCAATCCGCGGTCACCGACCTGTCCGCCCATTTCGGCATAAAATGGCGTTCGATCAAGAACGACATTTAGCTCTTCCGGTTTGCTGCCCGGCAGAACGGTTTCGACAACCGTTTCCGCTTCAAAAAAGTCATATCCGAGAAATTTTGTCGGCGAAGCTCGCAATTCTCCCTCTTCGATGCTGATTTTCTCTTTCTTCTGAGCTTTGCGCGCCCGTTCGCGCTGTTCCTCCATCAACTTCTCAAAACCAGCAACATCGACAGTCAGCCCGTGCTCACGCGCCATTAACTCCGTCAGATCAAGCGGAAAGCCGTACGTGTCATACAGTTCGAAAGCGGCTCCGCCGGGATAAACTGGATTTGTTAATCCATGTGCTTTAAGAACCGGTAAGAAGTCCTTTTCCAAATCGACTTTAAAATACGGCCATTCTTCTGGACCAACTTGACCAGCGTTCAAATTCTTCCAGACAACGTCGTATCTCATTTTGTGGATGAGCGGCATCAGCTGAAAGTCAATCGCCAGCGTCAGCAAAGCATAAAAACGCTCGATTCCTTTATCCAACGTTTTGCTAAATAATTCCTCTTCGCGTCGAATCGTTTTTTCAATTGTCTTTTGTTTCGCGCGGACTTCGGGAAAGACATCGCCCATGGTCCTTGCGACAACATCGACAAGCTTAAGGAAGAACGGTTCGTGAAATCCAAGTGTGCGTCCGTACCGGACCGCGCGGCGAAGAATCCGGCGCAAAACATAGCCGCGTCCCTCGTTTGAGGGAATAATTCCATCCGCGATCGCAAATGAGAGCGCGCGGATGTGATCAGCAATCACGCGGAACGCGATGTCGATCTTTTCTTGATTAGTTTCGCCAGCGCTGTCGTGTTTCGGAAGAGTGCTCGCGTATTTTTGGCCGCTCAGTTGTTCCAGCTCGTCGAAGATCGGACGGAGGATGTCGGTCTCGTAATTAGAAATTGTGCCGGAAAAATCGGTCAGGTTTTTCGTGTCCTGAATGATCGCGGTCACGCGCTCGAAACCCATTCCGGTGTCGACGTGACGCGCCGCGAGCGGAACATATTCGACGGGGCCGGGGTCACCGCCCCAAGCTACTGGTTGCGCATTGAACTGGATGAACACCAGATTCCAAATCTCGATGCAGCGCGGATCTTCCTTGTTCACCAACTCACCGCGTGTGTCGCCGTCCGGTGTGAGATCGACATGCACTTCCGAGCACGGCCCGCACGGACCGGTGTCGCCCATCATCCAGAAATTGTCGGCCTTGCCACCGCTGAGAACGTGAATCGCGGGATCAAGATCGGCTTCACGAAATAATCTCGCCCAATGGCCGTACGCTTCCTGGTCGAATTCGCTCGGCTCGCCCGGGCCGGGTTTGTAAACGGTCGCGTAAAGCCGTTGCGCGGGAAATTTCCAGCGATCGACGAGTAACTCCCACGCCCACTCGATCGCTTCCTTCTTGAAATAATCGCCGAAGCTCCAGTTGCCGAGCATCTCGAAAAATGTGTGGTGATATGTATCGAGCCCGACATCTTCTAGATCGTTGTGCTTTCCGCCCGCGCGAATGCACTTCTGGGTATCGGCCACGCGCGGCGGATTCCACGATGCTTTTTGTTGGCCGAGAAAGATCGGCACGAACTGGTTCATGCCCGCATTTGTGAAAAGCAGATTCGGCGCGTCGGGCAACAGCGATGATGACGGCACGATGGTATGCTGTTTCTCGCGAAAGAAATCGAGAAAGGATTGGCGGATTTCGTCCGAGGTCATGATGTCGATCTAACGCTCAAACTGCCGGAGAGACCGCAGATTTCCAAATGGAAATCTTGACCGGTGGCTGGCATGCTGCCGTTGAAAATTATGAACCCGATCAAAGGAGAGCAGCTTCTCACCCAACTCAATTGGCGTTACGCAACCAAACAATTCGATTCGGCACGCAAAATATCTCCTGAGGATTGGGCGGTCCTGGAAAATGCGTTGATCCTTTCGCCATCATCGTATGGATTGCAGCCGTGGAAATTTATCGTGATCACCGATCGGAAAATCCGCGAGAAACTTTTTCCAGCGACGTGGAGGCAGCATCAGGTTCTCGATTGCTCCCATTTTATCGTTTTCGCCGTGAACACAAAGATGACCGAGGAGCACATCGACCGGCACCTTGCGCGCACCGTTGAAATTCGTGGCGGAACGGTTGAGGCGTTAAAACGATATCGCGATATCATGGTTGGAGATGTTGTGACCGGCGCGCGTGGACCAGTTGCCCAAGCCTGGGCGGCGCACCAGGCTTATCTGGCGCTCGGCAATTTTATAACGAGCGCGGCGTTAATGGGCATCGATACCTGTCCGATGGAGGGATTTCAGCTAGATGAATATGACAGGATTCTCGATCTCGCTCCGAAAGGGCTTGCGTCCGTGGTTTGTTGCGCGGCGGGGTACCGCTCTGCGAGCGACAAATCCGCCACGAAAAAGAAGGTGCGATATCCGCGCGAACAGGTGATTCACATCGTGTAAATCAGCGCTGTCTCGCGGAGGGCAGCCCGCGACGAAGCTTATTCAATTTTGCGCCGCCGCATCTTTCACACGGCCAGGAATCCGTTGATGAGGTCCGCAAGCTGGCGCGGATACTGAGCCATGAAGGCGTGGCCTCCGCCGCTAAATTGCGCGAGCCAAGCCCCGGGGATGGCGTTAACGAGTGCCAAGGAATTCGACGGTGGGATGACGATGTCTTCGGTACCCGCGGCGACGAGCGTGAGCGCGCGCAGTTTCCGGAGCCGGCCGCCGACACCATCGCGATGCCAGATATCCCTCGCGAGCGCGTGCCGATGAACGAGCTCGGGCGATAGCCGGGAGCGTGCGGCGGCTACGACGTTGCCGAACTCGGTGTAGATGGATTCCGCGACATCTTTTGGAAACAGCAGAAACAGCAGGCGTCGAGCTTGCTCGTGAGGTGTGCCAGACATGTCGGTCAGTTGTGCTCGGACAGCAGGCGAGGCGAGTTCCGCGTCAGCTCCGCCCGGATCGGTGGAAAGCAGAATAAGCTTGTGAACGCAGTTCGGGCGATCCAAAGCTAATGTCTGGGCGATAAAGCCGCCCATGGACCATCCGAGCACGCTGGGAGCGCCGAGATCGAGCGTTTCGATCAGCCGTACGACATCTTCGGCGAGTTTGCCGATATCGAACGGGGCGCCGTCGTCACTGGATGCGCCGATGCCGCGGTTGTCTACCAGCACGAGTTCGCTCGCAGAAGCAAGTCGATCGATGAACGATGGATCCCAGTCGGCGATAGTGGCCGCTAGTCCGTTTAGAACCAGCAATGGTCGCCCTTGTCCGATGCGCCGGTAGGCAATTCGCCCGCTATCGACCGGGATCGTCGCCATCGGCTCAGCGCCCACCGACATATCGATCTTCAGTCGCGGCCGCTATTTCCGGTCCTCGTCGAGCTTGGCTTTCACAGCTGTCTCGATCTCTTCGTAGAGCGCGCGGTCGTTTTTGAGCACTTCCTTGGCGGCATCACGGCCCTGCGCGAGTTGCGTGCCCTTGTAATTCAGCCAGGAGCCGCGTTTCTCGATGATTTGTTTTTCCAACGCAAGATCGAGAAGTGCGCCGGTGGAAGAAATTCCCTCGTTGTACATGATGTCGAACTCCGCTTCAGTAAACGGCGGCGCGACCTTGTTCTTCACGATCTTGACGCGCGTGCGATTCCCGGTAACAACGCCATCGGTCTGTTTGATTGCGCCAATCCGGCGAATATCGACACGCACACTGGCGTAGAATTTCAACGCTTTGCCACCGGGCGTTGTTTCCGGATTGCCAAACATCACCCCGATCTTTTCACGAATTTGGTTGGTGAAAACGCAGCAGGTCCGCGCCTTTGAAATGAGCGCGGTCAATTTACGCAAGGCTGCACTCATGAGTCGTGCCTGTGCTCCTACGGTTGTGTCGCCGATCTCGCCTTCCAATTCCGCTCTTGTCACAAGCGCGGCGACAGAATCCAGAACGATCACGTCCAGCGCGTTGGAGCGCACGAGAGTTTCGCAAATCCGGAGCGCTTCCTCGCCAGAGCTGGGCTGGGACACGAGCAAATCGTCAAGATCAACACCGAGTCTTTTCGCGTATGCCGGATCGAGCGCATGCTCGACATCGATGAATGCGGCGAGACCGCCCCGCTTCTGTGCCTGCGCAATCACGGTAAGAGTGAGCGTAGTCTTTCCAGACGATTCCGGTCCAAACACTTCCACCACGCGTCCCCGCGGAAAACCGCCGACTCCAAGGGCGCGATCAATCAGAATGTTGCCGGTGGGGATGACGTCAATATCGACGATTTTCTCGTCGCCAAGTCGCATGATCGCGCCTTCGCCGTAATCCTTGGCAATCTGTTGAATCGCCAAGTCGAGATTCTTATTTCGCGCGGCAGTCAGTTTGTCTGCGCCGGTCTTCTCTTCAGTTTTCGTCGCCATATGGGATGAACTCTAATTACTTCTCTAAGGACAATTCGCCAAGTGGAAAAGCTCGCCAAGAGAACGAAAAGGCCGCGGACGACAATGTCCGCGGCCTTGTGATTTCCCAGAAATGGCTGCTCTTTTAAGAAACAGTGATGTTTCGCGGTTTGACGTGTTCCGCCTTCGGCAGCGTCAAAGTCACGACACCCTGATCGATTTTTGCGCTGATTTTATTCGCATCGATCGATGGATCGAGCTCGAACGTGCGCCGATAATTTTCCGGTCGCGATTCGCGATGAATCAGTGTCCCTTCCACGGCGGGAAGAGAACGGCGCCCAACAATCGTCAGCTCGTTGTTCTCGACTGAAATCTCGAGGCCTTCTTTGTTTACCCCCGGCATCTCGACTTCAAGCGTATAGCCATCAGCGGCCTCGACCACACTCGCAGAGGGAGCGACGAATTGCTCGGTCTGGACGCGATCGGTGTCGCGATTTTCACGGACTAATGTGTTCATGTTGATTTCCTTTCTTTGTCTAAATTTTCCCCGACGCATTCCATGCTCACCGGAGCTTGATCAATCGACGTTCACCTGAATTTGCTTCGGCTTTGCTTCCTCGGCTTTCGGCAGCGTCACGGTTAAGATTCCATCCCGGTAGCTTGCGCTCACCTTGTTCGCGTCCACGCGAGTCGGGAGCGTAATGCTGGGTGGTGGTACAGTATGAAAACTGTACCACTACCCATGTTTGCACAGCCGATGCGTGGGCGAAAGGCGTTGCCGAGACCACGAACTGTAACTATTCGTTTTGGCGTGGCGATGACAGCACAACGACAAGATGAACGCTTTATGCGCGCGGCTTTAGAGGAAGCGCAAAAAGCAGTAGGGCAAACCAGTCCTAATCCAGCTGTCGGCGCAGTTCTGGTGGTTGACGATCGGATCGTTGCAAAGGGCCACCATCGAGAGGCGGGCTGCGAACATGCCGAGGTCGAATGTTTGCACGCATTCGGCGCTAAAGTACCTGCTCGCGCCATACTCTATATTACTCTGGAACCCTGCTCCACTTTCGGGCGCACAGCTCCGTGTACAAATGCAATCGTTAAGGCCGGCGTAAAAAATATCGTCACCGGAGCGGTGGATGTAAATCCTCGGCACTCGGGGAGAGGCATTACGCAATTGCGAGATGCGGGTCTCAACGTACGCGATGGAATTTTGGCCGAGGAGTGCGCACGTCTTAACGAGGGCTTTAACAAGTGGATCGTCACCGGGCGACCTTTTGTGATCGCAAAATGCGGCATGAGTCTCGACGGCCGATTGACACGCCCTCCCAGTGAGCCTCGCTGGATCACAAGTTCTGCTGCTCGTCATCATGCGCATGAGCTTCGCACTCGTGTGGACGCAATTCTTATCGGAGCGGAGACGCTTCGCGCGGATAATCCACGGTTGACCGTGCGTGGTATGCGGCGCGCGCGGCAACCATGGCGAGTCGTTTTAACGCGTTCAGGAAATCTGCCACCGCGCGCTCATTTGTTTTCTGATCGGCAAGCCGCCCGAACGTTGGTCTATAAGCGCAAACGCCTCGCTGCTGTGCTGGAAGACTTGGGTAAAAGGAATTTGACGAGCCTGTTGATTGAGGGCGGTGGCGAAATTCTTGGTCAAGCGCTCGATGCCCGCCTGATTGACAAAGTTCAGCTTTATCTGGGTCCGATTTTGACAGGAGGAGCAGTAATCGCATTTGCAGGCCGTGGAGCCGGGACTACTGCAAATTCGATCCGCCTAGATCGTGTCTCGTACCGACGAATCGGCAAAAATATCTGTATTACAGCTTATCCCAGCCCTCTATTTGCCGCGTAAACCGGGCAACTTTTCGTAGTACCCGCTGTTTAATTGATTGGGAGGGAAAATATGAACTGGAAACGACTTCTCTTAATTGGATTGGTGGCAGGCGGATTCGCTTTTGCTTCGGCACAGCGTTCTAACGCTGGAGTGTCGTTCGGAATCGGATTTGGGCCGGGATACTACGGCTATGGCTACCCGGGCTACTATGGATATGGCTATTATCCGTATTATCGGCCGTACCCCTACTATTATTATGGGGGGCCTTCATTCTACTGGTCCGGAGGCCATCGATATTACCGCCACCATCGTCACCATTACTACCGCCGGTATTAAGGTGACGTAGGATTAAATCCGCTGAGCTGGCTCGTCAAACGAGCCAGCTCATTTTTTTGCAAAAACAGGTTTTACTGGCCGCCGCAACACCCTTATCGATCCCTTGGGGATGATTCGATCTTGCCAGATTTGGGCGACTCGGTCGGTTTCACTACAGGGGTGCCGCTCGGCTGCTGAGGCTGGAATTCCTTTTTTAACTGTTGAATCAAAGATGGCAGTTGCTGCTGCCGCTCAGCCTCGATTTGGTGGCGGAGTGATTGTTCGATCTTGCGACGCTCCTGAATATAGCGAGACTCAAACAAATTACGCCTTTCCGGATCCAGCATAAGGCCGGAATCGCGCAGGACTGTGTCAGTCTCGCGCCTGATTTGTTCGCGACGCAGAGCCTCTCGCTGACGCATAAGCTGGCGCTCCTGTGGACTCATTCGCATCCAGCGCTCTGCATTTCGCTGGAAAATCTGCCGCTCCGCTGGCGGAAGCAAAGACCATCGCTCGCGCACACTCGGTACTGGCGAACGTCGGGCCGGTCCAAACCCAAGGCCCGGCCCTTCCCTTCGCCCATTACTCCTCTGCGGCTGCGCTTGTGCCAAAGCGCAGGACGAGGCGAGGATCGACAACGTAATGATTATCTTTACAAAGTTGGCTTTTCGTCCCACAGGCTGCCTTTATCCACGGCGAGCAGCTCATCCAGATCGGCGACGACTTCATAATCTTGGGGATCGATCTTTGCCACCACATCTGGCTCACTCTCCGAGGATTTCTGCGACACAGGATGATGAGCGGCGATTATCGCCCCCATCAGGGCAATTGCCACCGCAGATGCCGGGATGAGTCTGCGCAAGCTGATCCATTTTCGCATCCGCTCGGAATGGCCCCCATCTTGCCGGACTTGTCTCACGATGTTGCGGGCGAAAAATGGGGAAAGCTCCGGCTCGGCCGCGCGGCCGAGGAGATCCCACAATTCCTGGTCATCTTCACGTTTCATATTCTCTCTCCGTGAATTGAACTGATTGCAGCTCTGAAAGTTGCGCTCGGAAGGAATTCCAGGAACCGATATTAAAGGTCAGCCGCTTCAAGGAAGCCTTCAAGCTGCCGGATGCGGGTCGGATGCCGCATTTTCCGCAACGCTTTGGCTTCGATTTGACGAATGCGCTCCCGCGTGACCTGAAATTGCCGACCTACTTCCTCGAGAGTTCGGCTATATCCATCGACCAAGCCAAACCGTTGCTCAAGCACTTGCCGTTCTCGCTCGGTGAGGGTCTCGAGCACGTCCTTGATTTTCTCCTTCAGCAAAACAATGGCTGTCATATCGCTCGGATTTTCTGCGCCTTTATCCTCGATAAAGTCGCCAAAATTAGTCTCTTCGCTTTCGCCCACAGGCGATTGGAGCGAGATAGGTTGCTGGGCCATCTTCAAGACGGCGCGGACGCGATCGACGGGCAATAGAACTTCTTCCGCGACCTCTTCGGGTGTGGGCTCACGCCCATATTCCTGAACGAGTTGTTTTTGCACTCGCATGAGCTTATTGATCGTCTCGATCATGTGGACTGGAATCCGAATTGTGCGCGCCTGATCGGCGATCGAGCGCGTAATCGCCTGCCGGATCCACCAAGTCGCGTACGTGGAAAATTTGTAGCCGCGCCGATATTCAAACTTCTCCACCGCCTTCATCAACCCCATGTTTCCTTCCTGGATCAAATCGAGGAACGAGAGACCGCGGTTCGTGTACTTTTTTGCGATCGAAATAACAAGGCGCAGGTTGGCTTCCACCATTTCGGTTTTGGCTCGTAATGCCTGCCGCATCCAACCTTTCAGCGCCTGGTAATGCTCGGCGTATTCAGCGAGTGAAAGCCACAGGCTCTTTTCTAACTCCCCTACTTTGTCCCCAAGTTGCAGGCGTTTTTTTCGATCGCCTGGACGTTTTGCTATCTCGGTCTGGAGATAGAGCGATGCGTGGTAGGCCTCGTCCGCCAAGTGAACAAATTCTTCCATGACTTTCTGCTTGAAGTAGAAATTGGGATAGGATCTTTGAAGCGAAGTCATCGCTCTTTGTATGGATTTGAGCTTTGTCGATCGTCTTTTTGAAGAATTACGCGAAAGCTCGCCGTATTGCTGGCTGATCGACACGCTCAATTGTTCTACTTGTTTACACAAGCGGGGAAGCTTCTTCATGTAGCGTTCGCGGCTCTCGATTTTTTTGTCGAGAATGACGCGATCAAATCTTTCCCGGCCCTCGGCAAGTTTCCTGGCAAGATCGAGATGGGCGCGCGCAATAAAACCAAACCGGTTGATGTGCTTCTGGACCATGTTTTCGGCTTCCTCAATCCGTTTGGAAATTTCCACTTCCTGCTCCCGGGTCAGTAAAGGGACCTGGCCCATCTGCTTAAGATACATCCGGACCGGATCGTCCAGAATATCGAGCTTAGCTTCGGGTTTCTCTTCCTCTTCTTCCTCTTCTTCCGCGTCTTTTTTCCCATCCTTGTAGCGGTCTACCTCCGAAGCTTCAATAATGTCGATCTCCATGCGGCGCAGCCGTGTGAGAATGAGGTCGAGCTCATCGGCATTGGTAATCCCTTTGGGCAACGCCTCGTTCAGATCGTCGAATGTGAGATAACCTTGTTCCTTCGCCAGCTTGATTAGCTCGCGAATGCGCCCCTCAATTTCAATCGCCGAATGCAGATGCATCGCCGCGAAGCCGCTTTGCAGCTTTTGCAGTTGTTCGCCGTTGGGTTGCTGCCCTCGGACGAGAGCAATACCTTTGGCCTTGAGCGCGGCGATTTTTGGCCGTTTCTTAAGATTTCGTCGGCGAGCTGAAGCTTTTTTTATCGAACGATGACGAAGCTGTCTCGCTTTAAGCCGTTGCGACGACTGTCGGCTGCCTCCCCTTCGTTTCGAATGCCTGGCCAAGATTGAGTGGTTAAGGATTTGACTGAGACGTTCGATCTGCCGGCCGTAGACCGCAATTAACTGTCGGCTTCGCGAGCGGGCGAAAGTTCGTGGAGCTGTTCTTGCAGGTCAAGGATTTCTTTCTGCAAATTAACCACGTCGCCGGTGGTAAGTCCGGGAAGTTTTATCTGATTCTTCGCCACTTCGAGGTGGCGCCGCAACACGGCCTGGCGAATACCGAGCCACCATTTTCCCACCATCGTTCCCGCATTGGGAGGCACTTTTTGCAGCAACCAGGAAGAAACCAGCGCTTCGTCTGTCGCCGAAAGCGTCGCCATGAAAGCATTCAGTGAGGCGGCGTCACTCGGGAGCAGCTCGCTTTCGAGAATACGGACCAAAATTTCCGCATCGGGCACTTGTGCGAGAATCTCGCGCCAATTTTGCCCATGAAGAAAATCTCGTGCTTCCTCGTCTCGCAACGCCAGGAGGCAAAGCATCGCGATATCGTGCCGCGGAGCGGGAGAAGCCTGGGAGTGCAAACCTTGCGACCCAGAAAAACCTTCGCCTCTTTGTCTCGGCAATAGTTCTTCAAAATCAACAGGCGAGACGCCAAGCCGGGCGCTCATTTTACTCACCACCTCTCCGCGCATTAGCGGATCGTGCACCCTCGAGACCGTTTCAGCCAGTTTGCGCGCAAGGTGCATCTTCGCACCTAGTGAGTTAAAGTCGCTCGCCGCGACTTCGCTTTCGATCCAATAATCAAAAAAAGTCTGCGCCGTCGCGACGCGTTTTTCGAATTCCTCTCTTCCATTCCGGCGAATCAATGAATCTGGATCTTCGCCCGCTGGCATCTCAGCAACACGCACGATCAAATCGTTGTGGAGCAATGCATCGAGAGACCGCTCAGTCGCTTTCTTGCCGGCGCTGTCCGCATCGAAACAAAGAACCACTTCGTTCACATAGCGTTTTAATACCCGCGCCTGGTCTTCAGTAAAAGCGGTCCCTTGTGGAGCGACGACGTTTGTTATTCCACCTTCAAACAAACTGATCAAATCTATCTGGCCTTCGCATACAATCGCGCAGTTCGCCTCAATCAGGCTTCGCTTTGTCTTGTCCAAACCAAACAAAACCTTGCCCTTTCGAAAAAGCGGCGTCTCCGGCGAATTCAAGTATTTCGCCGCTCCTTTCTCGTCTTTAAGAAGGCGACCACTAAACGCAATCACTTCACCGACATCGTTGCAGATCGGAAACATGATTCGCCCACGAAACCGATCGTAAGCTGATCGATTCGGCGCGTCTGCGGCATTGTCTTTGGTCTTGAGCAGACCGCTTGCGACGAGATCGCGCGGATCATAACCGCGGTCACGTGCCCAACTGCCAAACGCATCCCATTCATCGGGCGCATAACCGATCTGCCATCGCTTCGCGATTTCTGCTGTGATGCCACGCTCTTTCAGATATTTGCGTGCTAGTGCGGCGAATTCCCTTTTGATCAGGTTTTCATGGAACCACTCGGCGGCTTCCGCGTGCAACTGCAACAAGCGGCGACGCGCCGCCCGTTCTCGATCTTCGTCGATGATGGCGCCCCCCTTCTCTACGATTGAGATCCCGACGCGCGCCGCGAGTTTGCGTACGGCTGCGGGAAAATCGATGTGTTCATAATCCATGACAAAACGGAAGACGCTTCCGCCTACACCGCATCCGAAGCAGTGAAATGTTTGTCGCTGCGGGCTCACGTGAAATGACGGCGTTTTCTCCTGATGAAACGGGCAAAGCGCCTTGAAATTCGCGCCGGCCCGTTTGAGCGGAAAATAGGAACCGATCACTTCGACGATGTCGTTCGCCGCCGCGATTTGTTCGATGGTTTCAGTTTGGATTGTTCCCATGATACGTTGGATTTTTCGCTCGTTTGCTTTGGGAAGCGATGTCAAACTTACGCAGTGCGCAGTCGCTTTCCAAATATCGCGAAGAGAGTCTGGATTTTCGTTTTGATTTGCTGTTTGGGAGTCGGGACAGCTCAGGCGCGCGACATCATACACAAAGGCGACATAATTGTGGTCCCGCTGCGGGGGGAGATTTCGCCTTCGCTCCTGATGTTTCTGCGTCGCACCGAAAAAGCAGCCGAAAGCAACGGCGCCGCGGCGATTATTTTTGAAATGGATACTTATGGCGGCCGACTCGACAGCGCCGCGGAAATAACGAACGTGCTTAACCGCGCCACCATTCCAACCTACACGTTCATCAATTCCAACGCAGGGTCGGCCGGTTCGCTTATCGCGTTGGCTACACAGCATCTCTACATGGCCCCAGTAAGTGCGATCGGTGCGGCTGCGCCCGTTTTGCCAACGGGAGAAGATCTTCCACTAACCGAACGTGAGAAAACGATTTCGTATTGGACGGCTTTGATTCGAAGTTCCGCCAGCAAAAACGGACATAATCCCGATGTCGGTGAAGCGTTCATGAACAAGGACAAGGAAGTAAAAATCGGGGACCGCATGATTCATCCGAAAGGAACGCTGCTGACTTTGAGCGCGCAGGAAGCGACAGAAAAAATCAATGGCAAACCATTGCTGGCCGACGGCATCGCCGCTTCAATTGTCGATCTAACGCAAAAAGCCGGACTCAAAGGCAACATCGTGGCTCTTAATCCGAGCGGCTTTGAGCAGCTCGCCTTTTGGATCACCGCGCTGGCGCCATTGCTGCTTCTGGGTGGGATACTCGGCGCCTATCTTGAATTCAAAATCCCGGGCGCGAGTTTGCCGGGAATTATTTCAGCGATTTGTTTTGCGCTCTTTTTCCTCGGCCATTATCTGGCTGGGCTCGCGGGGTGGGAAGTGGTTGCACTTTTCGTTTTAGGCGTGGCACTCGTCGTGATCGAGATCCTCTTTTTCGCGCATTCCACAATCATTTTCGGTGTGCTGGGCATTTTTCTCATGCTGGCGTCTCTGCTCTGGGCAATGATCGATCGCTATCCCGGTGAAACATTTTTTCCCACCGCCCAAATGCTGGCGATGCCCCTGCTCAAGCTTTTCCTCGCGATTATCGCCGCCGGAATCGTAATCGCCATTCTCGCGCGTTATCTGCCGCGCACGGGGCTGTATCGAAGGTTTGCTCTCATCACCTCAAATCCTCCGGGTCCATCTCTCGTCGGCACGCCGCGTGAATTTGCCACTGTATTCGCACTCCCCCCCGGGACGCGGGGAACCGCCATCACCATCTTGCGACCGAGCGGGAAAGCGCGCTTTGCCGATCAGGTCATTGATGTTGTGACCGAAGGGGAATTTATCGCCGCACAAACGCCAATTACCGTCATCCAGACTGACGGCATGCGAGTAATCGTGAAAAGCACAGGATAGAGCTGAGCTATCCGCCGGCCACGACGCGCACGAATTCGACACGGTCGCCTTCGGCTAATGATCGCTTCGGCCATTCGTGGCGATGCAGGACGATTCCGTTGTGCTCGACCAAAATAGTTTGTGACGGCAATTGATAGCGCTCTACGAGTTGCGCGATCGTTTCCGCGTCGCGTGCGTCCACCTTTTCGCCATTAAGCGAAATCGTCATGCACTCATCAACGCCTGATCCCAATCTTTCCAAACCGGTTCGAAACCGCGGCG
>Ga0137378_10003547_pt1 | contig 13483 bp, 16 predicted proteins | sample SagtaG_21_FD_104813 | JGI IMG/M metagenome (GOLD analysis project Ga0137378, IMG submission 104813) | Vadose zone soil microbial communities from Sagehorn Ranch, Mendocino, California, USA - Sage2_L_60_16 metaG | ecosystem: Environmental > Terrestrial > Soil > Vadose zone | place: USA... | reverse complement strand
CGTCGTGCTGAATCCAGCCGCGATCCGAGTGAAAGGTTTCCCCCTTTCGCAAGAAGATGAGATGGCGCTTGCCGCGCTGGTCGATGAGCAGGACCTGCTCTCCGTCCTGGAAACGGTCGAGGGCGCTCACGCTCGGGCCGCCCTCACCGTGAGCGCGGCTCGGGCAAGGTCAGGGACACGGCGCAGCCGAGGATGGGCATGAGCGCCGAGATCCAGAGCGCCGAGCTGAGGCCCCACCGGTCGGCGACCCAGCCGAGGGCGGTCGCGCCCACGCCGCCCGCGCCGATGGCGAAGCCCACGATGAGGCCGGAGGCCATACCGAGATTGCGGGGCATGTACGCCTGCCCCAGCACTACGGCGGTGGTGAAGGTGGATACGAGCACGAGGCCGAGGGCGGCCAGGAGCACGAACGTCCACACGCCGCTCACGAGCAGGAAAGCGACGGCGAGCGGGGCGGCGAGGAAAAACACGCTCACCATGAAGCGGCGGTGGCCGACGCGATCCGCGATCGGCCCGGCGATGAGGGTGCCCACGGCGCCGGAGCCGAGGAAGACGGCGAGGAGGGTACCCACCATGCGCGGATCACCTTGGAGCACTTCGAGGTAATAGAAAGGCATGTAGGTGGTGAAGCCGAGCTGCGTCCAGGAGCGGATGGAAATGACGAGGACGAGCAAGGTCATGGCGCCCACCATGGTCTGGGGGGCAGACGCCCGGCCGTCGGTACGCGCGGGAAGCGGGCGCGAAAGTCCCGGCAGCACCACCATGAGAAGGATCGCCACCACGAGTCCGGGCAGGAGCATGCCCAGGCTGCCCGCCATGCCGAACATCGTGATGAGGGCCGTGATGAGCGGCGGTCCCACCGCGATGCCGATATTGCCGCCCGTCGAGAAGATCGACACCCCGGTGGCCTTCCTGTCTCCCGCCACCTGGGTGGCCGTGCGATAGCCCTCGGGGTGATAGGCGGCCACGCCGAAGCCGCTCACCATCACCAGAGCGAGAACGGCGGCGTAGGACGGCGCCACCCCGCTCAGCGCGATGCCGAACGCGGAGAGGATCACGGACAGCGGCAAGAGCCATCGCCGCGCCGTCTTGTCGGCGAGAAAGCCGAAAAGCGGCTGGATCAGCGACGAGGTGATCGTCGACATGAGCACGATGACGCCCGTCGCGGTGTACGTCAGCCCGAGCCCCGTCTTGAGATAGGGCAGCAGCGCGGGCAGCGAGCCCTGATTGGTATCGATGACGAGATGCCCGAGGGCGAGCAGGCTGAGCAGACGGTAGTTCGGCCTGGATCGATCGACCTCGGCGGGCGCCGCGCTTGCGTTCGGCAGGGCAACAGCGGGAGCGCTCGGATCGGGAGTCATAGGCCCCTATGCTACACTACCGCCGCCATGCGGGTCGTCGAGTTGGGACACGTCTCGCTCTACGTGCGCGACCTCGAATCTTCCGTGCGCTTCTATCGCGATCTTCTGGGCCTGCGCGAGACGGGACGAGGGAAGGACGGACGCATCGTCTTCCTCTCCGCGGGCGTCCACCATCACGACGTGTCGCTGGAGCTCGCGCGCACGCCCGCGCCGGACCTCCCCGCGGGCGCGCCGGGTCTCTACCACGTCGCCTTCTGTATCGGAGCCACGCGCGAAGTCCTCGACGCCGCACGCGCCGAGGCGGTGCGGGCGGGACTCTCGCCCTTCGGCGAGATGGACGGCGCCACTCCCAGCTTCTGTGTTCGGGATCCCGACGGGCATACCGTGGAGCTCTACGCCGCCTTCGGCGGCTGACGCCTGCCCGAGGTTCACGCCGGAGCGCGCAGGGTGCGGCAGTCTTCGTCGAGGGTTGCCCGCGAGGCGTCGAGGAAGCGCTCGACGTCGGCATCGGTGTGGGCGAGTGAAAGATAGAGCTTGGTGGACATCGGATTCAGGAAGATACCGCGGCGAAAGAGGCCAAGAAGAAAGGCCCGGGCCAGCTCGCGATTCGACGCATGGGCCGTCCGATAGTCCACGACGTCACGATCGGTGAAGACCACCGCGGCCAACGGGCCGTCGCCTTGCACCTGCGCCGCCACTCCCGCTTTCGTCAGGATAGCCCGCAGCCCTGAGCGGAGATTTTCGCCGAGGGCGAAGAGGCGCGCATACGCGCCCGGTCTGCGGAGCTCAGCGAGCGTGGCGCTGGCCGCCGCCGCCGAGACGGGGTTCCCGCCGATGCTGGAGGCGAACCAGACATAGCGAGGGTCGCCCATCCGGTCTTCGCGCACGAGGTCCATGATGTCCCCGCGGCCGGCTACCACGCCGATCGGATAGCCGCCACCGAGCGCCTTGCCGAGAGTTGCCAGATCAGGATGGACGCCGTAGTACTCCTGTGCCCCACCATAAGCGAGGCGGAAGCCCGTCACCGTCTCGTCGAAGATCAGGAGCAGGCCCAGCTCGGCGGTAGCCTCACGCAGTCCCTGGAGAAAGCCGGGCTGCGGCGACGTACAGCGATGGAGCGGCTCGACGATGATGCCCGCCAGCTCGTGCCGGTGCGTCTCGAGAATGGCCATGGTGGTTCGGAGATCATTGTACGGAGCGACCAGCACATCGGCGGCGGCGCCCGGTCCCAAGCCGGCCGAGGTCGGCTCGCCTCGCGGGAAATCGAGGAGCCGCCGGGGGAAGAGGCTCACCGTGCCGACATCGTTGGCGCCGTGATAGGCGCCCTCGAACTTCAGAATCTTCGGGCGCCCCGTCCAGGCGCGCGCGAGGCGGACGGCATAGGACGTGGCCTCCGTGCCCGAGGCGCAGAAGCGCACGCGCTCCGCGCAGGCGACGGCCCGGACGATCTCTTCGGCGAGCTCGAGGGCAGGCGCGGTCACATGTGCGAAGTTGGCGCCGAGCCCGGCCTGGCGCCGACCCGCGTCGACGATGGCCGGGTGCGCGTGGCCGAGCAGGACGGAGCCCCAGCCCATGGTGAAGTCGGTGAAGGCGCGGCCCTCGCTGTCCCACACGGTGGCGCCCTCGCCCCGGGTCAGCACCACCGCGAGATCCGCAGGCAAGTTGTATTCCCCGAGTGATCCTCCGGGGAAAACCGCGAGGGACCGCTCGGGGGCGCTCGGCACTGACGGGCTCACATGCCGAAGGCGTCGAGGCCCGTGATGTCCCGGCCCACGATGAGGGTGTGGATGTCGTGGGTGCCTTCGTAGGTGTTGACGGTCTCCAGGTTCATCATGTGCCGGATGATCGGGTGCTCGTCCACGATCCCAGCCGCCCCCAGGATATCGCGGGCCATGCGCGCGGTGTCGAGGGCCATCTGCACATTGTTCCGCTTGGCCATGGAGATCTGCTGTGGTCTCGCCTTGCCTTCGTCCTTGAGCTGGCCCAGGCGCAGGCAGAGAAGCTGGGCCTTGGTGATCTCCGTGATCATCCACACGAGCTTCTGCTGGACGAGCTGGAAGGAGCCGATGGGCTTGCCGAACTGGATGCGCTGCTGGGAATACTTGAGCGCCCAGTCGTAGCAGCTCATGGCCGCCCCGATCGCTCCCCACGCGATCCCGTAGCGCGCCTGCGAGAGACAGCCGAGGGGGCCCCGGAGGCCCTTCACGTTCGGCAGCTTGTTCTCGAGGGGGATCTTGCAGTCGGCGAAGGCAAGCTCCGAGGTGATCGAGGCGCGCATGGAGAACTTGCCGTGGATGTCGAGCGTGGAGAAGCCGGGCGTCCCCCGCTCGACGAGATAGCCGCCGATCTCGCCGTCGTCGCCCTTGGCCCACACCACCGCGACTTCCGCCACCGAGCCGTTGGTGATCCAGAGCTTGGTGCCGTTCAGCACGTACTCGTTGCCCTTCTTCACCGCGCGCGTGGCCATGGCGCCTGGGTCGGACCCGTGATCCGGTTCGGTGAGCCCGAAGCAGCCGAGCACCTCGCCCGACTGGAGCCGGGGCAGCCATCTCTCCTTCTGCGCTTCCGAGCCGTACGCGTAGATGGGATACATGACGAGCCCGCTCTGCACGGAGGCGAAGGAGCGCAGCCCCGAGTCTCCCCTCTCCAGTTCCTGCATGATGAGCCCGTAGGCGACATGGTCGAGGCCGGCGCAGCCATAGCCCGTGAGGGTGGCGCCGAAGACGCCCATCTCCCCCAGCGGCTTGGCGACGTCGAGCGGGAAGGTGCCGTCGCGGTGGTGCTGGCTCACGATCGGCACGAACTCCTTCTCCACCCAATCACGGACGGCGTCCTGCACCATCCGCTGCTCCTCGGTCAACAGTGACTCGATGCCGTAGTAGTCGACGCCGCGATAGGTGTCCATCGGTGAGCCCCTTCTACTAAAGGTTGGTCGGGTGGGCAGGGCGCTCTTCGCCGAGCGCCTGGTTGAGCGCCTTGGCCAGCAGCTGATCGTGCTCGTGCGTCTTGGCGAAGATGCGGCACTGCGCAACCTTGCCGGGCAGGTACTTGAGCAGCTCCTTGAGCGGCTCCGCGGAGACGGTGCGGGTGGCCGAGTCATAGACGTAGATCTGGCGGTCCTGCATGCCGATGGGGTTGAGGGGCCGCGGGTCCTGCTGCGCCATGTCGATCTTGAACGGAAAATCGTGCATGGCCGCGGGCAGGAGCTCGCGCACGCGCTGCTCGACTTCCTCGGCCTTCATGAAGCCGAAGCCCCGACGCGGCTCGAAGAGATCGAGGACGACCTCATGGGACATGCGCCACTTGAGGCGACGGTCGAGGATGTGCCGCCACTCCTGGCCGAGGGCCCGGCGCTCGGGATCGTCCACGTCCTGCCAGCGCGCCACGTCCTCGAGGAGCGTCCACTCCGTCAAATGGAGATACGGCCCCAGATCCTTGTTGAGATCGTGGGGAAAGATCAGCCGTATCGTGTCGCGGAAAATCTCCTTCAGGTGCAGGTCGATGCCGCGGGTGGTCCGGTGGTAGTTGACGTTCGTGTACATGTAGAACCGGGCGTTCAGGAACATGATGAAGGCCTGGATGCCCCCCCGATCGAGGGTGAGTCCTTTCTCGCTGAAGAACGAGTAGTAGATGATGCGCTCGATGTCGATAGGCCCGACGGCCACCCCGCACATGTAGGAATCGCGCAGCACGTAGTCCATGTTGTCGGCGGTGTAGATGCCGCTCAGGAGCGGCTTGAGGTGGGCGAGCCAGCGGGGGTGCTCGGCTTCCGGCCGGGTGCGATCCTTGCCCATGAGGTAGCAGATCCAGTCCGGATTGATCACTTCCCCCGGCTCGAAGGGCCCCCCCGGGCTCCGCCGGAGTCCGCGGATCAGATCGGCGATCTGCTCGCGGATGATGCGCTGGCCGAGGATTTCGTGGGTCAGCCCGAAGTCGGCGAGGAAGTTGTCGTCGAAGAAGTGGCCGAAGGGCCCGTGCCCGATGTCGTGGAGCAGTCCCGCCATCCGCAAGAGCTCCTCGAGGAGGGCGCCCGAGGGCGCATCGGGGAACTCGGCCTTGAGCGATGGGTAGAGCTGCTGGGCGAAGCGGCCGGCCAGGTGCATGGCCCCCAGCGAATGCTGGAAGCGGCTGTGCTCCGCCGCGGGAAAGACCCAGCGCGCCGATTGCAGCTGCGGCACGCGCCGCAGCCGCTGCATCCACGGCGAGTCGAGGAGATCCTGCTCCGTGGCCTCGCCGGGCACGCCGTCCGGACGCGTATAGAGGATGTACTGGTGGATCGGATCGGCGATGAGTCCGCGCCCCTGGTAGGTATCTACTCCGCGCATCTTCAGCAGGCCGCTTTACCGGTCTTGGGGCTGAAAGAGACGGTAACGGTCCACGGAACACACGGTGATCGCCTCGAGGCGGGTCGCGCGCATGACCACGAGCTGAACTTCCTGCCCGGCCCATCCCAGCCAGAGGCGCCGGTAGAAGTCTGCCTGGCCCGAGATCGCCTCGCCGTTCACCCGCACGATACGGTCGCCGGGGCGGAAGCCCGCCGTGCGCGCCGGCCCGATGGGTGACACGCCCGCCACCACCACCCCGCCGTCGGTTTCGCGCGTGTAGAGTCCCAACCACGGGCGGGGGCGCCGGCTCTCCACGCGGCCCTTGGCGATCAGCTCCTCCTTGTCCCCGAGGAACTGCTCGATCGGAATGGCGAGATTCACGAAGGACGCCTCGCCGAGTCGAAGCGACGTGATACCCACCACCGCGCCCGTCTGGTCCACGAGGGCCGCGCCCCCGAAAGCGGAATTGTAGGGCGCCACGAAGAGCGCGCGGTCGAGCATGTACTCCCAGGAAGCGGCGAAGGAGCGGATCGACTTGACCGTGCCCGGCGTCGCGATGAGGGCACCATCTTCATCCATGCCCACGGTGCCCGTCACATCCCCCACGGCCATCCGGGTCGAGTCACCGAGCGAGGCGGCCGGCCACGGTCCCGGCTCGTCGAGCTTGATCACGCCTAGCCCCGACTCGAGATCGAGACCCGCCACCTTCGCCTCCACCTTGCGGCCGTCGCGCAGCAGCACTTCGATGCGCGCCGCATCGATCAGCACATAACTCACGGTCAGCGCATAGCCGGCGGCATCGAAGAGCACTCCACTGCCCCAGCGCTCCGCGCCGAGGGTGGCCGCCGACGGCCGGTCGGAGGGGACCTCGACGTGAATGCCGATGACGGCGGGCGCCACGTGCTGTATATGCGACGGCAAGGCCGACACGCGCTTGGGATCGAGCCGGGGAAGGCCGGACTGCGGAGCCGCCGCGATGAGCGCGGGCAGGGCGAGCAGGAGCACGGCGGCCAAGGTAGCAGCCCGGCGCATGGCTATCAGGAGGAGTACTGCTTTTCGTAGTAGGCACGGAACGCGCCGGACTTGATCGGCTTCCACCACGCTTCGTGATCCCTGTACCACGCCACCGTCGCCTCCAGCGCGGCCCCGAAGGAATGCGCGGGCTTCCAGCCGAGCGCCCCCACCTTGCTCGAGTCGAGGGCATAGCGTCGGTCGTGCCCGGGCCGATCCGCCACGGGGGTGATCAGGCTCTCCGGCTTGCCGAGGAGGTGGAGGACCTGCCGGGTCAGCAGCACGTTCTCGATCTCGTGGCTGCCGCCGATATTGTAGATCTCCCCATCCTTGCCCTTGCGGAGGACGAGATCGATGGCCGCGCAGTTGTCGAGCACGTACAGCCAGTCGCGCACGTTCTTGCCGTCACCGTACAAAGGCAGGGGCTTGTCCTCGAGGGCATTGGTGATGAAGAGCGGAATGACCTTCTCCGGATACTGGTACGGTCCAAAATTGTTGCTGCTCCGCGTGATGATCACGGGCAGCCGATGCGTCGTCCAGTAGGCGCGGGCGAGGAGATCGGCGGCGGCCTTGGAGGCCGAATACGGGTTGGAGGGGTTGAGGGGATCGAGCTCCCTCGCCGCTCCCTTGGCGATGCTGCCGTACACCTCGTCGGTGCCGATGGCGATGAAGCGCCGGACCTTTCGCTCCCGGGCCGCTTCGAGCAGGGTAAAGGTCCCGCTCGCATTGGTCTTGAGAAATTCGTCGGCCCCCGCGTTCGAGCGGTCCACGTGCGTCTCGGCGGCGAAGTGCACCACCGCCTCCACGCCGTCCATGGCCTCACGCACGATGGCCCCGTCGCAGATGTCGCCCCGCACGAAGCGGTAGCGCGGGTCCTTCTCCACGTCACGCAGGTTTTCCAGATTCCCCGCGTACGTCAGCTTGTCGAGGTTGACCACGGAGTCTTCGGGATGGCTGCCGAGCACATGTCGCACGAAGTTGGAGCCGATGAAGCCAGCTCCGCCGGTCACGAGTATCTTCACGGGGATTTATCCTTTGACGACGTCCCAGATATCCGCGCCCGCGAAATCCCAGGGCAACCGGCCCTCGTCGCACTCGGCGGGATCAGCCTGGAACTGTACGTCGACGAAATAGATGATGCGGCCCCGCGAGGCGGCAATGTTCCTGACGCCGTGAGCCACACCGGGAGGGATACGTATGAGCCGCGAAGCCCCGTCGCCCATGGGGAGCCGCCGCGCCACCTTTTCCGTCGGCGACCCCGCCCGTACGTCGACCAGGACGACCAGCATCTTGTCGCCGGGTGGGATGAACCATACGTCGGTTTGCCGCCGGTGAAGGTGGAAGGCCTTGATCACGCCGGGGTCCATCTCGCTGTAGTTGACCTGCCTGACTTCGAAGCCCGCGAAGGCCGCGTGCAGACCCGAGGTGAGGCGCCCCAGCTCGGTGAGGCTCCCCCCGTCGTCCGCGAAGCGCTTCAGCTCGACGATCTCCACACCCTGGATGGCGGGTTGGGCGCCGTAGTCCTGAACCGAGAAGGTGCGCTGGGCCTCATCGTTCAGGCGCATGAGGCTATACCTCCGACGAGGATTAACCCTTTCATTTCGCTGCCGATTATAGCAGTCTTGACCTCGCTTGGACAGGAAGGACGGCCTTGTACCTTGATCCGACCGGGAATGGTGGTAACATGAAACGGCCAATTCCAGAGCGAATATCGAAGCAAGGAGTGAGCACATGAAGACGTTGAAGGACATGCTGGGCGAAGCGCGCCAGATCATCCCCGAACAGCCGCCCGCCGAGCTCAAGAAGCGCCTCGACGCCGGCGAGCCGGTGGTCGTCGTCGACGTCCGCGACCCAGACGAGTATCGCGACGGCTCCATCGATGCCGCCACCAATATCAGCCGCGGGTTCCTCGAGTTCAGGATCGGCACGGTCGCTCCGGAGCCATCCACGCCCGTCGTGCTCTATTGCCAGACCGGACTGCGCTCCATGCTCGCGGCCAAGGCGCTCCATGATCTCGGCTATACGAACGTGACCAATCTCCAGGGCGGCTTCCAGCGCTGGGCACAGGCGGGGCTGCCCGTGGTGAAAGACACGCCGCTCTCCGGCGACCAAATCCAGCGCTATAGCCGCCATTTCCTTCTCCCGCAGGTCGGCGAGAAGGGACAGCGCAAGCTCCTGCGCTCCAAGGTGCTGCTCATCGGTGCGGGCGGATTGGGCTCCCCCACCGCGCTCTATCTGGCCGCGGCGGGCGTGGGCACCCTGGGACTCATGGACGGCGACGTGGTGGACGTGTCGAACCTTCAGCGTCAGGTGCTCCACACTACGGCCAGCGTGGGGCGGCCGAAGGTGGACTCGGGCGCGGAGACCATCCAGGCCTTGAATCCCGACGTGAAGGTGATCAAGCTGCCCACGCGCATCGACGTGGACAATGTGATGGACATCATCAAGGACTACGATCTCGTCATCGACGGGTCGGACAATTTCGACACCCGCTACCTCGTCAATGACGCCTGCTATCTCGCGGGCAAGACCAATGTCCACGGCTCCATCTTCCAGTTCGAGGGCATGGCCTCGGTCTTCGCCCCGAACCAGGGGCCCTGCTACCGCTGCCTCTATCCGACACCGCCCCCCCCGGGCCTCGTCCCCTCCTGAAGCGAGGCGGGTGTCCTGGGCGTGCTCCCGGGCATAATCGGAGTGGTGCAGGCGACGGAAGCGGTGAAGCTTCTCCTCGGCATCGGCGAGCCTCTCATTGGGCGACTCCTGACGTACGATGCCCTCGGCATGCGCTTCCGCGAAGTGAAGCTGAAGCGCGATCCGAAGTGCCCGGTCTGCGGTGAGCATCCGACCATCCGTGATCTGTCGATTCATCGCGACGGCGCGGCGGCGGTCTGCGCCATCGACGGAGACGGCCATCCCGACGCGAGCGCCGTCCCCGCCACCAAGGCCGGAGGCTGAGCGTCCGCTCGTAGCCCGGGCCGCCGTCGCCGGGCGGGCCATGGGCCTGCTCGTCATGGCGGTGCTCGGCTGGCAGGTCTTCCAGCGAGAGCTCAGCTTCGATGCGGCGAGCGGCGCGCTGCGCTTCACTCACGGCATAGACCTCGTCATTCACGAGGCCGGCCACGTGTTCGCGCTCGTCTTCCCACGCTTCTTCCATATTCTCGGGGGCTCGGCCCTCCAGGTGATCCTGCCTGCCGTGTGCGCCCTGACCTTTCTTCACCAGCGCCACCTCGGCTCCTTCGCGGTGGCGCTCTTCTGGACGGGCGAGAGCATCACGGACGTCGCCATCTACATGGCGGACGCGAAGACGCAGGCCCTCCCCGTGCTGGGCGGCGACGGTACCGTGCACGACTGGAACTATCTCCTGGGGCAGCTGCATCTGCTCGGATGGGCGCCGTCGCTCGCGCGGCTGACCTTCGGCGCGGGCATCCTTCTCATCACCGCCGCCCTCGCCATCGTGGCCAACGAGACACACCGCGCCTGGCTGCGCGCCGTCCGATCCTGATCGCCTGTCCGGCTTACACGGCCACGACCGCGACGTGATGCGCTTCCAGCCAGCCCGCCACCTTCGCCCACGCCTGGGGCTCCCGCCGCTGCCACGCGCGCACCGCCTCGGACGGCACGACGACGTAGGGCATGCTGTCACGAATCACCGCTTCGACGAAGCGCGCCAGGTCGGTCTGGGACGATCGAAGCTCGCTGATCAGCTCGTCTGCTTTCATGGTTGGCCCTCCCTTGGCCCAAGGGTGGGCCCGGAGTATTGCCGGCGTGTGGCGCGGGCATGAAGAAGAAGTGGCGGATTTTTGCTACTCTCGAACCCATATGACGACCATACTTTGCCAAAAAGGAATCATTCTGGCCGGCGGCTCCGGAACTCGCCTCTATCCCATCACGCGGGCGGTGAGCAAACAGCTCTTGCCCATCTACGACAAGCCGATGGTCTACTATCCGCTCTCCACCCTCATGCTCGCGGGCATCCGCGACGTCCTCCTCATCTCGACGCCGGAAGACATCGGCGGCTTCGAGCGCCTGCTCGGCGATGGAAGCCGCATCGGCATCTCCATCCGCTACGCGGTGCAGCCGAAGCCCGAAGGGCTGGCCCAGGCCTTCATCATCGGCCGGGAATTCGTGGGGAAGGATCACGTGGCCCTCGTGCTGGGAGACAACCTGTTCTATGGACGGGGCTTCCAGGAAATGCTGACCCGCGCGGGCAGCCGGCCCGAGGGCGCCACGGTCTTCGCCTACGCGGTGAAATCACCGGAACGCTATGGGGTGGTCGAGCTCGACAAGGAGGGGCGCGCGCTATCGCTGGAGGAAAAGCCCGCCAAACCCAAGTCGCACTTCGCGGTGACGGGCCTGTATTTCTACGACAACCAAGTCGTCGACATCGCCGCTGCCCTCAGGCCTTCCCCGCGCGGCGAGCTCGAGATCACGGACGTCAACCGTGAGTACCTGACCCGCGGCCAGCTCCACGTCGAGCCTTTCTCGCGAGGGTTCGCGTGGCTCGACACGGGAACGCACGAGTCGCTCTTGCAGGCCTCCACCTTCATCGAGACCATCGAGCTCCGTCAGGGCCTCAAGGTCGCCTGCATCGAAGAGGTCGCCTATCACAAGGGCTTCATCACGGCTGGTCAGCTCGAGACGCTCGCCCACAGCCTTCCCAACGCCTACGGCCAATACCTGCTGGAGCTGCTGGAGGGGTAGCGGACGAAAGACCCCTACAAGCCAAGATCGCGGATGGTGTCCTGGGTCAGCACTACGTTCGCAATCTCGTGTTGTGGTCTTTCCGCAAGCACCTGAAGAGCTGTGTCCACCTCGGCGGGCGAGACGCCTATTTTCTGCAGGAGCGCCACGAGGGGATCGAGGCCACTGGCCCGACCAAGATAGAACACTCCGATCCCATCCTTCTTTCCGCCAAAACTGATCAGGAAGGTCGACGGGCTCGACGGATCATCAGAGTGATTCTGACGCACGATATGGATGACGCCCTTCGTTCCGAGGTCGCGCTGGACATCCGAGGCCCCGGCCATCCACCACGCTCGGTTGAGGAGGCGGCGACTTTGTGCGAGCAGGCGGCAAGACGTGTCCAGACGACTCTGGCCAGCGCGACAGCGCTCAATCGACCGGTTCGCCAAGGTGGTGCCCATGGAACTTCAGGGTAGTCCCACGCTCGTGTCAAGGCAAGGATGCCGCGCCGTGTGGGATTGGCTCGCGAGGTACACTCACCCATGCGTGGGCGCTTTGAGACGAGGCCACGGGGCGTGCGACACAACCGGAGGTAGACAGACATGTTTGGTCTTGGCGCACAAGAGCTGCTTGTCATCCTGGTGATCGTGCTGGTGCTGTTCGGGGGGAGCAAGCTGCCGGACCTCGCGAAATCACTCGGAAAGTCCATGAAGGAATTCAAGAAGGGAATCGGAGTAGAGCCAGAGGTGGAGCAGGCCCCACCCCCGAAGCCCACGGCGGCGTTACCCGCATGCACGCATTGCCGGAACTCCCTCGAGACCGGCTGGAGCCACTGCCCCCGCTGTGGGACGCCCGTGGTCCAGGAACCCCCTCTACCGAAGTAAGCCGGCCCACAGCAGAACTCGGACCCCCGCGGTCAAGCTGCCGGAACTCAGAAGGGGTTGCGCGAACCTGGGAGAGGCGGCGCCGAGGAGCAACTCTTGGACACCGTATCGATACTGCTGTTGGTCATGGCGACCATGGTCGGGTTGTTCGTGGCCTACAACCTTTTTCACTACGTCCTGTTTCTCCTCGTGACGCATCCGAAGGACGCAGGCAAGCTTGGGCACCAGTTGAATGAATACGAGCAGCGCCAACTTGTCGAGTGGACACCACGAGCGGACGATTTTCTCAAGCACGACGACGAGAACCGCACATACGATGACGTGTTCGGCGCATATCGCGACGAGCAAGCGAACTACAGCACGTGCGTTTTTCCGCGGGCGGCATTCACGCGTCCTTACGAAGCCGAACGCGCTCTTCTGAGGCCGAAGGACGGAATGCGGCTGCTGGAGCTCGGGTGCGGATCGGGCGCGGCCGCCTCCTACCTCGCCAGCCGGTACAAGGTAGAAATCGTGTGCGTGACCAATTCCCTGGCGCAAGCGGTCATCTGTCGGCGAAACTTTTCCACGTTTGGCGGGCGCGTGCGGGTGATCGTCACCGACTTCGATATCCTCGATCTCCCCAGTGAGAGTTTTGACGCGATCTATGCGCTGGAATCGATCGGCTACACGAAGGACGTGGACGCTTGGCTGGCCCGCTGCTGGCGACTGCTCAAGCCGGGAGGACGTCTGATGATCCGCTCTCCAGGGTCGCTCGATCATTGCCGCCGGGAGGAGGATTACCGGAGCGTCACTGCCTTCTTCGACAATTGGCGCTACAATTTTCTCGGCGCCAATCTTCTCGTCTACAAGACGCGGCGGGTCGGCTTCGACCCGATTCGTTATCGGCGACTGCCGTTCTGGGCCTGGGGTCTGACCTGGAACTTCATTCAACACATGCTGTTGTGGAAGTACCGTCTCAAGATGCGCACGTTCGTGGAACTGGAACGAATCATTTGGCACACCTCCAAGGGGTTCGTCTTCGGCAACACCTACAACACGGTACTGGCCATCAAGCCCGCGACAGCATTGTCCGCTGCGCACATTCGTGGATCCTCAGAACGGTAATGGGCATCTGAATCGTTCGAGGCGCGGCCTGAATACAGAGATGCCGAGGGGAAGATCGAGCGGCTCCCCGCTCTTGCGGCCGAACTGGTGGCGCTCAAAGTTGATGTCATCGTGG
>Ga0137378_10003529_pt1 | contig 13538 bp, 8 predicted proteins | sample SagtaG_21_FD_104813 | JGI IMG/M metagenome (GOLD analysis project Ga0137378, IMG submission 104813) | Vadose zone soil microbial communities from Sagehorn Ranch, Mendocino, California, USA - Sage2_L_60_16 metaG | ecosystem: Environmental > Terrestrial > Soil > Vadose zone | place: USA... | reverse complement strand
GCCAATGCCAGCGACCTGGTCGATACAGATCTGCAAAACATCTATGCTTCACAACCTGGCTACACTCCTCCTACTACAAAATCTGTCACCACAATTGGTGGTGAGACCTGGACCTACGCTATTGCCTATTTCCAGTTGAATGGCCAGAATGAGCGAGTTGCTGTCTATGCTACCGTACACTTGAAAAAGGACTATGTTATTGAGCTACAAGCCGCCGATAGCCAATTTGATGCGGTGAACACACAATACTTTTCTGTCATGATTGCTCGCTTCCAGTTCTTGCCGAGTACATCTTAGAAGACAACATAGAGGGAGTGACTGGTGCGATATTTTCTCATCATCCTGGTTTTTGTCAGCGGTATGACCAGCCTGGCTCTCGAAATGTGCGCTTCTCGTCTGCTCGCAGCATACTTTGGCACGTCACTTTTTATCTGGGCAAATCTTATTGGGATGATCCTGCTCTACCTCACCGTCGGTTACTTTATCGGCGGACGTCTCGCTGACCGCAACCCTTCCGAACAGGTACTCTGTACCATCACCGCACTGGCTGCGCTCTCCATTTCAATTCTGCCTTTCATCAGCCAGGGCATTCTCACCTGGTCGATCACTGGCCTGGCACAGGCTTCCGTGAGCATCTTCTTTAGTTCCCTCCTGGGAACCATCCTCCTCTTTGCCGTCCCCGTAACATTACTTGGCCTGGTCTCACCTTTCGCGATCCGCCTCGCGACAAAAGATATTGGAAGAAGTGGGAAGACAAGCGGTTCACTTTACGCTCTATCCACTCTCGGCGGCATCCTGGGCGCGTTTCTCCCTGTCTTGTGGCTCATCCCGACCTTTGGCGTGCGCCGCACCTTGCTCATCCTCGGCGTAATACTTTTTGCGGCTTCACTATGGGGGCTTAGACTTCGCTGGCGCCCGGCAATCGCTCTTGTCCTCATCGCTCTTGTATTACCTCTGGGGCCGCTGAAAGAAATACCGGGTTTGATATACGAGCAGGAATCGCTCTACAACTACATTCAAGTCACTCAGCTCCCTGATGGGACAAGGGAGCTTATCCTCAACGAAGGGCAGGCCATACACTCGATTTACTATCCTGACCCCAATACCGTCTTAACCGGCTGGTATTGGGATTATTTTTTAGCCGCGCCATATTTTAATCCTGGTTTCACGCCACAAAAATTACATCGCGTCGGTATCATCGGCCTTGCGGCAGGTACCATTGCCCACCAGTTCACCAGGGTCTATGGACAGGTGCCTATTGATGGAGTTGAGATTGATCCTGCTATTGTCGATGTGGGACGCAAGTACTTCGCGATGAACGAACCGAACCTGCATGTGCACGTAGAAGATGGGCGCACTTTTCTTGAGACAACGCGGGCACAATACGATGTTGTAGCCATAGACGCGTTTCAACAACCCTATATTCCCTTCCAACTCACGACGCGCGAGTTTTTTTCAACCATCCGTTCCCACCTGTCCACTACAGGGGTGGTCGCTCTCAACACAGCACATACCACCCATGATTACCGCCTGGTCCAGGCATTTATCAACACGATGAGCCAGGTTTTTCCCAGCGTGTACGTCTTTAACGTTCCAGGAACATTCAACACTGAAATCATGGCAACGGTACAACCCACCTCCATTACGACATTTCGCGCTAACCTCGCGCAATTTCCTCCGACCAGTATCATGGGCCAGGTCGCAGGTGAAGTGTCTCCGGTAGTTACACAGGGACACAGTGATGGTGGTATCGTTTTCACCGATGATCGTGCCCCCATCGAACAGATCACTGATCAGCTATTGCTGAGCTACATCCAACAACATTAGCCACTGCTATTGACATATATGAAAAATCTGGGGTATTGTTGCAATGGCAATGTACCAAAAGACGAGACGAGAAGGGAATCCACCATGGCGGTAATTGCAGTCATCGGAGCACAGTGGGGAGATGAAGGGAAAGGCAAGATTGTCGACGAATTATCCATGCACGCACAGTATGTCGTGCGCTACCAGGGAGGGAGCAACGCAGGGCATCGGGTCGTGCATGATAAGGGCGAATTCTCCTTTCGCCTTGTCCCGTCTGGCATTCTCTACCCAAACACCACCTGCATTATCGGCAATGGTGTCGTAGTTGACCCAAAAGGTCTCATAAACGAGTTGGACGAACTCAAGCGCCTGGGCGTCGATATTTCTCATCTTTATATCAGCGAACGGGCGCATGTCGTTATGCCTTACCACTTTTTGCTGGATCGCCTCGAGGAAGAGGCGCGAGGAGCGGACAAGATCGATAGCACACAGCGTGGTATTGGCCCTGCCTATGTCGATAAACATGCGCGTATCGGCATCCGTATGGCCGATCTCCTGGATGTCGATACCTTTCGAGCCAAACTTTCCAATATTTTGCAACAGAAGAACCGCATGATCACCCAGATCTATGGTCAACCCCCCCTCTCGCTCGAAGAGATGCATGGCGAATACTTCGGCTATGGCCTGCAACTTCGCCCGCACATCACCGATACACAATCAATGCTGCATGAAGCAGTCTTCGAACGCAAGACGATTCTCCTCGAGGGAGCGCAGGGCGCTCTCCTCGATATCGACTTCGGCACCTATCCCTACGTCACTTCATCCTCGACAATGGCCGCGAACGCTGCCGGCGGTGCTGGATTATCCCCACGCTCGATTGACCGCGTTATCGGTGTATACAAAGCCTATATTACTCGTGTCGGCAGTGGCCCTATGCCCACCGAACTCTTCGATGACAGCGGACGCGAATTACGGGATCGCGGCCATGAATACGGGACAAACACAGGAAGAGAACGGCGCTGTGGCTGGTTTGATGCCGTCGCTGGCCGTTTTGTGGCTCAGTTAAACGGACTAGACGCTGCCGTTATCACCAAACTGGACGTACTCGACACCTTCCCTTCCATTAAAATCTGCACGGCGTACCAACTCCACGGGAAAATCGTCCATAGCCTGCCCGCGAGCATGAGCGATCTCGCCGCCTGTGAGCCTGTCTACGAAGAAGTCGAAGGCTGGCAATGTGACACAACATGCATCTGTACTTATGATGGTCTCCCCACGGCGGCGAAGAAGTACTTGAAACGCCTGGAAGAGCTTTTAGAAACCCCAGTTGCTATGATTTCCGTAAGTCCTCAACGCGGCAAAACAATTCAGGTAAAGGATGTGTTGGCAACACCTGTTCACGATGATCGCTACCCCAAAAACACCATGAGATAACGCGCTGGTAATGAAACTCTGAAGGTTGCTTTTCCGTGTAATTTAGCAGAGAATGCAGGATTGTGGCGTGTCGCCTAGTAGTGTTATCCTGTTAATAGTTTCAATACTTCAATCCAGGTCCATCCGGTGTTTGAGACCTTATGGGAGTTTCCATGAAAAGATACAAGCGACTCTATAGCTTTCTGATTCTGGCCTTATTCCTACTGTTGATGAGTGCCTGTAGTTCAACGACTGGAGCCAGTCAGCTAACACCCGTGCAGGTGCTGCAAAACAGTTCGCATGCCATGAAACAGCTCAAGTCGGCACACTTTGGCTTGAACATAACCACCAATCTGTTGGCGAATGTTGCTGGCACTCCGACAACTGCCACTCCAACAGCAGGCCAGGTGAACGTCAGGGTAATCGGCAGCGGTGACGAAAATCTACCCGATCAGCAATCTCTCCAGGTCACCATCGGCCAGAATATCGCCGGGCCGAATATCAATCTCTCTGAGATTCTGCTGAAGGATAAAGTCTACCTCCAGAATCCCAAAGGCCAATGGTATGTGCTGGACAAAAGTGTTTTGGAGAAGGCTATCGGGAATACTTTCACCGAGATCAACGTAGACCCGCTCGGTTTCTTAGACCTCCTTCAGCATGCTAACCTTATCGATCACGGTACTGAGTCATTGAATGGACAACAGTTGCGTCACATTTCGGCGGACCTTGATAAAGCGGGTCTGAAGTTGCTGCTCACCAGCAATCCACAGCTAAGTAAGCTATTTGGGCAGCAGAACATTACTAGCGTGATCGATCACACGAAAACATTTCAGGCAAGTATCGACCTCTGGATAGATGAGACCAACTTCTACATCCACCGCACGGAACTGAAGTTTGACTTGACCGGGGATCTGAGTTCGCCGGGTAACACGGCAACACCGGCAGCCGGTCCCAATTCCGGCCTGGCGGCCCACTTCGATTCCATTACCGATCTCAGCAACTTCAACCAGCCGGTATCGATTACGCCCCCGGCTAATGCTATTCCCACTGACAACCCGCTCAGCGTCTTTAGTCTTGGTGGATAGGAACTTGTGAGCGATCAATATCGAGATGTAGAGCTAGCATTAGTGGATAGTTCGCGGCGAGCGGGAACTCAGCATGCTTCTCCTCCAGTCCTCCCTCGTCGTCGAAGGGGTTATCTGGCCCGGGCGCTGCTGATACTTGTGCTCGGAGCCGGCTGGTTCGTTGGACTGCGACCCTATCTGCATGGTTTAGCACAGAATCAGATCGATAAAGTATTATCGAATGTCGTCAATCAGATTGCCCTCACGCCCATCTCAATGTTACCCTCTGGCCCGACATCGCTCCCGGTAACCGAAATGATGGTCAATAATCTCTTCGTTCTCTATACAGCGCCATCTGATCCAGTGCAGCACATGCATATGCAGTTCACACCAACCGGGTTGCGCGTGGATTTTCAGGTATACGGGTTTGCCAGTGACTTCACCGCAGTACCAGTAGCGAGCAAAGGCCAGCTTCAATTAACAAATGTAACAGTTGAGGGCGTCTTCTCATTGATCATGTCATCCGGTGAAATAGCCCCAACATTGAATGCTCACCTGCGTGATGCCAGGGCTAAATTACACCGCAGCATTGTTGGCGTCGTCCTCAAAGATCACGAGATGGATATCATGCTCAGTTAGTGCTTCTATAGCTACCTCCTAACGGCCTCTTCGCCATCGCCGCTCCACTGCGCGGATACAGCTTCGGAGACATCCTCTGTTGTTCCCACACCAATAGACGACGACCGTGCTCAAGGCCAGGAAGCAAAACTGCTGTGTCAGATTTCAAAACAACTCCTACCTCTCGAGCTGCCCGTTTTCCCTGAGCCAATTCGTCCTCTAGCGCCCCTTTTTTAAGCAGAACAACACACCCACCTACACGACAAAAAGGGGCAGCGTACTCCAAAAGCGTGGGCAGTGAGGCCACCGCGCGCGCCGTCACCAGGTCAAATGTAGCGCGGTATTCTTGCTTGTGCGCAAACTCCTCTGCCCGCCCATGTACGGCCTCAACATGTTCTAATTGCAGCTTCTCGATCATATGCCGCAAAAAGGCCACTTTCTTTCCAGTAGCCTCTAAGAGCACAACCTCCCATCGTGGGCGCACAATCTTAAGGACTAAGCCAGGAAAACCGGCGCCTGATCCAATATCCAACAGGCGAGTTGAGGATTTGTCGTATACTTTCAACACGGACAGCGAATCAAGGAAATGCTTGAGCAGCACGGCCTCCGGGTCGATAATCGCCGTGAGATTCACGCGGGTGTTCCAGTCAAGCAGTTCCCGGCGGTAACATAAAAACTGTTCTAAGAGCGCATCCTTTGGCTCAACTCTTAGCTGTTTCAGGCCGTCAACGAACAGACCGGGCGAGTTATTGCTCAATGAAAAACCTTCTAATTTGATTAATTTAATCAAAAACTCCCATCCCCTGAGGAATGGGAGTTTTGTCAAGAAACAAACTTCCGCTTGCTATTCAAGTAATCGACCAGCAGGTATTCACCCAGGTTGTACTTATCCGCGTAGAAGGTGCGCCCATGGTTAATCTCTGACATCTGGTTCACAAAAGCAATCATCCAGCTATCGTCCTCCAACATAAAGGTATTAATGGTGATACCCTCACGTGTACAACGCCTGGCCTCCAGCAGCGTTTGCTGCTCAGCCAGGTGATTATAGGGCCAATTGAAATGCCATTCGCCGTCCTCGTACCAGACAGTTGGGCCTCCATCGGTAATCATGATGATCTGCTTGTTCACACCACGATGCCGGGCCAGCAGTTGACGCGAGAGCATCAAACCATGCGCCATATTTGTGCCCTGCTCATTATCAAGCGTGCTCATCTCGATCAGCTCATTGGGCTTAAATTCCCGGGCAATGCGTGAAAAGCCGACGATATACAGGTTGTCACGCGGAAACTGTGAGCGAATCAGGCTCTCCAACGCAACAGCCACCTTCTTTGCTGCAGGTTGACAGCCGTTGTAGACCATGCTCAGGCTCATATCGATCATCAGCACGGTCGATGACTGCGTGGTGAATTCGGTGCGATATACCTCAAAATCTTCTTTTTGCAGTCCAACGGGTGTGCCCGTGCCGCGCCGGTGCAAAGCATTCATCAGCGTCTTTTCCAGGTCGAGCAAGAAGGGATCGCCGAACTGGTAGGGTTTACTCTCGTCGGTACGCTCACCGCCAATCCCACGGAAAGGACTGACATGACGACCGAAGCCGTCGCGTTTGAGCTTGTTAAAAATGTCCTGCAGTGCCTTCTGCCCAATTTTACGAATGCCGCGAGCAGTTAATTCCCAACGATTGCCGCGTTTCCGAATATACCCCGCCTCCTCCAGCATCTTCATCAGCTCCTTCAGTTGCTCGACCGACTGGTACTCCTCGTCACCGAGCAGTTCTTTCACCTTCTCGCTATCAATGGCCTCCAAATTATCCATGCGGCGAGCTTCATCGAACTGATCTTCAAGTCCCTCCATCTGCTGCAAACGGCTCATCATGCGCATCGCTTCATTGAAGGGCAAAGATTCGTTGCCGCGGAAGTCGAAACGCGTGCGCATTTGTTCCATAGGCGCAACAGCTTCGAGATTCTGCGCCAGTTCCATCATGTCCACGCGGATGCGGTCATCGCCCATCAGTTGTTCCATCAGGTTCTGTAACTCTTCTCGCTGCTCCGGCGAGAGGTTATCCATGATGCCCTGCATAGCAGCCATCTGCTGCTGCATCTGCTCGATCAGGTCATCTAGCGAATTGACGCCGGGGAAATACTCGCCATGTTTCTGCATAAACGCGTCGAAATCAGGCTCTTTCCCTTCCTGTCGTTCGCGCAGCATTTTATTCAGATCGCGAATCATTTCGCGCATTTTAGCAATGTCTTCGGGAGTCATGTTCTGCAACGATTGCTGCATACCCTGGAAGAACTGCTGCATCATTTGCTGCTGCAGGCTATCCATTAGTTCTTTGAATTTCTCACGAGCCTGGTCGTCCATGAAGTCATACTCGGAGAGTCCCTTGATCTGGCCAGGAACATCCTGTGGCAGTTTATCAAGGTAATCCTGCTTGCGTTTGGCAATCATCTCCAGCATCTTGCGCTTCTGCTCGGGCGAAAGATCGTCGCCATTCCCGCCGCCGGACTGGCCCTGCTGCCCTTCCTGTCCACTCTGATCTTGACTTTCAGACGACTGCTGGCCCGCCTGTTGCTGTTCTCCATCTGCTGGTTGCTGGCCCGCCTGTTCCTGCTGCTGATTTGTTGGCTCTCCCCCATCTAAGCGACGCTGGATACCTTCGCGTTCCATTTGCTTGATCTCTTCAAGCTTCTCGCGCAAATCATCCATCACACCAGAGGCCATATTGTAGCGATTGAGTTGTTGATTGCGCTGCTCGCGCATCCTCTCCATCAATTCGCGCAGCCCCATTGTGTGGCGACCTTCCTCGCCGCGTATACCACCCTGCATGAGGCGTTTGAGCGCCTGCTGCAGGTTGCCACTTTCCATATAATCATCTGAAAGAGCTTTCAGGATGTCGTCAGCATCAAGTCCCTCGATATTTTGCGTTCCATCCCAGCGAGAATACCCATAGCGATTCTTAAAAAAGCGCTCAAACATGGCAGTGTTCCTTTAGCGTCGATAGCGTATCTTACCACTGACTTCATCCTTATTAAGACGCCGGTTCAGATGTAAACCCTCGAGAATAAACTCTATGCTTGACGCAATACTCGCCGGGCTACCACGCCCATTCAATTTATCGATGGCTTTGCTCAAACCACCTACTTTCGAGAGCTGGTTGACATACTCCATTGACGGCATATCGTCACCTACCTGCACACTCAACCCACGCTCAAAGCCCGCCACAAGTTGCTCAAATTCACGCGTCTCAAAGTAATCACCAAAGACACTGACCACCGCTCCATTGATCAGCTTTTGGACAACCCGGTCTTCTTTGATATCACCAACTGTATCAAGCTCAATTTTGCCACAGGTGGAGGCAAAAATGGCCGAGAGGTCGCTTACCCGCGGCGCCACATTGCGCTCTTTGAGCCGCAGAGCGCGGCGACTGGCACTGCTGAGCACATTCTCAAAATTAGAAACAGAGACACGCACACTCACTCCGGAGCGCTGGCTGATGTCGTTGCTCCGTCTTGCCAATTGTGTAATCTCAGCAATCACTTCTTTCATAAAGCGCGGGAAGATGATATCCAACCCTTCAGTAATAAAGTGATTGCTCTCAGATTCCATGATTTGAATCTCATGCTCCACGGTGCGCGGATAGTGGGTGCGAATTTCGGAACCAACGCGGTCCTTGAGTGGTGTGATAATTCTTCCCCGGTTGGTATAGTCTTCGGGGTTAGCGCTTGCGACAACATACACATCTAATGGCAGGCGAATTTTGTAGCCGCGTATCTGTACATCTCGCTCTTCCATGATGTTCAACAAGCCAACCTGAATACGTTCGGCCAGGTCCGGCAGCTCGTTTATACAGAAAATCCCGCGGTTTGTCCGCGGGATCATGCCGTAGTGAATCGTCAGTTCGTCAGAGAGATAGCGCCCCTCGGCTACTCGCACAGGATCTACCTCACCCACGAGATCAGAGATCGTGATATCGGGGGTCGCCAGTTTCTCACCATAGCGCATATCGCGTGGTAACCATGCAACCTCCACATCATCGCCTCGCTCCTCAATTTTGTCGCGGCACGCCTTACAGATAGGCTCATAAGGATTATCATTGATCTCGCAGCCGGCAATGACCGGCACAACCTCATCTAACAGGTTCACGAGATTACGCGCCATACGCGTCTTTGCCTGGCCGCGCTCGCCAAGAAAGATAATATCCTGGCCGGAGAGTATGGCGTTTTCGATCTGTGGAATGACTGTCTCTTCATAGCCAATAATTCCTGGGAACAACTCTTCCCCTCTCCGTATCTTCTGGATGAGATTTTTCCGCAGCTCTTCTTTGACAGAAAGCAACCTATATCCACTTTCACGCAACTCACTAATAGTGCGTGGACGAGTAGTAATGGTCATTCAGTTATGTGCTACCTTTCTTGGGGCCTGGTCTTGTGGAATGCATGTTTGGGATAGGGACAAGCAACCAATCCTACATGTCCCCCACTGTACCATCTACAGGTGGAACCTTCTTGATTCTACCGCCTCAAGCAAGAAAACGCAAGAGGAAGCTTTTGTGAATGCTACCGAGTATGTAGAGAGAGAGAACGGAGCTACCATCTACTCTTACATTCGGGAACGACCCGGCAGGTGCTGGGGAATGTTTGTCACTACAATGCCAGGGCGGAAAAGCAGCGCTGCTTTCAAACGGAGGGCAGTCTGATTATGTAAGATATGTTCCCACCAATGGGTAACAACAAATTCTGGTAAAATGACGGTCAGTGTATCGTCGGGAAACAGTTCATGGACCGTATCGATATATGCCAGCAGCGGTCGCGCCAGCGATCGATAGGGAGACTCGATCACAATCAAATGGGTCTCATCTTCTTCAGCTAAATGCTGTTGCCACTCGCTCCAGGCAACGCGTACCATATTCGCATCATTCGTATCGACGGCTACGTGCACAGCAGTCACATGATGGGAAATTGAGCGCGCATACGCCAGGCTCTGTACCGAAACACCATCCAGCCCCGCGATGGGTACAATGAGACGATGGTGAATATCTTTGGGGTGGTCGGGAATATCAGTGGTACGAGCACCCTCGACTCGATCATAATGCTTCTGAATGCCGAAAAACATCAACACCAGGAGTGGAATCAGGATAACAACGATCCAGGCGCCCTCAACAAACTTCGTAGTGGCAATCACCAGGGCCACAATCAACGTTGTCAGTGCGCCCAATCCATTAATCGCCATACTGCGCTGCCACCCCTTGTGTTCCCTGCGCAAACGCCACCAGTGACGCACCATACCGCTCTGAGAAAGCGTAAACGACATAAATACACCCACGGCATAGAGGTTAATGAGCTGGGTTGTGTTACCCTCGAAGACGACGAGCAAGATACCCGCCAGCATCGCCAGAAAGATGATGCCAATTGAAAAGGCCAGGCGATCTCCCCTAAAGGCAAACTGATGCGGTAGGAAATTATCTCTCGCCAACAGAGAAGCCAATCTCGGAAAATCCGAATAACTGGTGTTAGCTGCCAGCGTCAAAATAAGCAATGTTGCCAGTTGGAAAACAGGGTACATAAAGTAGAGAGGCCCGGTAAACACGAGTTTCGCAATCTGCGCAATAACGGTAGGATTTCCCGCTGCATTGGCTTCAATGCCATAAGATGTCGCTAAGAATGTAATGCCGATAAAGAGCGTCCCGAGCGTAATAGCCATCCACGTAAGCGTTAAAGTTGCATTGCGCGTCTCCGGCTTCTTAAAAGCCGGTACACCATTTGAAATAGCCTCTACTCCGGTCATCGCCGAACAGCCGGCCGCGAATGATTTTAGGATGAGAAAAATCGTTAGTGGCTCAACACCTGGAACTGGCTGGAAATTGCCCACGATACCATTATGCTGCACGAAAAATGACTTGAAGCTTCCAACCGCGATAAGCACAAGCGCGCTACCAATAAATATATACGTGGGAATGGCAAATATCGAGCCGGATTCACGCACCCCACGTAAGTTAACGACCGTAACCACAATTACAAGCGCCACATCAATAGCGACAACGAAAGACGCCAATGGGGGGAAAAGCGACACCAGGTTCTGTACACCGGCGGCAATACTCACCGAGACGGTGAGCACATAGTCAATGAGGAGCGAGGCAGCAGCAACCAGGCCAGCCAATGTGCCAAGGTTGTCTTTCGCTACGATATATGACCCCCCACCATTGGGATAGGCAGGAATAGTCTGGCGATAAGACATGGCAACGATAGCCAGTAAAGCTACAATCGCGAAGCTGATGGGCAGCGTAACCCAGAGATTGCCGGAGCCAGCTACAATTATTGTAACGAGAATTGCCTCAGTGGCATACGCAACGGAAGAGATAGCATCCGAGGAGAGTACCGCCAGCGCTTTAAATTTTGTTAAGCGCTCATGTTCCGCTTGCGAAGAGGCAATAGGCGCACCTATAAGGAAACGCTTCAGGCGCTCTAATCCAGAATGTGGTTCCTGTACAATGTCCGTCGCTTCTAACAAGCCGGTGCTAATACGCCGAAATGAGGTGTGACTCGGACGCACTAAACGTACGCGAACATTACCGGATATACTGCCTTGACGCTCCTCGGTACGAATCAGCAGCGAAGGATCATCCTCATCGGCCACAGCTTCTTTCTCCGTGCTCTTACCTTGAATAGTATTTCCCTCTTGTGACTGACCGTCTTGCTGATGCATTGGTTTTGTCCCTCATCTACGACTGCATGACCCTAGTATAGTAGTATATTAGAAGAGAAAGAGGCAAGTAATTTACGGCAAAAAACGTCCTCCTTGAGAAATATTTTAGGGTTTGCCTCGTTTTATTGAGCATTCCTTGAGCATAACGACCATTTTCTTGATTGTCCTTTGTGGCTATGTTACACTATGAACATATTTGGCCCTACTCCGATTGGTTGATGGGGGAGGATACAATGGGGTCAACAGGCATACTAATACGTTCCTCGCAAAGGATTACGTCACTATGGCACAGGAAGCAGCGGCGCCAGAAGCATCAAACCATGCTCAGGGAGATGAGCACAGCCATGGTGGAAGTCTACTCGGCCCTCTTCTTTGCTGGGCAGTCGTCTTCGCTGACATTGGTACCTCTGTCTATTACGTACCCGGCATCCTCTATGGCAGTGTGGGACCGCTGGCCGGTTTCTTTGTCTTTTTAACAATGACCGTATTTGTTTTATTGACATTGAAATATGCCGAGGTGACGTATCGCTTCCCTCAAGGTGGCGGTGTTGTGACAGTAGCGGCGCAGGCTATCAATCACTGGGTTGGAGCGCTTGGAGGAATGTTCATTCTGGTGGATTACTTCCTCACTGCCGCCATCAGTTGCCTTTCGGGGATGCTCTATCTGAGCGTGGTTCTTCCGCCAATTAGCCCATTTACTTTATGGATTACTATTGGCGTGCTTGTATCACTGGGCATTCTGAACTGGGTGGGTATTAGCGAAAGCGCCAAAGTGAGCCTGGTCGGGGCAGTCATTGCCTTCATCAGTGATATCGCCATCCTGGTGACCGTCTTTAGTCATATTTCCTTGTCAGCCTTTATAGCGCTCATCCCTGCTATGCTTGCCGGCCACACACTTACGCCAGTCTCTATCCTCGTCGGCTTTGCAGGCTCTTTCCTGGCTTTTTCGGGTCTCGAGAGTATTTCGCAACTCTCTCCAGTTATGAAGACACCTCGTAAGAAAGTCGCCGGTGTGGCGCTCCTGTTCGTGGTGCTCACGATTGGTTTGACCAGCCCCCTGCTGACATTATTTTCGACTCTTTTACAGCCAAAGGCTGCTGCTGATCCAGTGCTTTCTACCCAGCTTATCTCACTGCTCGCCGGGCATTGGGGGAACGTTTTTCTACAAACTGAGGTGGCCATCAGTGCCAGCGCCCTCCTGGTTTTTGCCAGTAATACGGCTATTATCGGCGCCTATCACGTGTTTATGGCACTCTCACGCATGGAGTTCTTTCCCGCTTTCGTCCTACAGCGCAACAAGCTACGTGGAACGCCTCACTATTCAATAGCGCTTGCTACGGTTATACCCATAGCCGTACTAATAGCGGTTAATGGGAATATCAACACTCTCGGTGACATGTATGCCTTTGGTCTATTGGGCGCCTTTACCCTGACCTGCCTGGGCTTAGACCTTATACGCCACCGCGAACGCAAAGCAGCACGAGCAAAAAAATACCAGTCCCCATCAGGGAATTCAGAAAATGGGAATGAACCATCAGTGCCTGCGGGAAATCAGTTTGAGCCTGCTCCTATTGCGACGCAGCAGCAAGACTCTTTCAATGGAGATGCACTGGCAGGTAAAGCAAGGACACAAAAAACACCTTCTACCGCGCAATCAGCTCACAGCAACCAGCTGCCAAAAATCAGTCTGTGGTCCACTGTTGATTTCTGGCTTGGTATACTCACAACTGCACTGGTAATGATCGCGTGGTCTACCAACCTGGTCTCCAAACCGCTCGCGACAGCCTTTGGAGGCTCCGTAGCAGGCCTGGGAATGCTTGTAGCCTACCTGAACTATATGGGTCATAAGCGGCGGGGACGTGTCCCAGTAATGATAACCGGGGTCGAGGGACGTCTACCCGGCTCTATTCTCGCGGTACTCACCAACAGGAATGG
>Ga0137378_10003526_pt1 | contig 13541 bp, 16 predicted proteins | sample SagtaG_21_FD_104813 | JGI IMG/M metagenome (GOLD analysis project Ga0137378, IMG submission 104813) | Vadose zone soil microbial communities from Sagehorn Ranch, Mendocino, California, USA - Sage2_L_60_16 metaG | ecosystem: Environmental > Terrestrial > Soil > Vadose zone | place: USA... | reverse complement strand
CGCAAGGGCCGGCCAGGTGAGCTGCGCGACACTATGATCGCTGGCATCGTGGTTGCGCGCCATGCGACTCTGGCAACTCGCAATGTGGCCCATTTTGAAGATCTCTCCGTACCAGTCGTTAACCCTTGGCTTGCCTAATCGTTCTCAGCGGCCCGGATGATGAGCGCAAAGGCGAGTAGAGTCGAGAACAGGCGCAGTGACGGTAGTCTCCTGTTGGATATTTGACGGGGCTTTCGCCTCGTCACCTCAGACTGGTTTGGCTTGATTCTGTTTCCTGTTCCCGCTCAGCGAACCGGGCTGGGCAGATTTCCCGCATCCGGCTCTCGGAAAAGACTCCCGCTTTCGCCCACGGAAGGCTCGCGGTCTGTTGTGGTAACTGGACCAAGCCAAACACAGAGAGAAGAGACGCTTCCGGAAATCGCCGGCTCGACGGTCCTCATCCACGGACCTCTTAATAGCCCGAAGGAGATCTGGCACTCGCTGCACTTCGTCGATTGTAGTTCGGTCGAGATTGCGAACCAAACCGGTTGGATCGCTGCGTGCGGTGCCCGCACCGTGTCATCATCCATCGTGATGAACTCGCGATCGGTCGCGACCAGATCGCGGACCAGCGTGGTCTTGCCGCACTGGCGCGGGCCGGTAACCATAACGACCGGCGTGTCCTTGAGCGCGGTGCTCACGAGTTCGGTAGCAAAGCGCGGAAAAAGCTGATGATCGTTGCCGTCCATCCGGATATAACCTCCGTCTGATTCGGATCAATCTTGCGTCTAATTCGGATTACAAACCCGTCTGATCCGGAAGCTACTAGCTGGGCTACGGCTTCCAACCGAGGTGCACGAGTTTCGGGAGGACACCGCTCCACACTATGTCCGCCGGATGTTACCCATGAAGATCGATCCGCATACTGCCCTCTAACATCGTTGGTGACATTGATTCCATGACAATGCCGACTTCGAGATCCGAGTAAACTTTGGCGACCGTACCAACCAAAGGGCTCGTGAGAAGGAGGCGAAGATGATCATCATTGGTTGTGACTACCACCCGGGCTTCCAGCAAATAGGCCACAGCCATCGATCAATGGTTTTCTTGTACAGCAGCAGCGGGTCTTCCCCCAAACCGAAGCGGGCATGAAGAAACGCCCGATTGCCCCCATCCGCCGCGTATAGATACTGAAGCACAGCCAATAAGGCCGCACGATCAAAACTCGCGAGCTTGGCCTTAACATCCGCCCATGTCGGTTTTGATTTTTGCTGTGCTTCGGGCATACGCCTTTCAGATTCTACTCGTGCCGACGATTGCGAGTGGGCGGCACTCTGCGGTAATGCCATGGCGCGGCACTGGGAGGCCGGGGCCATGGGCAAACAGAGAATCAAAGCGAATTACCGACGCCGAGTGCTGCGGCTGCCGGATCTGGATCATTGTAAGTATGCGGTGCTCAACAGTCTCGGCTCGCCAGCCTCGCGCCGCGTATACGAGTACGCCATCGACCAATTCATTGCCTGGTACTGCAGCGAGCCGCCGCTGGCCTTCAACCGCATCGTCGTCGTCCGGTATCGGATGTATCTGGAATCAAGAGGTCTCGCCGCCAACACCATCAACCAACAACTCGCGGCCGTGCGCCGCCTCGCTCACGAAGCCGCCGATCAGGCTTGCTGAGTCCCGAGTTGGCAGCGGGAATCAGTCGTGTCAAAGGAGTCAAGCAACTCGGGTTTCGCTCAGGCAACTGGTTGAGCGGAGAGCAAAGCTCCGACGTGCTCCAACATGCGTATGGAGGGAGCATGCGGGCCAATCGTGACTATGCAATGCTGGCCATGTTGTTTGGTTGTGGCTTTCGCAGATCGGAGTTAGTCGATCTCAAGTTGGATCACATCCAGATGCGCCAGGGACACTGGGCAGTGGTGGATCTGATCGGCAAAGGTGGCCACATCCGCACCGTACCCATTCCAGAATGGGTCAAAGCCGCACTCGATCAGTGGACGCTGGCAGCTGGGGTCACGGAGGGAAGGATCTTTCGAGCCGTGGCGAGGACGGGAAAGGTGTGGGGGAAAAGGCATCTCGCAGAATGTTGTGTGGTATGTAGTAAGGATGTGCTGCGAAAGAGCGGGATTGGAGCACATTGCACCTCACGATTTGAGGCGCTATGCCGAATCCCGGATTATGCCGAATCGAACATGAAGCATCTGTATTTGGCGCTGAGTTGCGCTCTGAGACGATCAAGTCGGTTCGGCATAGCCGCGGTGAGTTACAGGCCTTTCAGAAAAGCCATCAGGTCATCGTCAGGCCGATAGCGACCAGCTCTTGCGTTGATAGGAGTTGTCTTCGCCAGGATCTCTTCCTTGATGGCGAGATTGGCGTCCAGATAGATCTGAGTCGTTTCTACTGATTCGTGTCCCAACCAAAGTGCGATCAGAGTGCGATCAACGCCCGACTGGAGCAACTCCATTGCCGTTGTATGCCGAAGGACGTGAGGCGAAACGCGCTTGTCCGCCAATGAGGCGCACGTCTTTTGCGCCACGGCAACGTACTTCCGAACTAAATGCTGGACTGCGTCAGCGCTAAGCCGACAGCCTCGCACGGCGGGGAACAGGATTCTTGTGCCATCATCACCCTGCTCCCTGATCCACGCCGTCAGCACGACGACAGTGGATTTGGCCAATGGAGTACATCGTTCCTTGCGCCCCTTCCCTTCACATCGAATATGCGCTCCCTTATCGAGGCCGACGTCCTGTCGTCTAATCGAGGTGATCTCGGAGAGGCGGAGGCCAGTCTGAACGACGGTGAGGAGGAGCGCATGATTGCGGCGACCCAACCACGTATCTCGGTCTGGAGCCGCCAGTAGTGCATCGATCTCAGGCCGCGTGAGGAAACCCACAAGGGGACGGGGCTGCCGTTTGTTGGGAATCGCGATCACGCGTTGGATCAGCCCAGAGTACTGGGGTACTTCCAGCGCAATATAGCGAAAAAAAGACCGAATCGCAGCCAATCGCAGATTGCGACTCCGTGTCGCGTTCGCGCGAGCGCTTTCCAGATTATCCAGAAACGCTCCCAGAAACGGCGCCTGTAGGTCCTCCAGCGTTAGCCTTGAGGGTGCCTTGCCCAATCGCCTCTCCGCGAACTGCAACAGCAGACGAAACGTACCGTACTCACAACTCACGGACGTCTTCGGGAGACTCTTGCACGAAGGTCGGCTCACTGAGGAAGAGCTGCGCGGTCTGCGGGAAGACAAGCTGAAGTCGATCCGTTCTTTCGCCCAATTCTTGGCAGAGATGGACGCAGCCTGACTGGGATTTGAGCGCAATCGCCTGTTTTGGTCAACATCTGATCCACGTCGGCTGAAGCGTCGGCGGCAACAGCCGCCTTTGCAGTAGACAAGCTGCGGTTTGTGGGCTCGTATCGGTTACTAAAGTTAGCCAGAGCATTGGCCTGCGGGATCTTCGCGGTCGATACTTCCGAGTGCCCTCACGCAGTCAAGTTTAGAGGTATCGTGAGACCAAGGTGGCACTTCGCCCATTTTGGTAGGGCATGAAATCCATGAACCACAAGGCTTAGCGTATGCACAATGAAAATACCCTCGTCTCACCTCGACGCAGTTCCAGAGTTCCGGCCGCGATGCCAATACTGGTTACTAGCTTAGACGGAGCACACTTTTCTGAAGTCTGTGAAACTCTGGTGGTGAATGCGCATGGTTGCGCAATCCGGTCGCGCGTGAAACTTGACGCCGGCGTCCAACTCCACCTCCATAGCAAAGAGGGTCGGGTTACGACAGCCCAGGTCGTCTCGTGCCAACCGATGGAATTGGACAGTCAGAGCTGGAGACTGGGCGCGAGGCTCGAGCACCCGGGAAATTTCTGGGGGTTGCAAACCTTCCCCACAGATTGGACTGTTTCGCAAACCTCCGCTCTGCCGAAAGTCCCACAATTAGCAGCGCCTGCTCAGACCTCTGTCCAATTGTCCGGCGGGCCCAGCGAATGGCTAGAGGCTAGACCCAAATTATCGGAAGAGGATGTAAAAAGAGTGATCGTGGAATTGGTTCGCCCGCTCCATGCCGAGATTACGTCCATGAAGGAGAAGCTGGCACGCGCCGACGCGAATCGCAGCCGCTTTGATGTGTCACTCTCAAGCATTCCTCCGGAGCTGGAGCAGCAGTTGGAGTTGCGTCTGCGGCAGGACCTGGGTCCGCGAGTCGTGGATGAGGCACGGCAGCAATCCGCGCGTTTGCTTTCTGCGACGGAAGCCGCAATCGAAAAAAGGGCGATTGAAGTTCGTGAGGAGTTCCAGGCCAGATCCGCTGAGGAGTTTCAAATCGTTCAGCAGCGAGCAGGTGAGATGTCAGCGAACATCGTCGCCACCGTTCGAGAGCAACTCCGGGACGGGGTGGAAGGTCTGCAGGGGAAGCTGGCGGTGGGACGAAACCAACTCCAGCAAGCCAGCGGCGAACTTCTGGTTTCTCTTCAAAACAGCTTGAATGACGAGCACAATGCGAGGTGGAGCGACTTGGAACAACTGCGAACCGCGGTTGTTGCAGAATCGTCGCGTCTGCAAGAGGAGATTGGACAGCTGGATGGCCGGATCTTAAGGTTGAACGAGTCCGTCCGCTGTTTGGAGTCAGGCCTCGACAAGCGCCTGAGTCAGATGGCAGGCGACACAGTAAAGAATGTGCGCAACGAAATCGAATACGTTGCTGACACGATGCTCAAAGGAGTATCAGCACGCAGTGTTCAGACACTTGAAAAACAGATGGATGAAGCGTCTGGAAACATGAGGATTGTTCAGAACGGAATCATCGCGTCAGTATCGGATTCCCTAAAAGCTCAGGCCGCGGATGCTTTACAAGAATTCGAACATTCCATGGACGAGCTGACTCAACTTTCTGTCGAGCGCTGGCGGCAGAGGCTAGCCACCGGCTTGAATGCCATGGTAAAGAACCTTGAAGAGCAATTCTAATTACATTCCGATAGGCCGGTGACGAGAAGCGAACCGTTTTCCAATAGATGTGACCAGTGTTGACTTAATATCCCCTTGGACTCATTGAGGTTCTGACAGACGCCTGTTCTCGATACTTGGTGACCGCTCTCAGGCCAGCTTCAGCCGAGCTGGCTTTTGAATTCTGACTCACTGTGTAACGGAGATGCCAATCTGCGGATACGGCGCATCGTCCCCCAGTCATATTCGTAAGCGGTCCCACAAATAACGCATACCTGATAATCCTGTCCATGAACACTATGCGGCCAGGAGAATCGATGGGGGCACAGTTTCTGCAGGAATAGAGAGAGGAATCTGTTTGCCATGGCCTATGGGCTCCGCGATTCGCCGCGCTTGGCACCGTCTGAACAGTTCGGGCTTAAGCAGCGGCAGTTTTTGAGTGCATTGGCGCAACATTAGCACGAAAAGCTCACAGGACGGCTCACACTGTGGTTCAGTCGGCGGCGAGATAATGGTCACCGCCCGCGCTTGTGGTACCTGGGGTCCGCTCAACTTGTAAGCGAAGCGCCGAACGCTTTGATAGCCACTGCCATGGCATTGCGATCTCGACTCAGACCCAACTCGATGATTTCCCGGTAGGGTTCACAGGTGCTCGCCGAGCCCACGCCTTTCGAGTTTTCTGGCTCCTTGCCGCTCAACCCCACGCCAAAGTCGGTGATCACCGCTATGGCCGGTTTTGAAGTTGCTGTTGCTTTTCCCTGCTATGAAAATGCTGTCGGCTGCGGCGCTTGTTCTTGTGGTGTCAGTATCACTGCGTAACCTAAACGTTCCAGCCGATGCACGAGGTTACGGGTGAGATGGTTCTTGTTGAGCCTGTCGAGGAAAGATCTCCCAGATCGTTGTAGGAAACTTGTTTGGAAAGCATGTGATAGATGGCGACCAAGATTTTGTGGGCTATGGCCACAGCCGCCCGCTTGTATCCGCGCCGAGCCTTAAGACGGTAGAATTTATCCCTGAGGTAAGTGCCTTTGGCCTTCGCCGCTGCGTTGGCGGCCTCCACCAAGGCCGTCTTTAGATACACATTGCCCTTGGAGATGCGGCCGCTCTTGCGTTTGCCTGCTGATTCATTGTTGCCGGGGCAAACTCCGACCCAAGAAGCTAACTGGGAAACATTCTGAAACACCGCTCATATCGACGCCCAATTCCGCGATGATCACCGCTGCTAGAGTCCAGTCCACACCAAGGATCTGATCCAACAATGCCAACTGCGTTGCAAAGGGTTCCAGTTTCTGCCGCGTGCGCTGTTTCGTAGCGTCCCAGGGCAAGCTGGCGCTGCAGCCGTAGTGCGGAGATGCCACGCTGGTCCGTAGTCATCAGGTACGCTGCCCAGAACCAAACCGTCAGCGGTGTTTTCGTATTGTGCAAGATCGTCCCGGCGGTCAGCGAAACCTGCTGGCGACAACCGGTGCATTGCCAGCCTCTGACCTTCATCAATGCATAGGCACGCTGCCTCCCACAGCGCGTACAAACGAAGCCGTCCGGCCAGCGGCAGGCGGCCAAATTCGGGGGTGCCTTTGGCGGACCGCGCAATCGGAAATCTTCAGCAATGGCTGATCGGAACCTACCACGGCGTGAGCCGCGATCAGCTGCCGGTCTATCTCGACGAATTTGTCTTTCGCCACCATCGGCGGAGGCAACCCAGGGCCGCGTTCCAGACCCTGCTCGGCCTCGGAACCGGGCGCAACCCCACAACCTATAAACAAATACGCGGCACCGTCGACCTTTCCACCCGTCCGACGAGGCCCGCCCCCAAACTATTGCGTATTGCTGAAACAACCGGATAAGCAAAAGTTGCCTAGACGAAACCGTTATCAGTTCGGCAGTCTCGAATTTCGGAAAAGGACCAAAGGCCCGGACGTATGGCTCTTTAGCTATTGGGACCGAGAAATTCCATCAGCGACACGACCCTCGATAACTTTGGGTACAGTCGAAGATTATCCGACCCATGCGGACGCCAGACGTGCGGCCGAAGGTCTCGCCTGCAAATCAACAATGGCCTGCCATTGCGCGAGGCCGTTACCTTTCAGGGCCTGATCGATCGCTACATAAGCGAAGAGATCGAGCGGGGCGACCTGGCGCACACCACCAAAGAACCCGATCTCAACCGCATCAACAAACATATCTCTCCGAAGTGGGGCACGTCTCTGCTAGGGGAGGTCAAACCTTATCCTGTCCAGGAATGGCTGCGAAAATTCCCGGGCGCTCGAAAGACCAAAAGTCATATTCGGGGTCTGATGTACCGGCTCTTCGAGAAAGCCATGCTCTGGGAACTGATTCCCCTGGAACGTAACCCCATTGGCTGGTAGTGGCTCAATTTGCCGTGGTAAATATTGAACACCCGCTCTTTGAAGGTTTGGGCTTTGTGTTAATCATCTTTGGGTTTGCTCTCCAGTATTTCTCAGTTCCCCAACCAAAAACTATCGCCCAAATGAGAGAAGAACTGAAGCGACTAAAAGCAGAACAGAAGAAAAAACAAGACACATAATTTCAAATTGAGCCACTACCCATTGGCTTGGTCGAACTCAAGGGGGTCAGCAAACGCCTAAAACCGCCTCGGATTTTGACCGAGGAGGAGTTTGGGACTCTGCTCAATCAGCTCGACCATCCCTATCGCTGTATGGTCCTTCTGGCTGGGTGCACCGGCCTTCGTGTCAGCGAGGTGATCGGCCTGCGATGGAGTCTGATCGACTTCGAAAGTCTGGTCATGGAAGTCAGGGAAGGATACGCTCGCAGCCAAGTCACGAAGCTAAAATCGGAGTGTTCCCAGAACGAATTGCCGCTGGATCCGGATGTCGCAACCATTCTGCTCGAATGGAAGCGGCTCTGCCCAGAGACAGAGGCGACCGGGTCTTTCCCAGCCCCCGGACAAACAAACCCTACGATTCTGGCTCGCTCCGGAAGAAAGCGCTCAAGGCTGCGGCGGTACGAGCCGAGATTCACGGACCGATCGGCACAACATCGGTGACTCTGCGGAAATTGATGAGGTCATCCGCAAGTTTGAAGACGCCACGGCCCCCGTTGTGGAAGAAATCTTGCGTTTCCCGTCGCAACCAGCGGAGTGTTCGCCCGGCCGAGTTTTTGTTGCGGGCTGTTGAACGGCATTTCCGTTGTCGGCACCCATCAGATTTCAGTGGGCAGATGATGACATACTCGATTTCAGGCGCAGAATTCCTCTAAAGGATCGGGTCCGATGAGAATCGCAGCCTATGTAACTGTCGGCTTGAAGATCATTCCCTGACTGGTTTTGCCGTTCATGATCACGGGGAGCGGTGATTCAAAATGTAGATGGCGAACGCAGCCCTCTACTTCCACGACGGGCTGCGACCTCAGCCACTGCCAGTCCACAAATCCCTCTCCGGCGTCAGGATTCACCGTGAAGTACCCGACCTGAAAGGCCGTAAGATTCTGGAAGAAATGGCTGCCTTGTGATGGCGTCACGCGAAGGTCACGCAGTCCCGCCTCTACGATCACCCGGGCTCCGGAGATTTGATCCCATGTAACCGGGATTCCGAGCCATGGGTCGTTCGACCCCCAACGACCCACCCCGATGAGCAGATATGGTGTGTTGTTCTCGGTCAGCTTCCCGTTGAAGTAGGTGATACCTTGGGCCGCCTCCTGGCTGCGCGAGCGTTCAAACAAATCGGAGTCGACTACCACCACGTCGCGCAAGTCTTCGATACGGCCATTCCCCAGCACTTTTGAACTATGACAGACGAGCATGGCCGGATCCACATTCTCGATCCGCAGTTCTTCGCCTTCACGCGACAACACCAGCGGACGTATCTGGAGAAATCCAAAATTGGCGGTTTCTTCCGGGCGGCGAGGCAACTGGACCGCGAACTCGATTTCCACCGGGCGCCCGAGCGCATCTTCCCCGATGCTCATGAGCCGATCAAGCATTGCGGCCAGCGGGAAGACAGCATGCTTGAGAATCGGGGCAAAGCTCACGATGCGGACGCCGGGCCGGCTGAGTCCGTCATAGACCGCGTGGTCGCCCACAGAATACGTAGAACCCAGCAAGTTGAGTGTTCCATCCGCCTCCGCCGCATCCAGTCCATATTGCACCTCTCGCAGCTCGCTGGACGAATCGTTTTCGCGCTCCACGTGATCAAGATTCAGTGCCCAGAATTCAGACTGAGAGTTCGCGAGCATGTCCTCCACCGCTGAAAACTGCATAAGATGTTTTGGATGCCGCGGACAAAACCGCAGGCATTTTCCGCCGCCCACGACCTCACGCCCCAGGCCCAGAGCCACTGCTGCAATACCGTCCTCGAAGCCCAAAGGCGGGACGGGATACAAGTTTCGTGACCGCACCACCCCTGAAAAATCAGGATAAAACCGTGTGCCATGCGTCGCGCCGACCACCTGCTGAAGGATGACTGCCATCTTCTCCTCTTCCAGGCGGTAGGGCGTAGCTCTTACATAAGCCTTCGCATGCCGGCTGAAGGTCGAGGCGTAAACGCGTTTTATCGCTTCTATGAGCTGCTGCAGACGGAGCAACAGGTCGGCGTTTTGGTTGGTCAACATGAAGGTTTCGTACACGGCCGTGAAAGGCAAGTACTGCGAATCCTCCAGCAAGCTGGAAGAACGCACCGCCAACGGGTACCGGACTTCTGCCAGAAACGCCAGCAAGTTTTCACGGAGTGAGGCCGGTAGCCGTGCTTCCTGGAACCGCCGCTCGATGTCGGCTTGATCGCAGCTGTGAATGGCAAACTCGATAAGGTCGTTCTCGCTGACGAACTGGTCGAAGACGTCGGTGGCGATCACGAAACTTGGCGGCACTGCAATCCGGACTCCATCGAAGGACTGTCCCATCCGATTTTTGTGCAGTAAGTTCCGCAGAAAAGCCAGTCCGCGCGCTTTTCCGCCCAGAGAACCCCCGCCAATCCGCAGGAAAAAACCTGCCGCCGCCTTGAAGGTCGCCGGGTTAAAATCGCCGATCAGAACCTGGCTTTGCTCGTGCCGATATTGTGCGATCGAGTCAATCAAATCGCGCCGCAGGTCCTCGTAGCTCGCGAAATCGGACACCTTACGAGGCCGCAGCTTCTGCGCCAATGCGAACTCGGTCCTCGCCATCAACCAGTGGGAGAGGTGGTTCCTCTGGCCGTGGTAAGCGATGCTCTCGGCTGGCACTTCGTGTAGTAGCTCTTCGAACGCATTCAGGTCGCTCGCCCGCGCCACCTCCGTGCGATCCGGTAAACGGAAGACGAAGTCACCAAAGGCGAATTGTTCGATTAAGACCTGGCGTAGGTCCCCTAGAAACGTCGGCGAATGTTTCCGCAGGAACCAGGAGCCTTCGGAGAGTGCGCGTGCCATGAATTCAGTGCGGCTGGACTGCAGTACGATAGGAACATCCGGAACCATGCTGCGGACCATGCAGGCCAGTTCGAAGCCGGCGTCTGGGCTGACCTCACCCTGCCGCGGGAATTCCACGTCCGAGACCACTCCGAATAGGTACTCTCTGAATCTCGTTACTTGCTGCGCCGCATCTTCGTAATTAGAGCAAAGCAGAATTCTCGGCCTCGCCCGCATTCGTACCAGCTTATGGGCCACGTTCATTCCCTCTCGAATGACGCGACGTGACTGAGTAATCAGCTCGGTATAAATCATCGGAAGAAATGAGGAGTAATAGCGGATGTTGTCCTCCACCACAAGCACGACCGGAACGCCCATGGCTTCTGTGTCGTGGAGCACATTGCGCTTGTCCTCGATGTACTTAATGATCGCGATCAGAATTCGGGCATTCCCTTGCCAAAGGAAGACTCGGTCGATATCGGTAATGGGATTGCGAGCGATGAAATCTTTGATCTTGCGATAATCGTAGGCGAGGACCACGACAGGGATGTCCAGTCCAGACTCCTTAACCTCGTGTGCTAGTTGCGCGGCATCCATGTCTCCCACTTCAAGATTCGTGACGATCAGGTTGAACCGAGGTTGGTAGCGTGCTAGCGCTTCTTTACCGGTGGAGACCTGGATTATGCCGGGAATCTGCTGCAGATTGAGTTCGAGTGACTCCCCGATCAGAAGCTCATTAAGCCGGCCGTCCTCGCGCAGGATGAAAGAGTCGTAAAGGCTGGATACCAGGAGAATGTCTTGCACCCGGAAGGGCATCAGACTCTCGAAGCGTTCGAACGATGTCTCCGTATCCATGAGCGGAAGTCTCGATGGTCGGCAGTTTGAATCAAAGAAACGCGGGTGGAACTTCGTCCACCCCGCATCATACTCGGCATCCTGCCCCCAGGCTCAGACGAGTCCCTGGTCCAGCATCGCGTTGGCAACCTTGAGGAAGCCTGCGATGTTCGCACCGTTCACGAGATTTCCGGGAGTTCCGTAGGTCTCCGCCGTCTCGTAGCAGTTCTTGTGGATCGCAATCATGATCTTGTGCAGCCGATCATCTACCTGTTCGCGATCCCACGTCAGCCGTGCGCTGTTCTGGGTCATCTCAAGTCCAGAAGTTGCGACACCACCGGCATTCGCGGCTTTGGCTGGCCCGTACAGGCTGCCGGCATCCAGGAACATCTTGGTCGCCTCAAGTGTGCTCGGCATGTTCGCGCCTTCGGCTACGAGCTTAACGCCGTTCTTGATCAGGCTCGCTGCGTCTTTGGCGTTGACCTCGTTTTGCGTGGCGCTCGGGAACGCACAATCGGCCTTGATGTTCCACAGCGGATTGTGGTCCAGCGTGATATCCGTGGGCATGAAGACGGCCTTTTTGAATTTGTCCGCATAATCGCGAATGCGGCCCCGACGCACGTTCTTAAGCTCCATGACCCAGGCCAGCTTTTCGCGGTCGATACCGTCCGAATCGAAGATTACGCCATTCGAGTCGGACAGCGTAATTGGTTTCGCTCCCAACTCGAGCAGCTTCTCGACCGTATACTGGGAAACGTTTCCGCTCCCCGAGACCAGGCAGAGCTTGCCCTCCAGCGAGTCCTTCCGGGTCTTCAGCATCTCGGCGGCGAAATAAACGCAGCCATATCCGGTTGCTTCCGGACGAATTAGCGAACCACCCCAGTTCAGGCCCTTGCCTGTGAGCACACCGGTGAACTTATTGGCCAGGCGCTTGTACTGGCCAAATAAAAAACCGATCTCACGCCCCCCAACTCCGATATCGCCCGCGGGTACATCGGTATCGGCGCCGATGTGCCGCCACAACTCGGCCATGAAGCTCTGGCAGAAGCGCATCACTTCATTGTCGCTCTTGCCCTTTGGATCGAAATCCGAACCGCCTTTGCCGCCGCCCATCGACAGCGTGGTCAGCGAGTTCTTGAAGACTTGCTCGAATGCCAAAAATTTGAGGATTCCAAGACTCACCGATGCGTGAAAGCGCAAACCGCCCTTGTAGGGTCCGATTGCGCTGTTCATCTCAATGCGGAATCCGCGGTTGACTTGCACGTTTCCCTGATCGTCGAACCAGGGCACGCGGAACATGATTACGCGTTCCGGTTCTACCATTCGCTCCAGAATCTTCGCTGACCGGTATTCCGCATGTTTCTGCAGCACCAGTCGCAACGACTCGAGTACTTCCCGGACTGCCTGGTGAAACTCAGGTTCGGCAGGATTCCTAAACTTCACCTGGGTCATAACTTCTTCAATGTAATCTCCCGGAGGTTTGACTCCGCTCGGATTGACAATTACGGCACTCATAGTGTTGCCCTCCAATTGTAAAAGTTAAATATTCCGCTGACGGGCCGTTTTCATGGCCACAATACAACCAGGAGTTAAGCCGGTGCTCGCAATTTCGGTTCGGCTGGGTCGAACGTACAGAATACTTCAACGCGAATTTCAACATGGGTAGTGGTGTATCACTGAGAATTACGCGATTATACCGAGTGCTAGGAAGAAGACGGAACAGCAGCAAAGTTAACTGTAATCAAGCACTTGGTAGTATCCGGTGATGCACGATAGCTGGGAGGGAGGTAAATTGACACGGTAGAGGTCTGGGGTTCGAGTCCCCACGTGCCTGCCATTTATCTCATTGAATCCGCTCACTCGCGAGCGGCAGTTTCTTCCCGGCTTGACCCATTGTCAAATGCTGGATTCACACTCAATGGAACGCCATGGGACACGGATACGGTTCGGAAACGGAAGCTCTATCCTTTGCTCGAAAAGCTCGGGATTGGGCGTTGCGGATTCCATGCCTTCCGCCATGGCAATGCAACGATGATGGATCAAGAACAAGTACCCATTGTCACTCGGCAGAACCGACTGGGGGCAGTCCGACGTACGCACGACAATGGGGTACACGCATGCAGTCTCAGAAGATGGTCGTCGCTTTGCGGCTGGCGCTGCCTGAATTTTGGACCCAAATGGACCTCGGTTGTCAAAGTGGGGAAAGCTAAGTGATTGGAATGATTGGGAGAGGTTGGTTGCGGGGGGTGGATTTGAACCACCGACCTTTGGGTTATGAGTGCGACTGCAACTGGTAAGCAATTGAAATCACGGACACGAGTGGCGCTGTGAAGCAGGCAAAAGAATACCTTGGAACGCTTATTGGGGGTCTAAAAGGGGTCTGTTTTACAAGGCTAAATTCGGTGTCGCGTTTTAATAACGTGACACGG
>Ga0137378_10003522_pt1 | contig 13554 bp, 10 predicted proteins | sample SagtaG_21_FD_104813 | JGI IMG/M metagenome (GOLD analysis project Ga0137378, IMG submission 104813) | Vadose zone soil microbial communities from Sagehorn Ranch, Mendocino, California, USA - Sage2_L_60_16 metaG | ecosystem: Environmental > Terrestrial > Soil > Vadose zone | place: USA... | reverse complement strand
GCAATGCTTCTATCGCGCGACGCAGAGCGTCTTCATTTTCAAGTCCTTCGATGAAGCGCTTAAGGTCGTCTGTCACGTCAGCTGCTCGTTGGGTGGGCCAATTTAACGAGGAAGTATAACGCGGGTTGGTCGTCTAATCGTGCCCGAAATAACTGGCGGGCTGGCTACCCACCCTGTGCGACTTTCAAATGGTCAGAACTTCGACAGCGGCTCCCGCCCTATTTCTCATCACCGCCTGAATCGCCCGCCCTGAAATCAGCGAGGTAAACAGGGCCATCACCACCAGGGCCACGAACATGCGCTCGCCGATCAGGCCGGCGCGCAGGGCGAGGACGCCGAGAATACTTCACTGGCGCTGCCGGCGAACAGCAGGTTCTTCTGCGGCTTTGCCGCTTCGGAATGACATCGCTTTATTTAAGTTTGACACTTAATTAAATTGTCCGCCCCAAGAAAGACTGATGTCATTCCGAGCGAAGCGGAATCGCGAACGCGATCCGCGTAGTAGCGAGGAACCTGCTTTTCGCTTGCGCCGCCGATGAACTTTGCACAGGCAAAGAGCCGAAATCCTGTGACGCATGTCACTGCTAAGCTCGCGGGCAAGAGCTTACAAAACGTGGGATGGAGCGGGAACGGCGGTATTACGTTTACATGCTGGCCGGCAAGAGCCGGGTGCTTTACGTCGGGGTGACTGGGGCACTGATGTTGCGAGTGCTGCGGCACAAAGCCGGAGGGGGCGGAGCCTTTACTCGCAAGTATCGCGTTAACCGGCTGGTGTGGTTTCAGAGCTTCGAACACGTCGGGAGCGCGATTGCACGGGAGACTGAGATTAAAGATTGGCGGCGCGAAAAGAAGGTCGCTTTGATTCGCGAGAATAATCCTACGTGGGAGGATCTGGCGGCGGACTGGGGCAAACCGGTGGCCCTCCAATTTCGCGGCACTGCTGGCGAAAAGCAGGTTCCTCCCGGCTAAAAGCCGTTCGGAATGACATCGTCTTAATATTGAATGCTTGTTGGATGCTGGCCTAGTGAATGCTGCAAAAGCTCTTTCGAGAACGGGGAACAACCCCTAATCCCTTCAATCACTTAGCTCCGCCCACTGCCAGTTTCTCCCGCTCAACCTCGATTTTCACCCTTTTATTGTCTTAACCGTGTCTTCTACCTACCGTCCCAATAGGATGGAGAAGCTGAATCTCAAGAAAACGGTCGTCGGCTCTTGGTCGTCGGTCGTCGGCAAAATCTCTGACGGAACACCCGTTGGATGCCCGACGAGGGTTTGGCCGAAGACCGACGACAGACGACCGAAGACGGAGTTTACTCCCAGCAGTGGAAAGGTCCCAGGACATGCACAAGCCAGTTAAGTACGTCGAGAAGGCAGTCACCATCGGAGCCAAAGGCGCGTGGTTGGTATTCGACCGGCTGAATCGGGTCAAGCCGAATCCTTCGCCGACGCCCAAGTGGTCGGACAAGCCGCTGCTTAAGTCCTATGAGAAGACCAAGCCGCCGCTGGGCTGGCCGCGCGCGACTGACTCGCTGTGCCCAAAGTGCGTGCCGGAAATTCGGCAGCAGATTCTCGATGGCCATCTTCCTTATGAAGTGCTGATGAACGAAAAAATTGGCGAGATCAAAGCCACCATCGTTGAGCGCGACGGAAAGGTTTTGATGGTGAAAGAGTGCCCCAAGCATGGGCGCTTTGAAGATTTGATGTCGATTGATACTGCGTTCTCAAAGCATTTGGAAGACGTGTTCCCGGGCCGCGACATTCGCGCGCATAACGATGAGAAGTTGCATCATCACGGATCTTCGACGGTGAAATACGGCCGCGGCTCGGTGCTGACCATTGACCTGACCAACCGCTGCAACATGATGTGCGATCCCTGCTTTATGGACGCCAATCAGGTCGGCTTTGTGCATGAGCTGACGTGGGCGGAGATTCAGCAGATGCTCGACAACGCTATCACTATTAAGCCGCGTCGTCAGATGAGTGTGCAGTTCTCCGGTGGCGAGCCGACGTTGTCTCCGTACTTTTTAGATGCGGTTCGTTATGCCCGCAAAGTTGGATACAACTCCGTACAGGCCGCGACCAACGGAATTGAGTTTGCGAAGAGCTTTGAGTTTGCTGAGCAAGCTGCGGAAGCCGGGATGCGCTATGCATATTTGCAATTTGATGGCATCGGCAACGCAGCTAATGCTCATCGCAAAGTCGGCAACCTTTTCGATGTGAAGTTGAAAGCCATCGACAACCTGCATCGCGCCGGCGTGGAAATCGTGCCGGTAGTGACGATTGTCAACGGCATCAACAACGAACAAGTCGGACGCATCATCCAGTTCGCGCTGGATAATCCGAAGAAGATCGGCTTCCTCTCCTTCCAGCCTGTCAGCTTCACCGGACGCGACGAAGCCATCACCGACGAGCGCCGCACCGCCCAGCGCTACACGCTCTCGCACTTGGCCCACGACGTGAAAAATCAAACCGGCCTAGGCGAACCGTCACGCGACTGGTTCCCCATCAGCTTCATGAGCACGTTCTCCGACTGGGCCGACCTGATGCACGTCGAAGACAAAAACAACGACTGGGGCCAACTAAGTTGCGGTTGTCATCCGAATTGCGGGACGGGGATGGCGGTGATGATCGATAAAGAAACTAAGGAAGCGGTGCCGGTGACGGCGTTCTTGCACGGAGATCAACTGGCAAAAGATATCGCTAAGGTCAACGATGCGTCGCGTGGAAAGTTTCTGACGATTGTGGGAATGGCGCTGTGCCTGATGAAGAATTACGATCCGTTCCAGTCGCCGAAGCATTTCAAGTTGATGGATCTGCTGAAGAAGTTTGACAAGAACTTCAACGCGACGGGAAAAAATTACGGGAAAGTTGGGCCGGATCGGACGATTGACGACGTGATGAAGCGGCGGCAGGACCGCTGGAACTTCCTGTTTATCGCGGGAATGTGGTTCCAGGACTTGTTCAATTACGACTTCCGGCGCACCGAGCAGTGCATCATTCCGTATGCGACGCAGGAAGGCGAGATTTCGTTCTGCGCCTACAACACGGGCGTGGGCTGGCGGAACATTATCGAGAAGATGCACATGACGGCCACGCTCACCAAGTGGTACGAAGAGCATGGGCGGCATGAGATCTTCGCCGGCGGCAAGAACGTCGGCATGGAGACGAAGGAGCACTCGCTTTATCTGCGGGACGGGATCGTCACCCAGGAAGAGCAGCACGATCTGGACAAGCTGGGCATTGCCAAGAACGCCGGTGAAGAGAAGAAGCGGGCGCGCGATGCCAAGCAAAAGGCTGATCCCGCGTACAACGCGCGCATGGCGTCGCTGTATCGGGAAGTCGTGCTGAAAGAGAAGCCAGTAGTGGCCGAGAATGGGTTCATTCCACTGGGCGCGCTGGGGAAGAACAACGGCAACAAATCTTTAACCACAGAGGGCATCCTTCGACCTGGCTCAGGGCAGGCTCCGGTTCACAGAAGAAGCCCGGAAGTGGCGGAGCCGGTGGCTGGGGATTAGATCAGCTATCAGTTTTCAGCTTTCAGGAAATGGGCCGCCACGAGGCGGCCTTTGTTTTTTAGGCGGAGTTTAGGGATTCTCACTTCTCGCAAAGAACGCGAGAAATGGGGCACCCCTCTGTTTGGTAAGGGAGAAGTGGGGCCACACGCCACACAGAAAATCAAAGGCGTCGGACAGGAGTGTCCGACCCACACGAGCATGGCCGGATGGCCCACGCCGTCGTTACTTAGGTCATCTTGGGCGGGGTACGAATTCGCGGCATGATAGGACTGGACAGCCGAGGGCGGCTCTCCCCACCACGGGACCTTCCTACATGCAAATTGATGATCTGCTGCGAATTGCGATGGAGCGAAAAGCTTCCGACTTGCACCTCAAGGTCGGGAACTATCCTCATCTGCGCATCGATGGCGAACTGGCACCGCTGGCTGACCAGCCGCGCGTGACCGCGGAAGATATGCTGACCATGGCTTTCAGCATGATGTCGGCGCGGCAAAAACAGAAATTCAAAGAGACCACCGAAATCGACATGGCGTATGGCGTAGCCGGCCTGGGACGCTTCCGTGTGAACGTATTCCAGCAACGCGGCAACGTAGGACTGGTGCTGCGCGTGATTCCCACAAAGATTCGGGCGCTGGATGAACTTTATCTCCCGAAAGTAATTGAACAGATTTGCGAAATGCCGCGCGGGCTGGTGCTGGTGACGGGTGTGACCGGTTCTGGTAAATCGACGACGCTAGCGGCCATGATTGACCGCGTGAACTCGACGCGCGCGGAACATATTATTACCATCGAAGACCCAATCGAATTTCTGCATCGCGACAAAAAAGGTTACGTAAACCAGCGCGAGGTGGAAGTCGACACACCGACTTTTTCGGCGGCGCTGCGAGCTTCGCTACGTCAGGACCCGGACGTGATCCTGGTCGGCGAAATGCGAGACATGGAAACCATTGGCACGGCGCTGCATGCGGCGGAAACCGGGCACATGGTGTTCTCAACCCTGCATACGCTGGACGCGGTAGAAACCATTAACCGAATTATTGCGGTATTTCCTCCTCCGGAGCAGAAACAGATCCGGCTGCAACTAGCAGCGGTGCTGCGTGCGGTGGTCAGTCAGAGACTGGTGAGAAGGAGCGATGGCGAAGGACGGGTTCCGGCGGTTGAAGTCATGATCAACACCGCGTACATCCGCGAATGTATCCTGGTTCCCGAAAAAACGCGCGCAGTTCGTGACGCGATTTCGGCCGGCACTTCGCAGTACGGCATGCAGACGTTTGATCAGTCACTATGGGATCTGTTCCAGGCGGGGCTGGTCAATTACGAAACGGCGCTGGAGAATGCTTCGAACGCAGACGACTTCAAGCTGCGCATGCAAGGTATTTCGTCCACCAGCGACATGTCGAAAAACGCCATGCAAGCGACGGGATTCGGCGGAAAGTAAGATTGCGGTTTCAGCCCGAAGCCAACCTTTAGGCGGTAGCCACAGCGGGGGTGAGTTCAAGCTCCCGCTTCTTTTTTCCGCGCAGTTTTCTTCTCGCGGGCCCCTCGATCAGCTTGAATACGAGGATCGAAACTGCGATCGGAATGATCACGCCAAGAATCATTTTCCCAGCTGACGGGTGCACAACCTCACCACTAGGTTGGAAGAACCATCCTAAGAAATTGCTATGCAGCAGGTAGAAGGAATAGCTTGCCTCGCCGAGCAGGACGAGCGGTTTGATCTCCAGGACTTTCGTCCACGCAGGACGCAAGGCCAACCCATAGATAATCGCGATGAAGGCGGGCGTCAGTATGGCGTCGTGCAGGACGGGATATGGAATACGCGTCGCAAACACGACCACAAGCGCGAAGTATGCGAGGCCGGCATGGATTAGCGGCGTTGCCCATTTGCGGTCCACGGAGCCGCGCAGAAACAGAAACCCGCAACAGGCACCTAAAAGAAACTCTGGAAATCGCACCAGCGGGTTGAACTTCAGCACATTCAGCCAGTTCAGGTTGGACGAATTGTCGTCCACGAAAGCGATTCCATCCGGTTTCAGCCACACGTACAGAAGAGTGATGGTCAGGCTCGCAACCCAGCAAAGCACAGCCAGTCGGGACCGTGTCTTGCTCTCTTTCTTTCTCCTGGCAAGCCAGACGAGCAGAGCGGGAAACAATAAGTAAAAGAAAGCTTCATCCGACAAGCTCCACGCCGGGGCGTTCCAGGCCAGCGCCGCTCCCGGTACCCAGGATTGAATCAGCGAAGGCACCAATAGAGAAGAGGTGATCAGATGGTTCTGCGGCCAAATGAAAAATGGAATGGGCGCGGGCTTCATCTTGATGCATACATAGAAGAAAAATGGCGCGGTGACTAGTAATGAAAATAGATAAGCCGGATAAATGCGGGCGAAGCGGGCACGCCAAAATTCGCCGGCAGGTACATCGCGGCCGGCGTACGTATACACCAGGATGAACCCGGAGAGCAGGAAGAAAAGGCTGACGCCAACGTAGCCGATCGAGGAGATTTGACCCGTCCAGCCAGCGCCGCTGGTAATCTTCATGGCATACATGTGAAAGGCAAAAACGTGCAGCGCAGCAAAAAACCGCACCGATGTGAGCGCGGGGAGATGAGGACGGTCAGTGACCATAAATTCAGGGGTCATAAATGTGGATACGGAATGGAGCCAGCATAGTTCCTGAAATGATGTTGGGCAAGAGTCATTCGCATCGAATCATTCAGCACAATGAAAAGCGCAGAGAGGATCTCCGCGCTGTACGGGTCGGCGTCGCACAGGTTAGTACGCAGCAGCTTGAGTTTGCATGGGACGGCGTTCGCAGTCGCCAAGCACCGCCAGCGCGTGATCGAGCGACGAGATGTCGAAGACGCAATCCAGGTGGGTGCGCGTAAGCATCTCGTGGACGAAATGACTTGGATTCACTAGTTTTAGATGAACGCGATTACTCTCGGTCCAGCGATGTAGCGCGACGAGCAGAGTCAGTCCGCCGGCGTCGATTGACTCGACGTCTGAGAGATCGAGCACGACAATGCGGGCGAGTTTCTCCGCAAGCACTGCATTCCGCAGCGTAGGTTCCTGGCCGCGCACAATCCGTCCTGCGCACTTTATGACTACCACATCGCCGGCACGTTCGGTCTTTACGGTAAGCATGACCAACTCCTGATTAGGTTACGTATATAGACGATGGGAAGTTCCCAATGTCATCAAAAGTTGTGTAAAGATCCGGTTAATGTTTCGGGCAATCGGGCGGGGGCTTTGGTAACGTATAGGGAGCATGGGATTTGGACGTCCACGTAAGCTCGAAACTGAAGGCGAGTTGTACGAGTACGCGGTCGGCGCGCTGGGACGAAGGATGCGTTCCGTGGCTGAGTTAAAGCGATTGCTGCGCCAGCGGGTGGAGGCGGAAACGGAGATTGGGCAGACGCTGGTCGAGCTTGTGATTCGGCGGTTGAAAGACAATGGATACTTGAGTGACGCGAAATACGCAGCGGCATATTCGGCGTTTCGTCGCGACAATGAGAAGTTCGGGCGAAGGCGCGTAATTACTGATCTGAAAATAAAAGGTGTGCATGGCGAAGTACTTGAGAAAGCCGTGCACTCGGTCTATGCAGAAGTTAATGAAGAGAAGCAGGCGCGGGAATATTTAAAGCGTAAGCGACTGCAGAAACCGAAAGACAAGAAGCAGGTGGCGCGAATCTTTCGGCAGTTGATGCGGGCGGGATTTGGAGCGAAGACGATTTTTGGCATTTTGAAGAAGTGGGATGTGGAGGAGGAAGTGTTGGAGGCGTTGGAAAGCGAAACGCAAGAATAACCACAGAGGACACAGAGGAACACAGAAAACTTTCAATTCCTCTGCCATTTGGTGCAGCAGCAAAAAGGGACTCTGTTTCCTCAGGCGGAGAGCTCTTTTCGAAGCAGCTCCTCGACATCTTCGATTTTGTCACCGAGCAGATTCATCTTGCGAGCTAATCCTTGGATTTCTGTTTCCGCCCGCCGGTTGACGTCGTAATCTAGTTCACCACGGAGGCGGTCTTTTTTGTCCTGCCGGTTCTGGCTCATCATGATGACCGGTGCCTGAATCGCGGCCAGCATGGATAGGAAGAGATTGAGCAGAATAAAAGGATAGGGGTCCCAGGCGCGATGGCGCAGCAGTACGTTGGTAGAGGAATATGCAATCAGGACAATCGCGAACGTGATGATGAATGTCCAGGATCCGCCGAAACTGGCGACGGTATCGGCGATACGCTCACCGAAGGTTTCTTCCTCCTCAATAACCTCGTTCGGGTTGCGGGCGGCGCGCACGCGGACGAGTTGTTGGGAGGCGTGGAATTGGCGTCCGAGCACGGTGAGCATGTCCATGCCGGCGTGGGGCTTGCGTTCGAGGAGGATGAGGATGTCGTGACGGTCCACTTCAATACAAACGGTTTCTTCCTGGGCGGTGGCGGTGGTTTGGTGTGGAGTTTGCTCGAGCATGGAGGCGAAACCGAAGAACTCTCCCTGGGCGGGCTGGTCGACGACGACTTCCTGGTGGTCGTCATCGACAGTTGTGACTCGGACTGAACCTGAAACCAGCACGTAGGCTCGTTCGCCGGGGTCGCCTATCTTATATATGCGTTGCCGCGGGGCAAAGGTCTTCACCTCGACCTGACTGGCTAGGACGGCTGTCTCTTCATCGTCGAGCAGCGCAAATAGGGGGACTTGTCGCAAGATACTTGGGTTGCAGGCCATGGCGCCTCCTCCGGCTTAAAAACGCAAACAACAGAGGATTTCATAAGTCGATTCGATGAGACAACCGGAAAAGCCAGATGACCACAGAGGGCACTGAGGAAATCCGCAACCACTGAATCATTGAATCATTAGAGACCGAAGAATGCCTCTGTGTTTTCCCTCTGTGTTCCTCTGTGCCCTCTGTGGTTAGTCGTTTAGAATTAAGTCTCCAATGCTGACAGGCTCGCAAATTCGCCGGACGTTTCTGGATTTCTTTGTCGCGAAGGGGCACCGGGAGGTGCATTCGTCGTCGCTGGTGCCGCATAACGATCCGACGCTGCTGTTTACCAATGCGGGGATGAACCAGTTTAAAGATGTCTTTCTTGGGCTGGAGAAGCGCGACTACACGCGGGCAACTTCATCGCAGAAGTGTGTGCGGGCGGGCGGGAAGCATAATGATCTGGAGAATGTTGGGTTTACCAACCGGCATCACACGTTTTTTGAGATGCTGGGGAATTTTTCCTTTGGCGATTACTTCAAGAAAGATGCGATTGCGTATGCGTGGGAATTGATTACGTCGAAGGAGTGGTTTGGAATTCCCAAAGATAAGCTATACGTGACTGTCTTCAAAGGCGAAGGTGGCGTGCCGCAGGATGAGGAAGCCTATGAATGGTGGGTCGATCAGGGCGTTGCTGAAGATCGGATTTTTGAGTTTGGATTAAAAGACAACTTCTGGCAGATGGGCGATACCGGTCCTTGCGGGCCGTGCAGTGAGATTCATTACGACATGGGGCCGGCGGCTTCCGATCAAGGGCATGCGGATTGTGCGTTTGGGTGCGATTGCGGGCGCTATGTCGAGATTTGGAATTTGGTGTTCATGCAGTTTGACCGGGATGCTTCGGGCAAACTGAATCCGCTGCCTAAAACGTCGATCGATACGGGGATGGGGTTGGAGCGGGTGACGGCGGTGCTGCAGGGCGTGATCTCGAATTATGAGACGGATTTGTTTGTGCTGCTGATTGAGAGAGCGGCGGAGTTGACGGGGGCTACCACGGCCCACGTAGGGGCAGACGCCCTCGTCCGCCCTGCCGAGCAAGGCTCGGCTAAAGCGCGCGGAGCAGAGCTCCGCAGGACGGGTGAGGGCACCCGTCCCCACGTGGATCGTGGGAGTGGCGGAGATTCTGCTGGACATAAGTCTGCGGCTTCGCTGCGAGTGATTGCCGATCATTCAAGGGCTGCGACATTTTTGATTTCTGATGGGGTGTTGCCTTCGAATGCGGGGCGCGGATACGTGCTACGGAAGATCATTCGGAGGGCGATCACGCATGGGCGGTTGCTCGGGCAGACGAAGCCGTTTCTGCGTGAAATGGTGTTTGCGGTGCGCGATTTGATGGAGGCTGCGTATCCGGAACTAAGAGAATCTTCGAAGCAAGTGTCGAAGGTACTGCTTTCAGAGGAATCACGCTTTGCACATACGCTTGGAGCCGGACTTCAGCGACTTGAGGAAGACCTACGCGAGGCACAAGAGGTGTACGACAACGTCACGGCCCTTCTTGCAAACCCAGAAAAAGTTGTGCCTCCGGGTGCACTGGACGTGGTGAAGGAGGATCTAAAGCGTGATCGCGAGACGCTCAAAAAAGAGTTGAAGATGGGCCCCGTCTATAGCGGAGCGAAAGCATTCAAGCTCTACGACACTTTCGGCCTCCCCCTCGACTTCATAGTCGATGCCTGTCGAGACCTGGGTCTACATTTCGATCAAGCCGGCTTCGAAAAGGCGATAGCCGAACAGCGCGAACGTGCTCGCGCATCCTGGAAAGGCGCCGCTAAACAGACAGCCAACCCCGCCTCTCAGCACCTTCCGAAATCGGTGTTTGAAGGATATCTGCAGACGCGGTCAGAAGATTGTGAAGTGCTGGCCATCATCAAGAATGGACAGGGGATGCAGGAGCTCAAACCTGGTGAGGAAGGCGAGGTCATTCTTGATCACACGCCGTTTTATGCGGAATCGGGTGGACAGGTTGGGGACCGTGGCTTCCTTTACAGTGATGAACTGAATGCCGTGGTTGCAGAGGTCAGGGGGTGTTATTACCCGGTGCAGGGGGTTCGGGCGCATCAAGTTGTTGTGAAATCCGTGCCATCCTCTAGAACAGAGTCAAAATCTCCACCCTACGAAAACCGCGTAGGGTGGGGCACCCTCACGGTTGGAGATAAGGTCGACGCGGTGGTTGACACCGGGATTCGGGAGTCCACCATGCGCAATCACACGGCTACGCACTTGCTTCATGCGGGGTTGCGCGAGGTGTTAGGGAAGCATGTGAAACAGGCGGGGTCGCTGGTGGCGCCGAATCATTTGCGGTTTGATTTTTCGCATTTCACGGCGGTGGAAGATGAAGAGCTGCAGGACATCGAGGATCTTATTAATAAGGAGGTCCTGCGGAATGTGCGGGTGGAGACTATCGTGGACGTGCCGATTGATGTGGCGGTCAACGAGTATCACGCCATGTCGCTGTTTGGGGAGAAGTATGGCGACCGGGTGCGGGTGGTGAAGATTGGCGATTTTTCGACCGAGTTGTGCGGGGGGACGCATACGGCGGCGACGGGGGAGATTGGGCTGATCAAGATTTTGAAGGAAGGCAGCGTGTCGTCGGGAGTGCGGCGGGTCGAGGCGGTTACGGGGGAGGGATCGCTGCGGCATTTCAGGAAAGATCACGAACTCGAAACCGTTGTGTCCAGGTTCGTGGTTCCCACCCTTCCGCAGAGGACGCGGCAGGATGGGGCACCCTTGAGTGAAGATGAGATGCATAAGCTTGGAGAGGCCCAGCTTTCTCCGGCTGAAGCGCTGAAAGCCGAGCTCGACAAGAAAGATGCGGAGATCAAGCGGCTGGCGCGCGAACTCGATCAGGTGCGGATGAAGTCTGCTTCGTCGTCAGTGGCTTCAGTGGGGGAAAAGATCAAAGAGATTCGCGGGGTGAAGGTGCTGGCGCATCGCGTGGACAATCTGGAGCGCGCGCAGATGCGGACCTTAGTGGATCAGCTTCGCGACAAGATTGGCTCCGGCGTGGTGGTACTGGGATCGGCGACGAATGGAAATGTGGCGTTGATTGTCGGCGTCACCAAAGATTTGATTTCGCGGATTCAGGCAGGCAAAGTCATCGGCCCAGTCGCGCAGAAGGTTGGTGGCAAAGGCGGCGGGCGTCCGGATTTGGCGGAGGCGGGGGGGAAGGATCCCGAAGCGCTGGATGCAGCGTTGGATGAGGCGTATGGGGTGGTGGAGGGGTTGCTGCGGTAGGGCGACGACCGTTTCACGCATTCCAAAATCAAAGCGTTGGACAAGAGTGTCCGACCCACACGGGCCCTGCTAGGAGGAAATGAATGAGACAAGTGGGAGTTTTGGTTCTTGCCGCGCTTCTGGCTCTTCCGGCTGCGGCGCAGGATACTGAGAGAGTGGTTTTTGTTCCAGCCAAGCAGATGGATGCTGAGATCCACAAGCTTCCCCTCAACAGCATTGGCGAATCGGAGATTGATCTCATCGCACACACCTGCCCATGCGGCGATTCTGCTTCGGCGCACTGCGCCCGGCAAAGCCGAAGTTCATGAGCATCAAGCCGACGTCTGGTATGTGATCGACGGGGGATGCGTTTTTGTGACTGGAGGAACGGTGGTGGGCGGGGCGCAAACTAGTCCGGGAGAAATTCGTGGTTCGGGCATTTCTGGAGGCGATGAGCGGCAGATCGCAAAAGGGAGCTTCATTCGGGTTCCCGCCGGAGTGCCGCACTGGGTTAAGAAAATAGACGGCAAGGAAATTGTTTATATTGTGGTGAAGTTAGCGAAATAGAGTCGCATGGAGCGGACTACTCAGTCTCAAGATCCTTCTCCCGTGCGTCTATTCAAGTCCAAAAAAGATTGGGCTGACTGGCTGGAGAAGAACCATGGCAAGAGCACCGGCCTGTGGCTCCGGCTGGCGAAGAAGGATTCTGGGTTGCGGTCAGTGTCATACAAAGAGGCGCTGCAAGTGGCGCTGTGCTGTGGGTGGATTGACGGGCAGAAGCGGCCTGAAAACGAAAAGACTTGGTTGCAAAGATTTGTTCCGCGTTCCAACAAGAGCATTTGGTCGAAGATCAACCGGGAGAAGGCGCTGGAGCTGATCGCTACCGGAAAGATGAAAGCCGCCGGGCTGGAAGCGATTGAGAGCGCCAAGAAGAATGGGAGATGGGAGGCGGCATACGATTCGCCTAGCGGGGCAACCGTGCCGAGCGACTTTCAGGCTGCGCTGGATGGGAATGGGCGGGCGAAGGCATTTTTCGAGACTCTTGATCGGGCGAACCGGTATGCGGTGCTGTGGCGGATCCAAACCGCCAAAAAGGCAGAAACTCGCGCGAGGAAGATTCGGGAGTTTATCGCGATGCTGGAGCGGGGAGAGAAGATTCATCCGTGATTCTCCGGTCGCCAAACCATGAATTCTGGTCAATCCTGACGACTGCATCGGCGGTGCTTATCGACGTAAGGTCCCTCTCCCGTCCGCTTTCAGCGGACCGGTTCGGTTGATGACATCTAATGTTGAGTCGCCCTAGTGGGTAAGAAAATCTAGTGGGTAAGAGAAAAGGTCCGGCAGATTCGCCGGACCTTCAGTCACCGCGGAAAAAATCGCTTACTTGGTTTCGTTGCCCGGTGAGGCGGTGAACTCCCTTGGCTTGGCAACCGGGCGTGCAGCGCGGCTGACCAGCGATGGCGCTCCGGCGGCGGCGCCGTAACGCTCCATGAGCATTGGGACCATAGCGCCTTCGGCTTCTTTTACGAACGTCAGGCGGCCTTCGGGGCTAAGGTCTACGCGGACGAAATCTCCGAGGCGGATCTGGCAGGTGGCGACCAGGTTGGCCATCGGAAAAACCAGGTGACGTTCGATGGCACGCTTTAGATGACGAGCGCCGTAGCGCGGGTCAGTCCCCTCGTGCAGCAGGAAATTCTTCACCTTCGGCGTGCAAGAGAAGACAAACTGGTTCGCTGCAGAAGCCATCAGGATCCGCTGCTGCACCATGCCGAGTTCGATTTCCAGGATCTGCTCCAGATGCTCCGGCCGCAGGGTTTTGAAGACCACGACCTTGTCGATTCGGTTCATGAACTCTGGGGTGAACTTACGGCGCGCGGCCTCAGTGGCGGTGCGATCAATTTTGTCGTCCAGGCCCTCATCCACAACTTGAGGCTTAGGCGCGAAACCGAATCCACCATCGACAAGGTTGCTCATCTCGCCTGCCCCCAGGTTCGAGGTCATAATAATGATGCACTGCGAGAGGTCCACACGGCGGTTGTCGCCGAGTGTGAGCGTAGCCTTGTCGAGGATG
>Ga0137378_10003515_pt1 | contig 13566 bp, 22 predicted proteins | sample SagtaG_21_FD_104813 | JGI IMG/M metagenome (GOLD analysis project Ga0137378, IMG submission 104813) | Vadose zone soil microbial communities from Sagehorn Ranch, Mendocino, California, USA - Sage2_L_60_16 metaG | ecosystem: Environmental > Terrestrial > Soil > Vadose zone | place: USA... | reverse complement strand
TGGCGCTGTGGTCAGGAAACCCGGGGCGTAACCCGCGCCAGAGCGTCCTGAATCAGCAAGACGCCGACGGGAATGTCTCAACCGACACCCTGGTCTTGCGCCGACGGTGCGATCGGCTGCAACTTCGGCTTACGTTCGGAGGAGACGACCCACGGAGACCGAGACTGATTTTCCTTGGTCTCAGTCTGGCGGACACGGACGCTGTCTCCACTTTGCTGCCGCCCAATCGCTTGGCCTGGGGCAAGATCATTTCAGTGCCCGAGCGCTCACAGATGGCCTATCCCGGTGGCAACGCCTTGTGCAGCCCAACCACGGTCTCGATGATGATGGCGTATTGGTCTGAGAAACTGAACCGCCCCGAACTCGATCATGACGTGCCGGAAATTGCCAGGGAAGTGTACGATCCGAACTGGCAAGGCACGGGCAACTGGCCGTTCAACACGGCGTACGCCGGTTCGTTCCGCGGTCTGCGCGGTTATGTGACTCGCCTGAGCGATGTCTCCGAACTCGAAGATTGGATCGCCGCCGGCATTCCGGTTGGGCTTTCGGTGTGCTACAACAAGCTGCGCGGCAAACCAGGCGAGCCCAGCGGTCACCTGGTTGTGTGCGTCGGGTTCACCGAACGGGGTGACCCTGTCATCAACGATCCTGGAACCACGCTCAACGTTCGCAAAACTTTTCCCCGTCAAAACCTGATTGCGGCTTGGGCCTATTCGCGCAACGCCGCGTACCTGATTTATCCGGCGGATGCAGAAGTTCCCAAAGACCGCTTCGGCCATTGGGCGTCGTGGACTTCGCGGCGAAGAATTATTTTGAAGCGATGACTGGTAATCGGTGATAGGTAATTTGTCCAAAGAAAACTCTCCGGCAGAACTGGAGGCTTTACTCTTGGACTGATGGAAAAATGGTCGGGGCGGTGAGATTCGAACTCATTTTGATGGAGCGTCGAAAAACCCTGGAAACAAAGGATCATCATAACAATCAAGCATTTAGGCCATTTATCGCAGTTGACTCTAGATCCATTAAGAGGAAGGTAAATGACAGTTTCCAGTTAGGAATTGTTAGGAAAACTCTGCTCGCCGATTGGCGTCGGCGACTCCGGACCCGGCCCAACAATTCGCCATGCCGAAGAGCCGCACGCCGGCCACCCCGACGACGGACTCGGCCAACCAGCAGACCGGTCGTGGAACAGTATTCCCGGGAACGATTACGCCAAGCAGTGTGCCAGTCGGCCCACCTCCGGCCCGTTCGGGGGGCACATCCGAGCAACCCGGTTCAGCCTTGACGGCCACGCTTCGAAATGACTGACAGACCAAAGTTTCATTTACGGTTGACGAGTTGCCGATTGAACCCCTTGGTGAGAATGGTATTCAATGAAGCAGAGCGAAACGGTCGGAAAAAAGTTTGAGACGAGCCAAAAAGCCTCGACTCTTTTAAGAAGCTTGCTGCCCGCGGCTTGGCTTTTTCGAGAACAAAATCCCGACGTTCATATTGATTTTGTTGTGGAAATAGTGGAGGGAGCACAACCAACAGGAATCAATTTCGGCGTTCAACTAAAAGGCACACAGCCAAAGAAAGGAACTCCCCTTAGCCTACGATACCGCCTTAAAAAGAAGCACCTGCGGTATTACTGCCAGAAGGCCACCTTACCAGTGTTTCTCGTTTTGGCTGATGTGACACATCGCAAGGCTCACTGGTGCTTCACTCAGCAGTTCGCCCGGAAATTTATTGATCCCGAGCGCCTAAAGACGAACGGAGCCGTTTCCATCCGGTTTGCTGAGAGTGACTGCCTGGACGACCTGCCGCGGTTTAGAGACGCGGTCCAGTCAGCGATTGATTACATGAAGGATCTATACCCCGGTTCGATTCTGGCTGCAATTGAGTCCAGGAAAGCAAAGCTTCGCGAAACTGATCCACGTGTAAATGTGAGCATTGATGTGACCGGAGGGCATGAGCATTTCACCATTACTGCGAATCAACAGTTCGAGTTCAAAATGAAGGTGACGGGCGAGGACACACCCGAATTCAATCAGGCTCTCCTCGACTTCCTAGAAAAGGGAACCGAATTGAAAGTGAACCCATCTGCTCTGCAATTTGAAGGTGCTCCGCTGTTATCACGCGATTTTCCGGCTTCCGATGACAAGGGCTATATCAAAATGCAATTCTCACACGATGTGGCGGGCACGTTACAAGTTTTCGAGGTGGGAGGTTCACTAGAGTTTCTTTTTCAAATCGATGGGAACTTCAGGTGTGGGACGAAGTTTGCCACTTTTGAAGGAACTCTCCCCGGCTCCGCTTTGATCGTTACCACTTCGGTTTCTTTCGAGGGTCTGTTGAAAGGTGAGCAGCATAATTTTGGATTGTCCTTTCGGCCAGGGAAATGGGGCAAACAGCCTCTCACGCAGCTTTCTAATTTTGAGCCGGTTTATCGCTTCATGAAAAATTTGCACGAGAACAGGACCATGCGAATCAAATTTCTGCACCTCGGCAACGATTTGCTTTGGTCTGACTTTAGTGGCCTCGATCCCCAGCACGTAGCGGACATGTTCAATATCCTGGAGTTGTTGCACAAAGCTCGATTTATCGCGCATCGATTCACATTGAATCCTTCGCTGCCTCCGGTAGAGTCAATCACGGGAACTCAAGCGAAATCAATCGATGATGTGTATGACCTCCTTCACCAGCGAGAGGCTCGGATGCCTCGACCAAACTTCAGGTTCGCGTTTAAAATATCTGGTCAGTCACCCGTTACTGCAACTAGCAAGTCGGGGATTTTGAGAGTGAGATCGCCGCAGTTCGAATTCGATATTTTTGGAAGTAAGATTTCCCTCGGTCCGATAAACCATTTCTTCACCGGGGCCACTGTGGCTTCCGCCACCCCGTTACCTGACGGTAGAACGGACATTGTGATAACTGGAGAAGACGAATCAGAATGGATTATCCAATTGGAAGGCCCGGCGATCAAATAGCGATTGAGGTGTTTGTTACTGAAATCCAAATGGGCCGCGACAAGAAGCGGACCGCGGAACCCAAAGCCGCAGGCTTATTGAATGCCTTGCTTGGAAAACAATGGACCAGCCCATGCCGGTGTCTCTGCGCTCCGGCACGACCTCCACATATCCATCCAGGGAACACCCGGCCCATAAGCAATATTCCGTTCCAATTGCGATTCGCCTGGCTCGGCAGTCAAAACCGACCTGCAAAAATATTTTTACCTTGGACAGCGGATGTCCAAGTGACCATGCGACGCTGGGCGCATGAATAAAAAAGAAAACTTCATAAGGGCGGTGCAAATTCTGGCACCGCCCGATCAAATCATGCAACAGGCCGCACGCCGAGTGAGCGAGGAGGGCCTGCCGGCTGCCACGGTTGGCGCAGCCTTGGAATTCGTCGTGGCGATGCAGCGAATGAGGGCGCCCGCGTGGCCCTGCAAAACCCGGTTCAGATTCTTCCGCCGTGGATCTCATAAGTCTGACAATGCCCGGGCCAGCCAAAGTCAGATCGGGATGGAGGATGCCATCAGGGTCAAGAGCGCCGAGTTCTGGCTGAAGCTCGGCCAACCGGATCAGGCCCTCCTGGAAATAAAAAGTCTGCCGGAGAAACCCCAAAGTCATCCATCAGTGAAAAAAGCCCATTTGGCAGTCGTTCGTGCTGCTCGGAAATCAACAAATGCGGCTTTATGAAATTCAAACATTAGTTCCCGGAACTCAAACATGAGGGCGAGGTGGTCGCGTATTTCGGCGATGCGAAATTGTTCAACCGGCTCGATGGCAAACTCGAATTGCGTCGCGGCTCTGATGAGGATCAGGCCACCGCCCGGGAGTGGATGTCCAGGTTCATGCACGGAGCCGGTCATCGGGAGAGGTGATTACAGGAACGTGAGATGCCACCGGGGTTGGCCGCAGTTGCGCATCAACCTGAATGCGGATGGGGTGGAAAAATCGTTATCAGGCTATCATCGGACGTGATTTCCCCTTTTGTTTCGAGCTTATTTATGGGCATTCGTGCTCACACCCGCCAGACGTGATGATCTTTCCAGCAGTGTTTCATACCTTTTTTGAAGGTGATCATATTTCTTCTGTAGGTCCTGCATTTCCCGTTTCTCTGATTCATAAAGCTTTTGATAGGTTTTTTCCGCCCCGGCAGCCGTGGCCCTGGCTGCTTCTCCCTTTTCATTGCTTAGCGACTCGATCACTGTCGAAAGCTTTTGTTGCACTTCTGCGCTCACACCCTGCACGGCGGCCAGCGCCCGTTCAGCGGATTCTGCTCGTGTTTTCTCCTTTTGGTGATCACCTTCAAGTTTGCGATTTTCCTCCGCGAGCGCCTTCAAGTCTTTCTCATAAGCTTCGGCCTTGTCTTTGTAGTTCTTAGTCAAATTCGTAACGAGAAGCCCAGCGGCCACCATCAGAACTGCCCCACCCCCGAGCACGTTTCCCCATGTAAAGACGGACTTCAAAGCAGGAGCATTCTGAGCAGAATTGCTTGTTTTCTCACTCAAACCTGAGTGGGCATTCTGAAAAATTGGAGTCTTGTAAAGCTTCCAGAAACCAGCAATTAGACGCAATTCCCGTTGATGTGAGTCCTGCATGTGCTCGATGAGTTTGTCTTGCATTTTCACCACGACGGATGCCGCCAAACCCGCTTGGGCGGTGCTCAACTTTCCGTCTTTCCCGCCGAAGGTTGTGTTGATCGTTTGGTCTTTTAACACGTCTCGCAGAGTGTTCCCGATTCTCACGGGCACCTCGATATCAGTGCCGTCTATCCTGATAAGGTTGTCGCTCACATTAAGCCTTTCTCCCTTGTCTTGGTTTTCAAATTTACCATCGCCAACTCGCGGTTCGCGACTACAACTCTAAGTTCCTTCTGTAACAACTGGTGTCAGAGAATGCAAATACGCCCACTCCGCTGGATTAAATTATGCCGATGCGTTTCCCGTCACCAATCTGTGCTGAGGTCAGTGGAACGCCATCGCGAAGGATGATGCGCTCTTGTTCCTCAGCCCAGGCGCATGCCAGTGGTAGCAGGACCTGGAATTGTTCTGGCGTGATCATGCAAGCACTCGGTTCAGAATCACTGCTCAGGCGCCATCATGGCCGCAATCGTCCCCAGGGCATTCCCCTCCAGCCGATTGTTGACGAAAATGAAGGTCTTTCGTTTCGGCCCAGCTTTCTGTCCCTCCGCAATTAACGCCTTGCCGGCAGCCCGGGCCTCCGGGTTCTCCTCCTTGATCCTGTCGTATGGCTCGAACGTCTTTACTGCCTGCTCATATTTCCTGCCAGGCTTCAACAGGAACCGGGCGGCAACCAAGTCTGCATTGGTCCGACTACCCGGCAGCCCCATTTGCTCGCCAACCGGCGGCATGGCATCCCAAGAGTTGAACACGTGCGTAACCTGGTGACGGGACAGGCAGTCGAAATAATCCCGCCGCAGCCAATTACGATTCCTCATTTCCACGCCATAAGGCCAGCCTTTTGGCAACTGGCCGAGGAACTTGTCCAGGTCAGCCACGAAGTCCCGTCCGTGTTCGTAGTCGGTCGGCCAGAAGCGGGAAAACTCGAACATCAGCAAGCCCACGCTGGGGCGAATCAACTCACAAGGCTTGAGAAACGCTTTCGCGAACAGTTCTGCGTTCAGAAAATTCTCGTTCGGCCTGCCGGCCATGGCGCCGAACCGGCCCAGCTTGGGAAACTTTTTCACAGTGATCGCATCCGTCACTTTGAAACCGAACAGGAAATCTTCCGGCACCTGTGCAACCATACCCTCCAGATACTGTTGGCTCGGGAACGTGTAATATGCCGCATCGACACAGACAGTTCTGAAAACCTCGGCATATTCGGCAAGGCACTCTCGCTTGAAACGGCTCTCGGCAAATTTGCCACGCCATTCGTAACGGGCGCAGTCGTAAAGCATCCCGCACCAGCCCGGATATTTCCACGAGGAGGTGCCAATGAAAACGCCCTGGACGGCCATGGATGCGGCCTCCTGTGCCAGCGGTTCGCGTGCGAATGTCACTTCCGAATAGTTATTGTGCTCTAACTTTCAAGGCAAACTGGAACCTGCTCTGCGACGGGTGCGGTGTATTGGTGGTTCCATGATTAACTAATCGGTGGAGTCATACTCTTCGCCAACCAGACGCGCAACTCCCGCCTCGGCGTGTGCCAAGGCTGCGTCCAGTGTTTCATAGCTCCGGCGCCCCTTCCACGAGTCCCCGCCAGGATGCACCGCTCGGATAAACGAATCGGTCATCGAGTCGTAACCGATCTCAAGCCACCCAAATTTAGTCACCCAACAGGAAAGGTGGGGATATGAAGCATCAAATGAAATGGCGGTGACTTTTGTCATTCGTGGACTGCTGCTTAAAGATCCTGCGCAGGCATTGTTAGGCTGCGGTCTCATGGAAGCTCCTCACAAGACTCGGCGGCGAACATAAAACAACGACCTGGCTCAATAAGGCGTGGCGCGTTCTCATGCCACCAGGCTGCCGCTTCGGGGGAACGAGCAGCCAACAAATCCACTGCAACTCTGGACTCAACCATATAGCCAACCTCCCGCTTTGCGCGACCAAACAAGATGGCAAGCAAAGCACCCAGCCGACTCTTCGGGCCAGACAGAACACCAACTCCGAAAGCTCTCCGACGACTGGCAAAGCGTGGTGGCACAGGAATCACTAATCCGATCCACGCCTGACGAATGTGCTCGGGAGCCTCGCCTGGCGGAGTGCTCTTGATCCGAATTTGCATGGTGTCGAAGCAGCCTAACTCCGAACTGCGGCACAGTCGCCGGGGACAGCGTCTCGACACACCCGCGGGGCAGCGGATCTCCCGCAGCAGTAGAAAACAGAAGGCGCGATCGCGGTCGCCTCAAGTGATAATGTTAAGCCCAATTTCATAGGTTCTTCATGAAGCCGGCGATCACCGCCAACGTAGCGGCGAACACCACTAAGGTAATGATTGCAGTCTGGAAATGACCACCAAGCAAAGATGCCGCGAAAAAGCTTATCGCTACTTGGAAGGCCAAGAGCATGAAAACGTCGAACTTGCTCCAGTCTTCGAGGTGGCCAATCTTGTAAATCAGGGCCACGATGATGACGGGAACGATCAATGCACGGGAAGCGGCCGGGACAAAGGATACGACGATCCAGAAACAGCCACCCTCGACCAGAGAAGCAAGCCCAGCGATGGCAGCCTCCTTGCCGAGACTATGTAAGACAAGGTCATTCCCGATAATGCTGTCAAAAATGTTCAGCAGCACGAGAGCAGAACACAGTGTCACGAAGGCGAGTGCCCAAAACAATGAAAGCTGTATCGCGGCGTGCATGATGGGGCTTAACAATGCGAGCCAGTGGCGTCGGCCAACGACCCCGGATATGCAAACAGAAAGCGAAAGCGGCGTCCAGTGAGGTGATCTCGTTCGCCCCATTCATCCGGGTGCTTTGTCCATGTAAGCCTTATGATCCAGCAGCATTCTCTCCTGCACCCAATCCTGGAAAGTGGCTTGCAGTTCAATACTCGGCACCCCTGGATTCATTTCGGTTTTGCCGGACCACGTGAGATGCACCTGCGCACATTCGCACAGGTGCGGGTCGATGGCGACAAGCATGTCCTCGGTGTCTATCCGGCGAGCGACCACCTCCCGATCCAACGCAGCCAATGGATGCAGCAAGCAAACCTCCTGCGCCAACTCGGCCTCTAACTGCTGTCGCTCCTTTGGTGTCACTCCAACCCACGGCAGCTTGAACTCAATGGGCGCTGTCAGCATTTGACGATTGCGAACAATCTGATCAGGCACGGCGGGCCGATGGTGGCCGCATACCACCGAGGCCATCTCTCGGCGTTGGCCGACGCGGGTTGTTAGGCCACACGCTGTCGCCCAACTTCATTGGCGTTTGAGGCCATCCCGAAAGGCAATCGCTTCCTGTTCCACCCGGACAGCGTCCATGACGGGAACCACGGGACGCGCCTCGAATACGAAAGCTGGCAGCATCGAGCAGAACTTGTGAACCGCTAACGGATCGTCGCAATCCAACATCATATACCCACCCCAGTCGCCCACTCGTATAACGAACAACTCGATCTTGAAATTGGCGGGTGCCTTCCATTGAGTGAACACCTCCAGTATCCGCTTCTGGGCATTCTCGTATTCTATCGGTGAGCCTTGCGGGCGTTCGGACCAGGTGAGCATGTATTTCATACGTATTTTACTTTGTTGGGTTGATGTGGTCGGAAATGCACGTGTTGATGTGGCCTAACCATGATTATACACGCATATTGAAACACGCGAATCCCAGACGCAATCCCTTTGGCGCGTGAACGTTGCGTGCTCCGGGGAGCGCCAGTTGAGGTACAAAACCCTTGCACCTGGTCGAGTCCGGTTGCAGGTTAAAAGCCGTTATTAGCTGCATCACGCGCCAGCGGAGCCAGAAATCCAAATCAAATCCGGTGCCGGGCCGCTCGTAGTTTCCGCTCGGTGCAATGAGAGTCAATCCCGTGTTATGAACCTTCGGACAGAGAATCCTTTTCTCTGTCCGTGTTTGGAGCAGAAATTCGGTGCCATTGGTTCTCGATTTTCGATCCGTCATGTTCCTCGGAAGGAACACCCAAACCCCATCAAGACTAACAACCATACCCTCATCTCATGACCACGAAAGAAAAACTCAAAATGACATGGCAGGTGCTGAAGTTCCGAGTCCTGGCAAAACTCGCCAGGATCAACCGGGAGTGCCTCCTGACCCTCTTGGCTGTTTGTGCCCTCGCGACTGTAGCGGTTCTTGCGCTCGTAATCGCCATCAAGCAACCGCCTTTGCGGCCACCGCTCGTGCTGTTGAGCCTGGCGGCAGTGGTCGCGATTTGGGATCGGCTCCGCAGACCGCCCCAGACGGTCTAACGCCCCGGCGCAGGGAGCCATAGGAGACCGCTCCGGGTGCGGGGCCTTCAGGAGAAGTTGCCAAAAACCAGTTGCCAAAACGGTTCTGGCAACTTGAAGCCGGGAAAGTGGATGGAAAGCCCTGTCAAATGAGGGCCAAACACGTTGCCAAAACCTATTTTGGCGATCCTGGCCAATGGCGATTGCCAAATTGCCACACCCCATATAGGGGGTGGCGATTGGCAATTGGCAACGCCTTAGCCTACCCGAAAGATCAATCCTTCTTCACCGCAACGTAAAGCTTGCCTCTGGCCGCAATCCGCAATAGCGCCCGTTTTCGCGTTATAAGCATTTGAACAGGGAGCAATCTTTGTTCGGTCCAGTGTTGCCAACTGGCGATACTGGACGCCATCCCATCTTTCCACAGAGGAGATCCCCATGCCCAGATCACAGCATTACTCTCCCGCAATCGAGCGATTCCTGGTCAGCGTGCTTTACCACGAGGCCCGGCATCGGAAGGTGCCAATGACGCACCTCACCAATGAGATTCTGAAAGGCGGGCTGGCCGGGTCGATCGGCTGGCAACTCGCCATGCAATCGCTCAATCCGCCGGAACAAGGATCGTTCACCTGTCACCACAAGGAATTCACGGCACGGTCCCCGCGATAACCCCGCGGTCGTTGCCACACGAAGAGCCTCCCGCCCGGTCATCTCGCGCCGGGTTTTCGGTTTTCAGTTAAGCACAACAACAGCAACAAAAGGAAAGCCAATGATCACTCTCGAATGCAATTACCAAAAGAAAATCGGATTGCCCCAATACAGCAGTCATCAGTTCAGCGTCACGCTGCGCACGGAAATTGCCGACCTGGCGAACGTGCAAACCGAAAGCGCACGGTTGTATGCACTGTTGCAGCAATCCGTCGATACATCGCTTCGGCAGCCCGGTTTCTTGCCGGGACAAACTGGCAATGGCAACGGCACCGACCGCAACGAAGCCTGGGGGTGCTCCGAAAAGCAAAGAGATCTCATCCGGAAACTGGTCGAGGAACACAAGCTCGACAAAGCCGCGGTCGAACAACTGGCCCAGGATCGGTTCGGCAAATCGGTCAAGGCGCTCAACCGTTTGGAAGCATCCGGTTTGATCGATGCCCTTATTGAGCAGACCGGCGGCAACACTGGAAATCAGCGGCGGCGTTTTAATAGCCGCGGCAATCCTGCCAACGCCCGATGATTGCCACGCTTGATCGGCTGCTCGCCCCGCGGTCGAAGACGAATGGATCGCCTGACCGGGCGGTGGAGCTTCGCCAAACGATCTCCGCTTCCCGGCTAGGCGTCTGGCTGCAATGCAGGTTGAAGTTCTACTTCCGATACGTGGCGCAGATCCAGAGGCCGCCAACCCCGAGCATGCATGCCGGCTCAACGGTGCACGCCGTCTTGCGCACTTGGAACATCGCCCGATGGCGCCGCGAGCCGTTCTCGGTCGAGCGGTTCAAGGCGCTGTTCGGCTTACAATGGACGAAGCTGCAGGAAGGCACTCGGATCAACTGGCAGGGCGAACAAGACTCCGAGAGAACCTCATCCTGGCGTGCGGTGGAGCATTACTTCGATCAGACGCCCATCAAGGCCAACGAAAGGCCCGAAGCAGTCGAGGTCGGTGTCGAAGCCAACCTTGCGCGTTACGGACTGCCGACGCTGGTCGGCGTCATTGACCTGGTTAGAGCAGCCGGCCGGATTGTGGACTTCAAACTTGCCCGGAAAAGCCCGTCCGCGGTGCATGCGGTACACATGCACGAACTCCAACTCACCTGCTATTCGCTGCTCTACCGGGACGCGACGAGCAGGAAGGAATCGGCCTTGGAACTTCATCATCTGGTGCGGACCAAGGAACCCAAACTGATCGTTAGTGCGATGCCGCCATCGACCGAGCAGCAAAAGACCCGGTTGTTCAGACAAATCGAATCGTATCAGGTCGGCTTGGCGCGACGGGACTTTGTTCCCTCGCCCGGTTTCCATTGCGCCGGGTGCGAATACTTCAACGAGTGCCGTTTATGGTGCGGAAAGGAGATGCATGCCTAATTGGTGCCACAATCAAACGACCGTCAGCGGCCCGCCCGACGAGGTTCAGCGGTTCAAAGAGAAGGCCGTTGGTCATTCACCCTGGCTGCCGGCGGCCGAAGTTGGGCGGGAGAAGCCAGATCAGCTCAACTTTCACAGCCTGTTCCCCGTGCCCGAAGAATTGGTGAAAGCGGGTTACAACGAAGCCGCGTATCACTGGGAACGGGACAACTGGGGTTGCAAATGGGGCGCCCGCGAAACCCAAATCCTTGATGAATGGGATGGAGGCGTTATCTACGAGTTCGACACCGCCTGGGTGCCGCCATTGGAGTTCATCGAGCACGTATCGAAGCAGTGGCCTCGGTTGACCTTCGACCTGGAATACGAGGAATGCGGCATCGGCTTCAAGGGAGCGGCTAAGGCGCAGGCCGGGCAATTGAACGACCACTGCAAACAACATTGAAAGGAGGCGGTTTATATGGCGCGGACCGAAAATCGGCTGACGGTGCTCGGTTCAAAACGCAACGTGCAGTCATTCCGAAACGGTGGTTGGGAACGGCCTCTCCGTGCCCAGTATTGTGAACTAATCGAAAACTCCCCCAAGAAATTCTCGTGCCAATTCGTAACCGAGTCTCCCCCACTGGAAAGCTTGAGAAAGCTATCAGGGCGTTGGTCACGGTTAATCTTCCTGCTGGATTACGAAACGGAGGCCAGGCGAACCAAGGGGCTGGCGAAAGCCAGAGCCGGACTGCTGGAACATCACCAAATCCGGTATTGAAAATCGGACCAGGCTGGGCATAAGATCTGAGTGTGCCCAGGCTTTCTTCAAAAGACCGGGCGCGGTGGCATATTGCAGATTACGCTGCCACGCAGGAGCCTCGAAAGGAATAAGATCATGCTCATCGAAATTGACGACAGCTACTTGGAATGGGTCAGAAGCGTGAACCCGGAATTGTTCATCCCGGGCCAGGATGACAAGGCGGCGCTGGAGGAATACGTCAATGAAGTGCTTGCCAACCATCGCGAGTCCTGGGCCGTCGCCCCGGATTGATAAGAATTCACGCCCGATGCCCGGAAGCGAGTAGCCACTTTTGGCGGGTTAACGAAACCAAATCCAATGAAAGCGAAAACTGTATATCCGTTTACAGCGGCGCAGTTCAAAGCGTTGACTGAAGAGGAGCGCAAGGCAGTGCTGGCCGTGGCGGAATATCTGACGAGCAGCACGATCGACATTTCGGATGAACAATTGTCCGAGGCGCTGAACCTGATGAAACCGGCCGAGGGTTGCGTGCCGAGCGAGGAGGCCGATGGAGATTTGCTCAACACGGTCCGGCGCAAATTCGCGGCGGTGTATCAAACCGCGATGGAGTTGGCGCAAGCCGAGTTGAAACAGCGCGGGTTTGAACCGCGTAAGCACTTCAATTTCTCTCCCGTCATCGAACCGAGTTACGAGGACTCGACGCGTGTGGCCATTGTCGATTACGACCGGCCGATGTGCTACCTCCATGAATGGAGCAAAGCTTGGCACTTCAAGTTTGCCAACCTGGCCGAACTGGCTGGCGCGGTGCTCTCTACCAAGGTCGCTTTGGTGAGCAAGGTCATCGAGTTTAATCCCAAGGAATTGTTCATCGTGCTGGAAGAGGGCCGGGTGCGGGAGGTGCCGAACCTGCCGCCTAATATGCAGGTGGTGGTGGTTGATTACGACATCGAGGACATGGAGAAAGAGGACCTCAAGCCCAGTCCGTTGGATGGGCAACCGTGTCGCTTAACGTCGTTCTGACCAGGAACGAATCTCCCAACGACAGAATTAGGCCGGGAGCAGTGAAAGCTGTTCCCGGCCTTTCGATTTGATGCAGGCGTTGCGTCGCACACAACCATTTCACCATGATATGAAAACCAAACCCCGATACCCGTTTACCGCCGAACAGTTCACTGCCCTGTCGGAGGAAGAACGCCAGGCGGTGCTTGCCGTGGCAGAGAATCTGAGCAGCAGGAACCTCAAAATCTCCGACGAGAATCTCTCCGGTGCGCTCAATTTGATGAAAAGGTCAGAAGGATGCGTGCCCCGGGAAGAAATCGGCGATGACGTGCTCCAGCCCATTCGCCGCAAATTTGCCGCGGTATTCGAGATAGCCATCGAACTAGCGGAAGCAGAGTTGAAAAAGCGGCGATTGGAAGAACACCGCGACTTCAACTTCTGCCTAGTCATCGACCCCAGTTTCGTCGCCCAGACGCATGTCGTGGTGCTCGATTATGACAGGCCCGTTTGCTATTTGCACGAACGGTGCGAGGCCCGGAAATTCGCCTTTGCAACCCTCTCGGAAGTGGCCAAGGCGGTGCTCTCAGCCAAGGCGGCGCTGGTGGACAAGGCCATAGCGTTCACTACGAAGGAAATCCGCATCCTGGTCGAAGGCGGCGTGGTCCATGAGGTGTTGAATGTGCCGCCCAATATCCAGATCACGGTTCTGGATTATGACACTGACGGCGCAGAGGAAGAGCGCCTCGAAGCCAGTCCCGTCGATGGCAAGTTGTGCGTCATTAGCCAATTCGAGGGTTAGGGAAACATATCAGGGTGCCCGGGAGACAGCAGGCTGTGAATGAGTGGCGTCTTTCTCAGCAAGCTCGTGCTGCCCCAGCAGCCGGTAAATC
>Ga0137378_10003507_pt1 | contig 13581 bp, 18 predicted proteins | sample SagtaG_21_FD_104813 | JGI IMG/M metagenome (GOLD analysis project Ga0137378, IMG submission 104813) | Vadose zone soil microbial communities from Sagehorn Ranch, Mendocino, California, USA - Sage2_L_60_16 metaG | ecosystem: Environmental > Terrestrial > Soil > Vadose zone | place: USA... | reverse complement strand
CTCCGCTTCTTTACGGTGGCGGCCCGCTCACGGATCTTCTGCGAGTGCGGTGAAGAAGTAGCTTTGGTTGGTCTCTGGAAATGTTCCTGTGGCTTCACGTATCGGGGGCATCTCATCACCGTCTGCCCCGTCTGCAGGTCTCTGCCGAAGGTCGTCCGCTGCTACCTGTGCGGCGTGACCAGGAGACTGCCGGACCCATGGTGAGCGTGCGCCTTTCGGAACGGGATATCCGCGTGGTGTTGAAGTGCGCGGTCTCCAAGTGGCTTACCACGGGGCAGTTGGCACGCTTGTACTTCCCGCAAGTGACGCCGGATGCGGTCCGGAAGTCGCTGCGCCGGCTGGTGGAGGCCGGCTACTTGGTGGCGCATCGCGAACACCAGATGGCCGAGGCATTGCATGGACTTGGACCAAAAGGGAAGTCGATGCTTGAAGCGAAGGGTCTCGTGGCGGAGGTGAGCCGTAAGCCGCCGCGACAGATCGAGCACCTGGTGGGGATAAACGACGTGCGCGTGGCGATGGAAGTGAAGCCTGCTGAGGTAGCCTACTTCTTCGCGTCCTGGGAACTGCAGGGCTTGGGTTGGGTGCATCCGGTCATTCCGGATGCGGTGGTAGGGCTACGCCTTCCCGAGCGCCGGACCTTCCTACTGGAGTATGACCGGGGCACCGAGACCTCGCCGACTTTGGTAATGAAGCTGCGCTCGTATGAAGGTGGACTCTCTGGCATCCCCTTTCGGGCATTGCTCCTGGTGACGGACACGGCCTCACGCCTGGAGACTCTCGCTCGCCATGTTCGGAAGGAGGGTTTTCTCCGTAGGGTCTTGGGCTGCGTTCTTGCCGACTTGTCTGCGGAGGGAATCCATGCTGTCCTGTTCCGTGATCTTCGTCTGGTGCATCCAGAGAGAACCACGCTACGCGAGAGTGTCGGCTAGGCCTCTTCTCGGGACTCTTGTCGACAAGAGCTGTTTCCGTAGGGTTGCTCCTTCTTTTTCAAGGAGTTGAGACACGCAAGCCAGATACGTATTAGGGACCTGTCCGTCAGGTGCGAGTCGTGGCGTCTTCCTTTCGGTTTCGGCATAGTCTTCGCCATGCTTGCGGCACTGGCGGTGCTGATCAAGTACGAGCGCAGGCTCAGCCGGTGGCTGGCCAGGAGTCCGCGGCGTCGCAGGCGAAAAGCGGGGTCTCGCGAAGACCGCGCTTTTGTGAGCCTCGGCAGCGCGGGAGCGGACGAAGAAAAGTTACGCACCATTTCAAGGGATCCTTGGTTTGCTGACAGAAGCACCGGGTTCGCGTCGTCTGAATAGATGAGGCGCAAGGTGCCGGAAAAAGGCGAGGAAGGGAGGGTGGGAGATCGCGAGAGCGGCGGGGATAGGCGGGCACGGACGCCCGTCAGGCTAACCGCACCGGCACCTTGGCCTTTTTTGGACGAATAGTCTTGGCTAGGGTGAATGGTTCGCAATTCCAGTGCAAGTCCTCACGTCTGAGCTGATGCGCGACGTGGAACGGGGCATTGCGGTCTACCGCCAGCGCCATGCGCTTGGCAAAGACGGTCATCATGAACTTGAGGAAGCCGTCTTGTACAAGGGCAGATGAACGCAAAGGTCAGGTCAGCGTCTAGAACGAATCTCGCAAAATAAATACGCACGGGAGGAACATTTTCGGCGTCTAAAGAATTAATGGAGGTAATTAGCCACCTCAGACTGACGCCCGGTGCCATCGCGCGACCGTACGAACAAGAAGCCATGTCACTCTCCCGGTACTGTCCGGAAGAGTTTTCGGCAAATAACTTGCTAGCCGGAGACATTGCGGAAACCAATGCCCTATTTGCTTCACGTACTCTAAGGGCGAGTACGGCTACCCAGGGGCTAGGAAATATAGCCCAATGAGTGGCAAGACCACTCTAGACGGACGACCTGCTGCCCTTTTATATAATCCTCACTAAACAGGTGAGGATTATATAAGAGGGTAGCGAGCAGCGTGGTCGTTCCCAGCACAACCCCCTGGGGTTGTGCGCTGGGAACGACCTTCATTTCTGGTTTTTTCCCACCGCACATCTCCCTTTGCAAACAGCACGTCGGCCCTGAATCCCCTCGAGAGCTTAGGCCGATGTCAAGCGTCCGCCACACGAGAAAAGCCAGGGAGTCATCAGCTCCCTGGCAATACGCTCACGTTGTGAGCGGACAGGAGCATAAGGTGAGTATGCGCCCATCCGACACCACACCAGCGCCCGCGCCTGATCCACAGGTCCACGGACCGTACCATACTGACAAGATCTGTCAAGGCCCTCCGTCTGCCGCCTTCGCCAAGGCAGACCAGACAATTCCTGGCAAGAACTTAGCTGACCTTTACTTAAATTACCTGGCAAAGCCCTCGCAGGACCGACGCGACGAATTGATGAAGGGGTGTTTGCAATACTTGGGGAAAAAGGTTGGCTACCACGTTCATTGTGAAGGCATTTGCCCTGCATATCTAGCCCCGGGCACATTCGCCCAAGATGCTCTCTCGCGAGCATGTTACAAGTTTTGGACCGGCATCCATCGCCTGCGCAGTCCCGAATTCCTCACGCTCTGGCTAAGTCGCGTGGCTCGCTCCGCGGTCATAGAGGAACTCCGCGAGGTCATTCGACGCACGAAGGAGCCCTCCTCCTGGACTCCCGTTGAAACGGTGCACGCTGACGGCGACATCACGTCCATTATCGATCGCGCTGAGAACCGTGATGCGGCCACACGATACGGTTGTGTCACGGTCGGGCAGACCCAAGTTCTAAGAGATCTTGTATATCGCGACCTGCTGGGAAAGCTTTTTTCTACTGAAAATTGTTCGGATGAAGACATAGAGTTGCTGAAGGCGATACATGCTAAGGATCTAACGGCTGACGAAATCGCCGAGCAACGAGGAATGACAAGAGATGAAGTCTTGCGGCGGGTGCGCCGCGCACGCAGGAGGCTGCGAGAGATTGCCAAAATCAAATACCTTTTTACGGTGGAGGACCTATGACCGCCTCCGCTGTGTCTCACCGTTCTGTGCAAGGCTCGAATGGATTTGCAGAGGAGAAGAGAGGTCCTTCCATACATAGCCGGCTCCTCACTGTTTTCGAGGTCTCTGAGATTCTGCAAGTTCCCCGCTCGTGGGTCTATGCCCACGTCCGGCCCGGCTGTTCTAATCCTCTGCCCTGGATCAAGCTTGGCAAGTATCTACGTTTCTCGGGGGACGACATCCAATCATACTTGGACAGGATGAGGTCAGACGATGGCGCTTAAATCATCGTTGACGACTTGCTTGTGCATTTGGCTGCATCGGGTGTATATCACGAGAGTATCTGCATGACGGGCCTGACCGAAAGGAGGCCTCAAGTGGCCCGTCGCAAGTCGTATCAGAAAGGCACTGTATTCACGCGCGGACAGAAGGGAAACATGGTCTGGGTAGGACGGTGGTGGGAGAACGGCATCTCGGGGAACGGCACGCAACGCCGCGTGCGCCGATCTAAGGTGCTCGGCACCATCGCCGAGGTCCCCACGCGCCGCCAAGCCCAACTTCACCTTGACCGCTATCTCAACGCCAACAACTTGGGTCGGAAGCGAGCCGAAGCGAGAATGAAGTTCAAGGACTTCGCCGAGGATCGCTGGATGAGGGACGTCCTGCCGGCCTTCAAACTCTCAACGCGATCGCAGTACAGCTACTTCATGCGGAAGTACCTCGTCACATATTTCGGGGAACAACCATTGGAGGACATTCGACCGGAAGAGGTGCAGCGGTTCTTCGCGCAGTGCAAGCGACTGGCACCGAAGACCGTACGCAGCATGGCCACGGCTCTCAGTTCCAGTTTCCGGACTGCGGTCAATTGGGGGTTTGTGGAAGTGAATCCCGTACGAGGGATCATGTTGCCGCCAAAGCGCACGATCCGTCCGCGGCGTGCACTGGCTCCAAAGGAAGTGCAGGACCTACTGGTTCACCTTGAAGAACCCTGTCGGATGATCGTCGTTCTCATCCTGCTTACCGGGATGCGGATCGGTGAAGTCCTGGCGATGCGCTGGGGCAAGATCGATTGGAAGAACCGGACGATCTTGGTGGACGAGGGCGTCTATGAAGGCGAGCTCTCTACACCGAAGACCGAATCGGCTATCCGCTCGCTTCCAATGAGTAAGATGCTCTTGGCAGAACTCCAGTCCTGGCACGGACAGCGGTTCCACGATCCCACTGAGTTCGTGTTTCATACCGCCGTAGGGACGCCTCACTGCCGGCGAAACTTGATGCATCGGCAGATGGAGCCCGCTGCGGTATCAGCCGGAATCGGCGCAGTCGGATGGCACATGCTGCGACGAACCCATAGTACGTGGCTGAAGGATGCGGGAGCGGCGCCCACGGTCATTCAGCATCAACTGGGGCACGCGGATCCGCGACTCGCATTCGAGCTTTACGTGATGTCGATCCCCGGTGAGCGACGCAAAGCAGTCGAGCGTGTATCCACTCAACTCAAACGCTTATTGGACCCAAATAGTACCCATCGCTCTGCAATGAGCGAAGACCGCGGGTCTGATGGTGCTGCTGTTTCAGCGGGATAAGATGGTCGGGGAGAGAGGATTTGAACCTCCGACCCCCTGGTCCCGAATTCAAAGACCCGAGCAAGAAGGAATGAGTAGGAGTGAGCGCAAGTTGCATCCTCGCAACAAGCTACCTCACTTTCCTTCATCGGCGACGAGGATCAACGAACCGCCGTTTGCAACCACTTGCACGGGCTTGGATACCAGGGTTACGTCACAACTCACGTCACAATTTTTCCCGCCCGGACTTTTGGCTTCTCGCTCGACGGGTGGCCGAATTACTAGGGATGGGACCCACGCGGACGTAAAATTCGGAAATTTGGAATTCCATCCGGGCGGCTGCTAGGGGAAGCCAAGTGCATCGGTCATAGAGGCGCTCGTTTGGCTAACGTCGGCACGCCAATGCACGCTCGTCGTGGGACAGGTCCAGCCAACCAGCATGGCTTACGACCAAGGTCTTCTCGCAAAGAATCCAGCCGCTCCTCGCCAACGTTTCGACCTCAGTCATTCGATCTCAGATCGAAGTTTCTCGGTGGTACGCAAGCCGGGTTCGACAAGGGTACCAACCGCTTCCGAGGCACTGGGAGGCACTGGCAAAACTCGTCGGTGTTTCCGCGAATTAGCCCCAGTTGTCGTCAGTCTGGGAGAAGGCAAGGTCGCGAACCATTTGCGTCCGCCGAATTATCTCATTGACTTGCTTGCACTTTTGCAACCGAGTACGGTCCACTACGGTCCAATTCAAAACGACTACGCCTGGGGTCGGCTCAAACTTCACTCGACGCCGCTAAGCGCCACACCTGCTAGCAGCCAAACGCCCTTACAGTCAGGATGATGTGGGCTTTTTGGTGGGTGCTCTCAACCCCCCGATTAGCTCGAACTTAAACCGCTTTCCGCAAATACATCCCAAGGCCTGACCATGACAGTCTGGGCATTCCTCGACATCGCAACTTTCTGTGTGGTACTGCCCGGCGACTACCGCACAGTCAGGGCATGGCAGATCTGCCCACGCTAGGACCCCATCTCCTGACCACTCGTCGCCGTACTTGATTCGGGGATAATTTGCGTGACCATCAGAAAATCCGACGATGCGCTGTGCCTCGATGATCTTCTTGGGATGTCCCTTTACGACCTCAACTCCATTGTAAATAACGAAGTTCTGTCTGAAAAAACTCATCAGTTGGGCCTCAACCCTCCAGTTTTCCCGCGTAATGTGCGAATGGAGGTCCGTTTTCAGGTGCTTGTGGTGAAAGAAATGCAGGAACTCGAAAAGCTGAGCGTAAAGCTTCTTCCACTCGAATCTGTTGAGTTCTATGCTGTAATGTACAACCTGGTTCCTCTTGAGAGCCGCCCTGCGAATCACCTGCCGTTCCTTGTCCTCGATTGGAACCTTTAGGTTCTCCAAGCGAGCTAGAGCTTGCTCCAGTGACACACTATGTTTCTGGGGACTTGGCTCGTCGATGTCCTTGTAGATCAGAATGGGGTTTATCGTTTCAAGCACCCGCTTGAGTAGTAGTTCGAGCGATTGCACGATGTGCAGAAGCGCAAAGGGCCATTCCTGGACACTTCTCGGAGTCTTTCGGTAATGTCTCAGCGATTGATTGAGGAAGCCGTAAGCATTTTGCTCAAGTGACAACATCAGATTCGCCGTCGAGACATTTTTGCGCGGAACTCGCTTTGGGCTGGTGTCCGCGGGCGTTGCTGTCCGGCGCGGTGTTTTCTTGGGGCTCATACCTTAATTTTACTCGTGGGTCGTCAACTCGGAGGTGCACGCAGTAAGCACACCCATCCACTTGCGTTCCCAAGCGGGAATTCATGCGCAGGGGGATCAATCAGCACACGCTAGAAAAAATCTGCAGGCGGGAACCCGTGCGAGTGATCAAAATGGCGAAATGTTTAGAGGTGCTCGAACAATACCAAGTTTGGAAGCAGGCAGGACTAAAACAACAGCGCAGCCGGGCAATCACCGCAGCGGGAGTAAGGTCAGTGGTTGAAAACGCTAAAAATATCGGCCCGCCCGAAGACCTGGAGCGGCTTTGTCCACGATGATTTTGATCTTGACAGTTTTTTCTACCGGGAGCAAAATCCTCCTACGCGCTGGGGGGTTGTGCACAGGTAATACCTACTCTTCTCTTTGGATTCCTACCTCTTTGGTCGACTCGGTAGGAACGCAAGCATCTATAAATCTACAGCTCCATAGACCGCGATTGTGAGTCCTCGACGGTGTCCTTTGATCGGAATGGTCCGACAAGCATACTAGAAAGGTTTTGACATAGCTCGCAGACCAGATGAGCGGTCTTATGCGTCGCGCCGGTGGGAGCGAGCCTAGAGCACACAGACGCGATTCGGGCATTGCGAATCGCATTCAGGATGGAGATGTGTCATGCTCGCACAAAATGATGATGCTCTTCAGGGGCTGGAGTCCATTCGGCTGCTCTTCAACCTTAGCGTGGTCGCAGGGATTGTGGGCGCAATTGTGGATCATCGCTACAAGAAGTCTGGTGGCGTCAAACCGATCCGGAAGCATTGGATATATCTTTTTACAGGGGCGTGCGTCTGCGTCGCGCTCCTAATATTTCTTGGCTTTAGCGGTGCCGACCCGGAGTGGCTAGGAGGACGGCTTTGGGATTCTGCGGCTCTGCTCTTTGTGATTTGGGAATTCTCGCGATGGATGATGCGCCGCTCACATCCCTTGAACCGACCAACTTAGTTAGGATTCCTCGGACCGGGCACTGCTGGCGGGACGCCATGAAATTTGGATTGCATTTGCTTGTGGGGGCAGAAAGGCGCACAGCACCCACATGGAGTCTGAACCCACTTGCTGCCAGTTTGAACTTCCCTCGCCGAATGATGCGGGCGGCGAGCGTCTCGGATGGGAGTCTACCGTGAACCGATGTGCCGCAACTTTCCTGATGCTAATCCTGGCTGTCAATGCATTTGCCGATGCGACCATTCCAACAGCAGACAAAAAAGGAAGCAAAGACAACCCTCTTCTGAAAAGGTACGAAGGCTCATTCATAGTCGCGTATGAGCAGCAGAGCTTCGGCGAATTTACGTTGCCCCTCTCCAGGCTCGAGCGAGTCCCTGACAAAAGGGACAGTATGAACAACGGCTATTATGAGCCGAAGCAGAAGAGATCACTTGAGGGTGCATATACTCGCCTCGTTTACTTGCTGCCGGCCAATCGTTCTCCGTTGGAGGTCTTGCGCAATTACCAACAGGAGATCAAGAGCAAGGGTGGCAAGGTCCTGTTCGAGTGCAAAGGGGACGAATGTGGCGGTGACTCTAGCAGAAGCTCAGCTGGTGGCGGCGGCAGTATGAGCCTCGCAATGTATCTCTACCCGGCAGCCAGAATTAAGGATGAGGCCTTCTCCAACGGGTCGTGTGCGCAGACGACGTCGATCGATGATCAGCACTATACGTCGGCGGAAATCCCATCTGCCGGTGCGAATGTTTCCATCCTGACCTACACAATCAACGAGGCGGGAGGCTACTGCAAGGCATTCAATGAGCGGACTATTGCGATTGTGGACATCGTTGAAGAGAAGGCGCGCGAGCAGAAGATGGTGACTGTCAAAGCAGAAGACATGGCGCAACAGATCGCGTCCAGCGGTAGTGTGGCTCTGTATGGGATTTACTTCGACTCCAACAAGGCTGATGTCAAGAGTGAATCAACACCAACACTGGAGCAAATGGCCAAATTGCTCAAGAGCGATCCGCGACTCAAGCTGCTCGTCGTTGGGCACACGGATAATGTAGGGGGATTCACCTCCAATATGGAGCTATCACAACGCCGCGCTGACGCAGTCGTCAATGAACTTGTGACAAAGTACCAGGTTCCCAAGGTACGCCTTACTCCAGTCGGCGTCTCCTTTGCGAGTCCGATGGCTTCTAACAAGACGGAAGAAGGCAGGGCTAAGAACCGTCGTGTTGCACTAGTTGAGTACTGAACGAACGGCTGCGCTAGCAGCATGACGGACGGCTCATCGAGCCATTTGGAAAGAAGGTGTAAGGAATGAGTCTAACCAGACGCCGCCGCTGGCTAGGTTTCGGTCCTGCTTACCCAGGTTTTCGTTTTTCGACGATGTGCACATCGCTGGTTGGCTTCATTTGGAAGGAAAATGCCAGACCCGTTTCAGTTGCAGGTCTGTGGCGGAAGCACAATCGCAATATGAGCCACGCGGCGAGGCTCCTTCGTTGTCAGATGCGTCGAATCGGCCCTTTTCGTTCAATCTTGCGAATCAGGTCGCCCGGTTCATGAAATCCGAAAATCGAACCCACACGAGAGGAGACAACAATGCAATAGCGCTCGAGGTCGGAAGGGTTTAGTAACTTCCGAGCGTGGTAAGCCAACAGTCTTAGTCGTGGAGGAGGCGCTTCATGGCTGCTAAGGAACTCAGTTTGGTTGGATCTTTTCCGAAGCCAATATCCTGGACTCAAACGACGGAGAAGGCTCTGGCAGCCGCTAATACGTGGTACCCCCATACGCTCGATTTCAAGGAAGTGGCTGGCAGAGGCAGTATCGAAGTGACTACGGTCTGGGATTTTCTGCTCAAGATCGTACATCCCCCCGGTGCGCTCATCAGTCGATTAAACTTTTTCTCCCACGGCAACGCGGACCTCATTGCTATGAACGGTGAAATCCTTGTTGATGGTAGCAACGTTATGCTCGGGGCCGGTGCCGACGATGGATGGGGAGAGGTCATTAGCAGACCCGGCGCAATCGTCGACCCTTACGCTACTACGTGGGGCACCTTTGGCGAGAATGGTGGTACGAAGAATGTCACCGTCAAGGTAACCAAGTTCACTCTGACCGATGTCCGTGCCAGGTTCACTCCGGACGCGATCATCTGGCTCTACATCTGCCATGCGGCTTCGAACCCCGCGCTCTTTCAGGAAATCGCCAATACATTTCAAGTCACCGTCAAGGGTTTCGCTGGGGAAATCCTGTACTGTGTACCATCGGATTTTCCCTCGAACCGCAAACACAAGTTGGCGGTCATGACCACACCGAAACCACCGAACCCGTGCGAGACAGCCGTGGCCGACTTCCATGGACTCGACAGCGACTCACGTCTGAGGACTGCTTTGCCCAAAAAACCATAAAGGGATGTAGGGTGCGATCTGACGTGTCGAGAGGTAGAGCAACCTCAGATCCGAGCAGCGGTGTTGCCCCCCCCGCGAATCTGGCTCGCAGCAACGAGCGCTCACGCTCACCGCGCTCGGCATCGCCGCTCCCACATCTCGCGACGCCACATAGATGCGCATCGATCTTAATCCCAACTCGCCCGCTCGACATTCCGCAGGGGGGTGTAGCAAAATCCCCTCAACGCGTAATACCCCCTTCCACGTTTGACGGGAGAAGGGAAAGACATGGTCCCAGAGACACCCCCCCGTCTGACAAAATCGTGTTGGACGGGGACTCATGTCAAATCATCTCTACTCTGCCTCAGAATCAGCTAATCTCATCGCGGCTCAACTCATTTCTGTCCGGATCGGCGTCGCGCCCCTTTGTTGTCTGGAGCGCAGGGCGCGGGGCGCGCTGGGGCGCTGAGTGGAGATGGGGAGTTTGAGGTGGGGCTTGCTGAGCGTGCCGGACAGGCAGAGGGGCGAATGCGCGGGGTCAATTGAGTGCAAATCGGCCTAATTACAACAATTGAAGTCAACATCCAGTTCGGTCTATGCTACGCGTGTGAGTCAGCCTGCTTCGTCTATCCCAGGCAGTACCGAGGTGTTTTGTGTCTTCTGCGGGTCTGGAAATCCAAGAGCAAGCGGGAGATGTAGTCAGTGCGGTCGCGACTTGTTCGTTGGCAGTTCTGAGCCAGAGCCTCAAGTAGAGGCCGCGCAATCGAATACTGCGTCACCAACTCCAGAGGCACCCTCCACTGTCCAATCTGCGGTTCAGGCGCATCCTCGTGGAATCAACACGAAGCAAATGATTGTGCTGTGGTATGGAGCGGTGGCATGCGTGGTTGTAGCTGTGCTATCTGGCTCCAGTACAGTTGGAGCCCTTGTAGCGGTTCTCGTGTTGACCGGGATGTCCGTTCTTACTTTGTCTCATCACCCCAATGTACGAAAAAGGATCGTTCCTGTTTGGGTTATCGGACCTATTTTGCTACTCGTCCTCTGCGTAGCGGGCTTTATTTATTTTTCGCGGCCCTCTAATCGGCTCTCAGATGTTTCGCCCGATTCAATCGCATTGTTCGATTTGCATATGTCCCTTAGCAATAGCTGCGGCGAGGTAACCGGAAGAGTGCGGAATCAGTCAGAAAGAACATTGAAATCCATCAAGCTTCGCATAACGTTGTCAGACTCAACGGGCCCAATTGATGGTGCGGATGCCTCAGCCTTTGTCCAAGTTCCATCCGGCGAGACACGCAGCTTTAATGCGAGTGTCTGTGGGCTCAGAGAATCACCAGGATGGACATGGAGCTACAGCGTCTTGGAGGTTCGCGGTGAGTGAGCCGATGCCGGTGGAAGCAGAAAACAAATCGTTTGCGATATGCCAGAGCTGCGGAGCTAAGAACCCTGCATACGCACAGTTCTGTTACTCGTGTGGGGCGCAGCAGACCCAAACGCTGGCTCCTGTCTCCGCCACGGTTGCGGCATCTGCCGCTCCTATCTACTCCGGTGTTGTTCTGCAGCTGATGGTGAGCTTGTTCCTGCTGGCTGTTGCCGTTTTCGATGCGTGCCAGTGGGCAACGCAGGACGCTTCACCCGCCAAGTTTCTCAGACCCGCATTGATTGGTCTGGCAGCTGTTGGACTCGTCATTGGCGCACGGAGATCATGGGCAGGAACCTTCGGCCCGTCAACAGCTGGCGGAACTTCAGCGCGGCACAAACGGCAGATCATCACCGTCACTGTCACTATCGGAACTCTGTTGCTTTGCACGGCTATTCTTTTTGGGTGGCTGATTGGTAAGAGTAGGAAGCAGCTACGAGCGTTGGATGCGGATCTCGCGCAGTATTCAGCGATCGGGGATAAGATCTCGAAGGCTCGAAACGAAGCGGGAGAAACAATTGCCGACTATGTTCGGATGTACGAATCCATTGAACCGGATGTCGTCGCCTTACAGAGTTGCAGTTCGCGACTCATCGGGGAGTTGGGAGACTACGACATTGAGTTCCCGGAGTATCATGCCCAAACCGCAAAGAGCATCGCGAACATCTCCAAAACGCAACGGCGAATGGTTTTGCTGATGAAACAAATCGGTGTTGCCAAAAAGGTGAAGACGACAGAATCCGACGAACAGAAGGCGGCCTGGCTTGCCGACTTGCTGCCCCTAGCGCAAGAAGAAGACAAATTGGACGACAGTACGTCGCATTGATGCTATTTGGGGGAATTTATGCACATTGTGTGCGCGTTGATCGTATATACGGCGGATCAGCATACAACTACTCCGACCCTTCCAGTGGGCTGGTTAGTCATGTGGTGGCTTTGCGCCAGAAGGAAGAACGAGCCCATCGGAGGTTGGCTGGCGTACTACTATTATCAGCTTTACCTTGGGGTCATTATTAGCATTGGGATGGTAGCTGGACTTAACATTCATAGCTACGTGCCTGAGAATTTTTCTGGCCAATCGAAGGTGTTCTACATGTTTCTCTTGTCCACCCTACCGGGCCTACTGTTACTGTTCTTCGAAGTCGCGGCCGCGTCGTACCTGTTAACCTTGAAAACCTGGGACCTAGTCGTGTTGTTGAGAAGGGTGCTCATCGCCTCTGCATTGGCTGAGGCTATCGGATTGGCGGTCGATGCCAAGTATTTCCCTGACAACCTTGCGCTCGGCATGCTGTCCTTCGTGCCACATCTTTTGTGGATCGGATACTTCTATCGATCGGAGCGCGTCAAACGTGTGTTCGAGACGCACGACTGGCAGCCTGCCCCAAAAGCTGCCCTAGCCTGAACGATTGGTGCGCGTGGCATTCAACAATTCTTCGTCACTGTTTACGGGTAGTTCTCCGATCAAGTCTCGCCAGGGAATTCCCAACTGCGAATTCACATCGCAAATTTGTGCCACGACTCTGCCTTTACTTTCTCAGTTCTTCATGTTTTTGTTTTGCAGACAGTGAATAGCCTTTGTCAGCTTTCGCAGCGTGCGCGGTTTGATGGTGTTCCTCCCTTTCTTGAAGTTCATGATTGCGGACCTGGCAACTCCGGACTGGCGAGAGACCAGCTTATTCGAAAATTGCTTCGCTTCTGTCCGGATTTGATCTAGATATTTTGCGTCGACTACTCTTTCGTACTCGCGGCAAGTCTCGTCCGCCGGGTCCAGCGCTCCCGCGTCAGCCAACATGGACGGATCGGGGCCGCCCGCCCAGCGCGTAGACGCCTCTTTGCCGATGTAATGAAAATCACCCGCGACGATATGCCTGCGTGCAAGCAGGCCGACTGTGCGACTCGTGCATACGCCGCCGTTTGGAGCGCAGAACTTGCTTTCGGCTCTGGACAGGATGTGATTGATTTCATCTTCCATGGTCGTGAGAGATAGCCATCCCGTAGGCTTGGGTAAGCGTATTCGGATCGCTGTCATTGGAGACGTTCTGACTCTTGATGGTACATCTCAAGCGGATCTATCTTTCAACGCCATGAGAGAAATATCGCACCGCGTCAGGTGTGCGAGCAGGATAATTGTAGCGTTTCATTTGGCGAAATGCCTGGTTTGTCGCTAAAACACACAATGCAGGGCCTGGCGGTCGATAACCTTTGCACGTTCATTAAGGAATAAGAACCGTTGGCCCATCTTTGTAACAAATAGAATAGCCTCATCCCACTATCGTGACCCCGACGCCTGCCCCATCGTGTTTCTGTACCGTCATGCTGTTGAGCTTTGCCTGAAATCAATCATCCATTGGGGAAATGATCTGCTGCGATTGAACGGCAAGCCGCTGGTACACCATCGTCGCTGATGATTCGTGACGGGATAGAATGTGGAGCGTGGACCTTCTCTATTTCCTAAGTCGAAGGCTCGAATTCATTCAAAGGCTCTACCATTCAGCTGCCGCTCCGTTCGAGGAAACGCAGAAACAGATTAAGGACGGTGAGGCT
>Ga0137378_10003506_pt1 | contig 13583 bp, 10 predicted proteins | sample SagtaG_21_FD_104813 | JGI IMG/M metagenome (GOLD analysis project Ga0137378, IMG submission 104813) | Vadose zone soil microbial communities from Sagehorn Ranch, Mendocino, California, USA - Sage2_L_60_16 metaG | ecosystem: Environmental > Terrestrial > Soil > Vadose zone | place: USA... | reverse complement strand
GTGCTGGTCGACATCAGCAACGTGCGGCCGGACGGGCGCGCGGAGGGGCGGATTGTGCGGCCGGTGATGCGGGCGCATCCGACGGTGGTTGGGATTTTTCATTACGGGAGCCGCGGCGGATATGTGCGACCGATCGACAGCAAGATTACGCAGGAGATTTTGATTCCGGGGGGGATGGAGCGGCCAGGCACCGAGGCTGCGGTTGCGCCGCAGAAGCGCGGGCGAGACGCCCCCGCGACAGCCGGCGGGACGCCGGCGCTACGTAAACAATCTGTCGATCGCGTGTTGGGGGCAGAGGCTGCACGCAAAACCGAGTGGGACGATCTTGAGGGAATTGTCGTTGACGTTGAGATCACCGATTGGCCTTCGCCGACGCAGAATCCGCGGGGGCGGGTGATCGAGGTTCTAGGGCGGGAGGATGATTTCGGCGTCGATGTCGAGATCACGATTCGGAAGTTTCATTTGCCGCATCATTTTCCGGAGGCGGCGCTCAACGAGGCGCAGGATACTCCCGTGGTGATTCCGAGGCGGGAACTGGAGCGGCGGCGTGATTTTCGCGGGCTGCCGATTGTGACCATTGACGGCGAGACAGCGCGCGACTTTGACGATGCCGTCTACGTCCAAATGCTTCCGAACGGCGATTTTGAATTGCAGGTGCACATTGCCGACGTGGCGGAGTATGTGACGCCGGGGTCCGCGCTCGATCAGGAAGCTCGGCTGCGCGGGACCAGCGTTTATTTTCCGGACCGCGCCGTGCCCATGCTGCCGCTCGAGCTTTCAACGGACATTTGCAGCTTGCGGCCACAGGTGGAACGGCTGGTGCTTTCGTGCGTGATGGAGATGGATCATCGCGGCGAGATCGTGAGTTACGAGTTGAACGAGGGAGTGATCCGGTCGGCGGAGCGCATGACGTATACGGCGGTGAACGCTGTGCTCGAGGGCGATGCCGCCACTCGCGAGCGCTATGCGCCGCTGGTGGCCACGTTTGAGCTGATGCGCGATCTGGCATTGATTCTGAACCGCAAGCGGCAGCGGCGGGGATCGATTGATTTCGATCTGCCCGAACCGGTGATCGAGTTCGACGAGCTCGGATTGATGAAGAGCATTGCGCGGTCGGAACGCAACATCGCGAACCGGCTCATCGAGGAATTCATGCTGTCGGCCAATGAGTGCGTGGCGCACCATCTGGAGTCGAGGCGCGTGGCGTCGCTGTATCGCATTCACGAGAAGCCGGACGCGAAGCGCGTCTACGACTTTGAGGTGATTGCGGCGACATTCGGATATTCACTAGGCGTGGGAGCGCTGCCGATTCATCGGGTGCAGATGAAGGCGGACCGGCGCGGGGCTTATGGCACGGGGAAACGGGTGCGCGAGATCGAAGTCCCGAAAGAAGTGCACATCACGCCGCGGATGTATCAGAAGCTGACGGAGAAGATTGCGGGCAAGCCGGAAGAACGGATTCTAAGCTATCTGATGCTGCGGTCGCTGAAGCAGGCGCGGTATTCGGAGGAGAATCTGGGGCACTTCGCGCTGGCGGCGACGTCGTACACGCATTTTACTTCGCCGATCCGGCGGTATCCGGATTTGATTGTGCATCGGATTTTGAAGGATGTGCTGCGAAGTAGCGCTGGCGTCCAGCCGGCCCATTCGCGGGCGGAACACCCGCAGCGGTCCACGGCTGAAAGGTCTGGTGCGAGCGCATCGCACCGACTGGGATCGGGTTCCGAATTACCGAGGGCTTTCAGCCCGCCATCGGGCCGGCGGGACGCCGGCGCTACTGATGGCGCGCCCTCGCCTTGGTCGAAGCGGCGGGATCATGCGGCTCATCGGGAGGCGCTTGATCCGTTGGGCGGGCCGATTGGGTTGGAGGAACTGCATGAGATCGCGGAAGAGTCGAGCCGGGCTGAGCGGCGAGCCGCCGATGCCGAGCGCGAACTGATGGAAGGGAAGAAAGTGAAGTTCATGCAGGACCGCATCGGCGAGGACTTCGATGGGCTTATCACCAGCGTTACCAAGTTTGGATTCTTCGTGGAGCTCACGGATTTGTTCATCGAAGGGCTGGTGCCGCTGAATACTTTGACGGACGACCGGTATACGTATCACGAGAACACGCGCGAGATTATCGGGCAGCGGTCGGGGAAGATATACAGTTTGGGACAGAAGATTCGGGTGCTGGTGGATCGGATCGATCCGGTGGAGAAGAAGATTCAGTTTGCGGTGTTTGAGGAAGAGCCGGTGCGGGCGGTGGGCAAGCGAAAAAAGCGGCGGTAGTTTTGGAAGAACCGCATTGCGCAATTGTTTGATTCCTGAATCTCGGCTCCAAGAAACCCCCAACTTCTCGCAAAGGACGCGAGAAATGGGGCACCCGGCATAGGGGGAGCAAAACCGCCGGGCTGGCGCCCGGCGGACAGCCGGGGGCGGCTGTCCCCACATTAAGTCTTCACACCCCCAGCAGCCCTTACACTCCTAGTGCTTTTTGAATTTCGGCGGCGATTGAGGCTGTCAGCGTGCGCATTTTTTCTTCCGACTCGGCTTCGACCATGACGCGGGCCAACGATTCGGTTCCTGAGTAGCGGACGACGACGCGGCCGTTGCCGTTAAGTTCCCGCTCGGCGGAGTCAATTGCAGCCTGCACCGCGGGGATCTGGGCGAGCGGAATCTTTTCGCCTACGCGTACGTTCTGAATCTTCTGGGGAAACACTTTCAGATCGCCGATCAACTCCGCCAGCGGCCTTCCGGCGCGGACGATGATGTCCATGAGGCGCAGGGCGGTGAGCAGGCCGTCACCGGTGGTCGCGTCGCCGTCGCGAAAGATAATGTGGCCGGACTGCTCTCCGCCGAGAGTGGCGCCGGTTTTGAGCATTTCCTCGAGCACATATTTGTCGCCGACATTGGCGCGCAGCATGCGGATGCCGGATTTCCTCAGGGCGATCTCGAGACCCATGTTCGACATGGTGGTCGAAACCACCGTGTCGGCCTTCAACTTCCCTTGGGCATGCAGGTCGCGAGCGGCGGCCAGCAGCATGCCGTCGCCGTTGACCACGCGTCCGGCGGCGTCGCAGAACAGGGCGCGGTCTGCGTCGCCGTCGAACGTCACGCCAAGGTCGAACTGCCCGGGTGATTCCGCGACCAGTTTCCCCAACATCTCCGGGTGCAATGCGCCGCAGCCCTCGTTGATATTCCTGCCGTGGGGCGAAATATGAATGAACGTCGAGCGAATGCCGAGCCTGCGAAACAGCTCCGGCGCCTCGGCGGTGGCCGCTCCATTGGCGCAATCCACCAGCACGCGCAAGTTGCTCAGATCGGACGACACGCCGGCGGCCAGCGACTTGACGTAGGCGTGGCGTAGTTCGGCCTCACCCGGCAGAGATGGCTTCGGAATCTTGAGCGCAGTGTCGTCGACACCAGTCGCATTCTGCAGTAGAGCGAAAATCTCTTTTTCAATGGCCAGTTCGCGCGCGTCGGTGAGTTTGAAACCATCGCCAGAGAAGACTTTGATACCGTTGTCGGTCCAGGGATTGTGTGAAGCAGAAATCACGACGCCCGCCGCAAGTGCTCGCGAGCGCGCGAGATACGCCACACCCGGCGTGGTGATCACGCCGGCACTGTGGACTTCCACGCCTACGGCCGCCAGACCTTCAGCGACGCGGTCGGCAATCCACTCACTCGACTCACGTGTGTCCTGGCCAATCACGGCTTGCGCGTTGGGCGTGGTACGGAGCAGGTCGTGGCCCAGGGCGCGGCCAATGAGGTACGTGCTTTGTTTGGTGAGCGGAAATTCTCCCGCGACACCACGAATGCCGTCGGTCCCGAACAATTGCCTTTGCTGGCTCATGAAAAGTTTCGAAAGACTTAGGAATAGAGATGATAAATGAGGGCGCGTGAAAGAAGTTGGTTCGAAGGAATCAAAGGTGCCGCGGATGCGAGGGAAAGTTCCGCAGGGATAAAGAGCGGGCGCGACAAGTAGCGCCGTCCCTGTCGGGACTCGGTTCCTCTTTTTCTGCTACCCCGGCACTTCCGTGCCGGGCTTTCACATGCCGCCGCTTCGCGGCTGGAGTTTCGGCAGTTTCGGGAGCGGGGCTTTCAGTGCTCGGAAACACTTCCGACCTTCTGTACGAGTACAGTCACGCGAATGGAGGTTGTCTGCACGACTTGCACCAGGGGGTCGGCCACGTAGACGTTTGTAGTGAAGACGCCGCTGCCGCGGGTGCCAGTCGCGTCGATGGGATCGGTTGTGGCGGCATCGATTTTCTCTACGTGATGCCGGGGGCCGGTGATGGTGATGCGGGGAGGATCGGCATCGACTTTGACTATCTGCTCGCCGTCGGCAAAGCTGCCCGTCACGCGGGGACGAATCTCGACGTCACGGGTCAGACGGGTATCGAAAGCAAGGTGCAACTGGCTGGGGACGACCTGCACTACCGTGATGTCGCCGGGATGCCGAACCTGCTGCGACGTGAGGTCGAAAGTGCGCTCGCCCGCCTTAACGTCTGCCAGGTCGATCTCCGCATGAACCTCACTCGCCTGTAACTGGCGGATGACGCGTTCCGGCCCGCGCACGCGAATTTGCGCCTCCTGGATGGATTCGGAACTGATCTCCAGTTGCGACGGGACGTGCTGAAAGACGATGGGCGCGCGCAACGCCACTTCCGCGGGCTGCTCGTCGCGTGAAATCAAGAACCAGAGCCCGGAGGCCAGCAACAGGGATAAGACTTTCAGTCCAAAGTTGTGGAGCACCAAGTGCTTGAAGAATCCGATCATGGCCGCGGCTCCGATTCTGAGCTGGGTTTCGCATTGAGATCGATAGTGCGCGGTTCCCGCAGAGGTGAATCGAGGGCTGCGTCCGACTCGTCGTTTTGCGCGATCGAGGTCGGCAGAGTCACCGGCGACATATAGCGCTTCAGTTCGCTGCCCAGGCGATCGCGCAACTGCTCGACCGTCAAATCGCGCTCGATTTTCCCGCCGATGGCGAGGCTGATCGCGCCAGTCTCTTCGGAACAGATGACGGCAATCGCGTCGGTTTCTTCGGTGATGCCGATGCCAGCACGATGCCGCGTGCCGAGTTGCGTGGAAAGCAGAGGATTCATGGAAAGCGGAAGAAAGCAGGCTGCGGCCGCAATGCGATCTTTTTGAACGATCACGGCGCCATCGTGGAGCGGAGCACTGGGACGGAAAATTGTTGCCAGCAGATCGTAGGAGAGGCGCGCGTCGAGGGGCACACCGCTTTCGATGTGAGTGCGCAATCCGATTTCGCGTTCAATCACGATGAGCGCGCCGGTCTGGTGCTGGGAAAAAAGATTCGCGGCCAGCACGATGTCGTCGTAGGAATCGCTGTCGGCGGAAGATCCGCCGAGAAAAGTCAGCCGGCGGCCCAGGTCCGTGAGCACGTGCCGGATCTCGGATTGAAAAACCACGATCAGCGCGAATACCAGATAGGGCAGGAGGTTGCTGACGACCCAGTTCAGTGTGGTGAGTTCGCCGATGCGGGCGAGATAAAACGTCACGGCGACGACCAGCAGTCCCACGAGCATGGGGACGGCACGCGTGCCACGGATCATTACCAGCACCTGGTAGATGAGCAAGGCCACGAGGAGAATGTCGAGCGCCACCCATGCGCCTTGCGTCCATGACGTGATGACGGGTATCACTAGAGCCTCGCTCCTGGGTGCGGCTGGTACTGAAAACCCATTGTAATGCAGCGGATTTACGCGTTTTAAAGTTCGCTGAAAATGGCTGGCCTAACGAGATAGCTGAAGCCGCCTTCCGGAAGCCGTGGTGGTGCTCGCCTCGCTGCGCTTGGCGGGACGGGCGAAGGCGCCTGTCCCCACACGGCCCGTCTCCACACGGGCGCTGCCACACGGGTTCCCTCATACTTGTTTCTTGGTCACTTCGGCGCGAATCTCGCCGCGGGCCAGGCGGGCGGAGATCTCGTCGCCAACGTTCACAGCGCGCGGGTCCTTCAACAGCTTGCCCTCAGAATCAAAGACCAGCGCGTAGCCGCGCTCCAGAATAGCCAGGGGGGACAGCGATTCCAGGGCGGTCTGGAGACGCTCGCTTCGCACCCGATATTGGAGGAGGACATTGCGCATCACGCCGCCCAGCGCCGCGGTTCCACTTTCCAGTTGCTTTCGCATCCCGGAAAGCACCAGGCGCAAATCGTAATGGCGCACGGCGGCAGAAATCGTTTCCCAACGGCGGTGCATCTGCTGCAGCAACTGGCGCTCGGCCAGTTCCAGGCGGTGGGTGAGATCGTCAATCTTCTGCTGGCGCTGGCGAATGAGTTCCATCATGCGGGCGAATGCACCGTGCTGCGCGAGTTCCGTCAGGGCCTGGCGGCCCATCAGCAGGCGATAGCGCATGGCGCGGCTGAGGCGCTCGTGCAAAGCGTCCGCGTGATCTTCGACTTCCTGGCGCGAACGGATGACCAGTTCCGCCGCCGCCGAGGGCGTGGGAGCGCGCAAGTCGGCAACGAAATCCACGATAGTGAAGTCGGTCTCGTGGCCCACCGCGGAGATTACAGGAATCTCGGACGCGGCGACTGTACGAGCCAGGGCTTCGTCATTGAACGCCGCCAAGTCTTCCGCGGAGCCGCCGCCGCGCGCGATGACGATGACATCCACGTTGTCGTGCTGGTTGAAAAACCGCACACCCGCAGCGACCTCGCGCGAAGCTGCGTCGCCCTGCACTTGCGCCGGATAGATTAGGACATTGACCGAGTGGTGGCGGCGCTGGAGGACGTTCAGAATGTCGCGGAGGGCGGCGGCCTGGGCCGAGGTCACAACCCCGATGCGCGACGGCAGCGTAGGAATCGGCTTCTTGCGCTCGATGGCAAAGAGTCCTTCCGCGTCGAGCTTGGCCTTGAGTTGCTCGAAGGCCAACTGCAGTGAACCGGCACCCTTGGGCTCGATGTGCTCCGCGGAAATCTGCAACTCGCCGCGGTCTTCATACACGGTCACGCGGCCGCGCACGACTACCTGCAAGCCGTCGGCCGGGCGAAATCGCAGCAAACGCGCCTGAGAACGGAACATCACGACGCGGATCTGGGCATTGCCATCTTTCAGGGTGAAGTAAAGATGGCCGGAATCAGGCGCGCGGAAATTGGAGATCTCGCCTTCCACCCACGCGTCGGGATATTCGCGTTCAATATACGAACGCACCGCGGCGACTAGGTCGCGAACTTTCCACAGCCGGCGTTCCGGCGGACGGAAGTTGAACCCCATCTGATCGGTGAGGGAAGACATTGTCGGCAGTGTACCGCAGGAGTGCGCGGCTGGTGGATTTGCGATGCATCCGGGCCGCTTGGGAATAGAAAGTCAAAAGCCCCACTTCTCGCAAAGAACGCGAGAAATGGGGCACCCGGCAGAGTTTTCTAGTAAATGTCCAAGTGGAAAACGTCGGCGATTTGGAAGTTGACGCGATTGACCAGCACTAAATTGCCGCCGATTACGACGTGCGCATAGTTAGGAGGCGGAGGCGGGAGCATCACTTCGAGTTCCCGAGGGCAGGGCTGCATTTTTTTCTGAAGCCCCGGCGGCAGAGTTCCACGAACCACTAGCTGGCGCTCCAATCCGGGCGGAAGGCGGTCGCGCTTGGCCAGGCCGGGTGGGAGGTGCGAATAATGATCGCGGTACCAACCGCGGGCGGCATCGCGGTCATGATCGGAATAGCGGTCGTGGCCATGACCATTCTCGTGGCCTTTGCCGTTACCGTGGCCGTGGTCATCGTCGGCATCGCGATCGTGTTTGTCTTTATCATGGCCGTGGCCGTGGTCCTGGGCCACAGCGATGGTCGTTGATAGCGCCAGTGACAGAACTGCTGTGGCACCGGCCCGGAACCAGATTTTCGAAGACATTGCACTCCTCCTCAAGATTCGCAAAAGATGATTGGCAAAGCTCAGCCTACAGAAACGTCCGGGGCGCCGACAGATTACGGTAGGTCTACGCCGTTGATATCTTCTTTCGTTCCAGGTCGTTAAAGATGATGGAGCCGCCAATTTCAACTTCAGGTTTGCCGTTTGATCTCAGATACGAGCTCAGGGGGCCAAAGGCTATAATTCTCCCGCCATGAACCTCGAACAAAAAGTTGCCGAACTGAAGAAACGAAACCAGCTCGCCGAAGATGGCGGGGGTGCCAAGCGGCGCGAGCGTCAGCACAAAGAAGGCAAGATGTCGGCCCGCGAACGGGTAGAGTTTCTGCTCGACGAAGGCACCTTTGCGGAGACGGACAAGCTGGTCACGCACCGTTGCAACGACTTTGGCATGGCAGAGCAAAAAGTTTACGGCGACGGATTCATCACTGGCTACGGTCGCATCGAGGGGCGGCTGGTTTACGTTTTTGCGCAGGACTTCACTGTGTTCGGCGGGTCGCTCTCGGAAACCAACGCAGGAAAGATCGTCAAGATCATGGACCTGGCGGCGAAGATGGGCGCGCCGATGATCGGGCTGAACGATTCCGGCGGAGCGCGGATTCAGGAAGGCGTGATGTCGCTGGCGGGCTATGCAGACATTTTTCTGCGCAACACGTTGTATAGCGGCGTGGTGCCGCAGATTTCGGCGATCATGGGACCGTGTGCGGGAGGGGCTGTGTATTCGCCGGCGATCACCGACTTTGTGTTGATGGTCGATAAGACTTCGTACATGTTCATCACCGGGCCCGACGTCATCAAGACGGTGACGCATGAGGAGGTCACAAAGGATCAACTCGGCGGTGCTATGACGCACAACGAAACCTCGGGCGTGGCGCACTTTCTGGCGCATGACGACGCGGAATGCCTGTCGATGGTGCGCGAGCTGTTGAGCTTTTTGCCGTCGAACAATCTGGATGAGCCTCCGCGGAAAGTGTGCACGGATCCGTCCGATCGGGCCGATGCTGCGCTCGATACGATCGTTCCGGCGCAGTCGAACCAGCCTTATGACATGAAGGACGTGATCCACGCGGTGGTCGATGACGGTTATTTCTTCGAGGTGCAGGAACATTACGCCAGGAATATCGTCGTGGGATTCGCGCGGCTTGACGGGAGGCCAGTGGGCATCGTGGCCAACCAGCCTGCGGTGCTGGCCGGAACGCTCGACATTAATGCGTCGGTGAAGGGCGCGCGGTTTGTACGGTTCTGCGATTGCTTCAACATTCCGCTGGTGACGTTTGAGGACGTTCCTGGATTCTTGCCGGGGACCGCGCAGGAGTATGGCGGAATCATCAAGCACGGCGCCAAGCTCCTCTATGCATTTGCCGAGGCGACGGTGCCGAAGGTTACCGTGATCACGCGCAAGGCCTATGGCGGGGCATATTGCGTGATGGCGTCGAAGCACATCCGCACCGACGTGAATTACGCCTGGCCGACGGCGGAGATTGCCGTCATGGGGCCGGAGGGCGCGGTGGACATTGTTTATAAGCGCGAACTGGACGCGGCTGCGAATCGGGAGCAGGTCCGCGGGGAGAAGATCGAGGAGTTCCGCGACCGGTTCGCGAGCCCGTACGTGGCGGCCGATCGCGGATTTGTGGACGCCATCATCCAGCCGCGGGAGACGCGGAAGAAGTTGATCCAGGCGCTGGGGATGCTGGAGACGAAGCGGGACAAGAATCCAGCGAAGAAGCATGGGAATATTCCGCTGTAAGCGCGATTGCTATTGTTCGATGCCGATACCTGTGTCACAATTGAACTTCATTGTAGGCGAATAAAAGGCGAATTTGATTGATCGCTTTTGGTGACGATGACCGATACTGCCATACTCGTGTCCGACGACGGGCTTATCGCGCCAGAGGTCGGAGCATGGAGCGAGGACAAGCATCGCCTGGTCTCGCTCTATTCAACGCTGTTTTCCTCCGCCATGAAGGACAAGTGGAACAAGCGCATCTATGTCGAGTTGTACGCCGGGGCAGGCCATAGCAGGATTCGGCAGACCTCCAAGATAATCGCTGGCTCGCCGCTGTTGGCGCTGAGAGTGAAGGATCCGTTCGACAGGTACGTCTTTTGTGAGGAGAACGCGGAGAACCTTGCGGCCTTAAAGGTTCGAGTAGGGAGGGCGGCGAAGGACCGATCCGTAGCTTACGTCCCAGGCGACTGCAATCAGTGCGTCGCAGAGATACTGGAGCAGATCCCCCCGGGCTCCAAGAATGAAACTGCACTGTCTTTGTGCTTCGCCGACCCGTTCGATCTCGGCCTAAGATTCGATACGATCCGAGCGCTCGCAAACGCTCGATACGTCGATTTCTTGATACTGCTTGCTCTCGGCATGGATGCAAACCGCAACTACGAACAGTATGTTAAAGAGGATGCCGACAAAGTGGACAAGTTCTTAGGATCGGATACCTGGAGACAACGATGGGTGGCGGCTCAATGGGATGCAGTCAAATTTACCAGGTTTCTGGCCGATGAGTTTACAAAGAGCATGGCGACTCTGGGATATATTCCTCCGCCGTTTTACACGATGAAAGAGGTTAGATCTTACGAAAAGAACCTCCCGCTCTACCGCATGGCACTGTTTTCTCGGAATGAGCGTGCGTATAAGCTTTGGAACGAGGTTTTGAAGTACAGCACAGATCAAAAGAGCTTCTGGGATTAACCTTGTCTATCAATTCTCACATCGAATGGACCGACGCGACGTGGAATCCCGTGCGCGGGTGCACAAAGATCAGTCCCGGCTGCAAACACTGCTATGCCGAAACGTTTGCGGAGCGGTTTCGTGGGGTCAAGGGGCATCCCTATGAGCAGGGGTTTGACCTGCGCTTGGTTCCTGAGAAGTTGACTGAGCCTTTCTCCTGGCGCTCACCGAAGCTCGTGTTCGTGAATTCCATGAGCGATCTTTTTCAGGAAGGTGTTCCGGACAGCTACATCGAGGCTGTCTGCCGGGTCATGGTTGCGGCCAAGTGGCACACGTTTCAGGTGCTCACGAAGCGATCGGAGCGGCTTAGAGACTTGTTGAGAGGGCGTATGCGGTTCGCAGCTGAGCAGGAACACATCTGGTGGGGCGTCAGCGTCGAGGACAAGAAATACGGTCTGCCTCGGATCGGCCATCTGCAAGACGCTCCGGCGAGGGTTCGCTTTCTCTCTATAGAGCCGCTGCTGGAAGGTCTCGGCGAATTCGATCTCTCTGGAATTAGTTGGGCGATTGTTGGGGGCGAGAGCGGGCCCGGCGCGCGCCCGATGCGTAGGGAATGGGTGATCTCGGTGCGCGATCAGTGCCGCAAATACCACGTTCCATTTTTCTTCAAGCAGTGGGGCGGCGTCAGGAAGGCGAAGAATGGCAGGCTGCTTGATGATCGCACTTATGATGAATATCCTGAGCGGGTTGCGTCAGCGGTTCCCGACCGGGCGAGCTGTGCGGCATTTGCTCAAGACATTCTGAATTCTTTCGCCTAGTCCAGGGTCACGGGAAGCGCGTAGACCAGAACCTCAGGGGCTAAAGCCAAAGATCTCTTTCAGGCTAACGGCACGGCTGAAGCCGTGCCCTTCCCAAAACCATCCCTGGCCTGCGATAGAGCGGGATAGAATCACCACTCTAAGGCTTACGGAAGAACGCCAGCCTGTTGCCAGGAAGAGCCCTATGAAAAATCTGATTGCTGTACTTATTTTTTGCTTCGTGACACTTCCGCTTTTCGCGCAGGATCCTGGCACGTGGCTCTCGAGTCTGCCGCAAGCCAAGGATTATGTGCAGAAGCGGGCTTCGAGTTACGACCGGAGTGGCGGCAATGCGGATGCTCGGACCATCGCGGCGGGGGAGAGTCTGACGCTGCTCGATGAGGCTGGGCCGGGGCTGATCAGTCATGTTTGGGTCACGATTGCGAGTGATGATCCCAACCATCTGAAGGCCTTGGTGCTGCGGATGTATTGGGACGGGGAGGCCACACCGAGCGTGGAGGCGCCGATTGGCGACTTCTTCGGGCTGGGGCTGGGAGACTATCACCTCTATCAGTCTCTAGCGTTGTCGGTTGGCGCCGACAAGGCGCTGAACTGCTTCTTCCCGATGCCTTTCGGTAAACACGCTCGCATCACGGTGACTAACGAAGGTAGGGTCAAGACGGACGCGTTTTATTTCAACATCGACTATCGCGCATACAACAAGCCGCTGGCTGCGGATCTGCTTTACTTTCACGCCCAGTATCGGCAGGCTGCGCCGGCGCTGGGGTGGACCAACCAGTGGACATCCAACGGCGACCGGATCGTCAATGACAAGAAAAATCTCAGCGGAGAGGGCAATTACGTCTGGATGGAAGCGACCGGGCGGGGGCACTTTGTGGGCGTGACCATGTCAGTGCTGGAGAATCAGGATGGGTGGTGGGGCGAGGGCGACGACATGTTTTTCGTCGATGGGGAGAGCACGCCTTCCATCAACGGGACTGGGTCAGAGGATTATTTTCTGGGAGCGTGGGATTTCGGCGGACGTCCATTTTCTTACGGTTTGTTTGGCGCGCCCGTGGTGGGACAGGAAGTCGCCGGGGGACGCTGGTCCCTTTATCGCTTCCATCTGGATTCGCCGATTCCATTTACCAAGTCGCTGCGCGCGACGATTGAGCATGGGCATGCGAACGTGCGGTCGGATAACTATTTCTCGGTGGCTTATTGGTATCAGACCGAGCCGCATGCGGCGTTTCCGGCGCTGCCGGCGCTGGAGCAGCGGATTCCGCGGATTTACGCTGTGGGTGGGCCGGGGAACGCGGCTAAGTGAGAATGTACATCGCGGCGCTACTTGGGTAGTTGTCTTGGGTTTAACGTCTTGTACATCGGGAGGTCCTGATGAGAGGTCTGTCCAACCCTCGCTTTCTGGCGATCTACTCGGGAGTGCTTACGCTGGTGTTCGCGCTGACAGTTCTGTGCGGCTTCGCGATGATGCGAAACCCCAACCTCGGCGTCGTTACGGCGCGCCGGATCAACATCGTCGAGCCGGACGGAACGGTGCGACTGACAATTTCCAACCGCACCGATTTTCCCGGCGGGTGGATTCATAAGAAAGAATCTCCGCGACCGGACCGCCGGGACGCTGCAGGAATGCTGTTCATGAGTGAGGAAGGCACTGAACAGGGCGGCTTGATCTGGGGTGCAAGCCAGCTTCCTGACGGCACGATCGAGAATCATGGGCACTTGAGCCTTGACCAGTATGAGGAAAATCAGATCTTCGCTCTGGATGCTGGTCAAGAGGGAAAAGACAAGTTTTCGCAGATCACGATCGCGGATCAGGGCGACTACCCGGTGGAGGAGAAGCGGAAGGCGGAGGATCGGATCGGTAAGCTGCCAGCGGACAAGCAGGACGAGGCGTGGGAGGAATTTTTTGCCACGCATCGCCACGATGTGAAACGACTTGTCCTGGGGCGTGCTCCGGATGGTTCGGCGGGCTTGAGTCTGCGAGACGGAAACGGCAAAGTTCGCATCCTGATCGAAGTGCAGTCGGACGGCAAGGCGGCACTGCGATTCCTCGATGACGGCGGCAAGGTGGTCAGCGAACTTACCGGGGAGAAAAGGTAGGGCTGCAAAAAATAAGAGTTCCGAGGTGGTGTGGGGTCCATTCGTCTCGGCCAGTAGCTCGCGTTTGACCCTTGCTCGACCTGCTCCGCTGCTTCCCTTGCGGGCCGCTGCGCGCGATCTTCGC
>Ga0137378_10003502_pt1 | contig 13594 bp, 9 predicted proteins | sample SagtaG_21_FD_104813 | JGI IMG/M metagenome (GOLD analysis project Ga0137378, IMG submission 104813) | Vadose zone soil microbial communities from Sagehorn Ranch, Mendocino, California, USA - Sage2_L_60_16 metaG | ecosystem: Environmental > Terrestrial > Soil > Vadose zone | place: USA... | reverse complement strand
AGGCCGTCTGGCTTCGTTGCTCCTCAGTCGAAGATCCACCAGGGATATTCTCCTTCGTCGCGCCTCGCCATCCGGCCTTTTCCCCGAAAACAGCGCCCCTCGTAGTTTCCAAACAGGCTCTTAAGGAAGACGGCACGATTATTGACATCCTTCCAGGCTCGCCGGCGGACAAGGCTGGCATAAGCCCAGCGATGAAACTCGTCGCGGTGAACGGTCGTCGCTGGACGGCCGCCATCCTGCGGGCCGCAGTAACGACCGCGAAAAGCGACGCGGCGCCGCTGGAATTGCTGGTGGAGAACGAAGACTACTTCAAGACCTGCAAATTGGATTATCACGACGGCGAGAAGTATCCGCACCTCGAACGCGATGCGACGAAACCGGACTTGCTGACAGAAATCCTGAAACCGCTCACGCCGCCGCCCAGTGCGAGGGCGGAGAAAAAATGACAACCCGGCCGGCCAACCGCTGCTCTTATGCTGAGCGGCGCCTCGGGTTCGACGCCGCCGGGGTTCGTGAAATCAAACAGCCGTTTTAGGGCAGGCGTCCTCGCCTGCCGGTTTTTGGGGCATCCTGCCTCAAGTTTCTGGAAGGACGAGATGATCGAACACCCACGCGCGGCTGGAGGCGGCACGAACTGGCGGACGAGGAGGCCTGCGCTACGGCGCGGGACATTTTGCGCCAGGAAACCAGGTGGCGGATTCACGCTCAGCCTCGGCGGGGGAAAAGGCCGAAGATCGGGCTCAGCGGGAGCTTCGCACGGAAACCGTCGCTGGGACCGGTGAGGCGAGGTTCCCGGCGAGCTGCGACACGGCTGGCCCCATTGTAAAGAGTTAGCTGAGACATCACTGTAAGTCCTTCCAGGCGAAGGGGTTATCAAATTTCTCACTGTGAGAAATTTGATAAGTGCTTGCATTGGAAGCGGTTATAGAAACGCACCTTTCGGGATCGAGATTTTGGTTGCAAGGTGCTGAGCGCGAGGCCCTTCAGAATGAAGGAAGAATGCAGAATGCGGAATGCAGAATGCAGAATGGCAACTCTGCGATTAACCTCACCTTCACTTTTTCCGCCAAATTGCCCACCGTGGGTTAGGAACTGCGCGCTGCCTATGGTAGGATCGCGCTGGTATGGAAACCAAAGGCATACGCGGAGCCGAGATCCGACGACGGAAACCGGACAGCCGAAACTCAGAGACTCAGGAATGAGACTCGTGGAACTCGCCCCTCCTACTAAAAAGGCAAAGCCGGGCGCGGGTGACTCTTTATATCCGCAAATCATGCGAAATGCACGAAATGGTGAGGACGCGAAGCCGCCGGTTCGGAGCGAGCATCAACAGACCAAATCCGATCACCTCACCTCCAGCTAAAGGTAAATTAAGGCAAATTAAGGCAAATTAAGGTGAATGGGACGTTCAGCCGGAGGCAAAGGAGGCGGGCAGTCAGGAGGCTGCAGCGCAGGGCCAACGCCGGCGCTCCGCGCGAGCCAGCGGGGGGCGTAAGGGAAGGCAGAAGGAAGAATGCAGAAGGCAGAATGAAGGCGCTGCGCGCGGCCACTGTGGGCACTGGGCGTGGCCGCCGGGGAATGCGAAATAGGCGAAATGATGCAAAACGAACCAAGTCGATCGAGTGAATCGCATCAAATCCGACCAAATCAAACCAAATCCGACCAGAAAAAACGGTCCAGCCCGGATCGAGGCGCGGGCCGTTGGATGACAACTGGCGCGGACGAACCTCGATGTCGGCCGAGCGCGTTGGCTGCGCCGAAATGCTCAACGGATGAATGGGACATCCAAAGGCTTGAGCGATCGTAACACTTGTTTCATTTGTGACACGGATGAACGTGCATCGGGATTAGAGGAAAATCTTCGCTTATCTTCGCTTATTCTCGCTTATCTTCGCCTAATGGGAGAAAATTGTTTGAGGCCCGCCGAGTCCGCAGATTAAACCTTGTCAGGCAAACGGGCGCGCCGTAAAGAGAGGCTTCCATAAAAAGTGAGAATGCTCGAACACCCTAATGAAAACCCCAGGGAGGACCTTATGAAAAACCCTGCGCCGGCCAGCGCTCGCCGGAAACGTGTCCTGCGCCGCCTCGTCGCGAGCTTCGGGACGATCTTTACCCTGGCCGCCGCGCTCTCTGCGGCTCAGGCCAGCGCCGACAGGCTGGAGCCGGCGGATAAGGCCTGGCTCGAAGAGAATTACACCAAGTTCGAATACCCCATCCCAATGCGCGACGGGCTGAAGCTCCTCACCGCGGTCTATGCGCCCAAGGACACTTCCACGAATTACCCGTTCTGGCTCTCCCGCACCCCCTATGGCATCCGCCCGTACGGCGTCGATGCCTATCCCGATCCCCGCGACGCGCTGACGCATTTCGCGCGGGAGAAGTTCATTTTCGCCTTGCAAGACGTGCGCGGGCGCAACGGATCAGAAGGCGAATTCGTGCACATGCGTCCGATCCGGCCGGTCAAGGCCGGGCCGGCGGACACGGATGAAAGCACGGACGCCTGGGACACCATCGATTGGTTGGTCAAGCATGTGCCGAACAACAATGGCCGCGCCGGCCTGAGCGGCATCTCCTATCCCGGCTTTTACGCGGCGTGCGGCGCCATCGACGGCCACCCGGCGCTCAAAGCGGTCTCGCCGCAGGCGCCGATCGCCGACTGGTTTATCGGCGACGATTTCCATCACAACGGCGCGCTCTATTTGCCGCACGCCTTCAATTTCCTGGCGCATTTCGAGCAGAAACTCGAAAAGCCGACGCGCGAGGACCCGAAACGCTTCGATTACGAGACGCCCAACGGCTACGAGTTTTTCCTCAACATCGGTCCGCTCGCCAACGCCGACGCTCGCTTCTTCAAAGGGAAGATCCCGTTTTGGAACGAGCTGATGCAGCATGGCGCCTACGACGACTTCTGGAAGGCCCGCAATCTCCGGCCGCATCTGAAGAACGTCCACGCCGCGGTGCTCACGGTCGGGGGCTGGTTCGACGCCGAGGACTTGTTCGGCGCCCTGAACATCTATCGCGAGATTGAGCGGCAGAATCCGGGCATCTTCAACACGGTTGTGATGGGTCCCTGGGCGCACGGGCAATGGCATTCGGACGACGGACTGAAGCTCGGCCACATAAACTTTCGCGCCAAGACCGCCGACTATTTTCGGCAAACCATCGAGTTGCCGTTCTTCAAACACTTCCTCAAAGGCGGCACGAACCTCGATCTGCCCGAGGCGTTTGTCTTCGAAACCGGCGCCTGCCAGTGGCGCCGTTTTAACGCGTGGCCGCCCACGAACACCGTCGTCCAGTCCCTTTACTTCCGCGCCGATGGCCGGCTCTCGTTTGCCGCTCCGAGCGAGGACACCGGCGCGTTCGACGAATACGTGAGCGACCCCGCCAAGCCGGTGCCCTTCATCCCCAACGTGGCCATCAACATGACTCGCGAGCACATGCTCGACGATCAGCGCTTCGCGGCGACGCGGCCCGATGTGCTCGCCTATCAAACCGACCTGCTGGAGGAGGACCTGACGATTGCCGGCCCAATCACCGCGAGCCTGCGCGTCTCGACCACGGGCACCGATTCGGATTGGATCGTGAAGTTGATCGACGTCTATTCGGGCGATTATCCGAACCCCGACCCCAATCCTACCGGCATCCAAATGGGCGGTTATCAGCAACTGGTCCGCGGCGAGGCGATGCGCGGCAAATTCCGGAACAGCTATGAGAAGCCGGAGCCGTTCGCGGCGGGCCGGGTGGCCAAAGTCGAGTGGCTCATGCCGGACGCGTGCCACACTTTCTGGCGCGGCCATCGGATCATGGTGCAGGTGCAAAGTTCATGGTTTCCGCTGGTGGATCGCAATCCGCAGACCTTCACCGACATCTACCACGCCAAACCGGAGGACTTCCGGAAGGCGACGCAGCGACTCTATCGCACTGCGGCAACGCCGTCCGCGGTTCTGGTCAACGTGCTGCCGAAGGAGCGGTGAGCCGGGTCGATTCTGGGTCGCGCATCGGCGCGCGGGCGGAACCATGCCTCCCCGGCGAACAACGCGAAGTTGCAAAGGACCTCTGGCAGCCGCCTGTCGCCGCTCCGCGCTTGTGCCAGCCGCTTGGCTGGGCTTTACTTGGCGCCCGTGAAAAAACTCAACTGCCTCTCCATCTGCCTGGCCGCCGCGGGCGTTGCGCTCCCCTCCCGAACGCGGTCCGCCGCCGCCGAACCGCCCCCCAAAGCGCCGCGATTCTCGGTGGACCAGATGGACCGCTCGGTCGATCCCGGCACCGACTTCTACCGGTTCGCCGGCGGCACCTGGCTCAAAAATAATCCCGTGCCCGCCGACAAATCGCGTTGGACCAGCTTCGAGCAGTTGCAGGAGCGCAACTGGCATCTGATCCGTGAAATCCTCGAGGCCAGCGCGACCGACAAATCAGCGTCCGCGAATTCGTCCACGCGCAAGGTGGGCGACTTCTTTGCTTCGGCCATAAACACGAACCGGCTCGAACGGCTCGGTCTCAAACCGGTGCGCAAGGACTTCAAGCGCATCGCCGCGCTCAAATCCGCGGACGAACTGCTGCGCTTGCTGGCCGACTTTCAACAGCGCGGCGTGGGCGCGATGTTCGCGGCCGGAGTGTGGGAGGACGAGAAGAACAGCGCGATTTACGCCTTTCACCTTGGCCAGGGCGGACTCGGCTTGCCCGACCGGGATTACTATCTGACCGAAGGCTTCGCCAAACAGCGCGAGGCCTACGGCGCCCACATCGCGAAGATGCTGACTCTGGCCGGGGAAACCAAACCCGACGCGCAAGCGCAGGCGGCGAGGATTCTGGCGCTGGAAACCGCGTTCGCCCAGGCCAGCAAATCGCGGACCGATCTGCGCGATCCGGTGGCGAACTATCACAAGTTCGCGGTCGCCGAATTACCGGGCAAATACCCGTCGCTGGCGGTGAGAACGTTTCTGGGGGCGTCGGGTCTGGACAATCTGGCCGACCTCGTCGTGCAGCAGCCGGAGTTCTTCGCCGCGCTGGACAAGCTCGTGAAGGAACGCCCGCTCGATGATTGGAAAGTCTATCTGCGCTGGCACGTCCTGCGGAGCGCCGCGCCTTATTTGTCGGAGGCGGTGGAGAACGAGTCGTTCGCGTTCTACGGCACAACGCTGCGCGGCCAGCCGGCGCCGGAACCGCGCTGGCAGCGCGCGGCGAAGGCCATCGACGCCGGCATCGGCGAAGCGCTCGGCGAGCTTTATGTCGCCAAAAATTTCCCGCCCGCCGCACGCGCGCGCATGAACGAACTGGTGGGCGACTTGAAGGCCGTTTTCCGTGACCGCTTGCAAAAGCTCGATTGGATGACCGAGGCCACGCGCGCCAAGGCCCTCGCGAAATTCGACCGCTTCGGCCAGAAAATCGGCCATCCGGAAAAATTCCGCGATTATTCCGCCGTGGCGATTCGCCGCGACGATTTCCTCGGCAACGTCCAGCGCGCCGCGAGCTTTGAAGCCCGGCGCAAGCTCGGGCGCGTGGGCCGGCCGGTCGATAAGGCCGAGTGGGACATGACGCCGCAAACCGTCAACGCCTATTACAACGAGTTCAAAAACGAAATCGTTTTCCCGGCCGGCATCCTGCAGCCGCCTTTTTTCGACCTGGCGGCGGACGACGCGGTGAATTACGGGGCGATCGGCGTGGTGATCGGGCACGAAATCACCCACGGCTACGACGACCAGGGCCGGAAATACGACGCGGCGGGGAACCTCAACGATTGGTGGACGGAAGCGGACGCGAAAGCGTTCGAAGCGCGCGCGCAAAAACTCGTCGATCAATACAATGGTTACTAGGCCTTGCCCGGACTCAAAGTGAACGGCCGCCTCACCCTCGGCGAAAACATGGCCGACCTCGGCGGCGCCACTATTGGGTATGACGCCCTCGAACGCGCGCTGGCAAGAGACCCTGCCAAGCGGCGGAAGATCGACGGCTTCACGCCGGAGCAGCGGTTTTTCCTGTCGCTGGCGCAGCTCTGGCACACCAACTGGCGCGAAGCCGAGTTGCGCCGGCGCGTCACGGTTGACCCGCACTCCCCCGGCCAATTCCGCGCCATCGGCCCGCACGTGAACCTGCAGGAATTTTACGACGCGTTCGCCATCAACGAAGCCGCCCCGATGTGGCGGCCGCCGGAGTTGCGGGCGAAAATCTGGTGACGCCGCTCCCGGCGGATGGACCGAAAGTGGGCGCGCGCCCTTTGGGGGCTTCGACGTAGCTGAGGTTCGCAATCTCGTAATCGTGGCTTTCAGCCCTGTCTGGTGAAGGGCTGAAGGCCCAGGGTGTGATTAAAATGAGGGTGCGCAGAGCGAGTCTGCCGGCTAAAGCCGGCGTTCCATTGCGGCCGGAACGCCGGCTTTAGCCGGCAGACTCGCACCCACTTCCAATCACACCCGAAGGCCCGTGATAGGTAAGCCGCGGGTTGACGCGCAGCGGAGGCCCAGGAAAAGGAGCGAGGTGGAGCTAGCTCTGAGCAAATTCGGCTGCGTGTTGAAACTGCAAATGCCGGGTAAGTTTTGCCCGCATTCGACTTGGGCAGCGGAAATGGCGTGGCACTTTTGCTGCTCTCACATCGGCCGTGATTGCGCTCTTTTCGTGGGGTGAGAAACCATTTATGAAAACTTGGCCGCCGGCGTTCATCCTCCGCGTCTCCGATGCGCGTGCTTTGTCAGGGTTCCTTCGCTGCGCGAAAGAGCGACTCGTCCTGGCGATAGCAATGCTCACAACGTTCCAACTTCACGGACAGGGAACGGTCAACTTCTCGAACTTCTTTCTGAGCGCGCCGGTGTATAACTCCGCAACCTGTTTAGATGCCATTGCGGGGACCACGTTCAGCGTGGCCTTGTACTTTGCGCCGTTTGATCCGCTCAACCCCATCCCCCCAGACCCCGCGACGTTGACGCAAGTGGGCGCCTCGGCCTCTCTGGTTGCCGCTGGACTCTATAACGACGGCATCCGCACTGCGTCCAACATCACCCCGCCAGGCTCGTTCGGCTGGTTCCAGGTCAAAGCGTGGGAGACGGCCTTCGGCACCACCTACGAGCAAGCGCAGGCCAACTCCGCCGCGCTGATTGGCGTAAGCAACATCATCCTGGTCCTGACCGGTGATCCGGGCCCCCCCCCTGTCGGCATTCCGGGAATTTTGACCGGAATCTCTGGAATCACGCTCTCAGCCGTTGGCACGCCCCCGTGTGTCCCCGAGGCGTCGCCGGTCGCGCTCGGCTTCCTGGGAGCGGCCCTTCTGTCTCTCTTGCGGGCCAAAAATCGGGGCCACTAGCCTGGGCGCCACTGATCGCTCAGATGCTCGGCTCCAGCCTCATCAGGACAAATCATCAGAAGCGCAGCGCCTGAGGGCTTTTAGCGAAACCTCAGCTTGGCTGGGCCGCGTGCGCCAAGCAGCTCCCGGTATTTTTCGTCCTCGTGCCGCTTGCGCTCCGCTGCGTATCCTTCCAAAATGATGCCGCTTCGAAGACTGCTGCTGGCCGCCTGCCTGGGCAGTCTGGCTCTGTCCGGGTGCAAGCCGGCAGCGGCCAAAAAAGAAACCGCGGCGCCATCGCCCGGCGAAACGCCTTTGGCGTCCGCGCCATTTTCAACCGGCAGTCAGGCGGCGCAGGTCTATTGCCAAACCTGTCATTTGGTGCCAAAGCCGGAAATGTTGGATAGGCGCACGTGGCGCGAGGAGGCACTGCCCAAGATGGCCTGCTTCAACGGCCTGACGGCGCCGACCCGCGAAGCCTTCGAGGACCTCGACATCCTGCAGGCGGCGGGTTTCTTCCCCAAGGCGCCGTTGATTCCGGCAAAAGCCTGGGACGCCATTGTGGATTACTATGTCTCATCCGCTCCGGAAAAACTCATTTCGCCGCAGGACCAAAGCAAGATTCAGATCGGCCTGAAACAATTCACCGTCCATCCCGCCCGATTTGGCCGGAAACCGGCGCTAACCACCATGGTCCGGATCGATCCCGCCCGGCGCCTGATCGAGATGGGCGACGCCACCTCGCAGGCCGTGGATTTCCTCGACGCCACCGGCGAGCTGGTTTCGACCGTGCGGCTGGGCAACATCCCGGTGCGCGTGACCGAGACGGACCGCGGTTTTTATTTTGCCGCCATTGGCAACTTCTTCCCCCGCGAAGAACCGCACGGCCAGTTGCTCCTGCTGGAGAAAACCCTCGAAGGGTTGCGCCGCAAAGTCATCCTCAGTGATTTGCCGCGCACGACCGACGTCCAATTCGCCGATTTCAACGGGGATGGCCGGATGGACTTCGCGCTCTGCGTGTTTGGAAATTTCATCGGGCGATTCTCCTGGTTCGAGAACCTCGGCGACGACCAGTACACCGAACATGTCCTGTTCGACAAACCGGGCGCGCTCAACTCCGTGGTCTATGACTTCAACCAGGATGGCCATCCCGATCTGGCCGTGCTGGTCGCCCAAGCCACTGAATCGATGTTCATTTTCATCAATGACGGCAAAGGCAACTTCACCAAACATCTCATCTTCCAAAAGCAGCCCAGCTGGGGCCACTCCTGGTTCGAGCTGGCGGACTTCGACGGCGACGGACGGATGGATCTGCTGGTCACCAACGGCGACAACGCCGACTTCACCACCGCCCCCACCAAGCCGTACCACGGCATCCGGCTTTATCTCAACAAGGGGAACTTGCAATTCGAGGAGGCCTGGTTCTTCCATCTCAACGGCGCCTACAAGGCGGTGGCGCGCGATTTCGATCACGACGGCGACCTCGACATCGCCGCTATCTCCTTTTTCCCCGACTACGAGAACTCGCCCCGGGAAAGCTTTCTTTATCTGGAGAATCAAGGGGGAATGAACTTCACCGCCTCCACCTTTGCCGAATGTATCAGCGGCCGATGGCTGACGATGGATGCCGGCGATCTGGAGGGCGATGGCGCTGAGGACATCGTGCTCGGTTCGCTGACCAAGATGCCGACGATCGTGCCCGACGCCCTCAAGAACAGTTGGCTGGAAAAAGGGCCGTCGGTGATGATCCTCAAAAACAATCTGCACAAAGCTGGCGGCCACCACGCCGAGAGGTGACCTGCCGCTGCCGGCGGTTCACACGGGAAGCGGGCCCGCTCGCTTACTCGGCGAACTCCATGCCGGCCAGTTTCTTTAGCTCCTCCCGAAGCTTTTGCAGCGCCTCGAGCTGAATTTGCCGGATGCGTTCCCGCGTGACGCCGAATCGCTCGCCTACCTCCTCGAGTGTCTTCTCCGCGCCACCGTCCAGGCCGAAGCGCTGGCGCAAAATGCTCTGCTCGCGCGGGCTGAGCTTCGCCACGATGCGCCGAACGAGTGCCTGGTCGGTTTTGTGCTCGAGCTGGTCGTAAGGGGTCGCGGCTTTTTCATCCGCCACCACGTCGGCAACGCGGTTGTTCTCGTCGTCACTATTCAGCGGCGTGTCGAGCGACGTGGAGCTGATCGCCGCGCTGGCGCGCCAGTGTCGCACGTGCTTGACGTCGGTCGCCAGGTCTTCGGCCAGTTCCGCGTCGGAAGGCTCGCGGCCGAGCAGACTTCTCAGCCGGGCGCTCGCGTGGCCCAGACGGGAGATGTGCTGCAGGATCGGGATCGGCAGGCGGATCTCGCGCGACTGGTTGGAAAGGACTCGCCGGATGGCTTGCTTGATCCACTGGGCGCCGTAGGTGGAAAACTTCGCGCCTTTGCCCGGATCGAACCGGTCCACCGCCTTCATGAGGCCGATGTTGCCTTCGTTAATGAGGTCCAGCAGCGGCATGCCGAGGTGGTCGTAATCCCGCGCGATTTTCACCACCAGGCGGAGGTTCGCTTTGATCATTTGTTCCCGCGCGGTCTTGTCGCCGCGTTGAATCCGTTTGGCCAGCGCGATTTCCTCCCGCGGGGTCAAGAGCGGCGTCTGCCCAATCTCGCGAAGATAGAGCCGGTAAGCGTCCTTCGGCTCTTCGCTGGCGACGGGGGTTAGCGGAAACCGCTCCGCGCCGGCCGGAATGGGCCGCGGCGGGGATTTTTGGTTGGCCGGAAATTTGGCCGGCAGCTCACGGCGTGCTGACTGCGCTCGGCGTGGAGCCAGGCGGTAGCTTCGGCCCGACTTCGGCAGGCGCACCGCGCGAATACGGGTAGTTGGCGGGAGAGGGCCCGGTTCGAGGGATCGTTTGGTCTTCATACGTTGGTTCCGGTTAGAGATTAGATCGGATAACTGACCAGTCAACTAGTTCCAAAGCAACTTTCATCATTTTCATACGCTTCCTGCGGAAAGCGCCTTAAACGGCCCCCGCCGCCGCCGCCGCGCCGATCAGGCGCCGGACCGCCGGCGCCAACTTGCGCAGCACGTGAACGTCGTTCTTTACTTTGGCCTGCAGCAGCAGTCCCATCGCGGCCGCGTAAACGGTCTGCGCGGTCGCGCCCGGATCGTCGATGTCCACCAGCCTTTGCCGTTTCGCGTCGGTGAGCGCGGATTCAAGATACCGGCAGCCACGATCGATGACCCGTTCGGCCTGGCGCCGGATCTTTTCCTCTTGGGTGCTCAACTCGGCGCCCGCCGCGGCATAAGGGCAGCCCAGCACCCGGCCGCACTTGCGGGACTGTTGCTTTTGCCCCTCGTAGATGTGCTGGCACCATTGCTCCAAGCGCTCCAGCGGCGGCACCTGCGGGGAGAAGATGCGGTCGTAAATCGGCCGCTTCTGCTGCCAGAACGCTTCGTACGCGGCCACCGCCAGGTCGGCCTTCGACGGAAAGTAGTAATAAAAACTGCCTTTATTGATCCGGGCGCGAGCGCAGATCTGGTCCACGCTCACCGCGCCGTAGCTGTTGTTCCAGATCAGGTCGAACGCCACGGCCAGCAGCTTTGCTTTGGCGGCGCCGGTTCTTCCCGTTTCGGTTTGCATCACTTCAAACTATTTTTCATCTGCTGTCGTACCGGTCGCCCAAGTACACTGACTAGTCAACTAATTTTTGAAAGCAGCAGGCGACTCAAGCACGGCTTCTGGCAAGCCACCTTCACGGTTGTTTCACGACCCGATAAAAGCGCTGGGCCGGTGTCGGCGGTATGACCTCGATATATTCGACGGCGCCATTGGTGTTGACCAAGGTGGTCGCAGTGGTCCAGTCGATTGAATCGGTCGAAGTCTGAATGGCGTAGAACCGACCCGCCTCGCCCAGCAGCCGGAATTGAAGCTGGCCGTCGGGGGACAGCGTCACGGAATCCAACCGGGTGACGGCCACCGGCTCTGGGACATATTTGATGGTCGCATAGTTGAGGCTGCCGCCGCCGTACGACGAACCGACAACGCAGACCTCGCCGGCGCCGCGTAGTTGCAGGGCATACGCGTGATCGTCGCCATGGTCTGGTCCATCGTAGCGGCCCGCCCAGAGCTGGTTCCCTTGGCGGTCATACTTGACCGTCGCGTAGTCAGAACCGGTGCTGGGGCCAGCCGAAGCTCCCGTGACGTACACGTTGCCCGCGCTGTCCACGGCGAGGGCGGTGGCGGAATCGTCTCCTTCCCCGGGGCCGTGGTAGCGGGCCACCCAGAGCTGGTTCCCCTCGGCGTCATACTTGATCGTCGCATAGTCAGAACCGGCGCCTGGGCCAAGCGAAGCCCCCGTGACATACACGTTTCCCGCCAGGTCCACCACGAGGGCATTGGCCGAATCGTCTCCGTTGCCAGGACCATTGTAGCGGGCCACCCAGAGCTGGTTCCCCCGGCCGTCATACTTCACGGTCGCATAATCGTAGCCGCTGCCGGCGCCCACAGAACGACCGGCGACATACACATTGCCACCGTTATCCAGCGCGAGTGCGGTGGCAAAATCGGAGTCGCTGCCTGGACCGTCATAGCGCGCCACCCAAAGCTGGTTGCCCGTGGGATCATACTTGATCGTTGCGTAATCGTAGCCCGCCCCGGAACCAGCCGAATACCCCGTGACGTACACATTGCCGACGCCGTCCACCACCAGCGCGCTCGCCGAGTCCACGGCGCCGCCAGGGCCGTCGTAACGAGCCGCCCAGATCAGCTTCCCCTGCGCGTCATACTTGATCGTCGCATAGTCAGGACCGCTGCCTAATCCGCCCGATTGTCCGGTTACGTAAACATTGCCCGCCACATCCACCGCCAGCGCGCTGGCAAAATCAAACCCGCCGCTGATGCCATCGTAACGGGCCACCCAGAGTTGGTCGCCGGCAGGGCCGTATTTCACGGTCGCGTAGTCCGGGTTGCCGCCGGGGCCGATCGAATAGCCGGTCACATAGACGTTGCCTGCCGTGTCCACCGCCAGCGCCGCGGCTGAATCGTCCCCATTGATCCCATCGTAGCGGGCCACCCAGAGTTGATTGCCCTGGCTGTCATACTTTATGGTGGCGTAGTCGAAATTGCCCCCGACACCGAACGAAGTGCCCGTGATGTACACATTGCCCGCGCGGTCCACCACGGCGGCGCTGGCAGTGTCGCTACGGCTCGCGGGACCGTCGTAGCGGGCCACCCAGGCTCTTCGCGCCTGGGAACAAACCGCGACGTGTGCGACCGCGCTGGGAGTCAGACTGAGAAAGTCACTGACCAGCACCCGATAGTCACCCGCATTGACCACTTGAGCATTGCTCAATTCCAGACGGGCGGCGGTCGCGCCGGGGATATCGAAGCCATTGAACTGCCATTGGAAATTCAACAACTGACCCGCAGGAGTGGAAACGTTCAACGTGATGTCGTCACCGACGGCGACGGTTTCTGAAGCCGGCTGGGTGATTAGGAGCAGCGCCTGGCTGGCGTTTAGACTGTTTATGAAGCCATCGGGGCGGGCCAGCGAAGCCTGTGGCACGCTCGAAACACTCGACGACAACAGCAGCGCCAGCGAGAACCGACCCCAAACAAGCGATTTGTTTCTCTGAGCCATACGTCGAATACCCCAGCCCGCGTTATCGAAGGCAAACTTCCGGATGCTGGATTCGACTACATGGGCGAAGCATCCATAATACAGCGCACCTTTCCAAAGAATGCAACCGTTTTTCCCGAAAATCATGATCTCAGCGCGGTTTGCTGCAATTCGCGCCGCCGGATTGCGAAGTAAAACGCAGCGCCGCCCGCCGCCCGTGCAAGGGGGGGCTCTTCGGCATCCCCCGAACGAAGCGCTCCTGGCCTGCCCGAGTGCCGCCGTTCGGCGGCCAACAGCCTGGCACGACCTCCGCACGGTTGGTTGGTCACGGCTTGACGGGAGAAGCGGCCGAACTATCATGGTTCGCGGCGCCGAAATGGCGAAGGCGGGTGGGCGAGAAAGTCGGCACGATTCGGGTGTTCGTTTTTGATGGCATGGACGCGCAGCAGCTACTAACTTGCAGGCACCGGCCGGGGAGCTGAGTATGCCCGCCCACATCCTGATCATTGAAGACAACCCGGCGAATCTGGATCTGATGAGTTGCCTGCTGAGAGCTTTTGGCCACACGCTGCTGACCGCTGCCGACGGCGAAGCGGGCCTGGAATCAGCGCGCCGCGAGCGGCCCGATCTGATTATTTGCGATGTTCAGTTGCCGGGAATTGATGGTTACGGAGTCGCACGGCAGCTCAAAAGTGAGGCCGCTTTAAGGGCGATCCCGTTGGTCGCCGT
>Ga0137378_10003497_pt1 | contig 13604 bp, 10 predicted proteins | sample SagtaG_21_FD_104813 | JGI IMG/M metagenome (GOLD analysis project Ga0137378, IMG submission 104813) | Vadose zone soil microbial communities from Sagehorn Ranch, Mendocino, California, USA - Sage2_L_60_16 metaG | ecosystem: Environmental > Terrestrial > Soil > Vadose zone | place: USA... | reverse complement strand
TCCGAAACCGTCCACGACTTGATCTGGGCCATGTTGCGTCCATCATCGCCCCCTCCAATCGCCCCGAAACGAGAGATTCAACTGCATGGACCAAACTCGGCACTATTTACGGATAAGTTCTTAAGAGTGTTACACCTTTTGTGACACTTTATCCGCTCTTCGATTTTCTGCTGCAGAGATAACGATTCACCGGCCTCGCGCGGGTATTACTCGCCACAAGCCCGTGTGAAAGTAACCAAAATCCGTTGTACATCCGCGTCCGTCGACCCGACGGCCGGTATGGCTACTATGATCCCGTCTTCAACAAGAACCGAAGCCTCCGCGCCGGGTATGCGATTGTCGATGGCGAGCAAAAGGATCATCCCGAGGGCGTCTCCTACTTGCGCTTCCTCAGAGGGAAGAAGCGGATCTGGCAGGCCATCGGTAGTGAGCCCGATGCCGCTCTCGCTGCGCTGCGCAATAAAGAGCACGACCTAGCGGATAAGCGCCATCACCACGTGATTCACCACGAATGCCGCGCTGTACGCCAGCACCAGCATGTAACCGAATTGCAGCGCCGGCCACTTCCAGCTGTTGGTCTCGCGCCGCACGACGGCCATGGTCGACGTGCACTGCATCGCAAATGCGAAGAAGATCATCAGCGCCAGCGCACCGCCCAGGGTCATGTCATGATGCAGCGCGGTCTGCAGGTTGAGTGCCTGCGTTCCCGGGTCGGCCCCGTACAACGTGCCCATCGTGCTCACCATCACTTCGCGTGCCAGCACGCTCGACAGCAGGCCGATGCCGATCTTCCAGTTGAATCCAAGCGGCGCAATCACCGGTTCGATCAAGTGCCCCAGCCGCCCGATCACGCTCTCTGCCAGCTCCGGCGCCGACCACACGCCCTGCGCCGTGTGCACAATCGGCAGGTGCGCCAGCACCCACAACGCAATCGTCACGCTTAGAATCACCGTACCGGCCTGGTACAGAAACACTCGCCCGCGATCCACCAGCCGCATGCTCAGCGACCGCAGAGTAGGCATCCGATACTGCGGCAGCTCCAGGATGAACGGCGTCTCGCTGGACTTCAGAATCGAGCTCTTCAGCAACCGCGCCGTGGTCATCGCCGCCACAAACCCGGCCACATAGAGGCCCAGCATCACAATGGTGCGCAGACTTAGAAATCCATGCAGGAACGTTGTGCTGGGAATAAAGGCCGCAATCAGCAGCATGTAGACCGGCAGCCGCGCCGAGCAGGTCATGAACGGCGTCACAAGAATGGTCGCAAACCGGTCGCGCTTGTTCTCAATAGTGCGTGTCGCCATGATCGCCGGCACTGCACATGCGTAGGCCGAAAGCAGCGGAATGAAAGCCTTGCCGTTCAGACCGATCGACCGCATCACACGATCGGCAATCAGCGCGGCCCGCGCCAGGTAGCCGGAGTCTTCAAGGACTCCGATAAAGAGGAACAGAAGCAGAATCTGCGGGAGGAACACGAGGACCGAGGAGATGCCCTTCCAAACTCCGTCCAGCACCAGCGACTGCAGCCAGCCCGTCGGCAGTAGCGGCCGCACCAGGTCTCCCATCTTGGTAAGGACGTAGCCGAAGCCATCGGACATCGGCTGCCCTATTGAAAACACCACTTCGAATACGCCCACCACCACCAGCAGAAACAGCAGCGGCCCCCAGACGCGGTGCAGCAGAATGTTGTCGAGCTTGCGGCTGCCCTCGGCGGATAGCGGCGCGCGGTAGCCCGTTTTGCGGCTGACTTGCGCGGCCCAGTTATGAGTGCTCGCGGCATTACCCAGAACCGGCAGCGCCAGGAGATTTGAGTTCGAACCATTTGAGCTAGCGCCGTTCGCATTCGCCCCGTTCCCGTTCGCATTATGCCCGTTCGCCCTGTGCCCATTCGCCCAATTTTGGGAGCGCTGATTCAGGAACAGCGGAACGGCATCCAGTCCCGTCCCATGCGTCGCGCTGATCTGGGCAACCGGTGCACCCAGTTCCTTCGCCAGCGTCAGGGAATCGATGCTGCCGCCGCGCGACTTCATCAGGTCGCTCATGTTCAGCAGCACCAGCGTGGGAATGCCCAGCGCCAGCACCGGCGCCGCCAGCATCAGCTGACGCGTAAGGTGAAGGGAATCGAGAACCAAGAGCACCGCGTCAGGCTTCGGCGTGCCAGGCATGTTGCCCTTCAGCACGTCTACGGCAACTCGCGCGTCTTCCGAATAGGGCGTCAGCGAATACACGCCGGGCAAATCGATAAGAGTCAAATCTTCGCGGCCAACGCCGGCCATCGGGCCCATGCGCTGCTCGACGGTCACGCCGGGGTAGTTGGCTACCTTCTGACGCAAACCGGTCAAACGATTGAAAAGGGTGGACTTCCCCGAATTGGGCGGTCCAATCAGGACAACGGTGCGCAGGGCTCCGGCCGTTGGCGTCTTGGATGGTTCAAACGCCGGAACTTCACAGCACGGATTCATCGTGCAGCCTCGAGGAGCTCCCGTGCCTCGTCCTCAAGCTCAAGTTCGGCGTTCCGAACTCCGATAGCTCTCGCGGTCTCGCGGCGGAGCGCAATCTCAATCCCGTCAACTTGGTAAACAGTAGGATCGCCCGCTGGCGCCCGGCGCAAAGCCTTCACGAGCGCATCCGGGACAAACCCCATATGCATCAGGTGGTTCTGTACCGATTCGGGGAGGTTCAGAGAGACAACAACCCCACTCTCGCCAACGTTCAACTCGCTTAACACACTCACCCGCCGGACTCCATGGGTTCTGCGAAACGGAAGAACCCGGGAACTGCGACCAGATTGGTCGGATTTCAGTATACGACCAAATCGGTCTGAGTTGCAAACAGCAGAAATTCCCATCCCGGCGACCTCCTAAGAACCCGGAACAAAAATTAACCAGATTCAGACCGGCGTCCCAGCCTCCGGCCCGTCCAACTCCCCCTGAGAAAGAAGCTCTACAACAGATATCGGATCGTCGAGACCTTTGTAGCAGGGATCATTTTTGCGGGGATGTGATCCATATCACCATTGCGAAGGCGATGGGGTTTGGCACTGGATTTCAAGCCACATGGAGGAACCTTCGCCAATCATCGCCCTCGGCGATTTGCTTCAGCAGGGCGAAGCGGCGGCGCATCAGGCGGCGAATCTGCGGCGCGAGCACAAAATCTCCGAGGAGACCACCGAGCCAGCCCCACCGCATGGTGAACCGCACCTCGTCATGCATGCGGACGGAGCCGTCGGGTTGCAGATCGAAAGAGTGGTTGTGCGCAAACGTGCGAAAACTGCCGGCAATCATGCGATCCCGGAAAAAGGCATAGGGGCGGAATTCCTCGATTAGGCTCTCGTGAAACTGCGGCAGGCCGAACTTCCGGCCCTGCCAGCGCACAATGTCGCCGCCGGTGAAGAGCCCTGAAGTGCGTCCCGCCACCGGGCGCATGCGCAGCTCGCGCTGCACAATCTCGATGCTGGTGGAGAGTTGGAAGCAGCGGTCGATGGGAGCGTGCACCACGATGTCGCCGCTAAGAACGAATTGCCGAGCCATCGACTCAGTTATACAAGGGCAAAAAAGCGGGGATGCGAAGGCCAGTCTATTCCGTACGCAGCGCCTGCATCGGATCGATGGAAGCGGCGCGCCGGCCTGGCAGATACGCGGCCAGCATACCAACTGCGCACAGGAATACCGCGGCAGCCGCGTAAATCAGAGGATCGAATGCATGGCGACACGAGCATCACCATCTTCGGGTCGGATGTCAACCCGAGATCTTGATGCTTTCAGTCGTGACCGCGCTCGAGAGCATGAATCGACCGGATACAGATCAAGAGCGGAATAGTGCCGAAGACGCCGAAGCTGCAATCGACGAAGCGCCACGGCACGGGGATGCCTCGGATCGCTCCGGCGATGAGGGCAAGCGGGATCACGCCGGCGCACGCGATCAAACCAAATTGGATAACCCACTTGTTGCGGACGGGGTCAACATAGGGACCGATGAACGCGATGGCGATGACAATGTGCGCGAACGCCAGCCAGTCGGTGCCGTACGCCAGGAAAGGGTAGCGCGCGTTTGTGGCGCCGAGTGCGGCTTCGACTCGTTCAAGCCACGGGAACAGACGGATGGACTGGACGAAGGCCAACAATGAGCTTGCGCGGAGTGACGAGACAAGCCACCGTAGTTCGGATTCGAGCGGAAATGCCGTGACACCGCTGAAGAAAAGGCCGCAGATGAAGATGGAGAGCGATAAGCGGATCCGACGAACATGATTGATTGGCATCATCGACGGATATCAGAGTAGCGTGCGGTTCGGTGAGTCGACACAGAGCAGATCAGCATGACTGCGTAAGCTCACCACTTTGAACCGTGGTGGCCGGCACGCTGCCAAATCGGCGCTCGCGGTGGCGAAATTCCTCGATTGCCGCATCCAGGTCGGCCTCATCGAAGTCAGGCCACATGCGATCGGTAAACAGCAGTTCCGCGTATGCCGACTCCCAGAGCAGGAAGTCGGACAGGCGCTTTTCGCCACCGGTGCGGATGAGCAGGTCCACCTCGCCGCTTTCGGCGGTGAGTGCTTCCATCAGCATGGGACGGAGCGAATCAGGAGAAAGCGGCTGAGCCAGCCCGGTTGCACAGGCAGCGCGGGCAATGGAATCGCGCGACGAATAATCGATGGCCACGCGCAGATGGAGGCGGCGGCCCGAGACTGTGGCGGCTTCGGAGTGTTCGATGACGTCGAGAACCTTCTGCGGCAGCCGGTCGCGCCGGCCGATCACCTGCAGCCGTGCTCCCCGCTGTCGCAGCCGATTCGTCTCGAGACGAAGAAAAGCGCGCAGCAGCCAGAAGATCGATTCAATCTCCGGAGCGGGACGCCGCCAATTGTCCGCCGAGAACGCATAGAGCGTGAGGCACGCGATGCCGATATCCGGAGCATGCTCCACGATGCGGCGTGCCGCTGCAAGTCCGGCGCGGTGCCCAGAAACGCGAGGTAGGCCGCGCCGGGTAGCCCAGCGCCCATTGCCATCCATGATGATGGCGACGTGCAATCCTTCAGGGAAATCATGCTGCATTCAAAGTCACCTCGGGCGGTACCTGAACAACTCGCAGGCATTCACGGTTCTACGCTGGATCGGTCGGCATTGCCGATGGATTGGAGTGGCCCGGGTCGCCGGCCACGGGAAGGGAACTGTACCAATCGATCCAGCGCGTGAAATACATGGCTGCCGCTATGGCCATGAAGCTGGCGACGGCGCCTACCAGCAGGGCGTTATCCTCAAGGCGCAGCAACGTGTATATCAGGCCGTACAGCAACGTGAAGATGGCCAAAGCCCGGTACGCCAGTGCGCGGCTCTCAAACATCCAGCCCGCGTTCGCCGAAAGCAACAGCACCGTACCGGCACCCGCGATCAGAAATCCGAAGTCGAATCCGATGCGCTCGGCGAGCGAGAGCAAGAGCAGGTAAAAGATGATCTGGGCTATCCCCACGAGAACATATTGTGCGGGGTGAATTCGCTTCCCGGTCGTGACCTCAAACAGGAAATAGGAGAGGAAGACCAGGCCCAGAAAAAGGGGAACGTACTTCAGCGACCGGTTCACCGATTGATAGGGATCGGCCACCTCGATAAACGAGACGCCCAGGGCTGTTCCGTCCAGCCCAGTGATCGAGTCGGCAGTTCCTTCGGCACGCACGCCGCGAGCGATAAACGGCACAGACCACTCCGCAGAGAATCTGTGCGCAGAAACGTTACGGCTCACCGGCAGGAAGCCGCCGTCGAATCCGGGGCTCGGCCAATCGCCCTCGATAGTCAGGTGCGTAGTCTTGCCATATGCCAGCACGGCAATCCTCTGCGCTCCGGAAAATCGCATCGACGACGAGACGTTGAATTGCGTTCCATGTTTGGACGCGAACGGTGCACCGAGCAACGCCAGCTTCACGTGCTGACTCTGGTCTGCGGCAATGGTCATGCTGTCAGCGATCTGCGCCGGAACAACGGTCGAGGTCTTGCCATCAGCGGTGATTGTGGCGTCTGACAGCGCGCCGCGTGCATCACTCACGCCAATCACGATCTCCGCGCGGCTCCAGTCCAGCTCGGCGCCCTGCGGAGCTGCTGTGGGCACCCCGGTCAGATCGAATGTTGCGTCGAGCTTCACGTCTGCCTGAAACACCGGCACCTTGAAGAGCGAACGGCGACGCTCTTCCGTAGTAGTCTTCACTGTCCCTGAAGCGTGCACGGGAAACACCAGGTACATTCCATGCCGCGCGGCGTCCGTTGGCGATTGCGGCGGAAGGGAGTAGGGAATTGACAGCGTCGGCCCAAGAAAGGACTGCTCGCCTCCAACATGCCCGCTAACCTCGCGGACGACATCCCCGGCCCTCCTGGTCCTGTCCTCAACCAGCCCTTCAACAAAGAACGCTGGAATGGTCATAACCAGCGCCAGGGCGCAGACGACGATGAGCTTCACGCCCATCGAGCGGGATTTGATCCTGGCCCGCAAACTGGACTGCAACGTCGACAAGTCACTCAATGCATTCCCCCAATTCGTTAACTTACTTTGCATGGCAAAGTAAGTAGTCAAAAAATTTCACGCCTTTGACGGCGTCAGGTCCGTCAGGATGCTGGTCTTGGCGCCCTCTTTGGCTCCCAGGGCCGCATCCCGAACCACCTGCTCGAGAGTGGAAAGGTAATCCAGGTAGCGCTTGTGCCCCGAAGCAGTGATCCGGCAGACGGTTTGAGGGCGGTTGTGATCGTGTCCCTTGGCGATTTGAACCATCCTGGCTTCCTCGAGCACTCGCAGGTGGCGGTTCAGATTGCCGTCAGTGAGCGAGCACAGCTGCTTGAGATCGCCGAACGTAACTCCCTTGGGATGCGTGATGAGCGACGTGAGCACGCTCAGGCGCGCCCGTTCGTGGATTACGCGATCGAGTCCCTCATAGGCGAAGCGGCCTTCATTGGACGGAGCTTTAGCTTTCATCTTCGGTCTCCGGCCTGGTTGAGAGCAGGACCGCCGTAACCAGCAGTTGCCCCACCCCATAGGGAATTCCCATCGTCCACGGAGACAGCGCCCGCGAATCCGCAAGCGCAATGCAGAACAATCCGGTAAGCAAGTACCAGGCGCCGGCCGCCACCATGGGACGCGGCAGGAATCGGCACGATGCAAACACGCCAAGACTGAAGGTGATCTGCCACAATCCCGGCAGCATCCAAAGCGCGGACGGAACATACGCAAACAGCACAAAGGTGAGGAGTGCTCCAGCCCCTGCCGAGGGAAGAAACTGCTCCGCGGCCATGCGAATCATTTCATCCGCCATGCCCGAATGGATGCGGCGCGTGCGGGCGTACATCTGGGTCGCGATCAGCGATGCCGATACCATCGCGGTCGAAATCCAGATCGCCATGTAGAAGGGAATGTGGGCCGCCGGGTCAGGCAGCCACCGAGCCTGCGCAACCGCTGCCGAGACCGCAAAGAGGCCGGTCGCGGCCAGGGTGGCGGGGCCGTATCCGCGAAATTCCGTGCTGCGGGCCATCTGCCTGCGAATGCTGTTGATGTCGCCCAGCGCCTTGTTCAGATCGGTCACGCGGCCCTCACTTTGTATTGCAAAGTAACCTAACAGCGGCCGATTGTCAATGGAATCGAAAAGTTGCCAGACGCGAATGCGTTTACTGCTGGGGAGACCCGCTCTGTGCAGCCATGCGCTGAATCCGATTCAAACCATCCTGCGCCTTCTCCCGCGCTGAAGGACAGCCAAGGACATGCTGGTAAGCGGCCCTGGCATTGGAGAGATCTCCTCCGTGCATGTAACGATCGGCTCGCACGAGAGACCTCTCAATGTCCTCTTCCGTAAGATCGCAATGGGATACAACCGGCGGGGGGACGGGCTTCGCATCAACCTTCGGCTCAGCCTTTGAAGGCTTTTTAGAGCTCGATGTGGCTTTCGCCGAAGTTTGCTTCGAGGGCAGCGGCGACTGCACGGGCCGCGCCTCCTGAACCGGGGAAGCGGCACTCGGCGCCGCGCTCTGCACCGGCGCCTTATGGCTGAATGCGAAGAGCAGCGCCACCACTCCAATCACCAGAACTGCCGCCGCGCCGATCAGAATCGGCACGCGTGAAGTCGCACCTGCTTTGGGCCGTCTTGCCTGGTTCCCGGTGTCATCAAACCTCTCCTGGTAGATTCCAGGCTGATTGGAAGTCTCCCGGCTGGACACGCCCAAGATGGGAACTGGAACCGAGGGATTCGAATTGAATAAGCCGGGGTCGCTCCGGCCGGCAGCCCTGATCATTCCCAGAACAGCCTGCTCGTCCACTGCAAAGCTGGCATTCGGTTGCGATGTCTTCCATGACCAGTTGCGGGATCCACCCGCCGAAGTCTCCCCGAGAGCCACGCCAGGCAGTCCGTCGACTAGTTCGCAAATGTTCCGGCTGAGCAGGATATTTCCCGGCTCGGCCACCCACTCTTGGTTGACAGATCCCGACCCCTGCCGAGTCTCGTCAGCAGAGCCCACCAGGATTGCAGCCGCCACGCCCCGGAATGAATCGTATTCCGTGAGTCCCTCCACCGCCCATTGAATCCGCCGCGCACACAGCAATCCTGATCGAAGATCTGGAAAGCTCGCGTACAGGGAATCAACGTTTTCCAGCCCCGGATTTCCGCCCGAGGAGCGGATCAGGTCGAGAACGAGGCAGAGAACCGGCGAGTTGTTCTTTGATGGGCGGCAATCCAATCGCCGTGAAGCAGCGGACCATAACCGGACGGTGAGCACGCTCGGGAACGATGCGGGTGGGGGCATTCCAGGCATGGACGAATGCGTGAACGTCCCGTCAGGCACTCGATCCTTGTCTTGGTTAACCATAGTGCCTGCGCGCCGCCCCTTTTCCACTCTGGCGGACCAGAGAGCTATTTTATTGCACCCTGCCGGAGGAGGTGGTATTTTAGCAGCCAGAGCAAGCGGTCGCAAAGTCCGCCGTTCCTGGTACCTTGGCTGGCCCCTCAGGCGAGGTACTGCCCGGATCGTAACCTCCGCATGACTATCGCGTACTTACACCGCGGGCGGGCCGCGGGACAGACTTGTCCGAGTGTTTTCAAGGGGAAAGTATGGCATCCGTTGAATCTGTGAAGTTGTGGGAGTTCTCGAGGACTCCCTTTCGTGCATTGGTTGTTGTCGCAGTTGCAGGACTCGGAATCTGGTGTCCGGCGGCGTTCGGGAAGGGTCCCTCCCTGAACGCGATCGAGCTCTACGACGGACCATCCGGCCCGGCCTACGTGCAGCTCGCCGAAGTTCTCATCAACGGCAAGCTGGAGCTCAGAAGCTGCGCGTCCGCGGAGTCGAATCCCATCGACAAGTCCGCCTACGGAAAGTTCCCCAAGCTGACCATCGCCGCCGGCGGAACCCTGCTGCGCGATGATGGTGGCATCCTGCGGTACAGCGCCTCGGACTCGCCTGCGACCTGCGTCGTACCGGAGAACATCAAGTTCGAACACAATGCTACGTTGACCGCTGCCGCCATGGCGGACTTGGTCGATCTGCGAGGCCGGGCCATCGTTGAACCCGCAGGCGAAACCGCTGCGGCCGCACAGCCCATCAAGAAGGGTGTCAAACTGGTCTTCGTCCTGGCGCCGGATATCGAGCGAGCCGACTACCTCGTGGCCGAAAGAACGGCCAACCAGGCTGGGTGGCAGAAGTATCTGGCGAAGTACCCGGCCGCACCCCATACCGTTTCCGCGAAACAGTCCCTCGCTTCGCTCTGCGTGGATGCTGGTGAGGCCGCGTTGAAGACCTACCAGGCCTCGGCGTCAGGCGCCGCGCCATCCTACCCCGACCTGAAGAATGCCACCGCTCAAGAGGCAATGGCTCATTCGCTGCAGCCCGGCTCCGCAGGCGATGTAAAGCTCACGGAGGATATTCGCAAAAGCCTTCAGGGCCTGGTCGACAAATCTCAAGCCGAACTTGTGGCGTACCGGGTAGCGTTGACAACTCCAGCGCCGGGATACGCCCACCTGAAGACCGCAAGCGGTTACGCCGCAGCAGTTGCCGACATCAGTCCAGGTTTTCCGTCGCTTGCCAAGCTGCAATCGGACCTCACCCGAGAGGCTGCCGCCTTCGATTCTGCGCTTCATTCTGCGCAGTCCGCCGCCGACAAGAAGATTTGGGAAGACGCACTCAAGTCGATTCAGCCCTATCGTCAGTTCGCGAGCGAGGATCCCCGTGTCGCCAGCATCTTTGACGGCGCTTACGATGCCTACTTCGTGCAGGCTCAGAATTTCGATGCCACCAAGGATTGGCAGAGCGCCATCACCGCCTACCAGAACGCCCTGAAGGCCAAGGATACCCAGGATGCGCGTGCAGCCTTGCAGACCGCGGAGAAAGAGTATGGCGCCGCCCAGGACGATACGGCCGCCAAGACCGCGCTCGATAAGAGCAAGGCTTTCGAGCTTCAGCACGACATGATTCCCGCTTACGAGGTGCTAACCAGCCTGCCCGATCGGCAGCAAGGCATCGTCAAGGACGACATCACCCGCCTCGCCCCTGAATACGTGACCGCAGCCTCTGATAAGGCCAAGGACATCGCCCAGCTTTACGACACCATCAAGGGCATCGGCGACGAGAAGGCTGTCGAGAGCGCGTACAAATATCTAGGCCGGGCCTACGAACTGACTCCGGACGACACCGCCAAGCAGGGTTTCCAGGTCAGGATCCAGAACCTGAGTGACGAACTGAGCGCATGGTTTCTCGATCGCGCCAAGCATAGCCTGCAAAAGCCGGTCGGATCAGGCACTGAGATAGGTTGGGCGTATCTCAAGGAAGCTGAATCCTACAAAGCCACCAATCTTGAAGCCGTCCGCGACCAGATGAAGATGGCTGACATCGCGCATCAAATGCACTCCAAGCTCTCCATTCGCGTTCAATTCCGCGATCAGACATCGCAGCGGCAAAGCGAGGGCTTTGCAAGCCAGATGGAGAGTGCCATCGCGGCAGGCCTTGACACCTCTGGAATGCCGGTAAAGGTCATTCGGTCCGGAGATGTGACCCACGCCGACGTCGATCCGGATTTCCTCATCGCCGGTGACGTGCTCGAACATAACATCTCCATGCCGCCGACGGTTGAGTCCATCGAATCCAATTACATCATCGGAACGCATGATATCCCGAGCGAAGAATGGAACAAGCTTGGCCGGCAATACGATTCGGCGATGGATGAACTGCACACCGCACAGGCTGCGCTGCAGGGCGCCCAGACAAAGGGAAACAAGAAAGCCGTAACCGATGCCAATAACAGTGTCCAGGCCGCGCAGAAGAAAATCGATTCCCTGCGCGTGCAGATGGATTCCACCGCGAAAACCCACACCGAGGACGTGATCCGGCCGTACAGTTACAAGAAGACCACTTACAACGTGATCAACCGCATCGTCCTGCAATTTCGCATCGACGACACCTTCGGCAACCAGAAAGGCGAGCCCGTTCAGGTTCCAAAGGAAGAACGGAAGCAGTTCGTCGTGCTAAGTGATGTCAAACCTGAAGATACAAACAAGATCAAGAACGACGGCACGATCCCCGACCGTGAGGAACTGCAGAACCAGCTTGAGAACACGGCGCGTGAAGAGTTGATTCAGAAAATCCGCGAGAAGATCGTCGAGTTACCGCACAAGGTTTACGAGGACGGCCAGCGCAGGGAGCACGATGGCTACACCGACGACGCCGGTGAAGCTTACATGCGCTATCTCAGCGTGGCTCCGGCCGACCAGCTCGAAGAGCGCGATCACGCGGAGACATTCCTCAAGGAGCAGTTCAACTTCCAGGCGTTCCCCAATGAGATTCACCCGACGTCTAAGCCGGCTCCTCCCCTCGAGCAGGGCATGACCCGCCCGGCAGCCACTGCCAGTAATTGATCTTCAGTTTGCAACAGGAAGGCTCGCGAAGTGGACACCGGCAAGAACATCAAGCCTGATGAGCTCAAGCGCATTGGCAAGTACGTGGTCATGGAGGTCCTCGGCCGCGGTGGTATGGGCGTGGTGTATCGTGCTCTCGACAACCAGCTCGGTCGCGAAGTAGCTATCAAGACACTTACACGCGGCGTGGCCGATGACCCTGAAATGCTGGCCCGCTTCTATGAGGAAGGCCGCAAGACCGCGCGCCTGAAGCACCCGCACATCGTCACCGTCTATGACCTCGGCGAAGAGAACGGAATTCCTTACATCGTGATGGAACGCGTGGAAGGGAATTCCCTCGAGAAGCTCATTCGCGATGATAGCCCGCTCTCTATGATGGATCGGCTGCGGATCATGGCGGAAATGTGCACTGCTCTCGGCTATGCGCACATTAACAATGTCATCCATCGTGATGTGAAGCCTGCGAATATCTTCGTGCAGCCTGACGGCAATTCCAAACTGCTTGATTTCGGCATCGCGCGATTAGAGAGGCGTAGCCAGGAGCTTAGTCTAACCCGCACCGGACATATCGTCGGCACCGTTCCTTACATTGCGCCCGAACGGCTGAAGGATAAATTCGTCGACGCCCGCTCCGACATATTCTCGATCGGGGTCGTCCTGTATCAGCTGATGACCGGGCAGCTTCCATTTACCGGCGAAGACTTCGTGCTCATGCAAAAAATCATGAGCGAGCAGCACGCGCCCGTTTCGAGTCTTTGCTCCTACGCTCCCGTGGGCATCGAGGCAATCGTCGACCGCTCCCTGGCCAAGTTACCCGACGACCGATATCAAACAGCCGAAGAGATGGCCTCCGACATCGATTCGGTCATGGAAGAGCTCCGCCAGCAGGAAGTCGTCGACCTCGTGCCCAAGGCCCGGCACCTGTTCGAGGCCAACGATTTTACCCGTGCCCGCGTACTCCTTCAACAGGTACTCAAGGTTCAGAGCAGGAATACCGAAGCGCGCGAATTGCTTTCCGAAGTTCAGCGCCAGCTCGTTCGCCGCCAGCGGGATGAACGTCTCGAGCAAATTCGTCAACAGGCCGAAGAGTCCCTCAGAAACAGGGATTTCGAGCAGGGCCTCTCCGTTGTGAAAGAAGGCCTCGATCTCGATTCGGGGAATGTACAGCTCTGTGCCCTCCGCGAAAAGATTCAGGAGGAAAAGAAGAAGAAGGAGCAGATCGACGAGCTGATGCGCCATGTCGATCACGCCCGCCGCAAGGGCGACTACCACGCGGCCATCGCATCGGCGCAAGAGGCGCTCAAGGTCGATAAAGCGAACTCCAAGCTCATCTCGCTTTGCAATTCCCTCGTGGCGGAGGCCGAACAGGTTAAGCGCAAGGCCGAGGCGAGAAATCTCCTCGAGGATGCCCGGCGTCAGCTCCAGGCGCGATGCTTCGAGCGCGCCATCGAAATCCTGGTGCGCGTTGAAGAACTCAATCCCACCGAACCTGAAGTGCAGCTCTTGAGGGCAGATGCAAACGCCGGCTTCGAGCAGAGTTTGCGCAAAGGCACAATCGCACGCCTCGAGGAGCAGGTCTCGCTTGCCAACTCGTTGGATCAGCTTCAGCTGTGCGCAGGTGAAATTCAGGAAGCCATGACCACCATGGCGTCGGAGCCCGCGCTCGTCCGTCTCAATGCGCAGGTAGATCGGCGGCTCAGGGAACTGGAAAAGAACCGCCTCGTCGAAGACACCATCCAGG
>Ga0137378_10003491_pt1 | contig 13615 bp, 10 predicted proteins | sample SagtaG_21_FD_104813 | JGI IMG/M metagenome (GOLD analysis project Ga0137378, IMG submission 104813) | Vadose zone soil microbial communities from Sagehorn Ranch, Mendocino, California, USA - Sage2_L_60_16 metaG | ecosystem: Environmental > Terrestrial > Soil > Vadose zone | place: USA... | reverse complement strand
GGCCGGGCGTGGGCGTGCCAGTGGTCCGGGATGCGGCGGCGCTCGCCGTCGATCCAGAACCCCTGCGGATACCGCGCCGCGGCCACCTCTGACAGCCGGTCGAGGAGCGCGCGCTCCTCGACCGGATCCGGGAGGCCGTGGGCGCGCCACACGACCATCGGCGTACCGCACACGAGGCAGTCGGCGATCCAGCATCCTTCGTCCTCGAAGTGCCACGTCGTGACCCGCTCCGCGGAGCACAGCTGGCAGGCGATGCCCGTCGCGGTCATCGGCCGCCGCCCGTGAGGACGTCGTCCACGTCGGCGGCCGACGACGCCGCCCGCGGGCCCGGCCGCCCCACCTTGAGCCCGGCGGCGGCGTTCCCCCACCGGCCGGCGGTCCGGACGTCCAGGCCACGGAGGCTCGCTGCGATGAATGCCGCGTCGAAGGCATCCCCGGCGCCGGTGGTATCGACCACGGCGACGGGGGCTGCCGGCACGGCGTCGACGCGCTCACCGGTCACCACGAAGCAGCCCCGAGCCCCCGCCTTCACGACGACCGGCGCGCTCCGGGCCTGCGGCGTCGGCTCGGCGTGACCGAAGTACGCCCGATACTCGTCCAGGTTGCACAGCACGGTCAGCCGGTCGAGCGGCGTCCGGAACCCACCCGCGGCGAACCCGTCGAGGCCCACCGAGCACCGGATCCCGAGGGCCTCCGCCGCGCCGGCCAGCCGTTCGCATCGCTCGGCCATCGCCGGATCGAGCAATGGATGGCCGGAGATGTGGACCCACGACGGATGCGTCGAAGCGAGCGCGGCCGGCTGCAGGTCGAACCGCTCCGCGGCGCCCCGCGCGCCGACCATCGTCCGCTCACCGTTCGGTTCGATCATGAACACGAACGTAGCGGTTGGCTCCTCGGAACGTTCGACCAGCTCGACCCCGACACCGGCCGATCGCAGCTCACCGAGCACGAGATCCCCCAGCGCGTCGCGGCCAACGGCGCCGGCGACGTGGGCCTCGGCGTCGAGCCCGCGCAGGTTCAGGGCGATGTTCGCGGCCACCCCGGTGGCATAGATCACCGGCTCGCGCAGGACCAGGTTCTCGCCCGGATGGGGCAGCCGGTCCACGCGGCCGGACACGGCGACCATCAGATCGCCGACGACCAGGACGCTCACGTCGTCGAACGGGTCACCGGTGGGTCACCCCGCGGCGCTCCTCCGGACGCGCTGAACGACCGACATGAAGGCAGTCACCAGACCGGGATCCACCCGCCGCGAGAGATCGCCGCCCGGGCGGAACGCGGTCGCCACGATGGCCCCGTCGGCCGCCGCCAGGAGCTCCTCCGCGTTCTCCGCGGTGAGCCCGCTGCCGATCACGACGCTGGCCACGTCGCGCACGGCCATGACATCCTCCCTCGACGCCGCCCCCCCCGTTCGCGCACCCGAGACCACCAGCACGTCGGCCAAGCCGCGTTCGACGAGGTCGAGCGCCGACTCTCGGATCGGCCGCTGGAGCAGCGGGGCGGCGTGCTTGACGTGAACGTCGGCGAACACCGCGACGTCCTCCGCGCCGATCAGCCGGCGGATCCGCATGAGCTCGGCGGCCGGCCCCTCGATCAGACCCTGGTCGGTGACGAACGCCTCGGTCAGGACGTTCACCCGGATGAACGCGCCGCCGAAGGCCGCGGCCACCGCCAGTGACGCCCGGGCCGCGTTGCGGAGGATGTTCACGCCGATCGGCAGGCCGGTCTGGCCTCGAAGCTCGGCGAACACCCTCCCCACGGCCGCGATCGTCTCCGCCGAGACCTCGGACGCGAAGAACGGCGCGTCCCCCATGTTCTCGAGGATGAGCCCGTCGACGCCGCCGGCCTCCAGGGACTTCGCGTCCCGGACCGCGGCCTCGACGACCGCTTCCATGGTCCCTGCGAACCGCGGCGACCCGGGCAGCGGCATCAGCTGCACCGGCCCGATGACGGGCTTCGGTCCGGGGAAGAGGTCGCCGAGACGCATACGGGTTCGAAGCCTATCGGATGGCCGGGCTCACACCCGGTGCACCACCGAGACGGCCTCGGTTACGCGGCGACGGCCTCCACGTAGGTCGGTCCGGCCGTCACCGGCGCCGGGGTCATCCCGATCTCGGAGCCGGTGACGGGATCGAGGGTCTCGACCCGGCCCGGCATCGCCACGTACAGGCGGTCCCCCGTCTGATCGAAGCCCAGTCCGGACACGACGCTCGGCGCCGGCCACGTGCCCATCGGGCGGAGGGTCGCGGCGTCGACCCGGACGATCGTCGCGCCGTTCGCCACGAGCAGCGTCGTCCCGTCGGGGCTCACGGTGGCCCGGGGCTGCACGTCGCCGGCCACCCCGAAGCCAACGGCGGCGGTGCCGACCACCTTCATCCGGTCCGTGTCGACGACGGCCACGACGCCCCGGGCGGCGTCCACCACGTACAGGCGACCACCGTCCGGCGAGACGGCCATCGTCTCCCGGTCGGCTTCGCCCCCCCACAGCGCCTTGGGGAGCCCGACGCAGATCGCCCACCCCTCGTCGAGGGCGAGGGTGTGGACGAAGGCCACCGAGTGCCCGGCCGTCGCCTGCGCCGCGTTGAACCCCTTCGCGTACTCGGGCGGCTGGTTCGTGTACAGCGTGAAGAGCCGAGCGCCCGTCGGGGAGGGCACCTGCATGAGGCGCGTGCCGGTCATGGTCTCGACCGGGGACTTCTGGCGTCCGAACACCGCGTAGACGTCTCCGTCGGCGAGGTCGAGCCGCACGACCCGATAGGCCACCGGCCGGGCCGCAGGGATGTACCGGATCATGAAGAGGCTCTGGTCGTCGGCGGCGAACGCCTCGGGCTCGAAGTTGCCCTTCAGGTGATACCGCCTCGGCTGGAGGGCGCCGGAGGGATCGGCGATCACGAGGCTGGTGGACGTCCGAGCCGCGAGCGTCCACGGACTCCTCCCGGCGGGGAGCGGGGCCATCAGGGCCACGTCCTGCCCGTCGTCTGAGACCACCCGGATGGCGAGCTGCCCGGTGATGTTCGTGGACGAGGCGAGAGCGCCCGAAGAGGCGCGCCGCGCCTGGAGCACCGTCCCGCCGCTCGCCGGCGTCGCCGAGAACAGCATCGACCAGTCGGCGAGAGCCGGGACGCCCGCGGCGGAGAACAGGACGGATCCGGTCGTGGGATCGATCGCGGTGACGCCGTTCGGCGTGCCGAGCACCACCACGTGGGTCGAGGTTCGCTCCGCCGGCGACGTCGAAGGGGCCACGGCTCCGTGGCGAACCGGCTGGGTGCAGGCGGCGAGCATCGCCACCGACCCGAGTAGGAGTACCGACGATCTCGTCCGCATCTCGAGCTCCCTCCCCGCGAACGAACGCCGTCGCGGCGTCGTCGCGTACGCCTCGAACGAACTACGCCCCGAGCGAGGGAAAGGTTCCCGACCGGCGACCCGGGCGCGACGGGTGACGGCGGAACCGAGCGCCGCCTACGCCGGACGGTGGGTGGGCCCGGTGGCCGCGGCGCGGAGCGTGCTCCCGAGCAGCACGCCGTTCGCGAAGTACGTCCCCGTCGGGCCCGACGGGAGGAGGTCGTACGTGGCGACGTCCGCGTACGGGACCAGTGCGGCGCCGACGACCATGCTCCCGTCCAGCAGGTCGCCGGGCCTCAGGCCGCCGACCAGGCGGCCATCCGCGGTCGGGTGAGCGGGCGAAGCGAGGACCGTTCGCCCGTCGGCCAAGGTCAGCCGCACCACCTCGTGACCGATCGGCGCCATCATGTGCCCGGTCGCCAGCACGACCCCCATGATCCGGCGCCCGCCGAGGTCGGTGGTCCACACCGGCATGCCGACCTGGATGTCCCGGACCGCGACCGGGCCGGCGGGCGTCGCGATCAGGTCACGGGCGGCCAGGCAGATCGGACATTGCTTGGGCTGCCCCGGACCACGACTCTGGATCGTGACCGGACCGGAGCGGCTGACGGTGCCGGAGATGGACTGGCTGCCGTTCCCCGTGCCGCTAGCCGGGACGGAGACGGTGAAGCGGTACCCGTCGCCCGAGGGCTGCAGATCGATGGCCTGCATCTGCTTGTAGTCCTGGTTGATCGCGATGAGCTCGGCGTCGGTCAACGGCTGGCCCGCCGTCAGGTTCTGGTGGGAGAGGATCGCCGCGAATGCGGCCTTGTCGGCCTCGATCGTGGGGAACCGTGCCTTCGCGTTCGCGATCGGCGTTCCGCGGACGATCGGGTACTGGTCGGGGTCGCAGTAGTCCAGGTGGCCACCGACCGCGTCCAGCACGGCAAGTTTCAGCGCGGGGATCGAGAGAGGCGGACCGCCGGCGGTCGCGGCCGGACGGGCGCACGCCGCAGCCAGGACCAGGGCGACGAAGACGGCCGCGCTCAGCCGCACGCGCGGGACCCGAGCGGCCGGAACGGGTTGCCGGGGAGGCCGATCGGCGTGCGCGGTCATCGTGTCGTCGGACGGCTCGGCGTCTCGAGAGGTTCCCATCGTCCGTTCGCCGGTGCGTCGGGAGCGCTGAGCGCAGCTCGCGGTTCCATGCTCGCGGAGCGTACCCGACCGGGCGCCGAAACGTCGGGATCGTTCGGATCGGGAGAGCTCTTGCACATGGCCGATCCCGGGAGTACAACGATAAAGAAGCTCGGACACGGTGGGCGCGGCGCCCCGGACGATCGCTCGTCTTCCGTCCCGCTCGCGATCCGATCCGCTGAGGCGAGAGGCTTCGGATGCGCGATCGCCGGAACCGGGCGCCACCGGACCCGTCGGGTATCGACCCCGGACGCAGGCGTCCGAGATGAGCCCAGCCTCTTCCCCGGCTCAGACGATCCACTCGGTCGCGAACGGCCACCGGCGGGATCGGGCGAACTCCTCTCGCTCGGCGGGTTCGGTTGCGAGCGTCCCGCGCTCCCTCCTCAGAGCAGCCCTCCTCGCGAGCACGTAGTACGTGATCGGTGAGGCGAGCCTGCGCCTGGCGCTCGTTCGAGGTCAGGTCACCCCGATCTGGCCACCGACCGGGATCGCCCTCGTCGGACTCCTCCTGTTCGGACGGCGCTCGTGGCCGGGGATCACCGTGGGCGCCTTCCTCGTCAACGCGCCGATCGGGCCATCGCTGCCCGCGGCCGCGGCGATCGCGATCGGAAACACCCTGGCCCCGCTCGTCGCCATCACGTTGCTCGAAGCGGTCGGGTTCGAGAAGGAGCTGGACCGGCTGCGCGACGCGATCGGGCTCGTCTTCCTCGCAGCGATCCTCAGCATGGCCGTGAGCGCGACGGTCGGGACCGCGACGCTCGTTCTGTCCGGCGCCGTTCCCGCCCGCGCCTTCTGGCCGACGTGGTTGGTGTGGTGGGCGGGAGACGCCATGGGGATCTTGATCGTGGCTCCGTTCCTGCTGAGCCTCCTGCGGGTGCGCGTCCACACCGCACTCCCGTGGCGACGTCGGGCCGAGGAGATCCTGCTCTTCTTCGGCACGCTGGTCGTCGCCGGCGCAGTCTTCGGGACCGGGCTGCGGATCACGTACCTGATCTTCCCCTTCCTGGCGTACGCGGCGTGGCGGTTCGGCCAGCGGATGGCTGCGACCTCGGCGCTCCTGGTGTCCGGTATCGCGATCGTCGCCGCGGTGCACCGGGTGGGCCCCTTCGCGTCGGAAACGCTGGCCCTGAGGATGATCAACCTCCAGGTCTTCAACGCCAGCGTGGCGCTCGCGACCCTCGTCCTCACGTCCGCGGTGGCAGAGCGCCGGAAGGACGTGGCCGCGCGGCTGCGCGCGGAGCAGCAACTGGCTCACCAAGCGCTCCACGACCCACTCACCGGCCTTCCGAACCGGGCGCTCTTCATGGACCGGCTGGAGCAAGCCGTGGCGCGGTCCGAGCGGCGCTCCCATCCGGTCGCCGTGATGTTCCTCGACCTCGACCGGTTCAAGGTCATCAACGACAGCCTCGGGCACACCGCGGGGGACCAGATACTGATCCGCGTCGGGCAGCGGCTGCGGGCCAGCCTCCGCCCGGGTGACACCGTCTGCCGGTTCGGGGGCGACGAGTTCGTGGTCCTTTGCGAGGACATGCGGAGCGAGGGTGAAGCGACCCACATCGCGACCAGGCTCGGGTGGTCGGTCGCGCATCCCATCCCACTGCCGACCGGTGAGGTCGTCGTCACCACGAGCATCGGTGTCGCCATCGCCAAGGGTCCCCAGGATTCGGCCGAGAACCTCGTTCGTGACGCGGACGCCGCCCTGTACCGGGCGAAGGAACGCGGCCGGGCGCGCGGCACGAGCTCTTCGATCACCGGATGCGGTCGCGCGCCGTGATGCGCCTCCAGACGGAGAGCGAACTGCGTCAGGCGATCGGCGCCGGAGCCTTCGAGGCCCACTACCAGCCGATCGTCCGATTGGCCGACGGCCACCCCGTGGCGATGGAGGCCCTCCTCAGATGGAAGCACCCGGATCGCGGGCTGCTCCCGCCGGCCGACTTCATCCCCGTGGCGGAGGAGACGGGGCTCATCGTTCCGCTCGGGGCCTGGGTGATGCAGGAGGCGTGCCGGCAGGGGTCGCGATGGCTGGGCGCTCCGCCCGCCGCGCCGTTGGCGGTCTCCGTGAACGTCTCCCCGCGCCAGATCGCCCAGCCGGCGTTCGCCGACGAGGTTCGGGCCGCGCTCGCGTCCGCCGACCTGCAGCCCACGTCGCTATGGCTGGAGATCACGGAGAGCGTGCTCGTCGACGCGACCAGCATCACCCTCCGGGTCCTGGACCGGCTCCGCGGTCTCGGCGTGCGCCTGGCCATCGACGACTTCGGCACCGGGTATTCCTCTCTGGGCTACCTCCGGCGCTTCAACGTGGACATGTTGAAGATCGACCGCTCGTTCGTGAGCGTGCTGGGGAGGGACGCCGAAGACTCGGCCATCGTCGCGGCGATCATCAGCCTGGCTCGCGCCCTGGGCCTGTCCGTGGTGGCAGAAGGCGTCGAGACGCCCGAGCAAGCGGAGCATCTCCGCGCGCTGGGATGCGACCTCGCCCAGGGCTATCACTTCGCCCACCCGCAGCCCGCCGACGCTTGGTCCTCGTCCGTCCTCGCGGCGAACGGAAGAAGGTTTCCGGAGCGCCCGCGGCCATGGCGCCTCCAAGCTCCGGGAACGTGAAGCCAGGCGCCAGGGAAGCCGGCGCGACCGGCTGACAGTTGGTCGGTTGGTTGGTGGAGGTGGCGGGAATCGAACCCGCGTCCTCGGCTGCCCTCCTGGATCTTCTACGGGCGTAGCCGGCGGTCAGATCTCACCTCGAGGCTCACACCGGCGGAGGACCTCGCGGCCAGCCCGGGTTCGTTTTCCGGCGGCGGCCCCCGGGCGGAGCCACCTCCGTGAGCCTGCTCACGACGCCCGGCCCGCGGGCGCAGGCGCCCCGCGGCGGACGGCTACCTAACTACTTAGGCAGCGAGCGCCATCTCAGAGTTGGCACTTGTTTCGGTCCCGGCGTTTAACGAGGCATCCGGGGTTCCTCGGCCCGCTTCCCCCAAGTGGTTCACACCCGAGTCGAAGCCTGTTCACCCCCGTATGGAGTTGTCAGTCGAACCACCACGAGTATACGGGGAGCGCCGGCGGCACCTACCCGGTCCGGCGCCGAGCGCCGAAGGCGCGTTCGATCTCCCGCTTGTGCTCGCGCTCGGCGATCGACTGGCGCTTCTCGAACTGCCGCTTACCCTTGCCCAGCCCGATCTCCATCTTCGCCATGCCCCGGGTGAAATAGATCTTCATCGGCACGAGCGTGAGGCCGCGCTCGGCGGTCTTGCCGATCAGTCGCCTGATCTCCGCGCGATGGAGCAGCAGCTTGCGCGCACGCTTCGCGTCGTACCGCCGCGTGTCGGCCATCTCGTACGGCGGGATGTGCAGGTTCTCCACCCAGACCTCGCCGCCCCTCACCCGGGCGAACGCGTCGGAGAGCGTGGCCCGCCCCGCCCGCAGCGACTTCACCTCCGGGCCGGACAGGACGAGGCCGGCCTCGAAGGTCTCCTCGATGGCGTAGTCGTGGCGGGCCCGGCGGTTCGTGGCGACCGTCCGGTCCGCCGTCGGGCGTTCCGGCACCCCCGGCCCCCCGCGAGCCCGTCAGACCTCGAGGAAGCGGCTGGTCGCGAACATCGCGGCGAGGACGGACACCGCCGCGGCGACCGGGATGATCCAGAACGCTGCCACGATCACGTCGTGGTTCCCCACGAGCGCCAGGAACCCGATCTTGTTGCGCAGCGGATCGACCACCGTTCGCTTCACCAGGAACAGCCCGACGATGGCGAGCGCGGCGCCGAACATCCCCTCCACCAGTCCTTCGATCACGAACGGAACGCGGATCGTCCAGTTCGTCGCGCCGACCCGCCGCATGATGCCGATCTCGGTCCGCCGGTCGAACACCGCCATACGGACCGTGTTCCCGATCAGCGCGGCGGCCGAGACCAGCATGAGGATCGCGACCACGATGCCGCCGATGCGGAAGATCCTGGTCACGGACAGCAGGCGGTCGTATACGCCCCTCAGGGTCACGATCTTCGCGATCCCGGGCTGTCCTTCGAGCTGCGAGGCCACCACGTTGAACTGCGACGCGTCGTTCAACTGGATCCGGAACGAGGCCGGCAGCGCGTCCGGCGAGACGTTCTGGATCAAGGACTGCTGGTTGGCGAAGATCTGCTTGAACCGTATGTAGGCCTGCGCCTTGGACTCGTACGTCACCGATTTCACCTGCGGCATCGCGGCGATGATCTGGCTCAGGTGGTCCTGCTGCGCGGTGCTGATCGTGTCGTCCAGGTACGCGGAGACCTCGACGTTCGCCTCGGTCTGGACGATCAGCAGGTTCACCTCGCGCTGCACCAGGATGGCGAACCCCAGCAGGAAGAGCGCGATGAAGGCGGTGGAGACCGCGGCGAACGCGATCAGTCCGTTCCGCCGGATCGCCTGCGTGGTCTCGCGGGCGAAGTACGTCAGCTTACGTGCCATATCCGTACACCCCTCGCGCCTGATCGCGGACGACGCGCCCCTTGTCCAGTTCGATCACCCGGCGTCGCATGGCGTCCACGATGGCGTTGTCGTGGGTAGCCATCAGGACCGTGGTGCCCGTCCGGTTGATCCGATCCAGCAGCTTCATGATGTCCACCGAGGTGGACGGGTCCAGGTTCCCGGTCGGTTCGTCGGCGAGGAGGATCAGGGGCCGGTTCACGAACGCCCGGGCGATGGCCACGCGCTGCTGCTCGCCACCGGACAGCTGCGTCGGGTAGTTGGTCAGCCGGTCACCCAGGCCCACCAGGTCGAGGATCTCGGGCACCCGCGACTGGATCACGTGCCGGGGCTTCCCGATCACCTCGAGGGCGAAGGCCACCTGGTCCCACACGGTCTTGTCCCGCAGCAGCTTGAAGTCCTGGAACACGGTCCCGATGTTGCGCCGGAGGTAGGGGACCTTCCAGCTGGGAAGCTGGCCGATGTTCTTCCCGGCCACGTGGATCGAACCCTTCGTGGGGTGCTCCTCGCGCGTCAGCAGCTTGATCAGCGTGGACTTGCCGGATCCCGAAGGCCCGACCACGAACACGAACTCGCCCTTGATGACCTCGACCGAAACCTCCGCGAGCGCGTCGACATCCTTGTATGACTTCGTGACACCGTCGAGTCTGATCATTGAGGAACGCTCCGCATCGAGGAAGGGAACCTGCCTTGGGTGGCCCGATGGTAACAAACGGAGTTGTCGAAGGTTGGTAACGAACCACCATCGGAACGCGTTCCCGCTGCCGACCTTCGATACAATCCGCCCGCGGGCGCACGGCGCTCACCGAACCCATGCCGGATCCGATCCCGACCCAGACGCAGCCAGCGCGGCCGGACCTTTCGGTCGTGATCCCCGTGTGGAACGGCGATCACAACCTGGGCAAGCTCCTGCCGCGGCTGTTCAAGGCACTTCGGACCACGGTCCCCGGCCCCGCCGAGGTCCTGGTGGTTCTCCCTCCCAGCGACCCCGTGGCCCGGCTCGTCGAGGCCGCGGGTGCCCGGGTGATCCTCTTCGAGGGCTCCGGCTACGGACGGGCCCTCAACGCCGGCCTCGCGGCGTCCGACGGGCGGTGGGTGGTGACGATGGACGCGGACTTCTCCCACCACCCGGAGTTCGTCAGGACGTTGTGGCTCCGGAGGAACGAATCCGACCTGCTGCTGGCTTCCCGCTACGTGCCGGGGGCGTACGCGGCGATGCCGCTCACCCGCCGGATGGCCAGCCGGACGTTGAACCGGATCTACCGGTTCACCCTCGCCGTCCCGTACAAGGACCTGTCCAGCGCGTTCCGGATGTACAGCCGCCGCGTGCTTGAGGACGTCGGCCCGGTGACGGCCTCGGGCCTGGACGCCCTGCAGGAGATCGTGGTGAAGGCGCTGGCCCAGGGATGGAAGATCGAAGAGGTCCCGCTGTACTACCCCGCCTCGCGGGCGTGGACGGGCGGACGGCTCGCCGAGCTCTCGGCGGACTACCTGCGCACGCTGGGAAGGCTGTTCTCGCTGCGGAACTCGGTGAAGGCCGCCGACTACGACGACCGGGCGTTCGACTCCTGGATCCCGCTGCAGCGGTACTGGCAACGTGCGCGGTTCCGGGTGATCCGAGGGATGGTGGACGGGACCACCCGCATCCTCGACATCGGCTGCGGCTCGAGCCGGATCGTGCAGAGCTTGCCCCAGGCCGTCGGTCTGGACATGCAGATCCGCAAGCTTCGCTGGCTTCGAGCCCCCGGTCGGCAGCTGGTCCAGGCATCGCTCAGCGACCTGCCGTTCCCGGACGGGACGTTCGACTGCGTGATCTGCTCGGAGGTCATCGAGCACATCCCGCGCGACGAGATCGACCTCGCGGACATGGTTCGGGTGCTGGCTCCCGGCGGGATCCTGGTGCTGGGGACGCCGGACTACGGCCGGTGGATCTGGCGGTTCCTGGAGGGCGCGTACAAGAGGGTCTTCCCGCAGGGCTACGCCACCGAGCACATCAACCAGTACACCCGACGGAGCCTTCGCCGCGAGATCGAAGGGCTGGGCCTGACCGTGCTGGACCTCCAGTACGTGGGCGCGTCCGAGATGATCTTCAAGGCCGTGAAGCCCGCGACGCCGGGGAGCGCCCGGCCGGCCCTCCGCGCCGCTGGCTCCTGACGGTCCACGCCCGGCCGCTCCGGTGACCGAGACGCCGGACGCCGCGGCCTCGACCGGGCGGACGGGCGTCTTCCGCCGGGTGGCCCTCGCTCCGCGGACCGCCCGATGGGCCGGGCCCCTGCTGATCACGCTGGCGGTGTTGGTCGTCCTGAGGGGCTTCTGGCTCGGTGCCCGACTGACGAACCAGCAGCTCGACATCCTGGGGTTCTGGCTGCCGCACTGGTGCGCCATGGGGAGGGGCCTCGCCGCCGGCCACATCCCCACGTGGCTCTCGAACCAGTTCGGCGGCGTGCCCTTCGCGTCGGACCCTCAGTCCGGCTGGATGTACCTCCCGGTGATGGGGATGTTCGCCTCGATGTCCTGCGCCCGGGCGATGGAGCTGTTCATCGTGCTGCAGCCGATCCTGGCCGGGCTGGGGCTGTACTGGTTCTTCCGGCACGAGGGAGTCGGACGCCCGGCGGCCACGATCGGGGGCCTCGCGCTCGCCCTGCCCATCGCAGGCTCGAACGTGGCTCTGTCGATGCCGTTCGCCGGAACGCTCGCCTGGACCTCGCTCTCGCTGGCGGGCGCTTCCGGTTTCCTGTGGGCGCGAACGACCGTGGGAAGGGTCGGCTGGCTGGCGTTCACGGGGTTCGCCTGGTCGCAGATCGCCGCGGCGCACATGACCGACGGGCTGCTGATCGGAACGGCCGTGCTAGGGCTGTACGTGGTGGCGCGTTCGATCGCGCAGGTCCGGAGCGGGGAGCGGCGGGGGCGCTCGGCCGTGGCGGCCGCCGTCGGGTTGTTCGCCGTGCTGCCGGTGCTCTCGGCGGCGGCGCTGATCCCTCGGCTGGCGCTGATCCCTCGGACGTCGATCGGTCTCGGATACCGCGAGCTCGGGCGGCTGTCGAACCAGCTGTCGGGCCACTACCAGCTGCCGCCGCTGGCGATCCGCGGGATGGGACCGTGGTGGGCGACGGCGTTCGCCCGGGGGCCCGGAGCGTACGTGGGCGCGGTCACGATCCTGGTACTGCCCCTGGCGCTCGCGTCCCGGCGGTGGCGGTGGCCATCGATCGCGTTCCTGCTGATCGCCGTGGCGGGGTGGGTGCTGAACCTCGACCGGCTGATCGGCTCGCCGACGATCCGGAGGTTGGCCGTCCGGTTGGGGATCGGCGAGCTGTGGCTCCGCGACCCGGGTCGATTCCGGTACCAGCTGCTGCTGGCGTTCGCCGCGCTGGCCGGCTACGGGGTGCAGGCGTGGCTCGACCGGCCGGCGGGCGATCGGCGAACGGCCCTGCGCCGGCTGTGGTGGTTCGGGCCCGTCGTCGTCGTGTTCGTGCTGGGGCCGCTGCTGGCTGGAGCACCGGCGCACCTGTACCTGCTGTTCGCCGCCGGAGCCGCGTACGCGATCCCGCTGCTGGTCCTGGCCGCGCGGGGCCAGACGTGGGCACCGGTGGCACTGGCGGGACTGCTGGCCGTGGAACTCTGCGTGGCCGGCGTCGCCGGTCAGTACGGGCCGATCCCCACGCCCGAGGCCGGCGGGCTGACCCTCTTCTACAACCCGGGCCTCACGGCGGCCTTCGCGAAGCTGCGCGACCCGCCGATCCACCCGGCCACCTACCTCACGCTAGGCTCGATCGGGCGGGCGATGATCGCGGCGAGGCGCTCGGGGGACCTCGGCAGGTACTTCACGTTCGACGAGCGGATCGCCCGCGGTTCGAGCCGAGGGTTCCTCTCGCATCAGGCGCCGCGGGTGTGGCCGGCCTACGAGAACGGCCGCTCGATCCTGTTCGGACTGGAGGAGATCCAGGGCTACTCCCCGATCCAGCTCGATCGGTACTGGCGGCTGGTCCGGGCCAGCGACCCGACGCCGATCTTCTACAACTCGGCCACGTTCCAGTCGGCGAACCCGGCCTTGATCCGCCTGTTCGGCGTGCGGTGGGTGATCGTCCCGACGAACCAGGGTCCGCCCGGGCCACTGCCGCCCACGGTCCCGTGTCCGTCCCCGACGGCGTCCGACTGCTCGGTTCGACCGCCGGTCCTGCAAGCGCACGAAAGCCTCTGGTCGCTCTACCGGGAGCCGGACCCGGAGCCGCGGGCGTCCGTCGTGTTCGACTGGCGCTTCGTGCCGCCGGCGACCGGGCTGTTCGCCGTGCTCCAGCCCGCCTTCGATCCGGCGCGACGGGCGATCGTGGAACAGCCGGCGGCGCGGGGAGCGCCATCGCCGGAGGCCGCGAGCCCCGGCCCGCGCGGGACGGCCGACTACGCCGAGCCGACGCCCGAGCACGCGGTGATCACCGTGCGGGCGACGGCGCCCGGGTTGCTGCTGATCCGGAACCCGTACGACCCGAACTGGCGCGCCACGGTCGACGGGAGCCCCGCGGCCGTCTTCCCCGCCGACTACCTGATGCAGGGCGTGTGGGTGCCGGCCGGCACGCACGTCGTCGACCTGACGTATCAGGATCGCCGGATCGGACAGGGCCTGCTGGTCTCGGCGGTCGCCTGGTCCGTC
>Ga0137378_10003489_pt1 | contig 13618 bp, 12 predicted proteins | sample SagtaG_21_FD_104813 | JGI IMG/M metagenome (GOLD analysis project Ga0137378, IMG submission 104813) | Vadose zone soil microbial communities from Sagehorn Ranch, Mendocino, California, USA - Sage2_L_60_16 metaG | ecosystem: Environmental > Terrestrial > Soil > Vadose zone | place: USA... | reverse complement strand
TCGGCATCTCACGCAGCAGGCGCAGGAACACGGGGACAGCTCGTCTGTCCTCCAGCGTCACGAGCGCCTCCACTGTGCGCGCCCGCACCCCCGGGTCCGTGTCGTCGAGAGCCTTGACCAAATGGTTAAAGGCGTGTTGCTGCTTCTTCAAAATCTCTACAGCGCTGCTGCGGATATACTCATCTGCATCCTGGAGGAGGGTCAAAACGGCCTCAAACAGTTTCGACCTACCGGAAGTGCGCAGCGCCTCAAAGGCCCGCACCTTCACCCACCACTCCTTGCTTCTGAGAGCGTCCAAGAGCACGCGAATAGGCGCACTATCCTGCACCGTATTCAGCACCTCCACGGCGCGCTGCTGCACGTCTTCAGCTTCATCCTGCAGGAACTCAACGAGATAGCGCGCCGCCTGCGGATCACGCACCTGGATGAGGATGTCCTTTGCCTTCATTTGGATAGCAGGGTCAGGATCTCGCAACATCTGGCAGATCGAGCCAACTTCCAGCGGCATCTTCAAACTTGCCAGACCCTCCAGGGCGACCTGCCGGACCTCTTTGCGCGGATCATTGAGGAGGCTCGACAAGGTGTCGCGCACCGCTTCCGTACTAAAGCGTGCCAGGATGCGTGCCATATTCGCACGGATTGTCACATCCTCGTTCCGTGCCGCCCGCATGAGGTCAGGCAGCACGGCCCCGGTCGCAGACCGTTCGATCAAACGCAAGAGCACAGCACGGCTTTCACGATCGGCAGTGCCAAGCAGAGCGATCAGAGACTTGACATTCAAATGATCCTTACGCTGCGTCAAAATCTTCCCCAGGGCTGCTTTGGGCGCCTTGGCATCGGTCAACAGCGTGAGCAGCCGATTGGGGTCGTATTGCGTGCTTTTGACAAACACTCTGGCAACACTTGTCGCGACTTGAGCATTCGGATGCGTCAGGTGGCTCAGGAAAAAAGCGAAGCTTTCGTTGTCCAAAAAAGCCGCTAACAGCTCTTCAATACTCTCAGGATGTCTTGCATTGCTCAGTGCTTCCACGAACTTGGCGAGCGCCGGCCGCCCGATTTCCTTTAGTCTCGAGAGGGCCTGCACTGTCTGGGGACTGGCAGGGTTCTGCGAGGCGAGTAGCACAGCAAGAGCTTTTTTAATCTTGTAGCCATCCAGGAAGCCCATACCTACACACCTTCTGGCTTACTCTGCCAGTGTGACAACCTGCGAGAAGAGGGGACAGATCACAGCGTTTACCCTAATTGCCTTATAACTGAAAAGACCTTTTGCGTTACTTAAGGCATTGTAGGAAAGCTAACCAGGCTTCGCAAGTCAAAAACGTATAAATTAGCCGAGGAGAGGAGGGGGCCGTCACCTAGAGGAGACCCCCCCGCGTACCCTCATCGCGTCGACTGTTTAAGCAGCGGAATCAGGCTCTTACCGAATGCCTCCATACTTTGAAAGCGCTGCACCGGATCAACAGCCATGGCCTTCAGGACGATGGCCTCGAGTTCCGGTGCCAGGGCCGCGTTCAACTCACGCGGTGGGGTCGCTTTCCCTTCGAGGTGCTGGTACAGGATGGCCATGGGATTATTGCCACAGTAGGGCGGCCGACCCGTGAGCATCTCATACATCATGATTCCCAGGCTATAGATGTCTGTACGGACATCGATCTTACGATTCTGGACCTGTTCTGGCGCCATATACAGCGGTGTGCCGAGCAGCGCGCCGGTCCTGGTGAGCCGTGTCGCGGTGTCGCTCACTGCCGCGGCCAGGCCAAAGTCAACGATCTTCACTACCCCAGCATCGCTGATTAACACATTCGGTGGCTTCAGGTCACGGTGAATAATCTTGACCTGATGGGCAGCGTGCATGCCGCGGCAGATGTACCAGAGGATGCGCAGAGTACGTTGAGGGGGCATGGGAGTGTGCCTGGGCATCTCAGCGCTGAGGCTGTGGCTGGGAAAGTACTCCATGGAAATGGCGTAGGCTGTCTCGATGCGTAGAAAGTCGTGAATGCGAATAACATTCTCATGGGTGACGCGTCTGGCATAGCGCAGTTCGCGGATAAACCTTTTGATCATACGGGTATCTGCAGCCATGTGGGGATTGAGGAATTTCAGGATGAGTTGTTCACCGACCATGGTATCTTCCACGAGTATGACGGTGCCAAAGCCCCCCTGGCCAATCTGGCGGACGACGCGATAGCGCTCTGCTAATACCATGCCAGGGACCAGTGCGGTTGCATCCACAATCGCCTCGGCAACCGGGGTATCGGACTCTGGGTCAGGCCCACTACTCTCAAGCCTTGGCGTGCTTGCCAGGGCCGACTGGAGGCTGCTATTTGGCGTCGACTCGTAGAGGAGCGACTGGGGCGCTGGGCGGTTCATACTGATGTCCCGTGTGCTACTGCGCCCTACAGCCCGTACACCAAAACGCCGAATGATCGCACTCGCTGTGCTATTCGCGAGGGCTTTGAGGTCCGCATCATCGGTGCTGCGCACTGCCATCACCGCTTGCAGGACCGCTTCGGAGTGTTCGGCGTCTGTCAGGGTCGCCAGGGCCTGTAACGCTTCGCGTTGCAGGACAGGGGTGTCCTGGTGCAGGTAGGTGAGCAGGAGGGGGATCGCACGTGCATCTCCCAGACTGGTGAGGATACGTAGGGCGACCGGACGCATGTCCGTAGACCCGGTCTGCGCGAGACGCAGCAGGGCTGGGACTACACGTTTCTCGCTTAAGGCTCCTGCCACCTCTGCAGCGCAGGTCTGGAGCCAGGAGTCCTCAGCGTCCAGCGCCTCTATCAGAAAGTTGAGCACTTGCGGATCCTGAGTCAGTTTCAAGATCTCAATGGCGCTACGACGCAGGCCGGCATCTGTCTCCAGGCTCAGCTTCAGGGCTGCATCAACGATCTTCGTCCCACCGCCTCGTCCAAGGGCATCCGTGACCCGCATGGTCACCCACCACTCCTTATCGGCCAAAGCGCTTAGGAGATGCTTGAGGAGGGAGACGTCCGCAATCGTGTTCAGGATTGCTACGGCTCCCTGGCGTACGTCGGGCGCTTCGGCCTGCAGAGTCTCAATGAGGATGGGGAGCGTTTGTGGATTATTGAATTGCGTGAGGAGTGTCGCCGCCTGTTGCCGTATCGTGCGATCCGGATCCCATAACAGGCGACACAAGGCTTCAAAGTCTAGAGGGACCTGGAGACTCGTCAACCCCTCAAGAGCCAGTTGGCGTATACGTATATGGGGGGCATCGAGGAGCCGCATGAGGGTATCGCGTAGAACCGGTGTGTCAGTCTGTGGCGTCACCGCAGCCTTGATGCTACTCGTATCCCCCACCACGGACAGGAGTTCCACAGCCTCCTGTTGTATGTCTGGAGAGGGATCCTGCAAGACGTCGAAGAGATACGATACTGTCTGCGGGACTTGCCATTGGGCCAGAATGGTGCTGGCCTGGCGCCGTATGCTTTTCTCTGGATCCCTGAGCAGTTGACAGATCGGTCGCACGTCCTGTGGTAATGGCAGGCTCGCGAGCCCTGTAAGCGCTGCCTCACGTATGGGGGCATGCGTGTCGGTTAGCAAACCCATGAACGCCTCCCGCACCTCCTCGCTACGAAAGCGCGTCAGTGTACGGACCATAGCCAGACGTACGGTCTCATCTGTACTTGTCGTGTGGCGGATGAGCGCTGGCACAGTCGCCCCGGTCGCAACCTGACGCACCAGACCCAAGAGCAGCGGACGATGTTCAGCCCGCACGGTGTTGAGACGCTGCAGCAAGAGCTCAGGCTGCAGCATCGCTTTGCGGGCGTTCAGCAGCGTGCCGAGCGTCGATTTGGCAATACGGGGATCCGTGCAAAAATCGAGCAGCCGATTCGGGTCGTAGGTAGTGGCCTGCGTCAGCACCTCCACAACACCAGCGGCCACACGTGGCTTGGCACTCGCCAACCCATCCCCAAAGAGAGGGAGGGTGGCGTTGTGGACAAGGGTCGTGAGGAGCGCCACAACGGTGTGCGGTGTGCGTACCTTGCCTAAGGCTTCAATAAGCTTCGGCATAGCGGACTGCCCGAGGCGCTTCAGTGTCGCCACGGCCTGCATCGTCTCGGCGCTTGCCGCGTCCTGGGACGTAAGCAGTACCGCGAGGGCTTTATTGATTCTGTATGTATCCAAGAGACCCATACGTCCGCGCCTTTCCCTTCCAGCCAGCCAGGGGTAACGTGTATACGTATCGGTCGAAAGCGGGGAAAGGTTAAGTGGCGTGGCACGTGGCCTACTCACCAACGGCTATAGTCATCGTCGGCATAGTAAGACCGCCGATAACGCCTGGCCTCTCGGCGACGCAGAGGGAGTGCCCACAAGAGACCGACCAGAAATCCACCAATATGTGCCCACCAGGCCACGCCACCAGCTCCTGTGTGGGCGGCGAGAGACCCAATGCCACTCAAGAGGTTGGTCAAAAACCAGAACCCTAGGAAGAACACCGCCGGGAGCTCAATTGTTTGCAAGAAGATAAAAATCGGCACCAGCGTCAGCACTCTGGCATAGGGAAAGAGCAACAAGTAGGCGCCCATGACGCCAGCAATGGCGCCACTTGCACCCACCGTGGGGACGCGTGAGGAGGCATTGAAGGCAATATGCAAGACGCCAGCGGTCAGCCCACTGAGCAGATAAAAACAGAGAAAGCCAGCCCGGCCCATGCGGTCTTCGACGTTATCACCAAAGATCCAGAGGGACCACATATTCCCGATGATGTGCATCCAGCCACCATGCAGAAACATTGACGACAGCAAGGTGAGGTAGTTTGGATGCACAAGGAGGCGCAGGCGTCCAGGACATGTGCCGGTAAATGCGCACGGCACAATGCCCCACTGATAAAAGACGGCGTCAAGTCCTCGCGTGTTGCCGAGTTCGAAGAGAAACACGCAAGCGTTCACCACGATGAGCCCTATGGTCACGGCAGGGAAACGTATGGAAGGAATCGTATCACGCAGTGGAAACATACAAGCCTTCATTCGGAAGGCGCTGTCCCGCTGCACCCTCAGCCGGGCGAGCACCTCGTGTGGGTGGGAAACATGGTGTTACAATACCGCCAACGTGCTATCACGTCGATCGCTGATGAACATGTGCCCCGGGGCGTGCGTCAGGGCTAGCGCAGGTTTCGCCTGCATCATCACTGCTTGCGGTGTAACGCCGCAGGCCCAAAACACCGGCACTTCTCCTGCGGCCACGGGGACCGCATCGCCAAAGTCGGGGCGTTGCACGTTACGAATACCAAGAACGGCGGGGTCACCTACATGGATGGGGGCCCCGTGCACTGCTGGAAAGCGACTGGTGATTTGCACGGCGCGCACGACATCGTCTGCTGGCAGAGGGCGCATACTGACTACCAGAGGGCCATGGAACACACCGGCGGGTTTGCATGGACGATTAGTAATGAACATGGGAACATTCACGCCCAATTCGATGTGCCGCATGCGCATACCGGCATCCATGAGGGGATGTTCGAAGGTAAAACTACACCCGAGGAGGAAACCGACGAGGTCGTCTTGCCAGTGGGACCTGAGATCGTCGACCTCCTCGACGAGTACACCATCCCGGTACACACGATAACGTGGAATGTCCGTACGGATGTCGGCGCCTGGTGCGAATTCCCGCGGTTCGGGATCACCAGGGTCGAGCACTTCAAGGAGAGGGCAGGGTTGGGGGTTGCGCTGGCAGAAGAGCAGAAAATCATAGGCCAAGGCGCGCGGCACTACTGCCAAGTTGGCCTGTGTGTAGCCCGGGGCCAGGCCAGCCGTTGGGCGGCGCCACTGGCCGGCACGAATACGCTGACGGATCTGGGGCGGCGTCAAACCAGTCAGATCGTGCATAGAGCGTGTCACCCTTGCCATAAGACCTTCCTTGTGTGTGCCAGAGAGCAACAGCCGTACGCTAATGTTGCGTCGGCGGCGCCTCCATCTGCTCGAGGAGATGGTCTGAGCGCTCGACCGCCGCGGCTACGGAACCGTATCGTGGCCAGAAACGAAAGAGCAGGGCAATAATGACACTGGCGCCAATGCAGACAGCAGCAAACGTCAACAAAATCCCACCCGTATGCATAGCACTGTTCCTCTACGCCTTCCCCCGGGGCTCATCAGATGTCGCGTTATGAGATGATCTCCAGGGAGCCATATCCCCCAACGCGTTGAGGTCGATCTCCAACGTCAGGTAGCCTGGGAGCGTCGGCGGCTCTGAGTTCTCCCGTTCAGCCGGCTCCTCTCTAGAGGCTTCCGGCACGGGTGGCTCAGTCGTCACGTGTTGATTCAACTTGCCCACCGGAGGTAATAATTGTGCCGTCTTCTCGTCGCCCTCGCCACGTCTCGAACGTTCCATGGATTCTAGCCCTGGTGAAAACGCCGCAGAGTTTTACGCTGGTTCATCGTCGTCCAATTCCAAACCATCCAGATCGAGTAACAGCTCTTCCTCATCGTCTGCCTGATCGTCGCGAGGAGGCAGCTTCGACTGTCTATCGCCAGGCGGATTTTCTAGCTGCAGGTTGTCCAGGCTGATAGATGAAACCTCCGAGGCCATTTCGGAACTATCCAATTCGAGAGTTAGATGGCCTGGCAAGGCGATATCATCAAGGTCTTCGAAAGATACAGCCTCTACACCAGGCAAGCCAGGCTCTGGGCCAGCGCTGGTAAGCGGCTGAGGGATTTCAGGGGTGGCGGGTAGTGGCGTATGTGGCATATCTTCGAGGGGGCTCGACGCCAGGTCCGCCGGCAGCACGGGTGGCTCCAGCTCCAAGGTGAGGTGTTCCAGGGGTATGGGGTCTTCTAGGTTTTCTAACGCAAACATGTCCGAAGAGGTCAGTAGACCTTCGGGCGAAGTCTCCGCGGCAGTGGACGTCCTTGCACCGACCGACGGCGGACGGGGCATAGCCTCGTCTGCAAACGTGAGGGGTGCCTCATCGAGTGTTGGCACAACGAGATCCGGCAGCGTTGCTTCGGCTTCTGACAGCGTCGAGAGCTCGAACTCAAAAGATGGGGGGAGCTCCATATCCTCCGCCGGAGGCGTATCGAGGGTCGTGATGGCAGGCTCGACAATATCCGCCCGATCACTTCCCGATGGCGCATCGGAGGCTAGAGACAACACCGGGTCATCCACGGAGAGCGCAACGTTATCGCGGACTAGGCCCGTAGCCTCCTCAGGCTCTTGCGGGGCAGAGGGCCTTGCGGCATCGGTCTGGGCAGACGCCGGCGTGGCGTCGAGCAACTCAATAGTCGGTAGGGTGGGCTCGGCAACCTCGGGTTCTGGCTCCGCTGATGCTATCGGGGTATCCTCAGCGAGCACCACGTCCTGGAGTGGCAACGACACGAGAGTTCCCGAGAAGTCTGCCACGCTGACAGCTTCGTCAACGCTTTCAGTCGCCGCCTCGTCGATACTCTTGGCCTCAGGAGTATCGGCAGGTGTGAAGTTTGCCAAGTCAATGTGACTCACATCAAGCTGCAGAGAGGAGACATCCCGCGTTTCGAGTGATTCTGGCGCATTCTGGGGCGGCGGGGGTTCGAATGGCACGATATTCTGGAGTCTCGCAGTCGGGAGATCACTCGAAATATTTTCAGGCTCTATTTCGAGGGTGAAGTGTCCAGGCAGAGTGATCGCCCCCGGTTCTGCTGGCGGCGGCGTCGGAGTTGGTGGAGGTTCATCAGCAATCACCTGCGCCGCTCGGAGGCGGGCCGTCACTTCGGCTGGGAGCTCCGACGCGTCGAGTTCCAGCGTCAAGTGGTCCATGCCAGCGAGATCCGTCTCAGTCTCCGGTCGCCCAGAGCGTGGTGCCCCTGCTGGGGCACGCCGTATGCCCGGATGCTCAGTGTAGTCATCGAGGCTAATATCGAAATCGTCGTCACCGGCATGCATGGTGACGCCCTCTTCGACGCTCTCGAAGAGGTCATCAGCCCCTGCCCCACCCAGCACGAGACTCAGGTCAAGCACGCCAGGTTGGAGGACCAACAGCCCAATATCCTGTTTGAAAGTCACCAGCTCAATGCCGCACTTGCGACAGGCATCAAGGTAATCATGGCTGACGTAATTACACTTTGGGCACTTCATGACATTGGGCTCCCCTTGCGAGGCATACGCGCTTATGTCCCCGTCAAGACAATCTGTTCTTGATGTTCACCGAACACCGCACGCAGGGTATCAGCAATCTCCCCGAGTGTGGCATAACATTCCACCGCCTCAATGAGTAGCGGCATGAGATTCTCACTGCCGCGTGCGGCAGACTCCAGATGCTGCAGCACCGTCTTGACCTGCGCGCTGTTCCGCTGCGCCCGCCGCGCCTGCACACGGGCCACTTGCTGCCGCTCGAGGTCAGGATCGATACGCAACAGCGGTGGCACTGGCTCGTCCTCGAGCGTATACGCATTCATGCCCACGACGATCCGGGACCGCGCTTCAATTTCTTGTTGATACTGATAGGCACTCTGCTGAATTTCGCGCTGGGGAAAGCCGAGTTCAATGGCCCTGACCGCACCGCCCATAGCGTTGATCTGGTCGAGATACGCCTGGGCGCGCTCCTCAATGGCTTTCGTCAAGGCCTCAATAGCATAGGCGCCACCGACTGGGTCAACGCTGTTGGCTACCCCGGTCTCATGGGCGATGATTTGCTGCGTGCGCAGTGCAATCTGGACGGATTCTTCGGTAGGTAAAGCCAAAGCTTCATCGCGGGAATTCGTATGTAGCGATTGGGCCCCACCAAGGACTGCGGCCATGGCCTGCAGCGCCACCCGCACGATGTTATTATCCGGTTGCTGTGCCGTCAACGTGCTCCCTGCCGTTTGCGCATGGAAACGCAACATCTGTGCCCGTGGCGCCGTCGCCTGGAAGCGCTCACGCATAATCCGGGCCCACAACCGACGCGCCGCCCGGAATTTGGCGATTTCCTCCAAAAAATGGTTGTGCACATTGAAAAAAAACGATAGCTGTGTGCCAAACTCGTTGACGTCCAGCCCCGCTTCAAGCGCCGCCTCGACATACGCGATGCCATCTGCCAACGTGAACGCCACCTCTTGCACCGCCGTTGAGCCGGCTTCGCGGATGTGATAGCCGCTGATACTGATCGTATTCCAGCGTGGCATCTCCTTGGCAGCATAAGCAAAGACATCCGTGATCAGGCGCATCGACGGTTTCGGAGGATAAATGTATGTGCCACGCGCCATGTACTCTTTCAAAATGTCGTTCTGAATCGTGCCCGTGAGCTGGGCTGGCGCCACCCCCTGCTTCTTCGCTACCGCAATATACAGCGCCAAGAGCGTCGCGGCCGTGGCATTGATCGTCATCGAGGTGCTCACCTGCTCCAGAGGAATGTCTTTGAACAGGGTCTCCATGTCCTGGAGGGACGTGATGGCCACCCCAACTTTGCCGACCTCACCTGCCGCCATAGGATGATCCGAGTCATACCCCATTTGGGTCGGCAGATCAAAGGCTACACTTAAACCTTTCTGGCCATGCTCCAGGAGAAATTTGTAGCGCTGATTCGAGACCTCCGCAGTGCCAAAACCGGCATACTGCCGCATCGTCCACAGACGCCCTCGATACATCGTAGGATGTACACCACGCGTGAAGGGAAACTGCCCAGGGAAATTACTCTGCTCCAGATAAGCTGCATCCAGGCTATCGAGTGGCGTGTACAGCCGTTTGAGCGTGAGCCCCGATGACGTCGTGAAGTCCGCCTGGCGCTCAGGAGTACGGGCCAGCACTGGCTCGACGACTTCTGTCTGCCAGTGCTGTTGCTGTGCAGCAATTTCCTCGTTATTATGGTGTGGTGCCATCCAGAGTTCCTGACATTGAGCTACGGTGTCTCACGACTGAGGCGCAGGCTTGCTCAGGAGGTAAGCGACGCCAGGTTACAATACGATGCCCTTGATAAGGGGCGATATGCTTTACAAGTCAAGGATTTATTGACATTAAGTGTTAAGGCATTGTGCCACACAGGGGGGTAAATGTCAAGAGCGGCAACTGACTGTGTCCTGGGAGGCATGTTGCCGTGGAGACAGGGAGAAGAGGCGAGATGCGGCTGGGAGTTCTTGGGGATATTCATGGATATCTGCCGGGCAGTGACAGGATGTGTATTGACTTTGCTGTCAACTTAACGGCAACACTGGCGGTGGATGCCTTTCTGCAAGTCGGCGACATGTGTCATTACCGTTCGTTTGCCCGGCCGGTGCACTGGATTTATGGCAACAATGATTGGCCAGACGTGGTGCGACAGGTGGAGACCGGTGAGCGTCCACTGCAGCACTTGCATCACGTCAAGACTGGCGAAGTCCTCACGCTCTCGCACGGCACCGAACACGTCCGCATTGCTGGGCTCAATGGGGCGTTTGATGCCCTCTACTACGACCTCGCCCCCGAGGTTGAGCGTCCTCTCGAAAGCCTGGCCTTCTTTGAGCGTACTGACGTGGAAAAGTGTCTCACGCTGCGCCACATTGACGTGTTTCTGGCGCACGGCTGCCCCGCCGGGTTGGGCTATGGTCGTGAGCCAGATCATGGGGTCCCGGCCATTCGGGCAATCCTGGATGTGGTCCAGCCTCGCCTCATGCTGTGTGGTCATGCTCATTTCTTCCGAGAAGCGCATACTGCGACCAGCACGGTCTACTCCCTGAACCAACTGAAGGACGAGTACTATATCCTCGATACCAGCAGTTGGACGCTCGAACGTTTTCCCAGCAGGAGTCTGGTGTGAGACGGAGTGCGAGGCCCAAGCGCGTCGAAGTACAGTTGGCACCTATGCAGCCAGAGGATATTGCAGCGGTGCTCGCCATCGAACAGCAATCCTTTACCATGCCCTGGACCGAGGCCATGTTTGCTTCTGAACTCCGGAATGAGCACACGTCGCATATGCTCGTGGCCCATGTCGGGGACGCCGATGGCCCCATTGTGGGCTATGTGGGGTACCGGGTCGTCTTAGATGAAATGCATATAATCCTGCTCGCGGTGGCTCCAGCCTGGCGGCAGCGGGGCATCGCCAGGCAAATAATGTCCCAGGCCATGGATGAAGCGCGTGCCACAGGTTGCACGCGGTCAACCCTTGAAGTCCGCGTCTCCAATACCCCAGCGCAACAGCTCTATTATAATCTGCACTTCGCTCCGGTGGGTACACGCCCAAAATACTACGTGCGCCCCACAGAAGATGCCCTGATTTTGTGGCGCGATCCGCTCTGAGCCACCCTGGAGTATGGACATTGGCCTCATCCTTGCCACCTCCACTGCCATACATCCCACAACCGTTCCAGTATGGACGTGTGCGTGGCTTCGGGCATCCGCAACTCGTGCCGTTTTTTCAGGCGACGCTGCGGCGCGAGCCTCTGCCAGATGAGCCTGACTTGCGTGTATATCGGGAATATCCCAATGTTGTACGTGAAGTCCGTCTGCCGCCGGAGGTGGGCCTGCCATGGACGTGCGCGGTGGTGAAATGTTTTGGCTGGCGCGGTGTCCAGCACTACCTGTCGAGCCCTCTCAAGCGCTCACGGGCGATGAAAGCCTACCGCACCGCCTGCCATCTCCTGGCCCATGGTTTGTGTACCCCCATACCCCTGGGCGTGTTTGAAGCACGACGTTGGGGCTTTGTGCAGTACAATGTCTATGTCACAGCAGCCCTGACAGATGTGATCACGCTCCAGGAGTACTGCGCGACTTTGCCTGATGGTCCTGCTGGCCTGGAGGAGGTGGTGCGTCTGGTCGCGGCATACCTGCGCCGTATGCATGACAGCGGCCTGTGGCATCGGGATATGGTAACCTCCAATCTGTTGTTGACGGGTGCGCCGGGCAACCGTCAGGTGTCCCTCGTGGATCTCAACCGGGCGCGCCGTATATCTTATATGCCCATGGTGCTACGCGCCATGGACCTGGCCCGCATGGGATGGTGGGAACGGCTGCCACAGTTGTGCGTCCTCTACAGTGTCGGGCGTTTTTCAGCCACCCGTCTGTTGTGGCTCGTGCACCTGTATGGGCACTGGCGCACCTGGCGCTGGCATATGCGCAGGGCGATCAAACCTCTGCGTGCCCGGTTGCGTATCTAGGGTTGAGAGCTCACGGCGAGATCGCACATGTGAGCTCGTGAAGGGGAAGGCATGGACGACACAGAACTGGCACGCTTGCACCAGGCCGTGCAGGCCGATCCGGCAGATACCGCGGCTCGCCTGGCGCTGCTCCACGGACTCGTCATGGCCCAGCGTTGGCACGAAGCCGAGCAGGTGGGAAGTCCTCTGCTCCAGGCTGAAGACACTCCGACTGCCGTGCACACCTGCATGGGGATTGTCTACGGGAAGCAAGGACGGTTGGACGAGGCTGTGCAGCAGTGTCGTCAGACCCTCGCCGTGGACCCTGACGACGTCCTCGCCCTGTGCAATCTGGGGAGCCTTTTGGCACGTCAGGATGACTCGAAAGCCGCCCTGGAGTGCCTCGACAAGGTCGTGGATCACACTCCGGATTGGGCAGAAGCGCACTATGCCCGGGGCACTGTTTTGCTGCGTCAGGAACGCTATCAGGAAGCCATCAGGGCCTTCGATCGCGCCCTCGAGTGCCGTGCGACATATCCAGAGGCCCACTTCAACCGCGGCAATGCGCATGCCTTACGTGGTCTCGAGGCCGATGGCTCGTTGAACTACTATGAACTTGACTGCGCCATCAATGCCTATAAAACGGCCATACAGCAGCGTCCTGGCTATACTGCAGCGCTGTATAACCTGGGCATGGTGTATCAACGGATGGGCTCAGCAGAAGGCGTGCGGGTGTGGAATCAGTATAGCGAGGCCGCGCAGGACCTGCCGGATGAAGAGATCTGGCGCCTCCGAGCCCAGGAGTATACACGTGACCTGCAAGATCGCCTGCGCTAAACGCCAATGTCTGTGGTATGGTTGTGCCACTGCGGGGTGGGATTGAGGGGGATGAATCAGGAGCCTAATGTTCCACAGCCTGATGCCCGTCTCAGGTTTCTGCGTGTGTTGGGGACTATCTGGCTGGTTGTCATGGCCCTCACCCTCGGCGGGGCTGCATTGGCGCCGTATCTGGGGCAGATTGCCGATCTCGTGCTGCAGCAAACCGTGCACCGCCACTGGACCCGCTTTGCTCTGGATGCCGAACAACCGTTTTTTGATCTGTCCACCCCGACCCGTGCCGTGCAGAGTTACTATAGTGCGTTGTACCAGGGCAATGTCACCAGCATGGAACGGCTCACTCGTGGTGCGTTGCGCGAGCAGATGCGCTTACGGGTGGCGGCCAGCGCGACGGCACCGGCGTTCACACCCTACCGCAGCTTCGTGCGGGCCGAGATGCAAGGCGACCATGAGGCCATCGTGTTGGAAAAATTTCACCTCTTCTGGAAGTATGGCTTGCGCTTTCGGCTGCAGCGTGCCACTGGAGATTGGCAGATCGTTGGCGTTGAGCCTCTGCTGTGATGAGCCCATCGTCTTGCCCGCCGCTCCGGCATGCGGTGAGGGGCTGCCAGCGCCAGCCAAGCGCCATGCAGACCCTTATCCTCTTGCCAAAGGTGAGGGCATGGATATGCTTAGTCCTGCGTACTGTTTCCCCTGATATGTCTCGCGATGTTCCAGCTCCTGCTCAATACGCTGTAAGGCCGCGCGCTTGTCTCGTGACCAGG
>Ga0137378_10003484_pt1 | contig 13629 bp, 9 predicted proteins | sample SagtaG_21_FD_104813 | JGI IMG/M metagenome (GOLD analysis project Ga0137378, IMG submission 104813) | Vadose zone soil microbial communities from Sagehorn Ranch, Mendocino, California, USA - Sage2_L_60_16 metaG | ecosystem: Environmental > Terrestrial > Soil > Vadose zone | place: USA... | reverse complement strand
TCCATTGCGCGTAAGCCCCATATCTCCTCCATGCGCGCCCGTATATCCGCTTCGCCCATGCCCGGTTCAGCCCCAAAGAAGCCCTTGCGCAGGCCCAGATCGCGTGGATTCAACCCCTGCGCCCGCACAGCCTCGCCCAGCGGAACCATGTACGAAGGGGTGGCGCTGATGGCATTCACCCGCAGTTCGCGGATGGTCTGGATCAAAAGATTGCGCTCACCCACGCCAAAGGGTACGACGGTGGCCCCCGTGGTCTCCAGATTCTCGTGATCTGAGAAACCACCTATCCACAGACGATAATTCAGACAATGCACTACGGTATCGCCCGGACGCAGCCCGGCAGCCCAGAAAGAGCGGGCTGCGCATTCATTCATCAACGTGCGATCTCTGTCTGTGAGGGCCACATAGAGCGCTCGTCCTGTTGTACCTGAGGTCTTATGTGCCCGAATTACCTGCTCCTGGCTGGTTGCCAGGTAACTCCCAAACGGCGGCTGCTCCTGCTGATCGCGCCGACATTCATCCTTCTCAGTAAAGGGCAGTAGCGGCAAATCCGCCATACTGCGAATAGCCTGGCGTTTTACACCAGCATTAGCAAATTTGGTGCTATAAAATGCTGAATTGCTCCAAACATAGTCAAGTTGTCTTTGCAGATATTCATCTTCCAACCGTCGCAATTCTTCGAGATGCATCGTTTCTATATCTTCGTTCCAATATTGCCGTCCCATAAACAAAAAATCTCCTTCATCCAGTAGCACCGCTACTTTTACGTCACTTAAACTTTAACAGAACAATAGGGATCGGATTTATCCATCCGTCAGTCTACCATAAAGATTCGCCGTCTGTACTGTCTGACTCATCTGCATCCAATTAATATGGATATAATAAATATTGTGACGTTTATACAACGAAGGTCAGTGCTATTCAAGGAGAAAAATACCCATTATGTATACATCCCCTGCGACATTATCAGAAGTGCCACACACGCAAACGCTGGCCGAGCGTCGCGCCGCCGGTAAAGAGCTTCGTAGTAAGGCACCTCGTTCCAGCCATGCTCAGTGGGCGCTCGCCGCCGATCGTCCCGACCCACGCCATCTGCTAGCCGAACAAAATCGCTCCCGTTTACCACACCTCGTTCCCCTGCGCTATCAACGCATGTCCGTCTCACCATTCACGTTCTTACGCGGCTCAGCCATCGTTATGGCTCAGGATCTAGCCCCCACCGCTGTCAGCGGTATACATGTACAGCTCTGCGGCGATGCCCATCTCAATAACTTCGGCATTTACGCCACCCCCGAGCGCAACCAGGTCTTCGATGTCAATGACTTCGACGAGACCCTTCCCGGTCCCTGGGAGTGGGATATCAAACGCCTCACCACCAGCATCGTACTTGCCGGTCGCACAAACCGCTTCCCATCGGAAATCAACAGGCAGGCGGTGTTGAATTGTGTGAAGTCGTATCGTGAGCACATGTGGAAATATAGCGAAATGCCCCATATCGATGTCTGGTACTCACGCCTCGACTACGAGAGTTCGCTCCAGTTCGTGCGACGCGCATTCCACCCCTATATCGATAAACAGCGCGCTAAAGCTCGCCAACGCTCAAGCATCCAGGCATTCCCCAAGCTTGTTACATTGATTGATGGTCACTACAAGATCAAAGAGGACCCCCCGCTGATCAGTCATCTCCACAATGCAGAGCTGACGCACCGCTTAAGCGAACTCGTCGACGAGTATAAGATTTCGCTTCAGGATGATCGCCGGGTCCTTCTGAGCAAATATCATGTCGTGGACGTGGCCCAGAAGGTGGTTGGAGTGGGCAGCGTCGGCACACGTTGCTATGTCGTCCTGCTACTTGGCAGCGATGAAAGTGATCCCCTCCTACTGCAAATTAAAGAGGCCCAGCCTTCGGTCCTCGAACGCCATCTCGGACCAAGCATCTATCCCAACCACGCGCAACGCGTGGTGTGCGGACAGCGCCTGATGCAGGCCGCCAGCGACATCTTTCTCGGCTGGACGCGCCTGGATTCTACCGCCTACTATATACGCCAGTTCCGCGATATGAAGCTGTCGGTGAATATCGAAACCCTGATCGAATCCGGCTTCATAGAATATTGCCGCTTCTGTGGTTGGGCGCTGGCCCGTGCCCATGCTCGCTCCTGCGATCCCGCACCGATCAGCGGCTATCTGGGCAAAAGCGATACGTTTGATTGTGCCATTGCCGCTTTCGCTGCCAGCTACGCAGATCAGGCCGAACGGGATTATGCAACATTCATTTCACCCTCCTGATAGGCATAGCCATCCATGTGCAAGGCCTGGTGCGGATTTCGCGCCCGGTCTCACACCCTATATCAACTGAAACCATCCCATGCTGTTCGACATAAACGAACAATCACCTTGTATTCACAACTCTACATACTTACAATTTAAATGGTAAGGTAAAAATAATGGGCGGTGATGGTCACGGGCAGGGATGGCTGCTCGTGGGCTGAGTAAGGGGCAGTGAAGATCAGAAAGGGACGCGTTATGCTCAATACTGTTTCTAAAGCGGGCAAGATTCTCAATCTTTTTTCGTTTAAGCAGCCAGAATGGGGCGTCAGCGAGATCGCAAAGCTGCTGGATATTTCAAAATCGACTGCCAGCGAGATCATGACAACCCTGGCCGAAGCTGGATTGCTCACCCGTACCCGTAGCGGACGCTACCGGCTGGGATGGCGCCTCTTTGAGCTAAGCCAGGTGCTGCTGGACAACACCGATTTTTGCACGGTGGCACGCCTGGCTATGCAGGAACTGGTCGAACGCTGGGGTGAAACCACGCACCTTGCAGTCCTGGAGGGCGCGCACGTCGTCTACGTGGAGAAGTTGCAGGCCACTCCAGCCGTCCAGATCCTTCTCTCCAGAGTCGGCGCCCGCTTACCGGCACACTGTAGTGGTGTCGGCAAAGTCCTGCTCGCGTATCAGGACTGGCAGAAAGTCGCGGAGTTGATGGGAGAGCAGGAAATGCGCGCTTTTACACCAAACACTATTACCTGCCTGGATGCTCTCGCCACCGAACTTGCGGGCGTACGCGCTCAGGGGTTCGCCTTCGATCATGAAGAGGTGGCTCTGGGATTATGCTGCGTCGCGGCCCCCATTTACGATGTTGAGGAGCGTATCATCGCCGCTATTAGTATGTCTATTCCGACCTACCGTTTTTATCCCCAACAAGATAACTACACATCTATTATTCTCAAAACTGCCTGCCATATCTCAGAAAATCTCGGCTACCGCGAGAAAAAGCCAAACCATGCAGGTAAGACCCTCGATCGGGCTGCAAGCAATAAGACGGGGACCGAGCGGACTACAGGCAAACAGACAGCGGGCGATCGCGTGGGGGTGTTTCCACGGGCGGGGGTAAACCCTGCCCCTACAGGGCTGCATCTCGTTACAGAATCACGCTAAATCCGCATATTTGGGGTTTTACCTCACCGGCAGAACATAGAGGCGGGGTTTATTCCGCCTGGGAAAGAGGAAACATATGACACAGACTGTACCTGAAATTGGCAAATCTATCCGTGCCAGTGGCGTCATGACCAATTACCATGAAGCTGGACAGGGCACGCCGGTTATCATGATTCATGGCTCTGGCCCCGGTGTCTCCGCCTGGTCTAACTGGCGCCTGGCCATCCCTTATCTCGCCGAAGACGTGCACGTGTTCGCTTACGACCAGCTTGGCTTCGGCTATACCGAGTTGCCCGCCGCGAACTCCTATAGCCTCGCCGTCTGGTTAGAACATCTCTTCAGCTTCATGCAGGCCGTTGGCGTCGAAAAAGCGCACCTGATTGGCAACTCGATGGGCGCCGCCGTGGCTCTTGCAGCGGCTGCGGCACATCCTGAAAAGGTCGGTAAGCTCGTGCTGATGGGCGCAATGGGGGTACACTTTCCCATTCCCGAGGGACTGGATGCCGTCTGGGGCTACACACCCAGTGTCGAGAATATGAAACACCTTATCGACATCTTTGCCTTTGATCGCCAGCTTGTAACCGATGCGCTGGCCGAACAGCGCTACCAAGCCAGCATCCGACCGGGTATGCAGGAAGCGTTCTCCAGCATGTTTCCTCAACCTCGCCAGCGGGGCGTCGATGGGCTGGCTGTCTATGAAGAGGTTCTGCACGAGATACAGTCCCCAACCCTGATATTTCATGGGCGCGAGGATCGTGTTATTCCACTTGAGACCAGCTTGCAACTGATCAACATCCTGCCGAATGTACAACTACACATCTTTGGTCACTGCGGCCACTGGACACAGACCGAGCACGCCACCGAGTTCAATCGCCTGGTGCGCGATTTCTTAATGGAGAGCAATCAATGAACACAATCTACGAAGATGTAGCCCGCGCATTGGATAGCGCCGAACGCACGTGCAAGCCTATCGCGCCGCTCAGTGAGCAATATCCCGGCGTGACAGCCGAGCAAGCATACGCCATCCAGAGCGCGTGGTTCGCTATCAAGCGCTCGCAGGGCACACAGCTTATCGGGCGCAAAATTGGTCTCACCAGTCGCGCCATGCAGGCCTCCCTGGGCATCGATCAGCCCGACTATGGCTTCCTTCTCGATACCATGCTGGTTTCACCAAACGAGTCTATTGCACGCGACACCTTGCTGCAACCACGCCTGGAACCGGAGATCGCTTTCTGGCTGGCTCAGGATCTGCGCGGACCAGGCGTCACGCTAGAAAACGTTTTAGCCGCAACCAGTGGCGTTAGCCCCTCCCTGGAGTTGGTGGATAGCAGAATCGTCGACTGGCGCATCAAACTCGTGGATACCATTGCCGATAACGCCTCTTCAGCGCGTGTGATCGTCGCCAAACAAATCATTCCTGTGCAAGGGCATGATCTTGTCACCGAGGAAGTAGTATTTTTCCGCAACGGGCAAGAAGTTGGTCGAGGCACCGGGGCCGCGGTACTGGGACACCCGGCCGCCGCTGTAGCCTGGCTGGCAAACAAGCTGGCCGAGTTCGACACCTCCCTGCAAGCCGGTCAGTTCGTGCTACCAGGGGCCATGTGCGCAGCCATCTCGGTCGCGGCAGGCGAGACATTTCGCGCCAGTTTTAGCAGTCTGGGCGATATTTCCATCAGTTTTAGCTAACGAACAAACCGGGAAGGCGGGGATGCGTGGCGTGCGAGGGGATGCGGCATGCGCACACAACACACCCTACCACGCACCGCGCATCCAGCCCGTTTGGAAACCTAACAGAGGAACAACATGCAAACACAACAAGCATCAGACACCCATAGCTCATATGACACACCCGTCAAGGTTGCGATCATCGGTTCAGGCAATATCGGCAGTGATCTGATGTATAAACTGCTCAAGAAACCCGGACATATGCAACTGGCACTGTTTAGCGGCATCGATCCGAACTCCGATGGTCTCAGCCGCGCACGCAGTCTCGGCATTCCAACCAGTTTTGAGGGCCTTCAGGCTATTCTAGCACAACCAGATATCCAGATTGTCTTTGATGCCACCAGCGCAAAAGCGCATGTGCGTCACGCCAAAGCCCTGCGCGAGGCGGGCAAGATCGCCGTCGATCTCACCCCCGCAGCACGCGGCCCTTACGTGGTACCACCCGCCAACCTGCAAGCACACATCAATGCTATCAACGTCAACATGGTCACATGCGGCGGCCAGGCCACCGCCCCGCTGGTCTACGCCGTCAGCCGCGTCACGCCGGTATCTTACGCCGAAATGGTCAGCACCATCGCCAGCCTATCGGCAGGACCCGGCACGCGCCAGAACATTGATGAATTTACCGAGACAACATCGCATGCACTCGAAGTCATTGGTCAGGCACAGCGAGGCAAGGCCATCATCATCCTCAATCCCGCCCATCCACCCATCATGATGCGCAATACCGTCTATGTCATCCCTACAGACGACTTCGACCACGAGGCAGTGATAGATTCCATCAGGCGTATGGAGGCCGAGGTGCAGGAATACGTCCCCGGCTATCACCTCAAAAATGACCTTGTCTTCGATGTGCAGGATACTCCCTGGGGTCAGAAAACAGTCATCGTTATGCTGCTGGAGGTTGAAGGGGCCGGTGACTACCTGCCTCGTTACGCAGGCAACCTTGACATCATGACCTCCGCTGCCCACCGCGTCGGCGAACAGATCGCCCTGCGTCTCTTACACACACAGGAGGCCGTGGCATGAACAACACCGCAATCGTGCAAAAACCACGCATCACCGACAGCAGCCTGCGCGATGGTTCGCATCCCATGCGCCACCAGTTCACCCGCGAACAGGTCCATGCCATCGCACGCGCCTTAGATGATGCGGGAGTTCCAGTCATCGAGGTCACTCACGGTGATGGTCTCGCTGGCTCGTCAATTCAATATGGCTTCTCCCGAACATCCGAAATGGATCTGATCTCAGAAGCGCGCAACGTGTGCCAACGAGCGAAAATCGCCGTACTGCTGATACCCGGCGTCGGGACGATCAAAGAGCTACGCGAAGCCTCTGAGCGTGGCGCTCAAATAGTACGTATCGCCACGCAATGTACGGAGGCCGACATTTCGGAGGAGCATTTCGAGATTGCCAAAAAGCTGGGTATGGAGACCGTTGGCTTTCTGATGATGTCCCACATGCAGCCACCCGAAGCATTGGCAAAGCAGGCAAAGCTTATGGAAGCCTACGGCGCCGACTGCGTCTACATCGTCGATTCCGCCGGTGCCATGCTGCCCCAGGACGCCTATGCGCGTGTGAAGGCGCTCAAAGAGACCCTGAACTGCCAGGTGGGATTTCACGCCCATAACAACCTGGGCGTTGCCATTGGCAATAGCCTGTCAGCCCTGGAAGCCGGAGCCGATCAGCTCGATGGCTGCCTGCGCGGCCTGGGAGCGGGCGCAGGCAACGCACCAACAGAGTTGCTGGCAACAGTACTCGATAAGATGGATCTCAATCCCGATCTGGATGTGTACAAACTGATGGACGCCGCCGAATACGTCATTGCACCCATGATGCCCTTTCAGCCCTTCCCCGATCGCGACGCCATCGCGATCGGCTATGCGGGTGTCTACTCTACCTTTCTTCTGCACGCACGGAGGGCCGGAGAACGCTATGGCATCGATCCACGCGATATCTTGATGGAGTTGGGACGCCGCCAGGCAGTGGCAGGCCAGGAGGATTGGATTCTCGACGTAGCCCTCGAACTGGCGCATAAATAAAGCGGGGCGAGGTGTGTCAAGATAAGAGGGAAGAGCGCGGGGCGAGAAGCCTCCTGAAGATCGGCCCTACACCAGCACAGACCTGCGCTGGTGTAGGGCCGATCTTCAGGAGGCTTCTCGCCCCGCGCTCTTCTTTCCCCTCAGCCTCAGCATTATGCGTGCGCCAGCTCCCCGTTTTGCAACTGGGTCTGAATGAGCTGAGTGTAGAAACCATTTTTTTGCAGCAGTTGCTCGTGCGTCCCCTGCTCCATGATACGTCCCTGGTCCAGTACCAGGATCACATTTGCGTTGCGGATCGTGCTGAGACGGTGCGCGATAATGACCTGCGTGCAAGGGAGCCGCCCAAGATTGCTCTCGACAGTATGCTCCGTCACTACATCAAGCGCGCTGGTCGCTTCATCCAACAGCAGGATCACCGGACGATTCGCCAGGGCACGAGCCAGTGATAGACGCTGACGCTGGCCACCAGAGAAAGCGCTACCACCTTCCGAGACAAGCGTATCATAGCCCATTGGCATCTTCTCGATATCCTCAGCGATGGCCGCTATCTGCGCCGCCTCCATGACCTGCATCATATTCATCTCAGGATTATTCAGCGCAATATTATCCTTCACCGATCCGCTAAAGATGAAGGATTCTTGCAGTACGATACCAAACTGGCTACGCACACCCTGGAAGTTCAGCGTCTCCAGCGGCACTCCATCATACAAGATTGTGCCTTTGGTCGGCGTAATCAAGCCTACGAGCAGTTTACCCAGCGTGCTCTTGCCCGAACCCGTTTTACCCACCAGGGCAATCTTTTGCCCCGGCTGGATCTTTATACTAATATCCCGCAGAATCACCGGTGCATTCTTATCGTAGCGGAAGTTCACATGCCGCAACTCAACATAGCCCTTCAAGCGTTGCGGATTGCGTACCTGCGCCGGGTCCTGCTCCGGCTGCGCTCCAATCACATCAGCCACACGTGAGAAGTGTGCGCGCACAATCTCTAAGCTCTGCCCGGAGGTGGCAAGTGAACTCAGCGGACCCAGAAACTGGATTGCCAGGGTATTATAGGCCAGCATCGTGCCTACCGTCATCGTCCCATTAATAACCTGCTGTGCACCAATCCATAAGAGCAGCATCGGTGATAGCATCCTTACAGCCCCTAATATCGTGCTCAGCACTAAGGAAAGGTAGCCCAGGCGCAGCGAGATATTCATCTCGTCAAAGAAGAGGTTCTCCCAACGCGCGAATGCCCGGTGCTCGGCACCGGCCGCCTTCAGGGTTGCGATCCCGGCCAGGACCTCATTCATATACCCCTGCGTTTTGCCCTGCGCTTCCAGGTCTCGCTGCGTGAGCCTACGAATCGCACGAGCCGGTAGCAGCAACAGCGCAATCTGTACCACGCCAATAGCCAGTGTCACACCGGCAATGAGCCTTGATATCGATAGCAGAATGATAAAGTAGACAACCACCGTTCCACCATCCAGCAGCGTCGAGATCACCTGGTCTGTGAGGATATTACGAATCGTCGTGTTACTATTCACACGCGCCAGAATATCTCCGCTCAAGCGCAATTGAAAGAAGCGATAGGGCAAACTGAGCAGGTGCTCAAAAAAGTTGAGCATCATATCTACGTCGACCCTGGTCTGCAAGTAGATCAGTAACGTTGAACGCAAGAACCCCGAGACTGTTTGCATGAGAATCAGTAAGAGCATCCCCAGCCCCAGCAGCGTCAACAGATTGTTATCCTTCAGAGGCAAGATACGATCAACCACCACCGCCATCAGCAACGGCGATCCCAACCCCAGCACCTGCAATAATAACGATGCCCCAATGATCTGCAAAATGATCGTGCGCACCGCTAGCAGTGAACGCATATAAGACCACGGAGTGAGCGTTGTTTGTGGCGCTCGCTGCTTAAACTGCGCTCCAGGATCTAACATAATCGCCACGCCCGTGAAGCCCTCGTCAAACTCCTCAATCGTCAGGCTCCTACGACCAGCCGCCGGGTCTACTACATCTATACGCGTGCTGGACCAGCGCTCGACGATCAGAAAATGGTTAAACTCCCAGTGCACAATCGCTGGCAGCGTCACAAAACGAAATTCCTCCAGATCGATTGAAACAGCTCGCACACGCAACCCATACTGTCGCGCTGATTTCACAACCTCCAGCGCCGTCAGACCATCTCGCCCAACACCACAATGCTCCTGTATCTCTGAAATACTCGTCGAGTAGCCATAGTAGTTTAGTACCATAGCCAGGCAAGCAGCACCACACTCAACTGCAGTCACCTGCCTCATCTCAGGCACACGACGCTGCTTTTTGAACGGTCGGGGGCCAGCCTCTCCGCCTTTTGCTTTTGCTTTGATGGACGTGGCAGGCGTGACAGTAATGGCCTGCATTTCCCGCGTCTCCGACTCCATTAGTTCTAATAGTTCGGCCGGATACCTGGAAGTCTGTAATTCCCAGCGATGGCTACCCATTGAATGTGGATTCCCGGTAAATTGGCGCGGACGTTTCCCACCCCACGCATCCATCTGCGATGGTTCAGCAGGAAGCACTCTGACCAGCTTAGATGGGGAGAGCTGTCCCTGGGCATCAGTATTCGGTTGTTGGGCGGGCGTCGCTTCCCGGACTGCTGGTCCCAATTGCTGGGTTGGCAGCGACGATCGTTCGATGGGCGGCGTTGACTGGCGAACCGGCTGCACCAAATGTTGCGGTATAGACGCCGACCGCCGGGACTTGCCTCCCAGAGTAGGCAAATGAAACTGTGTGCTGCTCATTCCCTTCACACTCTGGGAATTTTGGGGGGTAATAGGGTTCTTCGCCGGATCGATATACTGCAACTCTTCCTCGGGGAGGATTGGCAAACCTGCAATAGGTATATTGGGAACACTGTCCGGGGTTATATCACGGCGGCGCTCAGGCAACAATCGACGTGGAGGTTCCTGAGGACTCGCTGGGCGGGAGTTAACCCCAGCACTACGCTCTTGATTTGGGGATTCGCTTTCAGAATTTCGGCGTTCTATAGGTTCCATTAATAGATATTCCTCTTCTTCATTAGGCAGGGGCAAGCCACGGCCCTTACTATCTCTGCATATTCATAATAAGGGCTGTGGCTTGTCCCTGCCCCTTGCCTGAGTCAGATTTCTTAAAAAGATTTTGAAAGTTTTGAGAAATGTTGTTGAAGATTGCGGGAACATCAGGAAGATTAACATAACCCGGTAAAAGCGTTAACGCACTCTCAGAACCAATCTGGATCTGTGCCTGGCATTGACTTCCCAGGTATGTCTTGGCCAGCGACATCGGCTCTACATGGGCGGTCGCAACTGTAGATGGACCAGCTACTGTTTGTGCTAACGGTACCGATAAATTGGCCCCAGTGCTGATCTCGTTGGGACTCATCACACCTTCTACTTTTTCAATAGTACTCGTAAAGGTAATATTCGTGGAAGCAATGCTAACAGTCACAGGCTGCCCCACCTTCAGGCTGGCCTGTTTATCAGTCGGTAAGAGAAGCAAGACGACAATATCCGGCGCGCTTTTTGCATTCGCCGCTTTACGCTGCACGACTATACCCTTCCCCTCAACCACAACTGGCTCCTGAACAAACGAACCAAGCACAGCAGCACAGATCGTGAGCAGCAGCAGCACCCAGAGGAATGTAAACATAGGTGGAGAAACCAATCGCAACATGACTTGCAGTTCTTGTCTTTGCACGTGCTTCTCAATAGCACGACGACGAAAGATGGAACGGTCCTGGGTTGCCATCACACCACCTTACTTTCTAACAATATGCGACCGTGTAAACAGCCGCCCCTTACCCTAAAAGTGCCGCTACCATCACTGTAGCTGGTCAAGGCCGATGCTTAACGGTCGGGCAAGGGATAAACCCCACCCGACTGCAACACCATTTTGATCAGGTACAATGACAGTGAGCGGCATCACTGACAGCTTTATCAGAGCGGATACATCCAGCCTCTGCACGATGGAAGAACTGTTAGCAGTTCAACTACCACTTCTGCTGGTAATTGTTGTTCCAGTTACTCTGGCTATTGCTGCTAGAGGTATTCCAGTTGTGCTTCTTATGCATCTTGTGATGTTTCTTATGCATGTGATGCTGGTTCCACTGCCACTTGCTGCTATCACTGCTGCTACTAGCTTTGTAAGAGCTATCATAGCCTCCAGCAACTTGAGCAAGCTGCTCCTCATTCAAACTTGGCAGGACAACTTCTTGTTCGGTAGACGATTTTTTGAACATCGAAAACATTGCTAAATTTCCTTTCGTTACGAAAACATTTCATGAATAGTTATCGCATTTCGATAACCGCTGTCATTGTACCCTCGATTTCAAGGTATTTCATAAATTAACATGAAATACTTTGAACTGCACCTAGTATAATCTCCATAAATTATCTCTCTTGCTCCCATCCCTCCAGGTATGGCAAATATTTACTATTTTTCTATTTACCACTTCACCACCCTCTATAAGATATGCATGGATATTGGTGATTTGTATCAGGTGCATTCTCAACATAACTGTTGACATCTATCTTCACGGTCGTCGTCCTGCAATATTTACAGGATAGGACCTTAGACATACATTTCCATGACCAATTCTAAATTTCAGCTCACCTCATCACCTTGTAAGGGATGCATATGGGGCATGGTTTGCAGATGGCGCTCGCAAACCACGCACCATATGCATCCCAATATGTAAATCATTTTGAGCGGTAGATTCTTTACATACTGGTCGTACGCACGTTATACCTTCCCTTTTTTACAGATATTACCAGATGCTAGGAACTATTTGTCATGGGAAAAATATCTTGGTTGAGAAAATGCAACTACGAGGTAGTACTTTGTAAGCAATTTGAAAAGTTTTGTGCAAGATATAATAGAGACTCGTGGTAGTATCCAGAAGCAGATTATATACATCTGACTCTGCAAGAGTATTTCATCCTGTACTGCATAGATACATTTACAAACAAGACTGTACAGTATGACTACCCAGGATGTCATACTCACTATAGCTTATCGTGATGTTGTTTGCCCTATCTAATGAGCAGATGTCTGTAAGACAGTGTTGTGATACATTGCAGAATTTGCTTGTAAAACTGAAAGGGGTTAAAGGAAAAAGATGCTCACAAAACCACGTGATCCATCAAAAATGTTACAAGACTCTATGTATTCTCATAGAAAGCGCCGCTCACCGCTCGTGCTGGTGGGTGTAAGCGTAACAGTACTAATTGCACTTATCGCCGTTGGTGTATTTGTTGTGCTACCGCATGTAAGTTCTTCACGCGCGGCAACTGCTGCCCCAAATCCCAACTGTACACTGGTTGTACCTGCTAATCCATTAAGTGCTCAGGGGTTGATGACTCCTTACCAATTAGTCGCCACTGATCCGGCAGCGGGGCCATGTAATGAAGCAAATACGGCCCAATCCGCATTTGTGCAGGCAGCTATCTTAGATCCCGCAACCGGCAAAGTTTCTATCTACGCTCCTCTGGTTGTCGACCAGGGCACCCAACCTGCAATTCCACCGGTGGCAGTACAACTGCCAGCTAATGCCGTGGTTGGCATCTGGTTCGGCTTCAATGCTAATATGTTGACCCTGCTAAAAAACAATGCCAAAAAGATCAGACATGCTGGGGGTCGGGGCAACAACAGCCACATAACGCTCAGAGGTGGTATGGCCAATGGCAACTGCGTAAATGGCGTTGCTAATTCTGTCTTTGGGCAGTTCGCTTACTGTAATGCTCCCAGGTTCTTCCAGGCCGCCAATAGGGCGATCCAGGCGGGCCAACTCACTATTCCAGCTCCTGGCACGTCACCAGTCGACGGCCAGCCCTGTTTCACGTCACGCGACTTTGGCATGGTTGACCAGGACCAGAGCGACAATGTACAAACACAGTACCTGACGAATGCGATGGGTCAGACTGCTCAGTTTTCTGCGGCCAACCAGCAACAATTGACCACCGTCATCTCCAATCCTAGCGACAATGCCTTGCTCACCAGGTTCCTTGATCCGGCACTTGGATGCCAGCCGGCCCAGGCTCCTGACCTGACCGACAACAATAACATGGTCTCTGCACTGGCATTAGACGAACTGCAAGCTGCGGCCAATCAGAAAGCTCCTATCGCACTAATCCCAGCCGGTGACCCGATGGTTCTTAACAACGCCAACCCAGATCTGAACAAGGTCAATGCCTATCGCCGAGGTGTCGATCAGACGCCAGCCGCGACCCTTAACGATGCAAGCACAACGACCTACTGCCAAAACCTGGTAACCGTTGCCTTGCCGCGTTTACTGCTCGACATGACGAATTTCCAGCAGAAGGCATCGCCCGATGGTGGCGCTACGGCTAACTCGCTCTTCACCTTCCTGGCGAACCGCCTCAATGCAGCTCTCGGCGATGGTAATCTAAACTGT
>Ga0137378_10003482_pt1 | contig 13634 bp, 9 predicted proteins | sample SagtaG_21_FD_104813 | JGI IMG/M metagenome (GOLD analysis project Ga0137378, IMG submission 104813) | Vadose zone soil microbial communities from Sagehorn Ranch, Mendocino, California, USA - Sage2_L_60_16 metaG | ecosystem: Environmental > Terrestrial > Soil > Vadose zone | place: USA... | reverse complement strand
GGCGTTTTACGATGAACACGACGACTTCAACTCCGCCATTGTGACCGGCCCCGATCAGCAGACAGAAGATCTGGCATTTCGCCTCACGCCTGAAGCCGTATTGCACGGGGTGATCACCGGCGATGGCGGCGACCCGGTCGAGGGGGCGAACGTGATGCTCTTCAAGCGGCCGCCGGCAAATTCGCCCGGAGAACGGTTGGCGCAGGCCGGAACCACGACGACCGATGACACCGGTGCGTACGAGTTCGGAAACCTGGCCGCAGGCGAGTACTTGCTGGCGGTAACGGCGTCTCCCTGGTACGCCATGCACATCGGCGGCAGAAAAGATTACTCCGAGGCCACTCCACTCGATGTGGCATATCCCGTCACGTACTTCGACTCCACTACCGATGAGGCGTCGGCATCGTCTATCGTTCTCGCCGGCGGCAGCCGCGAGGTGGCCGATATCGATCTGCACGCGGTGCCGGCTCTTCATCTGAAGGTCGCGACGCCGCCAAAGCAGGGCCCCGGCATTGCGCGGCCGGAGTTGCGTCAGATCGTCTTCGGCGTTCAGATCGCCGCTGAGAGCTCCGGCTTTCTTGACGCGCTCAAGACTGGAACAGTGGAATTCGGCGGCGTGGCGCCCGGCCACTACGAATTGACCCAGGGCAATCCACCGCGGATTCTTGATCTGAATGCGACTGAGAGCCAGGAGGTCGATCCGGCCGCAGGCGCGCCCGCCCCCAGCATCAACGGAACGCTGCAACTTGCCGGTGGCGGGGTCCTGCCGGACGAAGCAAGTGTGACCCTCGAAGCTGTGGAAGAGGCCAGAGGACGTCAACCCATGCAAGCCCCCGCGCACAAGGGACAGTTCCAGTTCGACGCGGTTGCCCCCGGCACCTGGAGCCTGTCGGCAGAGAGCGGCGGACAAGTGCTGCCTGTGGTTTCTGTGGCCGTGGGGACTGCGTCGACAGCCGGCAGCCAATTCACCGTTAAAAATCGCGCGCTATCTGTCGTCGCATCGGTGAGCCTCGGGGCAGTGCGAATAAAAGGGTTTGCCCAGAAAGGGAAAAAGGGCGCCGCCGGGGTGATGGTTCTGCTAGTTCCGCGGCAGGGTTCCGCTTACCGTGCGCTGGTGCGGCGCGACCAGTCCGACTCCGACGGAAGCTTCTCCCTGCGGAACGTGCCTGCGGGCCAATACACCGTGATCGCGATCGAAGACGGCTGGAAACTCGACTGGCAGCGGCGCGATGTCATTGCCCGCTTTCTTCCGGGTGGCGTAGCCGTCACAATCAACGAAAGATCGGCAGCGATTGTCTCTCTTTCCGACCCTGTACCCGTGCAGTCTCCCTGACCGCCGCAGGTGCCCTGAACTGACCCGGCGGTACCTCAGTCCCGCCGGGTATGTGGCCATGCACTTCATGGAAGCAGGGGGGAGAGGATAGTCTATGAAGGTACCTGACCAAGTTACGGCGCCTGTTCGCGGCGACAGCCCGCAAGGAAGCAGCAGCCAGGTTTGCACCGATTTGGGTTCGCATGGTTTTGAGGAGATTCGTACATTGAAGAGGAAGTGCTTGCTTTCGATCCTGGCCGTGGTTCCGGCCGCCCTGATGCCCCTGGCCGCGGCAGGCCAGATTGCCCCCGATCGCGGAGCTCGTCCGGAAGCCACTGAGCCCACGTACAAGTACCAGGTCTACGCGGGAGTCGGCTACACCAGTCTGAACCAGGTGAACCAGTCGCGCTACGGATTGATTGGAACCAACGTGGCCGTCACGCGCAACTTCGGCCGATTCTTTGGCGTGACCGCCGACGGAGCGTTTTACAGCACCTCCGCTGGCTCGGGTAATCCCGGAAAGCCGAGCGTCGACCTGGTATTGTTTGGGCCCGAATTGCACGCACCGCTCTACGGACACGTGAACATTTTCGTTCGCGCATTGCTGGGTGGAGCCCACACCGGTGGCGAAGGCCAGACTCCCGATATCTCGTTCGCTGGCGGAGCCGGAATGGGACTCGAATATGTCCTCACCAAGCGTTTTGTGTTGCGCGTCTCCGGTGACGACATCGCATCATCGTTTTCCCCCACCAACAACTCGCCGCTTTTGGGCTACTCGCCCCACATGCGCAGGAATTCCCGCGCCAGCATCGGCGTAGCATACAGGTTTTGATCAGACAGATTCATCGCAACAGCAAGGGGCGGATGCCACGCATCCGCCTCTTGCTTTTTTGCCCCGATTCACCGCAATGCCATTCAACCTGATCCCGTCGCCGATGTTGCCGTCACAGAGTACTTCATGGTCACAATCCCATTTGGCAGTGCCTCGCTTTCCGTAAGGCAAAGTGGCCATCTCCGCCCCTCTGGCAGCACCTTGATCCCGCTTCCGATCATCACCGGATTCACCGCCACCTCCACCGAATCCACCAGGCCTGCATCGAGCAGGCTGCGAAACAGCCCCCCTCCCCCAAACAGCCAGATGTCTTTGCCGGGCTGCGCTTTCATCTCTGCAACCGCCTCGGCGACTCCGCTGCTAAGGATCGTTACGCCTGGATGTTCCTCTGTTCGCAGCGTGGCTGAAATCACGAAGGCCTTCATACCTAGACTCGCAGGCGACTGCCCCGCGGCAAGCATGGTTTCATACGTGCGGCGGCCCATCACCACGGTATCGAATTGGCGAAACAGTGCGCCGAAGTCAAACGTCGAGTCGAAGATGATCCAGTCATATTCACCGTTCGGCCCGGCGATAAAGCCATCGAGGCTCATGGCTACGTTGTAGCGCAAACGCCGCATGCCTGCTCCTGACAGCCGAATTCTACTCCCCACTTCCTCGCCTGCGTCACTCACCACTGCACGCCCGGATAGAGGCTCGGCAGCCGGTTCACGTGAAACTGATCCGCACCCGGCGTCGTTCCCTGCCACACCACGCGCGAGCCCGCATCCAGTTCCTGCACGACCGCTCCCGAGGCCGGCGCACAGAAGTTGATCTCCATGTTACCGTTCTGCAACTGCTCCACATTCCCACCGAAAAAACTGAAGAAGGTCGGCCCGGGAGAGTAGTGACTCACCAGCGTCGCCGTCATCGCAGCTTCGTTGATCTCCAGCAGCGGCGCGGTTGTGTAGCACTTCGCCGAGATGGGATCGGTGGGCTTGCACAGCACCTGTCCCGTCGGAAAGATTCTGTCATTGCCGTTATCCAGCAACCCCATGCGAAACACGCCAGTAGTGTTCGGCGTAAAGTAGTTCATCCCATGCTGCGCATAAAACCAGTCGGTTGGATCAGTGCCGCCAACCAGCTTGAAGTCTCCGCCCTCGCCCAGCCGCCACATCACTTTGCCCGAGCCCTTGCCATCGAGAAACTCGATTTTAACGATCCAGTTCTGATGCCGCATCGAGAGCAGCAGGTTGTGGTCGTCGCTCGAATAGAGCATGTCGTTTGAATGCGTCCAGTCAGGAAAGCTCATGGGACGGCGCTGAATATCGAGATTGTCAAATGTATTCCACGCCCAGTCGGGGTTGGAGTTCTCGTCCACGTCCACCAGCGCGTCGCCCAGCACCACGGTGCTTCCCGTAGCACCCGGCAGATTGTTGTACGTTCGCGTTGCGGTCGCCAGCAGCATCCAGTGCCCGTTGGGCAACGCCAGCACACTATGATGAAAGCTCTTCAGCTGATACGCATTGCCCTGCGCATCGCGCAGACTCGAAGCCGCGAGCTTCTGGTTCAGCGCATCCATCGTGATTTCGCGAACCATGTCACCCGCCAGGTTGATCTCGCGAATGGAGTTGATGGTGCCCGGCGGTGGCGAGACCGGCAGCGACGACAGATACGAGAGCACCATGAGGAAATCGCCATTCGGCAGCAGTTGTATCCCTTGAATTGAATCTTGGCTGGTGCCTTGATTCGCATAGGTCCAGATCACGTTTCCGTTCAGATCGGTAGCGAACACCTGGTTCACATTGCGCGGCACCAGCGTGTTCCACATTTCGATTCCAGGCTGTGGAGCTCCTCCGCCCGGCGTGAAAACCTGCACAGCCGAACTCTTTGGCGGCACACCCGTAGCGCAAGTCTGATCCACATCGTTCAATGTGGCGCCATTGTCGAGCGCAACCTGTGCTCGCATGTGATATTTGCTGTTGGCCAGCATGCCGCCAACATAAATCTTTATTTCGCCGCCGTTCTGCGAAGGAGTAGCGACTTGCCACGTGCTCAATCCGTAGTCTGTCGTCTTGCCAAACTCGACAGATACTTTTCCCGGCGCGGGCAGATAGATCGAGTAAAGCGCCACTTGGGGATTCTTTGTCTGCGAGGGACAAAGCGCCTGCCCCGGCTGAATGATCGACACCACCGCGCTGGCGAAGTTCTGCTGCGGAGACGCCGTGAGCGCCGCTGTCACCGTCACGTTCTGGCTCTGCGCAACGGACGCCGGAGCGGTGTAGTTTCCCGATGAGTCCACAGCGCCCACAGTGCCGCTGCCCCCTGGGCCTCCGCTCACAGACCATGTAATCGAGCCACCATTACTCGCCTTCGCGGCAAAGTGAAACTTCTGTCCCGGCGCTAGCGCGACGTACTGCGGCGTGATCATAACCGTTCCGCCTTGAACCGGCTTCGGCGGACCTCCACTCGGCGGGCCCGCAGACGTGGAATGAAGCGTGAGATTTCCGCATCCCGTCAGCAACAGCACGAATGCCACGCACATCAGGCACGCGACTCGCAGTCCAGTCTCACGCCAATCTGGGCGCAAATCCGAACGCTGCCGCGTCAGCCATTCTGTCACTGAGGCCTCTAGTTGGCGAACTACCTCCGTCAAATCTATAAGGGGATCGTACCCACGCTTCGACGCGGGAACGAAGCCAACGAGGCTCATAGCTCCGTTATAGCGTAGATGGCGCAGTCATGGCATCTTGCCGCGCCTCGGCGGCCCCTTCAGAGTCTCCTCGTCACTTTTTTTCAAGAGGTAATCGTGTACATCGGCGCAAACTCCGGCACCCCTGCCGTTCGGCCCGCGATCCAGCGAAGCACGTATACCTCAGTGGGATCGGTGAGCGAGTGCGTGAGTGAGTTGGAAAGCACTTCAATAAGCGCGTGCGCACCGAGGTCCTTGAAATAGTCGATATCGAGTTCCACCATGACGCACTTAATGCCGTCGATGACAGCGGTGTCGTTCTCATGAAAAGTAAGTTGCACATTCGCCCCGCCGAATTGAATCTGCTTCCAGCTTGAGGTCGAGCCCGCATGGAAGAGCCCCGGATTATTCTCCACCGCGAAGATTTTAGCTTGCGCGGCATTCCTCACCTGATCGATGAGCCGGCTATCGCACCACGCAAAGAACCGATCCTGCGCCGGAGCCCACGGAGCGTCCCAGCGCACTTGCCTGATGTAATCCAGCGGCGTGCCCTGCGCAAGGTGTATCTGGCTCATCGCTTCCGCAACGTTCAGAAAGCAGGCGAGAGCTTTTTCCTGCTGGTCGAGAAGCATGTCGTAGCGCGCCGAGGCGGCCGCGTTGTCAGCGCCGCTGGAGAGAAACGGGTAGCGCGCATTGGTCGCCTCCCACCGCGCGTTGACAAAGCTGAATCCCGGATCATCTGGAATCAGCATGATGTCAAGCGTCTTCACATATTTTTCAGAGAGCACCACCGGGGCGAAGCCCGCCTGCTTGTAACCCTCTGCCCAGACAAGGACGGTGTAGTTATCGCCGAAGTTATCAAAAAACGGCAGGTCGAACGTGATGTCGTTATCTTCGAAGTAGTCGCGGACGCGCTGAGTCCTGTTGCCGTCTGTGATCGTCACCAGAAACCTGGCCGCAGCAGAGAATAACTCCCGCGTCCCATCAAAGATGCGAAGTTGCAGCTTGCTCATCGGGCTACCTCGAGAAGGAAGCCCATCATAGCATCCCCGTCAAGCTCAGCAATACGAGGTCGATGATACCTGCGCCACTCACCCGAACTCGAAAGCGCACCGGCAACGACAGCCATCTCAGCGCCGGCAAGTCACCCAACACTGCGACTCAATTACTGTTGATCGACGTGGATTTTCAATGACTCCAAGCGAAAGCAACCTTGCGCATCAATCAACAATTCCACCCGACCACCCCGATCGAACTCTGTCACAAGAATGCTTCGCACAAGATTATCGTAACGATTCTCTCAGCCCTCTTCCGCCTCGCGCAGTTTCGCAATCACGGTGAAGTCTTCAAGTGTCGTAGTGTCGCCCTTGATTTCGCCGTGCGTGGCCAGTTCCCGCAGCAGCCTGCGCATGATTTTGCCGCTGCGCGTCTTCGGCAGCGCTTCGGTAAAGCGAATGTCGTCGGGCCTTGCAAGCGAGCCGATCTCTTTCGAAACCCACTTGCGCAGTTCATCCTTCAGTGCTTCGCTGGGTTCATAGCCGCTTTCGAGCGAGATAAATGCGGAGATGGCTTGGCCTTTCAACTCATCTGGCCTGCCCACGACTGCGGCTTCCGCCACCTTGGGATGCGCCACAAGCGCCGATTCCACCTCCATGGTGCCGAGGCGGTGTCCGCTCACGTTGATGACGTCGTCGACGCGACCCATCAGCCAGAAGTAGCCATCGGCATCCATGCGCGCGCCGTCGCCGGTGAAGTAGCTGCCCGGCACATCGCTCCAGTAAGTTTTTTGAAAGCGCTCGGGATCGCCATAGATGGTACGCGCCATCGAGGGCCATGGCTTGCGGATCACCAGGAGTCCTCCGCTGCCTGCGGGCACAGCCACGCCTTCGCGCGTCACGACCTCAGGCTGAATGCCGAAGAACGGCCGCGTCGCCGAACCGGGCTTGGTCGGCACTGCGCCGGGAATCGGCGCTATCAGGATCGAGCCGGTTTCGGTCTGCCACCAGGTATCCACGATCGGGCAGCGATTGTGGCCGATCTTCTCGCGGTACCACATCCACGCTTCGGGATTGATGGGCTCGCCCACCGTCCCCAGCAGCCGCAGCGAATCGAGCTTGTGCTTTTCGACATGCTGATCGCCCCACTTCGCAAACGCGCGAATCGCCGTGGGCGCGGTGTAGAAGATCGTCACTTGGTGATCGTCGATGATCTTCCAGAAGCGCGAAAAATCGGGCCAGTTGGGAGCGCCTTCATACATCAACACCGTGGCGCCGTTCAGCAGCGGCCCGTACACAACATAGGAGTGACCGGTCACCCAGCCGATATCGGCGGTGCACCAGTAAACATCCTCGTCCTTAATATCGAACTCGTACTTTGTGGTGAGATAGGTCTGCACCGCATAGCCGCCGGTGGTGTGCACCAGGCCCTTGGGCTTCCCTGTCGTGCCGGAGGTGTAGAGGATGTAGAGCGGATCTTCTGAGTCCATGGGCTCGGCGCGGCACTCGGTCGGCGCGTTGGCCACCAACTCATCCCACCAGCGATCGCGGCCCTCCACCATGTTCACCGGGCTGCCTGTGCGCCGATACACGATCACGTGCTTCACTGTCGGACAGCCGTTCATGGCCTCATCCACCGTCCGCTTCAACTGGATCTCGCCGCCGCGGCGATAGCTGGAGTCCTGAGTGATGATGGCTACGCAAGAGGAATTGTTCACGCGGTCGGCGATGGCGTTCGCAGCGAATCCGCCAAAGATCACGGAGTGCACTGCGCCGATGCGCGCGCAGGCCAGCAGCGCGATTGCCAGCTCCGGCGTATTGCCCATGTAGAGGGCGACGCGATCGCCTTTGCGAATACCCAGCGCTTTGAGTCCGCTCGCGAACTTCTGCACCTCGGCATGCAGTTCCGCATAGGTCAGGCGGCGCACCTCGCCCGGCTCACCTTCCCAGATGAGTGCCGTCTTGTCGCGGCGGGCTCCCAGTGCATGGCGGTCGACGCAGTTGTAGCTCATATTGAGCTGGCCGCCCACAAACCATTTCGCCGTGGGCAAATTCCACTCCAGGACCTTTTCCCACGGCTTGAACCAGTGCAGTTCCCTGGCGCTCTCTGCCCAAAAGCCCTCCGGATCTGCAATCGATTTTTTGTAGAGCGTTTCATATTGTTCGAGACTTTGAATGCGAGCCTTCTCACTGAACTCTGGAGGCGGAGGAAAGACACGGTCTTCGCGAAGAGTCGAATCCAGATCCTGGTTTGAGGCAGCTGAGACGGGAATTGAAGACATAAAAAATCCTTTAGGGGAAGGAGATAAGCGCAAAAAAAGGGCGCAACCCGGAACGGCCATCGGGACTACCGTGTGGGGTCAACTTTATCGAGCCGGGGGCACACACGGCAAGTCACACAATTGAAATCCTCTGGCTTCGGAGCGGCCAGGGCCGCACAGCCAACAGACTGCTTGCTGCCGGGTCCATCGATTTTGCTTGCCGCCTTGGGTGTGCAATGGCTAAACTGCGACCCACTTCTATCTTCCTGTCCCCGGAGGACCTCGATGAGCATGTTCGATAGGTTTGTGCGGTCATTGCACCTCGCCGGCAGCGGTGGCGTTGATCCTACGGGCGCCGGTCCGGCCGCACCGTCTACCGCAGTCTCAGCCCAATCTCCCTCCTCGGCGACGCCCGCCGATCGGGGACGCGTCCTCCTGATCCACGGATACTCCGCCGAAGGAAAGGATTTCCGCCCATGGAAACAGGCCCTTGAGGATGCCGGAATTGATTCCGACGACATTGAGATTGGCAATTACGTCTCCCTTAATAATGAGGTCACGATCAAGGATCTCGGCGAGGGCTTTGACCGCGCCTTAAAGCTATCGAAATTTGCCCGGGAGATTCCCGGCAATGCCTGGACCTTCGATGCCATCGTCCACTCCACCGGAATGCTGGTGCTGCGGCAATGGCTCACCAGCGACCCATATCCGCCCGACAACCCGCACAGCCGCATTCGCCGGTTGAAGCACCTCGTCGGACTCGCCCCCGCCACCTTCGGGTCGCCCCAGGCAAAAAAGGGACGCAGCTGGCTCGGCGCGCTGGTCAAAGGAGCGAAGCAGCTTGGACCAGATTTTCTGAACGCGGGCGACCTGGTGCTCGATGGACTGGAACTGGGCAGCAAGTACACGTGGGACCTGACCCACAAGGACATGCTGAGCGACACGCCCTTCTACGACAAAGGATCTAACACGCCGTATGTCGCAGTGTTTGTCGGCAACACGCCTTACACCGGAATCGCGGCCGTTTCAAACTCCCCCGGAACCGACGGAACGGTGCGATGGGCCGGCGTTGCGCTGAACTCACGCAAGGTGAGTCTCGATTTCAGGCGCCATCCGCAACTCGATCCGAACGATCCAACCAAACGATGCCTCATCTCAGACTGGTCGGCAGACCGCGTCGGTGCTCCAATCATCGCAGTCGATGACAGGAATCATGGCACCATCCTTTCCGATCCCGATCCCAACGTGGTGCAGATGGTTCGGGATTTTTTCTCGGTCTCTGACGCCGATGCATACAACAAGTGGGAAGCCCAATCGCAGGCCTTCAGCGCGGCAAACATCGGAAAGATGGACCAGGCCGATGGCGTGGGCAGCGAAGGAGCAGGCTGGCAGCAACTCGTGATTCACATGGTCGACGATCACGGCGACGGAGTCACTGACTATAACGTTCAGCTTTATCTCGGCGATAGCCTCGATCAGTCCGATGATCCGGAATTTCCGTCGGTTAAGTTAATCGCCAACGCCTACACCAGCGACAACAGCTATCGTTGCTTTTACATTCACCTGACCAAAGACATGCTGACTCTCGATGACGGCAGCGGGCCCAAAAAGATGTGGCTCGAACTCATTGCATCGAGCGGCTCGGCGTTGATTGAGTATGAAGCGTACACCGGTAGCCCTCAGGATCCGCAGCGCCTCGCGATCGCATCCCATGATCCCAGCGATAACTTGCCAGTGAAAATGGACATTACCGCGTTGACCGAGGGCGGCTCGTCGTTACTCTATCCCTACACGACGACCTTGCTGGAGATATTTGTCGAGCGCGAACCGATGCCTCTGCAAGCCGTCAGTTCACTCTTCACTTTTCTTCCTCCAGAGGAGTAATCAGCGTCGTGATGCGAAAGCCGATCACATCCGACTGGATGGATTGCGTTGCCCGCACGCGCCGCAGATCGCAGCATGGCGGCATTGTCACTCCATCCGCCAACGCGTACCAGCGATAACGGCGCGCGGCACAGGCAGTCATTTACAGAGCATCGAACTTTCACTTCGTTCTGTCAGGATTGATATCGTTTCTGGTGCCAATCCCACGCCGTGCGGATAATGTCGTCGAGTTGCGTGTAGCGGGGCTCCCATCCCAGTTCGCGAATGGCTTTGTCAGAGCTGGCGACAAGCACCGCCGGATCACCCGCGCGACGAGGATGAATCTCCGACGGAATCTCGCGCCCCGTGACGCGCCGCGCAGATTCAACCACCTCGCGAACGCTGAACCCCTTACCGTTGCCAAGGTTGAAGATCAGACGATCCTTCTTCTCCAGAGCCTCGAGCGCCAGCAGGTGCGCGTCGGCCAGGTCCGACACATGCACGTAATCGCGAACGCATGTCCCATCCGGTGTGGGGTAGTCTTCACCATACATGCGGATCGACTTGCGTCGCCCGAGTGCCACGTCGAGAACCAGGGGAATCAGATGCGATTCGGGTTCATGGGCTTCACCGCGCGTGATTCCCTGCGGCCCCTCGGGGGCTCCGGCGACGTTGAAGTAGCGCAGCGAGGCATAGCGAAGACCATGAATGCGGTTGAACCAGGTGAGCATTTGCTCAACCAGCAACTTTGACTCGCCATAGGCGTTGGTGGGCTGCAGCCGGGCATCCTCGGAGATCGGCACCTTCTCCGGCTCGCCGTACACGGCGGCTGTGGAGGAAAAAACCAGGCGGCGAGGTCCGTGCGCCAGCATGGCTTCCAGCAGAGTCAGCGTTGATGCGGTATTGTTCCGAAAAAAGAGTTCGGGATGAACCATCGACTCGCCCGCCTCGATGAGCGCAGCGAAATGGAGTACGCCGTCGAAGGGCTGGCCTTCGTCTTTGGCCGATTTGAAAAGGTTTTCAATCCCGGCCCCATCTGACAGCTCTCCGGCCACAAAATCTACGCCTGCGGGAATCAAATCCCGCCTTCCGTGGCTCAAATTGTCAAACACCACCGCCTCATTGCCGCGCTCGGCCAGAAGCCCTGCGACCGTTCCGCCTATGTATCCGGCTCCGCCCGTCACTAATATCTTCACAAATCTTCCCTTCTCTTTCGGTACACTTTAGTTTAAACTGAGTCTATTACACCAAACGCAGGCTTGGCACAGTTCAGGACTGGTTACCAGTGACCTACGACCCGGCACGTTTCGACGTTTAAAGTCCGGCTTATGGAATTTAAGCTAGAAAGACTCTCTGTACCGCGTGCACCTCTGCTGCTTCTTTCCTTTGCGTTGGACATATATGGAGATCAATGTCCGGCCATATTTACGATGTGACGTTTATGTTGAGCAAGCCAGGCAGAATGCCGCTCGTGCACGAGGCTCCCTTCCGCGTTCGGCCCAATCCCCCTGTCGAGACCAAATATAATGGTGGCAACGGTTTGTCTTATTTGCCCATCAAACGCACTAGGGGAAACCTCGACCACGGGACAGCCTTCATAAGGCAGTCGCGATCAGACGGAACACGGGCCCATTTCTTCGGTTACATGGACGCAACCAGGCGCTACGTTGGCTTCTGGATCAATCCTGCGAGCGCTGACCACAACTTCGATCCGAAAGGGACATTCTATGTCCACACGGGCGGGAGTTTAGTCGAGAGTATGCGACAGGGTGAACAGCGGTTCACGCAGCTGAGCCAGTTCCCCGTTTCGCTTCTGCCGCAGCAGAGAAGTCGCGCAATATTCATAGAAAAAACGAGGACACAATGATGCCCGCGAGCCAATATCGAGTAAAGGCCAACTTTGGATTACTGCCTGAACCGGAGAAGAGCCCGGCGTCTTTCATCACCAGCACGGCGGTAAATTTGACCATCCTGGCTATCGTTCTGTACGTGGGAATGACGGCTCGACGGGTGGTCGAGCAACACAAATACGAACAGACCGATCTTATCTTTCCTACCACTCCTCCGCCTGCGCCGATCAAGCTCAAAGTCCCTCCGCCGCCCAAGATCGAGCCACCGCGGCCGGCAGAGGTAAAGCTCGACGCTCCTCGCATCAATATGCCAAAAGTTGAGCCCAAGCCGGATACCAAGCCGATCCAGATGGAAGCCAAAACCAACGTGCCGGTAGTGAAAGCCGCCAAGCCCTCGATCATTCTCGCTCCGCAGCCCAAGGCCGCTCTGACCGCGGCCGCGCCGGCGCAGACGCCGCAAGCCAAGCCTTCCACGAGTCCTGTGCACCTGGGTGACACCTTCGGCGTTACGCCCAATCCCACTGCCACCCGGCCCGCCACAGTAGCCGCAATCGGCAATCCTTACGGCGGAATGAACGGGCCGGCCGTGGCGCCCCGTGGCGTGGTCGGCTCAACCGGCATCGGCAATGGGACCAAATCCGGCTCCAATGCCGGGGTAGTCGGCAAAGTAGCCTCGGCTGGAATTCCCGGTGGCACCGGCACTGCTCCCACGGGCGCGTATGGCGGCGGCAAGGTGGTTGCTGCAGGTATTCCCGCCATGGCCACCGCACCGGTGGCGACTCCCGCAATGGCAGCAACCCCGAAATCCACAAACCTCGAAGTGATTTCAAAGCCGACCGTTCAATACACGAGCGAAGCACGGCAGATGCGCGTCCAGGGAGACGTGGTGCTGCGCGTAACGTTTACGGCTGCAGGACAGGTACTCGTGCAGGGTGTGGTCCACGGCCTGGGCCATGGTCTCGATGAAGAAGCGCGCCGCGTGGCGCAGCAGATCCGCTTCCATCCCGCCACTCGCAACGGGCAAGCGGTGGATCTAACCACTAATATTACGATTACGTTCCAACTGGCATAAGATTGTGCGAGATAACCAAATGACTGCAGGCTGAATCTGGCCGCGGCTTGCCGCAATCCGGCAAGCCGCTAAAGAGAGAACGACTACACAGGAGTTAAAATGACGTTTCGGAAGATCCCCACTACCTTCCTGATCCTTGCTCTCAGTGCTACCTGCCTCTACGCCAAGAAGCAGCCCAAGTATGAACAGGCTCACCAACTCACCGCCGACCAGTCGGCGCTGGTGCAAAGGGCCATCGCACGCGAGAAGGTCTTGATCAGGAACATTCAACAGCACACCCCGCTTGTGGAGACCTATATCCAGGACATCCGGCCGGACGTCAAGCTGTACCAGGTCCCTGTGGCTGACCAATACATGCTCAGCCGGGTGGACTTCGGCAAGGGCTTTTTTGACAAGAGCTATGAGCCCAGGGAGAAGACCAAAAAGGGCTTCTTCAAGGGATCGCTCTCCTCCATTGCCAGCCTGACCAAGGCCTTGGGATTGGACTCGAAGTTTACCTACAATCCGCTCGGTTTCACCGAAATGATGTTTCTCGACCCCTCGGGATTTGACCAGCAGCATTACGTATTCAGCTACGTGCGGCGGGAGTTCCTGGGTTCGGTGCGCACCTGGGTTTTCGACGTTCACCCCAAGGTTTCGGGCATGGGGCGGTTCTATGGCCGCGTCTGGATCGAGGATGAAGACGCCAATATCGTTCGCTTCAACGGCACCTTCACCCCGCCCACCAACGAGGATTCCTCGAAATACTACTTCCACTTCGACAGCTGGCGCATGAACG
>Ga0137378_10003479_pt1 | contig 13639 bp, 12 predicted proteins | sample SagtaG_21_FD_104813 | JGI IMG/M metagenome (GOLD analysis project Ga0137378, IMG submission 104813) | Vadose zone soil microbial communities from Sagehorn Ranch, Mendocino, California, USA - Sage2_L_60_16 metaG | ecosystem: Environmental > Terrestrial > Soil > Vadose zone | place: USA... | reverse complement strand
TACTACCCGGTGCAGGGCGTGCGCGCGCATCAGGTGGTCGTAAAATCCCCACCCTACGAAAAGCGCGTAGGGTGGGGCACCCTCAAGGTCGGGGATAAAGTCGATGCCGTCGTGGACACCGGAATCCGGGAAGCAACCATGCGGAATCACACGGCTACGCATTTGCTCCATGCGGGGCTGCGGGAAATTTTGGGGAAACATGTGAAGCAGGCGGGGTCGCTGGTGGCGCCGGGGCATTTACGGTTTGATTTTTCGCATTTTACGGCGGTGGAAGACGAAGAGCTGCAGGACATCGAGGACATGATTAATAAGGAGGTCCTGCGCAACGTGCGGGTCGAGACTATCGCGGACGTGCCGATTGGTGTCGCGGTGAATGAGTATCACGCGATGGCGCTGTTTGGGGAGAAGTATGGCGACATGGTGCGGGTGGTGAAGATTGGGGATTTTTCGACCGAGCTGTGCGGCGGGACGCATACGGCGGCGACGGGTGAGATTGGGCTGATCAAGATATTGAAGGAAGGAAGTGTGTCGTCCGGGGTGCGGAGGGTGGAGGCGGTTACGGGGGAGGGATCGCTGGCGCACTTTCGTCGGGACCATGAACTCGAAACGGTTGTGTCGGCATTTGTGTCTCCCCCCTTTGCGCAAAGAACGCGCAAAGATGGGGCACCCTCGGTTGAGGAGGGGACAGGGAAAACCGGAGAGGCCGCGATGTCGCCTGCCGAGGCGTTGAAACTCGAGCTCGAGAAAAAAGACGCGGAGATTAAGCGGTTGGGGCGGGAGCTGGATCAGGTACGGATGAAGTCGGCTTCGTCGTCGGTGGCGTCGGCGGGGGAAAAGATCAAAGAGGTGCGAGGAGTGAAGGTGCTGGCGCATCGGGTCGACAATCTTGAGCGGGCGCAGATGCGAACTCTGGTGGACCAGTTGCGCGATAAGATTGGCTCGGGCGTGGTGGTGCTTGGGTCGGCGACGAATGGGAATGTGGCGCTGATTGTGGGCGTCACGAAAGATTTGACGGCGCGGATTCAGGCGGGGAAAGTCATTGGGCCAGTGGCGCAGAAAGTTGGCGGAAAGGGCGGCGGGCGTCCGGATTTGGCGGAGGCGGGGGGGAAGGATGCCGAGGCGCTGGACGCGGCGCTGGGCGAGGTTTATGGGGTGGTGGAGGGGTTGCTAGGCGCTTAAAAGACTATAAAGTCGCGATGCAGTTGAAAGTCGCTTTATAAGTGACTGGAGCCCGATGAATTGCGTTAATAACTCCCGGAAGGCCCTTCTGCCAGTTGCGTTATTCGTGCTTACCGTTGCGGTCGCGACAGCCGGGGCGTCCTCGCCACCACGCCAGCGCAAGTGCGCCAAAAAGCTCGACGATGTTATCGAGCGCATCGAACTCACCGATGGGGCGGAGACAATCGGTGGTGCGTCCATGCATGATGCTGTATTTGCACTCCGTGAACGCGCGTGTTTTCCGGTTGCCTTCGAGATGATCGAGTTCGAGAGACCGAAGGACTTCGTTACTTTGCGTGAGGCACTCAAGCAGCTACATACAATACAAGCGGCCGGGACCCTGAATGCTAGAGATAAGAGCCGATTAGATACATACGAGAGCATGGCGCGGACCGGTGAGCCCTCCGATGTTCTTGTTGCGCGGCAAAAAGCTTTCAGGCTGGTTCAGAATCGAATCGCTGTGCGGAGATTGCTTGACCGCCTGATGATGCTTGACGATGAATATCTATGGAAGAACTACGGGACTGAGAGCGCTCCTCTCATTGTGATCGAACCTCGTGCAGCAAGCGCGCTAGACTGGCGTGTAGCTTCGATCTGCCACCCCCGGCCTATTGCATCCACTGAACTGTACGCAGGCTGTAATAATCGTCCGTGCGGCCCATTTACTAAGCTGCTGAGCGAGCACAACATGACGGTGTCGTCTCTTTTCGAGGGTCCGGTGGCACCGGGCAAGCAAGGCCCCGATCTCATTCCGCAGGTCCCGATTGATGCGTGCAATGACCATTTCACCGCGCGTAATATCTTGAACCTGACGGTGAAGGGTACGCACAACTCATGGACGCTGGCCGGGATTAAAGGGATGCGTTTCGTCTCGTTTGAGTCGTCAACACACTAGTTGTCGCGTTTAGCGTTCGCCATGCGCACCTACCCGGACTTGCAACCCTGAGGTTGTAATCCTTCGCCGCTTCGCGGCTTTCACAGGCGAGGGCGGCTGTTCCGCCCATTAGAATCAATGGCGTCGGACAGGAATGTCCGGCTCACATGGTGTGAGAACGCCGACTGATTTGCGAGGAGAATACAAATGAAACCAATTGGAGCATTGGCGGTGGTGATGTTTTTTGCACTAGTGACTGCGGCACAGGAGGGGGCGAAGCTGGTTTTTATTCCGGGGAAGCAGATTGAAGCTGATATTCGCAAAGCTCCGGCAAACAGTATGGGCGAACAAGAGATTAATCTGATTGAGAGGACGGCGGACCATGCGGGGATTCTGCTGCGGAGGACGGCGCCGGGCAAGGCCGAGGTGCATGAGACGGAGACGGATGTCTGGTATGTGATTGACGGGGGATGCATTCTGGTGACGGGCGGAAGTTTGGTCTACGCGGAGCCGGAGGGGTCCGGGCAAATTCGTGGCACGGGGATTTCGGGAGGCGAGGAGCGGAAGATTGGGAAAGGCGACTTCATCCGGATTCCGAACGGGGTGCCGCACTGGATTAAGAAAATAAACGGCGAGGAAATTGTTTATATCGTGGTGAAGTACGCAGGGGCGAAGTAGGTAGATCCGGTCAGGCCGTCGGAATCAAAACCAGAATCAAGGGCATCGGACAAGAATGTCCGACCCACACGGGCATAAATGAAGATCAACAGCGGAGATTCAGCGATTCGGCTTTTCAAATCCAAACAGGATTGGGCTGACTGGCTGGAGAGGAACCAGGGCAAGAGTTCGGGGTTGTGGCTGCAACTGGGGAAGAAGAAGTCTGGGGTGCGATCGATGTCCTACAAAGAGGCGCTGGATGTTGCGCTGTGTTATGGCTGGATTGATGGACAGAAGAGGCCGGAGGACGAGAAAACATGGTTGCAGAGATTTGTTCCGCGGTCGAGCAAGAGCATTTGGTCGAAGATTAACCGGGAGAAAGCCCAGGCGCTGATCGCGAGTGGAGAGATGCAAGCCGGCGGGCTGGAGGCGATCGAGAACGCTAAGAAGAATGGGCGATGGGAGGCGGCTTACGATTCTCCGAGTGGGGCAACGGTGCCGGGGGACTTGCAGGCGGCGCTGGATGGGAATGCGAAGGCGAAGGCACTCTTTGAGAAGCTGGATCGGGCGAACCGGTATGCGGTGTTGTGGCGGATTCAGACGGTGAAGAAAGCGGAGACGCGGACGAGGAAGATTCGGGAGTTTGTGGGAATGCTGGAGCGGGGTGAGAAGCTTCATCCGTGAAACCCGACCAACCGCTGAAGCGGTGGGGCCATTGTCCGGACCCTCTCCGGGGCTTTCGCGGGCGGGAGCGCCCGCGCCACGCGGGCGAAAAAATAAGGTCCGGCGGGCGGCCCTCACCGGCGGTCGGCGAGGGCGAGATGGGTGGCGACGCCAGGCAGAAAGCAGGTTCCCTTCGACTTCGCTCAGGGCAGGCTCTCTTCGCCTGCGGCGATTCGGAATGACAAGTCTTATATAGGGAGCGGCTGGGGCATGGCAAAGAAAAAGGTCCAGCAATATTTGCCGGACCAATGTCGGTGTGGCCTAGTGCCGCACCCTTCAGAAAATCATTTGGTCTCGTTGCCGGGGGTTGCGGTGAACTCCTTTGGTTTGGGCAACGGGCGAGCGGCGCGGGCTGCCAGGGATGGAGTTCCGGCGGCGGCGCCGTAACGCTCCATGAGCATGGGAACCATTGCGCCTTCGGCCTCTTTGACGAAGGTCATGGAGCCTTCGAGATTGAGATCGACGCGGATGAAATCTCCGAGGCGGATCTGGCCGGTGGCGACCAGGTTGGCCATGGGAAAGACCAGATGGCGTTCTATGGCGCGCTTCAGGTGACGAGCGCCGTAACGCGGGTCGGTGCCTTCGTGAAGCAGGAAGCTCTTCACTTTGTCGGTGCACGAGAACACGAACTGGTTGGCGGCGGAAGCGGTCAGGACCCGCTGCTGCACCATACCGAGCTCGATGTCGAGAATCTGCTGCAGGTGCTCGGGGCGCAGGGTCTTGAAGACCACAACCTTATCTATGCGGTTCATGAACTCGGGGGTGAACTTGCGGCGCGCCGCTTCAAGGGCGGTGCGATCGATTTTGTCGTCAAGGCCTTGATCTACGACACTGGGTTTCGGGGCGAAACCGAATCCACCCTCGACGAGGTTGCTCATCTCGCTAGCCCCCAGGTTCGAGGTCATGATGATGATGCATTGCGAGAGGTCCACGCGGCGGTTGTCGCCGAGTGTGAGCGTAGCCTTGTCGAGGATGCCGAGCAAAAGCTGCCAGAGCGAATCGGAGGCCTTTTCGATCTCGTCGAAAAGAAGGATGGAGAGCTTGAGCTTATCGGTGTGCCACTGGTTGAGCGCTTCCTGGGTAAGCAGGGGGTGCGTCTCACGGTGACCAAGGTAGCCCGGAGGCGAGCCGATCAGTTTGGCAATTTCGTGGGAGTGCTGGAACTCAGCGCAGTCGATCTTGATGCAGGCACGAGCCTCCCCGAAAAGCGACTCGGCAAGAGCTTCGACGACGCGGGTCTTTCCTGATCCGGTGGGACCGAGAAAGAGCAGATTACCGACTGGGCGGTTGGGCGCGTTGAGACCGGCAAGGAACATCTGGTAGATCTCGACGACCTTTTCAACAGCCGCGTCCTGACCGACGATTTTGCGGCGGAGTCCAGCTTCAAAGTCCCGGGCATCGGTGCTCCGGCGGCTGGGGTCTAGAATCGTGCTGGGAATAGTCTTCATAGTAGTCTGGCCCTGATAACCCTTTCGGGCCCCTGCCTGGGGGCTTGGCAAGTTCGGGAGATTGACATTTTTTGTCATCTCCCGGAACCCGCTACCGTTAGCAATAGAGCAAGCATTGAGCCAACTCCACCAAGCTTCCACAGGCCACCTTCTACACGACTTAGATGCTAGAGGGTCAGCGGGAGAGTTACTTACATTACCAAGGAAGATCGTGTAATGGGAAATAGTTTGCAGCACAGAGGGAAAAGCGGCTCTTGGCTCTTGGCTCTTGGCTCTTGGCTCTTGGCTCTTGGCTCTGGCTTCGGAGTTTGGGGCGGTTGAACCGCTGGGGTGGCGGGGCGGGCAGAAAAGCAGGTTCCCTTCGACTTCGCTCAAGGCAGGGTTCCTGGGCGCTTCGCTCTCGAGGGTCTTGAGGGGATCGAAGAAGGGGGTTTCCTGACGGGCGTGGCCGGTCGTAACTGGCGAGCGGAATTGTGCATCATTAGCATCGGGGAAAGTGGTTTCATGGGAGAACAGCTTGCGCGGACATGGACTTAAATTGCTGATAGCGGCGGCCGGGTTGGTATTGGGCCTGGGTTTGTTTAGCTTTCGTACGGTCAAGGCGGCGGCTGAGCCCCAGAAGGCGCAACTGGTTGATACCAGTGTGACTGTCGGCAAACCTCTGCCGCCAGAGCCGAGAATTGCTGCTCCAGGGACGGCCCTCTATGAAACGCGGCGGGGGGATACTGTGGTTTCGGTGGCGCGGCATTATCTGGGGCAGACGTCGTACTTGACTTCGTCGGAGTTGGCGGAAGCGATGGGGGGATCGAACGAGAACCTTCACGGACCGTTCTTGAAGGCGGGACAGGAGTTGGTGATACCGGGAATCCTGAACGCGCCGATTGCAGAGAAGCCGGTGCCGGTGGCGAAAGATTTTGAGGTGCGGGCGATTTATTTGACCGGATTGATGGCGGGAAGCGACCACGGCATAAAGATCGTGAAACGGTGGCGCGAGGCGGGCGGGAATGCGGTGGTTTTTGATATTAAGGATAGCGATGGGGCGGTGAATATTCCATTTGAGCATCCGCTGATCGGGGCACACAAAGCTCCGATTCGCGATCTGCCAAAATACACACATTTCTTGCATTCCCAGGGGCTGCATGCGATTGCGCGGATCGCAATGTTCCGGGATGAGCGGCTGGTGGTGGCGCATCCGGAGCTGGCGGTGAAGTCGCAGAAGACGGGGCAGCCGTGGCGGGAGAATGGGAAGCTGGTTTGGACGGATCCGTCGCAGGTGGAAGTGCAGGAGTATGACATCGCTCTGGCGGTGGTGGCGGCGGAGGCCGGGGCGGATGAGATCCAGTTTGACTATGTCCGCTTCCCTGCTGAGGGCGATCAGAAGGATGCGCGGTTCACGTATCAGAAGAAGCATCCGGAGTGGCAGCGGTCGGATGTGATTGCGGACTTCCTGCGGCGAGCTTATACGTCTCTGCATCCGAAGGGCGTGCTGCTGTCGCTGGATGTGTTTGGAGTGATGGCCTGGCAGCGGCCGGTGGATTTGGCGCACACGGGGCAGGACATTGTGCGAATGGCGAAATATTGCGATGTGCTCTCGCCGATGATTTATCCCTCGCACTTCTTCAAGATGGATGGATACGACAAGCCTGGAGATGCGCCCGAACACTTTATTGGCGAGTCGATGGAGCGATTTGAGGAGATCACCAAGGGGAGCGAGGCGGTGATACGTCCGTGGCTGCAGGCGTTTGCGTGGCGGACGAAAACGTATTCTCCGAAATACATTGAAGTACAGGTTTTGACAGCGAAGAACAAGGGCGGAGTGGGATTCTTGTTCTGGAATGCTAATAATGACTACAGCAAGCCGTATGCGGCGATGCCGGAGATGAAAGCGGCCAAGGGGCAGTATTTCCGAGGCGATGAATTGCCGGCGGTGCTGAAGGCGGAAGTCGCGGTTCCGGGGCGCTAAGACCTTTTGCCACAGCGGACATAGAATAGGATTAAGTGGCTGCTGCCCTGTGTTTTGCCCACGTAACGTAAAATATCCAGTTCGGCTAATAGCTTCCCCAGGAGCCCTTCCCCCAATGCGAAGGTTCGTCCTCTTAGGCGTCTCCCTCATCCTTATCCTGTCCCTGGCGCAAGCCGCCCGCAAAGCCGCGTCCGCCGCTTCCGCCCACCTGCCCCCCGCCGCCATCTCGGCTCTCGAAAAAATCGACCCCGAGCACATCCGCGCCCATGTTCGCTTTCTTTCGCTCGATCTCCTCGAAGGCCGCGGCACCGGCCAGCGCGGCGGGGACATCGCCGCCGATTACATTGCCACCCAATTCTGGCTGTATGGCCTTAAGCCCGCCGGCGACGACGGTACCTACTTTCAGAAAGTCCCGATGGTTGGAATTACTCCCGCGCCGGAAACCAGTTTTGAACTTGTGCCTGCGAAGGGCGATCCCATGAAACTCAAGCCGCTCGATCAGTATGTCGCCTATGACGAAACCCAGCGCCCTTCCGACGACATAGATGCGCCCATTGTTTTTGTCGGATACGGAATTGAAGCCCCCGAATACCGATGGGACGACTACAAAGGCGCCGACGTCCACGGCAAGGTCCTGCTCATGCTGGTGAATGAGCCTTCTTCGGACGATCCCAATTTCTTCAAAGGGCGCACCCTCACCTACTACGGCCGCTGGACTTACAAGTACGAAGAAGCCGCCCGCAAAGGCGCTGTCGGCGTAATTCTCATCCACAAATCGGAAATGGCGAGTTACCCCTGGGAGGTCGTGCGCAATTCCAACTCCGGCGAAAGAGCCGGCCTGAAAAGCGACCAGCCACAACTCGAGGCGGCGGCGTGGGTCCAACTTGATGTCGCCAGCCACCTGGCTCAGAAGTCCGGCCTCGATCTCGACAAGTTGATGGCCGACGCGCAGTCGAGCAATTTCCGTCCCGTGCCGCTTTCAGTCAAGCTCAAAGCTCACATGGTGAGCAAAATCCGCCAGATCTTATCGAACAATGTGGTCGCCATGTTGCCCGGCTCAGACACCAAACTGAAAAGCGAAGCCGTCATCTACACCGCGCACTACGATCATCTCGGAATTCGTCCCGACATGCCCGGCGACAACATCTACAACGGCGCCCGCGACAATGCCACCGGATGCGGCATCGTGCTGGAGCTAGCCCGCGTTTTTGCGCAGGTCCAGTCGCGGCCGCGGCGGTCGGTGATTTTCGCGTCGGTGACCGCAGAAGAGCAGGGCCTACTGGGTTCCGAATATCTCGGCAAGCATCCGCCCATTCCCGCAGGCAAGATTTCGCTAGACCTGAATTTCGACGACATCCCGCCACTCGGCTCACCCGAAGAAGTAGAAGTCTCCGGCGCCGAGCGCAACAATTTCTATCCCACGGTTGAAGCCATGGCCAAAGAGTTCCGCCTCGCCATCCGCCCCGACTCGCACCCCGAAGCCGGACACTTCTACCGCTCCGACCATTTCAGCCTGGCCCGCGTGGGTGTCCCCGCCTTTTCCATCAACGAAGGCATGAAGTACAAGGGCCACAACACCGCCTGGGGCATGCAGCAAGCCGAGGACTACACCAACAACCACTACCACCAGCCCAGCGACGAATACTCCCCCGACATGGACTTCACCGGCGACGCCGTAATGGCCCGCTTCGGCTTCGCCTTAGGCTGGGCCGCGGCGTCACAACAGAAATTGATTGGGTGGCAAAGTGGGGATGAGTTTGAGAAGGCGAGGGGGGAGAGCCAGGGAGCGGGGCATTAGAGAAAGCCTTGGCGGCAGGATAACCGGTTGCCGCAATCTGATCATCGAAGGGACTCGCCTCCGGATGTCGAAGCCCCATCTTCTTCGTCTTCCTCAAAACGCTCTCCGGCAGCCTTAGCTACCGCGCCGAACCCTGCACACACCGCAGCAAGAGCGAGGCTCTCCATCTCCGCGAGTATTCGGTCTGTCTTGGCGAATTCGCTGATGGCTCGTCCTCCCACCCAAAATGCGATGCCTGCAGTCGCAAACAAGAGCCAGGCGACTCCTTGCAGGAGAAGCCTCACACTGTTTCTTATTGATGTACCCATCATTGGCCCAGGGACAACAGGGCGCCAATAGGATAGCAGTCGCCTGCACTTGTGGAGAATCGATCTAGCCTGATTGGCCACTGGGAACTTCGGCAGCTATTGATCCGTACTTTTCATACAGGAGAACCCCCTTGGCCGCCTTCTTCCTCTGGTGCATCCTGTTCGTCCTGTGCTGGCCGCTGGCATTGCTTGCGCTGGTGCTCTACCCAATTGTCTGGCTGCTGCTATTGCCGTTCCGCATTCTGGGCATTGCGGTCCACGGAGTACTGGCGCTGGTCTGGGCCGTAGTAATGCTCCCCGCCCGCCTGCTAAACGCCCCCTTTCGACTGGTGTAGTCCGCCGCAGGACTAGCATCCAACAGGGGAGTGCTTTGAAAGGGGCACGGCCTCTGGCCGTGCCGCATGTAGGTTAGATTCGACGTACGGCGCGGCAGAAGGCCGCGCCCTTTCGCAGCGCCATTGCCGCAATTAAATCCCTACTCCCTGTCATCCCGAGCGAAGCAGTCGAGGGACCTGCTGTTTGCCAGCAGCGCCGGAACTGCCCGCAAAAAGCAGGTCCCTCGACTCCGCTCGGGATGACAGAGTAAAAAATGGGAATGATGGTAAAAAGAAAAGCGGCGCGGCTGAAAGCGGCGCCTTTTCAAATCTGGGCAACGACGATTCAGCTCTCCATACTCCTCAGCCTCGGACTCAGAATCAGCGTCGGCTCCGTTGCCCGTTGCACATCATCCGCCGTCAACCCCGGCGCAATCTCTTCCAGCACTAACCCTTCCGCCGTCACCCGGATATACGCCAGCTCCGTCACAATCGTGTCCACAACCTTCGCGCCCGTCAGAGGCAGCGTGCACTTCTTCAAAATTTTCGGCTGACCTTCGCGCGTGGTGTGCTCCATGGCAACAATCACCCGCCGCGTCCCCGCCACCAGATCCATCGCGCCGCCCATGCCCTTCACCATCTTTCCCGGAATCATCCAGTTCGCGAGATTGCCCTCTTCGTCCACTTCCATCGCGCCCAAAACGCTCAGGTCAATATGCCCGCCGCGAATCATGGCAAATGAATCCGCGCTCGAAAAATAACTCGTCCCAGGCATCTCGCTGACGGTCTCTTTCCCCGCATTAATCAGATCAGCATCTTCCTCTCCCTCGATTGGATAAGGCCCAATCCCCAGCATCCCATTCTCACTCTGCAACACAACTTCAATTCCCGCAGGCACGTAGTTAGCCACCAGCGTAGGCATCCCGATGCCGAGATTCACGTAGAACCCGTCCTGCAGTTCGCGCGCAATCCGCCTAACGATGCGCTCACGTTTGTCGAGGTCTTTAGCCATAAGGCAGTGGTCAGTGGCCGGTGCTCAGCAATAAGTGGTCAGCAAGCAGCTTTGGTGTTACTGCCCACTGACCACTCCGCAGTGGTCACTGCTTTCTCACCGTCCTTCTCTCAATCAGCCGTTCGTAGTTCTCGCCCTGAAAAATCCTCTTCACATAAACCCCCGGCGTATGCACCGCGTCCGGGTCAATCTCCCCGACCGTAACCAGGTGCTCAACTTCCGCAATCGTGACCTTGGCCGCTGTCGCCATCATGGGATTGAAATTACGCGCCGTCTTGCGATAAACCAGATTCCCCCAGATATCGCCCTTCCACGCCTTGACCAGCGCGAAGTCCGCATTCAGTCCGCGTTCCATTACGTACGCGCGCCCTTCAAACTCGCGGACTTCTTTGCCCTCCGCTACGATAGTGCCGACACCGGTGGGCGTAAAAAAAGCCGCAATCCCGGCGCCGCTGGCGCGAATGCGCTCTCAAAAAGTCCCCTGTGGGACGAGGTCCAATTCAATTTTCTTTTCCAGCACCATCTGTTCCAGCAATTTGTTTTCGCCTACGTAAGTGCCAATGTGCTTGCGAATCTGGCCAGCCGCGAGCAGCAACCCCATAGCATGACCGTCCACGCCCACGTTGTTGCTGATGGTGGTGAGGTTCTTGACGCCCTTGCGCACCAGCGCGCGAATCAGGTTCTCGGGAATCCCACATAGCCCAAACCCACCGACCATGATAGTCGCGCCATCAGAAATGTCCCGGATCGCTTCGTCGGAATTGGTGACAACTTTCTTCATACGCTCGCAAATTCTAAAGCATTTTCATCACAGAGACGCCGAGCCACAGAAGAATCTCAAAAACAATAAAAGGCGATGTCATTCCGAACCGCCGCAGGCGGAGAGGAACCTGCTGTCGCTCGCCCATAGCAAATCCCTTGCAGCTCTCCCGAACAAGCACTAACGCGATTTCTCTGTGACTCTGGGTCTCTGTGGTGAAAAGCCTTTCGGTGGTGGAGATGGCCTCAGCCCATGCCCTCGCTCAAACTCCCCCTCCAACTCGCGCGTATCCAGATTCTCCCGAATATGCCCCAGCCTGTGCTCCACTTTCAGCAGCGCCTCCGCAATTTGTTTCTTATTCGTAATCGCAATATCCCGCCACATCGAATACGGACTCGCCGCAATCCGCGTCATCTCCCGCAACGCCCGCCCGCCACATTCAAGCAGCGGCGCCTTGTCCCCGTACTCCTCAACCAACGTCGCCGCAAGCGCAGTAGAAATCATCTGCGGAACGTGGCTGATCCAGGCGCAGAGTTGGTCGTGCTCCGCAGGATCGAGCTCCGCTATCCGCGCCCCTGTCTTCTTCACCAATCTGAGATACTCGCCCGCTAGCCCAGCTTTCAATCTCTGTCCCTGCAGTGGCGTAACAAACCAAACCGCCCCGCGAAACAAATCCGCGTCAGCAAACGCGATCCCCGAATTTTCCTTGCCCGCCATCGGATGCCCGGCTAGGAATCGCTGCGCAGCATTTTTACGGAAAGCCTTATCAGCCCGCGACACAATCTCCGCCTTCGTACTTCCCACATCAGTAACTAGTGTGGCTGAAGAAATCCACGGCGCCAGCCGCTCGATCAATTCGATGATCGCGCCAACCGGAGTCGCCAGCACGACGACATCGCTGCCCTGAGAAGCCTCAACCGGATCGGCGAGGCCGCGATCAATCGCGCGAATCCGCTTCGCCCGTGAAAGAACGTCAGCCGAATCGCACCCAACAATCTTCCCGCGGAACCCGTTCTTCCTGAGAGCCAGTCCAAGCGAGCCCCCAATCAGCCCGGTGCCGATGATCGTAATTTGGCGAATAGACAATCAGAGGTGTGAATGGGTGCTGGGAATTTCAATTACCCAATCACCCAATTTCAAAATTACAAAATGTCCTAAGCGATCGCTCTTCCCACCGCTGGCGCAATCATCCGCATCTGATCCATCAGTTCGGCGAACTGTTGCGGATAGAGTGACTGCGCACCGTCGGAAAGCGCCTTGTCGGGATCGTGATGCACTTCGATTAGCAGCGCATCGGCGCCGGCAGCAATCGAAGCCCTGGCCATTGGAGCGACTTTGTCTCTGCGGCCAGTTCCGTGCGAAGGGTCCGATGCAATCGGCAAGTGCGACAACTTGTGCACCACCGGAATCGCCGAAATGTCCATGGTGTTGCGCGTGTAAGTTTCAAACGTGCGAATGCCGCGCTCGCACACAATGATGTTGTAATTGCCGCCCGCCATAATGTATTCAGCGGACAGCAGCAGTTCCTCCAGAGTCGCAGCGATTCCGCGTTTGAGCAGGATCGGTGTTTTCAGTTTTCCCAGTTCGCGCAACAAATTAAAATTCTGCATATTGCGCGCCCCCACTTGCAGGATGTCCACGTACGGGAGCATCACCTCGATCTGCGAAATCTCCATCACTTCGCTGATCACCAGCAGGTTGTGCTTGTCCCCCGCTTCGCGCAAAAGCTTGAGCCCTTCGAGCCCAAGTCCCTGGAACGAATATGGCGAACTCCGCGGTTTGAAGGCTCCGCCGCGCAAGCCGCGTGCCCCGGCTTTGGAGATCTGCTCGGCGACGGTGAACAACTGGCTGCGTGATTCCACCGAGCACGGTCCCGCCATCACCACCACGTCGTTGCCGCCGACTTTCACTCCATTGCCAAACTCGATCACCGTGCCCTGCGGACGAAAGCCGCGCCCCGCCAGTTTGTAAGGCGCGCTGATGCGATGCACCTCCATCACACCGCTGAGAACTGCCAGGTTACGAGTATCGAAATCCGTGCGCGCACCCACGGCTGCGAGGATGGTCTGGCGTTCGCCAGTCGTCCGGTGGACAGAGAACCCCAGCTCCATCAGGTGTTCGACCACCACCTGGATCTGGTCTTCGGTTGCGGTTTCCTGCATTGCGACGATCATGGGTTTTCAGCGCTTGGCTCTTGGCTCTTGGCTCTTCGCGTCTTTCCGTGAAGCTAAGAGCCAACAGCCAAGAGTCGACTTTCTTCAATCATTTACTTCCGGATCTATCTCCGTGTCGCCCAACCCATCAATCGCAGAAGACGCCGCAGCCGGCGGAACCTGCGCCATCTCGCTCTGCCGCATTACGTCCACGATGCGCTCGAAAATGCGCAACAGGTCACGGTCAGGCAAAGGCCCGGCATTCGCCCGGCGCGCATTTTCGAAAACCTTCTTTTCCCGATCCGGCTCGTAAACCGGCAATCCGGCGACGTGCTTCAGCTTTCCGATGGCATGCGCGGCCTGCGCCCGCTGGCACAGCAATTCAGCCAGCTTGCGGTCAATCTCGTCAAT
>Ga0137378_10003475_pt1 | contig 13652 bp, 17 predicted proteins | sample SagtaG_21_FD_104813 | JGI IMG/M metagenome (GOLD analysis project Ga0137378, IMG submission 104813) | Vadose zone soil microbial communities from Sagehorn Ranch, Mendocino, California, USA - Sage2_L_60_16 metaG | ecosystem: Environmental > Terrestrial > Soil > Vadose zone | place: USA... | reverse complement strand
CGGGCGGCAAAAACGCCGCGGCGACGCCGACCGATACGTTGAGCAAGCCGCCCGGGTCGCTGCGCAGGTCAAGCACGAGGCCGGTCAGATCGCCCTGCTTGTAGAGCTCGCGGATCGCCTTGGCGACATCTTCACCGGTGTGCTCCTGAAACTGTACCACGCGGATGTAGCCGTAGCCCTGCTCGACCATCTTGGAGCGAACGCTGCGGAAGCTGATGATCTCGCGCGTGAGTGTGAAAGTCAGCGGCACCTCGATGTCCTTGCGGGCGATCGTCAGCACGATCTGCGTGCCGGGCTTGCCGCGCATTCTTTCCACGGCCTTGTTGAGCGGAAGCCCGCGGGTGACCGTGTCGTCGATCTTGATGATCAGGTCGCCTGCCTTGACTCCAGCGCGGAATGCCGGCGTGTCCTCGATGGGCGAGATGACCTTGATGATGCCGTCTTCGACACCCACCTCGATCCCTAAGCCGCCGAACTTTCCCTGGGTGGTGATCTGCAATTCCTTGAACGCATCCGCGTCGAGAAAATCGGAATGCGGGTCGAGGCCGTGAACCATCCCGTTGATGGCTTCGCGGATGAGCTTGTCGTCGGCAACCGGCTCGACGTAGTCGCTCTTGATGCGGCCGAAGACGGCTGAGAAGAGCTGCAGGTCCTCGTAGGGAATCGGCAGCCGCGCGTCGCGCTCGGCGAGCGCCGAGAAGTTAAGGCTAAGCAAGAGCCCGAGCACGGCACCAAGGCCGATCCAACCTGCTTTTTTCCAACTGTCTCGCATCATAGGCCTCGTCAATTCACCGCGTTCGGCAGTACCAACCGTCGTTTCGCCGGAAGTCCGGAAATACCGCGGCATTCGCCCGGAACCCCGCTCCGCATTCGATCTCAAAGTATACGCCCGTTTTGTGGGGCTGTTCCCGAAACGGGCGGCGTCAGACGCATGCGGGCGGATCCCGCACAATACGCCTCCACCAGTCCGGCAACCCTCCCCGTACCGTGGACTGCGGCGGGGAGCGACAAGTTCCACGACCCGCGCAAGCGTTATCATTTCACCTTTTTCCACTGCCGCCGATGCAATTCGTACAGAACAACTGGCCGCTCATCCTGGTGATGCTCGTTTCCGGCGGCATGCTGCTGTGGCCGCTGATCCAGAAACGACTGGGCCCGATGCGCGAGATCGGCATATTGCAGGCGACACAGCTCATCAACCGGCAGAACGCGGTGATGCTCGACGTTCGCGAAAGCGGGGAATACGAGTCAGGTCGGGTTCCCAACGCCGTGCACGTGCCGCTGTCGCAGTTCAAGACCCGCAGTCCGGAGCTGAGCAAATACCTCGGCCGGCCCGTGATCGCGTATTGCGATCGCGGCAACCGCAGCCAGACCGCAGCGGCCGCGCTGGTGAAGCTGGGCTTCTCCGACGTGCACACCCTGCGCGGCGGCGTGCGTGCCTGGACCGAGGCAGGCCTGCCGCTGCAGAAGGACGCGTGAGCGCCGCCGGGCCAAGGCGCGGGTGCGCCCCCTCGGGCGGCAGCGCAGCGGCCGCTTTGGCCAACCCGGCCGCAAGCGTGGGGGCACACCAATGAGCGCTGCGGTGATGATGTATTCGACGGCGGTTTGCCCCTACTGTGTTCGGGCCGAGCGTCTGCTTCGCGCCAAAGGTGTTGCCGATATCGAGAAGGTGCGTGTCGATCTCGATCCCGCGCAACGCATCGAAATGTCCCACAAGACCGGTCGCCGCACCGTCCCTCAAATCTACGTAGGTGAGACGCATGTGGGCGGCTACGATGACCTCGTCGCACTCGACAGGGAAGGCAAGCTCGATCCGCTGCTCGCCGGCGAGCCCGCCTGAGATGTCCCGGAACCTCACTGGTCTATAATCAATCGTTTGGTCCGTCACCCGGGAATTCGAATGGCCGAGCCGCAAGTGCAACCCCAACCTTCTGCGCAGCCGCAGGGCGCATCGCTGTCGATCCAGAAGATCTACGTCAAGGACCTCTCGCTGGAGAACCCGGGCGCGCCGCAATCGTTCTTCGGGCAGCAGGCGCCTCAGGTCGAAGTCGGGCTGCGCACGCGTGCCGAGCAGATCGAGCAGAATGTTTTCGAATGCGTGCTGACGGTGACCGTGACCGCCAAAAGCGGCGAAAAGACGCTCTTCCTGGTCGAGGCGGCGCAAGCCGGGATCTTCGAGATTCGCGGCGTGCAGATGGCGGACATGCAGCCCATCATGGGCATCCACTGCCCCAACGTGCTTTTTCCCTACGTGCGCGAGACCATCGCCGACGCCATTTCCCGCGCCGGATTCCCGCCGGTCCATCTGGACCCGATCAACTTCGAGCTTTTGTACCAGCAGCAGCTCGCCAATCTCCAACAGCAGCCCGCGGCGTCGCCGGTTCCGAGCTAGCCCGCCGAGGTACGGTCGATGAGCCGATGTAACGCGCTCCTGTTCGCGGCGCTCGCGTTCGCGTGCGATGCGCGCGCCGCGGAATTCCACTCCACCGTGGAGCCGGCCATCATGTACGACGCGCCGTCGCTCAAGGCAAAGGCGCTCTATGTGCTCGGCCGCGACGTGCCGCTCGAGGTCATCGTCAATGTCGAGGGGTGGCTGAAGGTCCGTGACGCGGGCGGCAGCGTTGCCTGGATCGAGAAAAAGGCCATCTCCGACAAGCGGATGCTCATGGTCCGCGTGGCTGCGGCCGATGTGCTGGCCAATCCCGAGCCGAACGCGCCGCTGGTGTTCAAGGCGGAGCAAAACGTGCTGCTCGAGCTCATCGACACAGGCTATGCGACGACGACACCCGGATGGGCGAAGGTCCGACATCGCGACGGCCAAAGCGGCTACGTCCGGATTTCGCAGGTCTGGGGCCTATAGCCCGCTCTCGTCATGAGCGACATCGTCGCGATTCTCGGCGCGGGAGCGTGGGGAACCGCGCTTGCCGCTCATCTTGCCCGCAGCGCGCAAGCGGGAGCGATCAGGCTGTGGGCGCGCTCGGCCGGGCATGCGCGCGATCTCCGGGCCGCGGGCGAGAACCTGCGCTACCTTCCGAGCGTCAAGCTTTCGCGCGATATCGAGATCGGATCGGACCTCGAGCGTGCTGTCACGGGCGTATCGCTGATCGTCGTCGCCTCGCCCATCGGCGCGCTGCTGGACATGGTGGACGCACTGCAATCGAGCCGCGCCGTCCCACTGGTCTGGGTCGGCAAGGGCTTCGTGGCGACGGCTGGCGCGCCGGGCGTTGCGCTGGCGCACCGCGAGGTCGCGCGGCGCTGGTCATCGCCCATCGGAGTGATCTCCGGACCGAGCTTTGCCGAGGAGGTCGCGCGCGGACTGCCCACCGCGGTCAGCGTCGCCGCCAGCGATTCCGAGCTCGCTGAACGCGTCGCGCGACTGTTGCGCGGGGAATCGCTGCGCGCGTACGTTTGCGACGACCTGACCGGCGTCGAGGTCGGCGGCGCGGTAAAGAACGTCCTGGCCATAGCGGCGGGCGCGAGCGACGGTCTCGGCTTCGGCAACAACGCCCGCGCCGCATTGATCACGCGCGGTCTTGCAGAAACCGGCCGCCTCTCGGCGGCGCTCGGAGGAAAGCGCGAAACGCTCATGGGCCTCGCGGGGCTCGGCGACCTGGTCCTGACGTGCACTGGCGACTTGTCGCGCAACCGCCGCGTCGGACTCGGGCTCGCAAAAGGCAAGGCACTCGACACGATCCTAGGCGAGCTCGGACACGTTGCGGAAGGCGTCGCCGCGGCGCGCGCGGCGTTCGCGCTCTCCACCGCGCTTCGCGTCGACATGCCGATATGCGGGGCGGTATACCGGGTCCTGTATGAGAATCTCTCGCCAAGGCGTGCTGTCGAAGGGCTGCTCGCGCGCGAGCCCGGGCCCGAATTTCAGTGAGGCCTCGTCACGATCGACTCGTGGCTAAAGTCGCGCGATTACCAAGTGCTCACGCGTCGCTGCTCGCGCCATCGAAACCGCACTGCCGCCACGCCTCATAGACGGTCACCGCGACCGCGTTGGAGAGATTCAGGCTGCGCACGGTGGGCCGCATGGGTATCCGCAGGCGCTGCTCGGGCGCGAAATCGGCGAGCATCTCGGATGGCAGCCCGGCGGTTTCGCAGCCGAACACAAAGGCGTCGCTCGCCTCGAGCGCGCACTCGAACAGCGATCGCGGTCCCCGCGTGGTCATCGCGTATCGCTGACGCGTTCCCAGGGCTGCGCGGCATGAGGCCCAATCGTGATGAACGATCACCCGCGCGTACTCGTGATAGTCGAGCCCGGCGCGGCGCAGCTCACGATCGTCGAGTCGGAATCCGAGTGGTTCCACCAAATGCAGCTCGGCGCCGGCATTGGCCGCCAGGCGGATGACATTGCCGGTATTCGGAGGGATCTCCGGATGCACGAGCACAATCGCAACCATCGGAAAGCTACTGCGCGGCCCTGCGGCTTTGTTGCGTCCTCGCTCGGCGCTCGCTGTACGTTCCTGTACTATCTCGCGCCTCGCTGCGGGGATCCGCTGCGAGCGGAGCGAGGCTCCGCGCGCGAAGCGCGTGGAGGCGACACCGAAGCGGATCGGAACGCGCCGAGCTGCCGCGGATCATGTGCGCACCTCCGCGGTCGGATCCCCGCTATGCGGGGCGCCTCCTCCTACGCTCCGGCGCGCCTTGCCGCCGGGCCGCTCGCGACGCTTTCGATCGAAAGCTTGCAAACCTTTTCCTCAACCGCCGGGAGGAAGCGTGCGGGCGACGACCCAATTCTCGACGCGCGTCGCGCCGCGGCCCTTGAGCGTCTTGGCGAACTCGGCCAGCGATGCGCCGGTCGTCATCACGTCGTCGATCACCGCCACGGCGAGCCCGGACAAATCGACGTCGCACTCAAAGGCCCCGCGCACGTTTTTAGCGCGCTCGCTCCATGGCAACGCCGCCTGCGGAGGCGAGGCGCGCACGCGGCGAATGCCGCGGTTGATCATGTTCATGCCGGTTTCCGAGGCGACGACGCGTGCGATCTCGGCGGCCTGGTTGTATCCGCGCTCACGCTGACGCTCGGTCGAGAGCGGCAACGCAACAATGCGCGTCGCGACCGATGCGGAGCGCCCCGCGCGTGCTGCAAGGAGCGCCCGCGCGCACCATTCCGCGAGGGCGAGCCTCCCCTGATACTTGAACGCATGGATGAGGCGGTCCACAGGGAAGGCATAAACGAATGCGGTAATGGTCGCGTTGAACGGCGGCGGATGCGCGAGGCAGCGGCCGCAGGTCATCCCCGACGGGGTCGGCAGCGCGCACACGGGGCACGCGGGGCCGGGCTGCGGAAGGTCGCGCGCGCATTCCGCGCATACGAGATCGCCTGTCGATGGCGCGGCGCAGAGCTCGCAGCGCTGCGGAAGCGCGAGGCGCGCGGCCTCCAGCGCCTTGTGTCGGACGCTGTCAAATGCATTGGCCAGAAAATTTGACAACGCCTTCTCCCTCACCGACACTCGGCGCCATTGTAACCGTCGCTCCGGTGCGCATGCAGCCCTCCGCCGTATCGCAATCCCGAACCGCCGCGCAGGCGCCGACGCGCTGGAGCGTGGCCGACGTCGAGGCTCTGCTCTCGATGCCGATGAACGACCTCTTGTTCCGGGCGCACCAAACGCATCGCCTCCGCCACGATCCCAACACGGTACAGCTCTCGACATTGCTGTCGATCAAGACGGGTGGCTGCCCGGAAGATTGCGCGTACTGCCCTCAGGCCGCGCGCTACCACACGGGAGTCGCCGACGAAGACATGCTTGCGCTTGACGACGTCGTGGCCGCAGCCGCCGCGGCGAAGGCCGCGGGCGCTACGCGGTTTTGCATGGGCGCCGCATGGCGCGGGCCACGCGACCGCGATCTCGAGCCGGTGCTCGCCATGGTCCGCGAAGTCAAGGCGCTGGGGCTCGAAACCTGCGCCACCCTGGGAATGTTGAAGGACGGTCACGCCGAACGGCTGAAAGATGCGGGGCTCGATTACTACAATCACAATCTGGACACCTCGCCCGAATTCTACGGCGAAATCATCACCACGCGCGAATACCGCGACCGGCTGGAGACGCTCGAGCGAGTCCGCCACGCCGGCGTTCGCGTGTGCTGCGGCGGGATCGTCGGCATGGGCGAATCGCGCAAAGAGCGTGCGGGGCTGATCGCACAGCTCGCCAACCTCGATCCGTATCCCGAATCGGTGCCGATCAACAGCCTCGTGCAGGTCGAGGGAACGCCGCTGTTCAGAGAGCTTCAAGGGAAGCCTGCGATCGACGGATTCGAGTTCGTGCGTACGATCGCCGCCGCGCGCATCACCATGCCGGAAGCAGTGGTGCGGTTGTCCGCGGGCCGCAGAGAACTCGGCGACGGCGTTCAGGCTCTTTGTTTTTTCGCCGGCGCCAACTCGATCTTCTACGGCGAGCGGCTGCTTACCACGGGCAATCCCGACGTCGAGGCCGATCGCAGCCTGTTCATGCGCCTCGGCCTCAAGCCCGACGCCGTCTGAAACGCCTTCGCGGAGGCTGTAGCCGCCGATGGCCGCTGAGCGCGATCCGCAGGCCCTCGAAATCGCGGAAGTCAGGCGCTCCTTCGAGCGCGCCGCGGCAACGTACGATGCCGCCGCGGTGCTCCACCGCGAAATCGGACAGCGCATGGCCGAGCGCCTCGGATTCGTCAAGCTGCAGCCGGCGTCGATCCTTGATGCGGGCTGCGGCACCGGCGCGGCGCTCGATGAGCTCTCCGCACGCTATCCCGATGCGGCTCTGTTCGGTCTCGACCTCGCATTCGCGATGACGCTCGCCGCGCGCGAGCGGACCGCGTCTTCCGCCGCAGCGGCCCGCTCGATGCTCGGTCGCCTGCTGGGTTCGTTTGCTCCTGCGCGCCGCGATCATGCCCACCTCGTATGCGGCGACGTGAGAAGGCTTCCGCTGAAGGCGGGAGCGGTCGATCTGGTGTGGAGCAATCTGACCTTGCAGTGGGTCGACGACGCGGCGCAGGCGATCGCGGAAATTCATCGTGTGCTTGCCGTCGGTGGGCTGTTCTCGTTCACGACCTTCGGTCCCGACACGCTCAAAGAGCTGCGCTCGGCCTTCGCGGCCGCAGACCGTGCGACGCACGTCAGCCGCTTTATTGACATGCACGACCTCGGCGACATGCTCGTGCACGCGGGCTTTGCCGATCCGGTGATGGACATGGAGATGCTGACGATGACGTACGCGGATGCATCGGCGATGATGCGCGACCTCAAGGCGCTCGGCGCTCACAATGCGACCCGCGGCCGGCCTCGCGGGCTGATGGGCCGCGCGCGCTGGGGCCGCATGCTCGCGGCGCTCGAATCGTCTCGCCGCGACGGCAGGCTGCCGGCAAGCTTCGAGGTCGTCTACGGCCACGCCTGGAAGCCTCGGCCGCGCGCCACTGCCGACGGTCGTGCGATCGTCCACTTCGAGCCGCGCGGACGTGAATAACCGTCAAGTCACCGTCTATACCCGCGTCGGCAAGATGACATCGCGTGCGCGGTCCGATCCTGCGATGTCGATGCGCGGCGACAACATGGCCGCGCTCGAACTCCGGCTGCTGGCGCCGTGCGTCGCAACGCTTGCGTGGGGCGGCGAGCTCGATCCCGAATGCACCTCTGACGATGCGTGCGCTCGTCTTTTCGATGCTCGTTGATCCATGCTAAGATCGCCCCGCTTTTTTGAGAAGTCCCCTTCGACTTTCTCGCGATCTTGGAATTCCATCCTGCGATGCCGGGCGCCGTCGTTCTTCCGTCGTTTTCCAAGGCCGATTTCTGTGTGGTGTCGCGGCGAAACGATTCGCTGGGCACACGCCAACTTCGGTGGGCGCTCGCCGCCCGCTAGCGCGGAGCAGGAAATTCAATTCATCGAGACGGCGCGACGTGAGCGAACCGTCGGCGTTTTCGGGGATAGCACCGTGCGCTTGAACGCGAGGGTGGAGCAGAGGGCGGCCGCGAAGAGGCTGCCGAAGCTGGTGGCGACGCTTGCGCTCACGCTCGCCTCGAACGCAGCCTTTGCCCTTCGCGAATACAACCTGCAGACGCCGGTCACACCCATCGGCGAGCAGATTTTCGACCTCCACACCTACCTGCTCTGGATTTGCGTCGCCATCTTCATTGGCGTGTTCTCGGTGATGTTCTATTCCATTTTTGCGCATCGCAAATCGAAGGGCCACCAGGCGGCGCAGTTTCACGAGAACACAATTGTCGAAATCGTCTGGACCGTGATCCCTTTCCTTATTCTTCTGTTCATGGCGATTCCGGCGACCAAGACGATTCTCGCGATGAAGGACGCCTCTGTTCCGGACATGACGATCAAGGTGACGGGGTATCAGTGGAAGTGGGGCTACGATTATCTCGATCAGGGCTTCGGCTTTGTCAGCAACTTGGCGACCCCCTACGCACAGATCCACAACCAGGAAGAAAAGGGCGAGCATTATCTTCTCGAAGTCGACCAGCCGATGGTCGTTCCCGCGGGCAAGAAGGTGCGCGTGCTGATCACCGCCGGAGACGTCATCCACTCGTGGTGGGTTCCAGCGTTCGGGGTCAAGCAAGATGCCATTCCCGGGTTCGTTCGCGACTCGTGGTTCAGGGCCGACAAGACGGGAATCTATCGCGGCCAATGCGCGGAGCTTTGCGGCAAGGAGCACGGCTTCATGCCGGTCGTGGTCGAGGTCAAGTCGCCCGAGGACTACGCCAGATGGGCCGACGAGCAGAAGAAAAAGTCAGCGACGGCGGCGGATGATCCCAACAAGATGTGGGATGCGAAGGAGCTTGCCGCGCGCGGCGAAAAGGTCTACGCCGCGAATTGCGTCGCGTGCCACCAGGCCAACGGCAAGGGCGTCCCGCCCGCCTTTCCGCCTCTCGACGGTTCGAAGATCGCAACCGGACCCGTGGCGGCACACCTCGATGTCGTCATGAACGGCGTGGTGAGAAGCGGCCAGGCGACCGCGATGGTTCCATGGAAGGACACGTTGTCGCCCATCGACATCGCCGCGGTCGTGACGTATGAGCGCAACGCGTGGAGCAACCACGTCGGCGACGCGGTGCAGCCCGCGCAAGTCGCGTCGACGAAGAAGTAGGTTCCTTTGTCCGAGGAGCACCGAACATGAGCAGCATTCCGCACGATCGGGTCCCCGGCCACGCGGTCGATCACGGCCACGCGCACGACGATCACGCGCACCATCCGGGCGGGATCATGCGCTGGATCACGACAACCAATCACAAGGACATCGGCACGCTCTACCTGTGGTTCTCGTTCATCATGTTCATCGCGGGAGGCTGCCTCGCGCTGACCATCCGCACCGAGCTGTTCCATCCGGGCCTGCAGATCCTCGATCCCGAGTTCTTCAATTCGCTTACCACGCTGCACGGCCTGATCATGATCTTCGGCGCGATCATGCCGGCCGCGGTGGGATTCGCCAACTGGCAGGTTCCGCTGATGATCGGCGCGCCCGACATGGCCTTCGCGCGCATGAACAACTGGAGCTTCTGGCTGCTGCCCTTCGCCGCGGCGCTCCTCTTCGGGTCGTTCTTCGTCCCCGGCGGCGCGGCCGCCGGCGGGTGGACCCTGTACGCGCCGCTGTCGGTCCAGGCCGGGATGGGCATGGATCTGACCATCTTCGCCGTGCACATCATGGGCGCGTCGTCGATCATGGGATCGATCAACATCATCACGACGATCCTCAATCTGCGCGCGCCCGGCATGACCATGATGAAGATGCCGCTGTTCGTGTGGACGTGGCTGATTACGGCATACCTGTTGATTGCGGTGATGCCGGTGCTCGCGGGTGCGGTCACGATGCTTCTCACCGACCGCCATTTCGGCACCAGCTTCTTCAACGCGGCGGGCGGCGGCGACCCGGTGATGTTCCAGCACATCTTCTGGTTCTTCGGCCATCCCGAGGTCTACATCATGATCCTGCCGTCGTTCGGGATTGTGTCGACCATCCTTCCGGCGTTCTCGCGCAAACCGCTGTTCGGCTATGCGTCGATGGTGTACGCGACGTCGTCGATCGCGATACTTTCATTCATCGTCTGGGCGCACCACATGTTCACCGTCGGGATGCCGGCGGCCGGGCAGCTCTTTTTCATGTACGCGACCATGCTGATCGCCGTTCCCACCGGCGTGAAAGTGTTCAACTGGGTCGCCACGATGTGGAAGGGATCGATGACCTTCGAGACGCCGATGCTGTTCGCGATCGGCTTCATCTTCCTTTTCACCATGGGCGGCTTCACGGGGCTCGTGCTCGCGATCACGCCCGTCGACATCCAGCTTCAGGACACGTATTACGTCGTCGCCCACTTCCACTACGTGCTTGTCGCTGGATCGTTGTTCGCCTTCTTCGGTGGCGTCTACTACTGGCTGCCGAAGTGGTGTGGCCGGATGTACGACGAAAGACTCGGTGAATGGCACTTTTGGCTCTCGATGATCTTCTTCAACGTCACCTTTTTCCCGATGCATTTTCTGGGGCTCGCGGGCATGCCGCGCCGCGTTCCCGACTACGCGACCCAGTTCACCGACTGGAACATCGTGGCGACGATCGGCGCGTACGGATTCGGACTTTCGCAGCTTCTGTTCTTTTACATTGTCCTGACGTGCATCAGGAGCGGGCCACCCGCGCCTGCGAAGCCGTGGGAAGGCGCCGACACGCTCGAGTGGACGCTGCCTTCGCCGCTCCCATACCACACCTTCGAGACCCCGCCCGTGGTGAAATGATGCGCCGGGGACGAAAAGCCGACACGATGAAATCAGTCGTTGCGCGCACGCGAGCTGCGGAGGACAGGGCGCTGCGCTCGGCGAGCCTGTGCATCGCGCTCGTGCTGATATCGATTGCGATCGTCTTCTTCCTCGGCGCGATCCTCGCGCAGTATTCGGGCGCGCCGACGGTGGGCATCGGCGTCGTCGGATCCGCGATCCTCGGGTTCCTCGTGATTGCGATGGGGCGCAACGTTCGCAAATGACCGACGCCGCCGAAGCATCTTCGCGCAGGTCGAATCGCGCATTGCTGGCGCGGCTCGCGGTCGTTGCCGTGGTCATGTTCGGCTTCGGCTACGCGATGATTCCGTTCTACGAGCAGATCTGCAAGGCCACGGGGCTTCGCGACATCGCCGTTGCCGACACGATCGTCAACGCGCAGGTCGACGCCGATCGCACCGTTCGCATCGAGCTCGACGGCAACGTCAACAAGCTTCCGTGGCGCTTTGTGCCGCTGACGCCAATCGTCAGCGTGCACCCCGGCGAGCTCGTGCAGGTCGTCTACGAAGTCGAGAATGCAAGCGATCACCCGATGACCGGCCAGGCGGTGCCGAGCTACGGGCCGCAGCGTGCGGGCGAGTACTTCAGGAAGCTCGAATGCTTCTGCTTCACCAAGCAGTCGTTCGAGCCGCACGAGAAGCGCCGGATGCCGGTCGTGTTCGTCGTCGATGCCAAGCTGCCGCACGAAGTCTCCACGATCACGCTCTCGTACACTTTTTTCGAAGTCGAGGGCAACAAGTCATGAGCGGGAGCAGCCGATGAGGAGCGGAGAATGAGCGCGACGCAGAACGGCGCCAAGTCGTACTACTACATTCCGCAGCCCTCGCACTGGCCGATCACGGGTTCGTGCGCGCTGCTGCTGATGGCGATCGGCGCCGCGTCCTGGTTCAATCAATATGCGTTCGGCCCGTGGCTGGTGCTGGCGGGCTTCGCGGTGCTGCTCACGATGATCTTCGGCTGGTTCGGCACCGTCATCGGTGAGTCCGAGCATCGCCTGTACAACAAGAAGGTCGACCTCTCGTTCCGCTGGGGGATGAGCTGGTTCATCTTCTCCGAGGTGATGTTCTTTGGAGCTTTCTTCGGCGCGCTGCTCTACGTTCGCAATCTTTCGGTTCCGGATCTGGGCGGACTCGACGCGAAGCTGCTATGGCCGGACTACGTGCCAGCATGGCCGACCAACGGGCCGTACATGAAGGAACCGTTCACGCCGATGAAGGCGATCGGGATTCCATTGCTGAACACGATACTGCTGGTGAGCTCCGGCGGGACACTGACCATCGCGCATTACGCGCTAAAGGAGGGCCGCCGCGGCGCGCTGAAGTTCTGGCTGTTCGTGACGATCGTTCTGGGCTTTGCCTTCCTGAGCTTCCAGGCGTACGAGTACACGCACGCGTACAGCGAGCTCAACCTCAAGCTTTCGACCGGCGTGTACGGCTCGACTTTTTTCATGCTCACCGGATTTCACGGCTTTCACGTGACCATCGGCGCTATCATGCTTTCAGTGATGCTGATACGCGTGTTTCGCGGGCACTTCGATGCACAGCATCATTTCGCCTTCGAGGCTGCTGCGTGGTACTGGCACTTCGTGGACGTCGTGTGGCTGTTATTGTTCATCCTTGTCTATTGGATGTAGCCGCTGATGCAAAGCTGCTGCGCGTGCCGTCTGCGGTGTTGTGTCCTCGCTCGCTGCTCGCTGTACTGACCGTGTACTATCTCGCCGGTCGCTCCGGGCCGCCTTGCATCCGGCCCTGCTCGCGACGCTTTTCATCGAGCGTCGACCCAACCCGTCGAGAAAACCTCAGCGATCAATGCGAGCTTGCTTAAACTACGCGAGGCTAGCGCAGGCCCTGCTCGCCGATCCATCCCAGGCGGTAGCTCAACACCAGGAAGATGAGCAGGCTCGCTGACAGCGCGACGCGTATCGCCAGCGCCTTGACCATCCGCTTCTCCTGCCCGCGATCGTGATAAAGGTAGTACAGCGCGGTGGCGAGGCTGCCGACGATGAGCATCAGGGCCGCGATGACGATGATCCGGATCATTGCAATTTCGAGGAAAGGGCTGCGAGAACGGTGGATCGACCATTATAGGGTCGGCCGGGAGCGGAGCGCTTGAGATCACTCCTGCGCGACCGCCGTTTCCGCCCCTCGCTGGTCCCGACCGTGGCGATGTTAGCGACGGTGGCGTTGACCGTCGCGCTGGGCAACTGGCAGCGCCACCGTGCGGCGGAGAAGAGCGCGCAGGCCGAGCAGCAGGCCGCCGCAGTGCAACAGCCGCCGATCGAGCTTTCGGGCAGCGAGACCGACGCTTCGAGCCTTCGCTTTCGCAAGGTGCGCGCAACCGGAGAGTACGACTCGGCGCACGCATTGCTCATCGACAACAAGGTCCACGCCGGCCGCGCCGGTTTTCACGTCATCGTACCGCTCAAGATCGCCGGCAGCGCCCGCCACGTGCTCGTCGATCGCGGATGGATCGCGCAAGGCCCGCGCCGCAGCGAATTGCCGTCCGCGCCTTCGCCGCCGGGCGTGGTGACGATCGAGGGCCGCGCGAACGTCCCGCCGCAGCGCTACCTCGAGTTCGGCAAGGATGCGCAACAGGACACCGTGTGGCAAAACCTCGATATCGAGCGCATCGCTCAAGTGACGCATCTCGCCTTGCTTCCGTTCATCATCGAGCAGGCCGATCCTGTCTCGCCGCCGGACGCGCTGGTTCGCGACTGGCCGCAGTCCGACTCGGGGACCATGCAACATGTCTCGTATATGATGCAGTGGTATTCGCTGGCCGCGCTTGCCGTCATCCTGTGGCTGGTGCTCAACTGGCGGCGCGATGGCGGGACGGATGGCAACCGGAGATAAGCGCCGCGCGCGCCGCACACTCGTCGCGCTGGCGCTCGTCTGCGCGGCGCCG
>Ga0137378_10003474_pt1 | contig 13653 bp, 5 predicted proteins | sample SagtaG_21_FD_104813 | JGI IMG/M metagenome (GOLD analysis project Ga0137378, IMG submission 104813) | Vadose zone soil microbial communities from Sagehorn Ranch, Mendocino, California, USA - Sage2_L_60_16 metaG | ecosystem: Environmental > Terrestrial > Soil > Vadose zone | place: USA... | reverse complement strand
GTGGCATCGCTCTTTTCGACTACGACAACGATGGCTGGCTGGACATCTTCCTGGTCAATGGGACGAGATTGGAAGGCATCTCAGCGCAACATCAGCCTTCCAACTCCTTGTTTCACAATAACCACGACGGCTCCTTTACAGACGTAACGGAAAAGGCTGGGCTGATTCGATCGGGATGGGGTCAAGGGTGCTGCGTTGGAGATTATGACAACGATGGATACGACGATCTGTTCGTAACTTATTGGGATGGAATCGTCCTTTACCATAACAATGGAGATGGCACCTTCACGGATGTTACGAAAAAGGCCGGTCTCCTCCAAAACAGCCCGAGACCGCGATGGAACACCGGTTGCTCCTTTCTGGACTACGACCGCGACGGCCACCTTGACCTGTTTGTCGCAAACTACGTGAATTTTGATCCGCAAGTGGCGCCTCAACCCGGCGAGAACCAGTACTGCAGGTATTATGGTCTGTCCGTCGGATGCGGACCGCAAGGGATGAGTGGCGGGACGAACATCCTGTACCGCAATCGCGGTGACGGAACATTTGAGGACGTTTCCGAGCGCTCAGGTGTGTCGGTCCCGCGCGGTCCAGCGGCGCCGACTTCTGTCAGCAATCAGTGGGTGCCCGCGGGCTCTTACGGACTCGGAGTGTGTGCAGCGGACTTCGACAACGACGGCTGGCCGGACATCTACGTAGCCTGCGATTCTGTGCCCAGCCGTTACTACCACAACAATCATGATGGAACCTTCCTCGAAGTCGGCGCCGACGCCGGCTGTGCGCTCAACGAGAATGGGACGGCCCAGGGTGGCATGGGGGTCGGAGTTGGCGATTACGACTGCGATGGCTGGCTGGATATCGTAAAGACAAACTACTCTGACCAGACCGCGAATCTGTACCATAACAACGGCGACGGCACTTTCTATGACGCCGTCTTTCAGGCTGGCTTGGGCGTCAATACCAAGTTTCTCGGATGGGGAGTAGGCCTCTTCGATTTCGACAATGACGGCTGGCCTGACATCTTTATGTCCAACGGACACGTCTTCCCCGAAGTTGACACCAAGAAGCTACATGTCACTTTCAAGCAGGCAAAGAATGTATACAAGAACTTGGGCAACGGAAGCTTTAAAGATGTTACATCGAGCTCCGGACCGGGTGTAACTCAGGCGCACAGCAGCCGCGGGACGGCCTTCGGCGACTTCGACAACGACGGAGACGTTGATGTGGCCGTGATTAATATGAATGAGGCGCCCTCGCTGCTTCGCAATGATTGCCACTCGAAAAACAATTGGCTGAAGATCAAGTGCCTCGGTACCAAGTCCAATCGCAGCGCCCTTGGCGCACGCGTGCGCGTGGTTACCGGCCAACATTCACAAATCAATGAGGTTATGAGCGGTTCCAGTTACATGTCCCAAAATGACTTTCGCCTGCATTTTGGGCTTGGCCAGGCCAAAGTGGCGGACTTGGTGGAAGTCCGCTGGCCGTTGGGTTTGGTGGAATCGTTCAAAAATGTGGGCGCCAATCAACTGCTCGTCGTTCAAGAGGGCCACGGCATAATTCGCAGCGACAAATTTGGAAAGCGATAGAACCGCCTGGGCGCTTCCCACCGGCCGACCCTTTGCTTCTCCTTAGGCAAGTGTGGGCAAGTGTTGTACCCAAGCTGATTCCTATTGACGATCCTATATTCCTATGGTACATTATCTTCTGGATACAACTGCGGCTGATTCTTCTCCTCCTCTGTGGACGTCTGTTCCCCGGAATAAGCAGCGAAATGCGCACAATTTTGGTGCAATATAAGTTCTTTAGATGCAACACTTAGAAAAAATCAGGGGATAGGGGATTTATTGTTATTGTTATTGTTAATTAGAAGCGTTTAAAATTGGTTCTCCAACCGGAAGCTTCGAGTCTCGCACTCGCCTGAGTTACGCTGTGACCCTTCGCTTTTCAGGTTCGGAATTCAGAAAAAAACTTCGTCGGTGGAAGGCCGCACGGTACGGCCCTTCCACCGACGGTTAGTCTGGGTGGTTGTAGGGTCTAGAAAAAGACTTGCAGTCCGAGCTGCACGCGCCTCGGGATATTGCACTGGCTGCCCGTTTTCCCGAAGTTGGGGTTGCCTAATCCCGTGCCCACAGGGCAGAAGAAAACCCGGTTTGTGACGTTGCCGGCATCGGCTTGGAACCGCACATAGCGGCCCTCAGTGAAGTATGTATCCTTATAGATGGAGAAGTCCTCATTGCGGTATCCAAAACCGCGGACGCTCGCATCCTCGCGGGGGGCGTTGCCAAGGCCAAACTGTCCTGGGTCGGCCCACGCTGCTGCGTTTAAGTAAGTGTCAGCGTTGGGGTCGTGGAAGCTTTGAGTTGTTTTGGCGCCAGAAACCTTATTGGGGTATTGGGTATAGTTAAAGAGATATCCGCCTAGACTGTTGTTCGCCATGGTGATCGAGAGCGGTCTCCCCGATTGGTAGGTCTGAATACCTGAAATTTGCCAATTGCCGATGACCTTGTCCACCACACCGGACGAGTTCCCTCCGATCCATTTGCCCTTGCCAAAAGGCAACTGATATACCCAGCCGAAGGTAAAGATGTGCGGTACATCATCGGAGCTGACGGTGTAAAGGTCACGCATATCGCTGGGATTCTGCACGGGAGGTCCCCCGGACCCCAGCCCGGTCTCTGAGCCGTTGTTCATGAGCCGGGAATAGGTATAAGCGACCCTGAGTTGCAGGCCGTGGCTCATGCGCCGGTCGAAGGAAGCCTGTAAAGCATTGTAGTGGCTCTCGCCCAGGGGGAAGTAGCGCCAGTTGATCTGATGGTACTGCGGCCACCTTCTCAAGGACTGGGCCACTGTCCCTGTGAATGTGGGGTAAGGGGGAGTTGTAAATCCCCCCGCAATCGCCTGAGCGTTGGGAACACCATTAAAGAACTGCCCGCTCGTAAGGACGCTGCCCAACGCTAGCACACTCCCGGGGTTCATATTGTCATAAACTCCGGCGGAGCTGCGGCCATCAATCAGCCGCGTCCCATGATTGCCGACATAGGCGATGTCGACCGCCATGTTGGCACCCAATTGCCGCTGGAACGAGATCGACCAGTTTTGATACCGCGGCATGGTGTACGTCTTGGGGTCGACGCCCACGGGATTTCCGGGCTTTCCGCCGGTATTCGCTACGTCAGCTCGCAGTTGAGGTGGCGATTGGGCGGCGATAAGGCCTGTCGGCCATCCGCAAGAAACCGGCGACGTGGAACCGCTGTAAACGGTGGGACAACCGCCAGTACCTTGAAAGTAAAAAGCTGGGTACAACCCATTGGTCGTATTTGGCGCCACCGGATTGGTTTGGTAACCGTCCACTGGGTAAGGATCCCAGGAGTCGGCTGGCGCGCCGGCATAGTAGATTCCGTAGCCGCCGCGGATCACCGTCTTCTCCTTGATCTGATAGGCAAAGCCGAAGCGTGGGCCTGTGGACCAACTACTGTCGCCATTGGCCTTGCTGCTATTAAAGATCGTTGCTCCCAGGTGACCGACGGGGTTCTGGGCAGTGGGATCGAAGGTTGAGAAACGCCCGTGCTGTTCGTACAACCCGCCCTGCCAATCAAATCGCAGGCCAAAGGTCAGCGTGAGCTTGGGGGTTACCTTAAAGTCGTCGTTGATCCAAGGCGAAGAATATTTCTGCTTCGGCATATAGTTGAACGGGATATTGAAATTGGCGTTATCAACTTGTCCCAATAGGAGAGAAGCGAACCCGTTCCCGGTAAAGGCGCTTCTGTTGGCGCCGGTTGCATCAAAGCCTGCAGTTTCATTGGAGCTGAAGTTAAAACTGCCTCCGGTGTTCACGGCCCAGCCAGTTTGTGGGAAAGTCATGAAACGGTATTCAATCCCGGCCTTGAGAGTATGTTTGCCGGTTATCCACGTAACGTCGTCCAAAAATTGATAGCGATTGTTGATGTCGCTCCCGCCGCTCGCCCACGGCGTGCCGTAGGCCGTATAACCCTGCGGCCCGGAGAAGTTCACCGAGGGAAAGCCCGCATTGTTGAATACAGGTGCGTTAGGCAAGCCAAGCCCGAGCTTCTGATTCCAGCCTACTCCACCGGACAACTGACTACCCTGCATATGCCAGCGGTCGTACGCCAGCGTGGTGTGATTGAAGAGGTTCGGCTTGATTACCCAGTTCATCTGCAGGTGCTCGAAATGGTTGGTGATGCGCTGGAAGAACCCCTGGCCGATGTAGGTGTCGTTGGCCGCAGAATCTGTTATCCCGTTATGCACAGTAGTGCAGCCCTCTGGCCCCCCGCAGTGCGCAATGCGCGGGCGGTTGTTCTGGTAATAGGTATTGCTAACAGAAAACTTATTGTTGAACGTATGATCGATGCGGAAAAGCCAGGTCCTTACGTTGATCTTATTATTGTCGTCCGAGCTCCCGCCAAACCCGTTCAGGGCCAATTTGTTGCGGTCTAGGGCCGGGATATTAGGAATCATAAATGCCGCCAACGAGCTACGCAGTGAATCGTTAGCCGGAATGATGTTCGCCAGACCGGCAATTGGGAGACCCGTGGTGGTATCGAACCCATAGCCATCGCGAACTGGTACGCCATTAACCAGCCGCGTGGTGGCAGGATTGAAGATTTCGCCCACGAAGATGGGTCGACCGAGAGCGTCAAAAATGGCCTGTTTGGTGACAGGGTCCACTGCTTGTGCACCCGTCAGAATCCGCGGGTCGCTAAAGTCGCCATTCCTCTCGTTAGGCGTCGGAAGGGTGTTCACAAATCCTGTATTGACCGTGCTGTGGTAGTCCAATCCATCTACGTTGAAGAACCAGAACGTTTTGCCCCCGTAGGTAATTTTCGGAACTGGCCCGCCCACGGCGGCCCCCCAGTTATCCTGAGTCAGAGGAAGTTTCTTATTGGGGATTGTCGGTATGCCGGCAAAGAAGAAGTTTCCTGCATCGAGTTTGTCGTTGCTGAAGAAATTGTACACATTCCCGTGAAATTTGTCCGTGCCCGACTTCGTGGTATAGGTAATGAAACCGCCGCTGGTGTGCCCGTACTGCGCGGAAAATGTATTCTCGACGACCGTCATTTCTTGTACCGACGTGTAGGGCACCGAACTTTCCTGCGTCCCCTGATGGCCTTCCGCGTAGCCAAAAGCCGCGCCGTCAAACCAGTTCTCCGTGGCCAGGGTTTGGCCGCCGTTGATCCGGGAGGTAAACTGGCTGCCGCGGAAGATTGCGTCGCCGTTCGGCTGCATGGGTGTGAAGCCGGGCTGCAATTGCAGCAGGGATTCGGCCAGCCGGATGTCCGCCCCCATGGCCGCGGGTAGATCGCGATAATACGTTTCGCCAATCGTGTGCGAGACCGTCGGATTGTCCGTATTGATCTGCTCCACCCCGCCTTCGACGGTAACCGTCTGGCTTACCGCTCCGACTTCCAGTTTGACGTCCTCACGGTAGGTCTGCCCGCCGCTCACCACAATTCCCTTCGTGGAAGAGAGCTTGAAGCCCTCCTTTTCCACCTCGACCGTATACGTGCCTAAAATGAGCGGTGGAGTGCTGTAGTTGCCAGCGCTGTTCGTGCCCACAACAATTTTTGTGTTGGTGTCCGTGCTAATAATCGTGACTTTTGCATCGGGAATAGCCGACCCGCTAGAGTCGGTGACAATGCCGGAAATCACCGCCCGGTCGGCCAACTGCGCGTACAAGCTTTGCCCACTGAATGCAACCAAAACAGACAACAGCAGCACTACGAGAGTCGATGTCCGTTTCATCTTCACACCTCCCCCAAACTTGAGCGCAACCTCAATCCGCGTCTAATCTCGACGGAAGTGCTTGGAACGGCGGCGAACCTTGGCTTCGGAAGCTATGTTCGGCCTGGGACCTCTAAAAGTGAGGACCCATAAGCGGAGCGCCCGAAACTTTCAATTTGCGCGCTTCCAGCGCCATTCTGAGCGAATTTCCTGCAAGATTCAGAATCACCCCAAATGGCTCGGATTGACGGAGTAAACGTTTTCTCCGAACCATTGTCCGGCACTATTACTCCTCTCAAGAGCCGATGTCAAGAAATTTCTTTGTACCATCAAAAAAATTTCTTGCCCGATCAAATAGAGGTCTGAGATGCCCCCCCTCAATCCATGCTAGGGCAACACGTTGTTCCATTGGGAAGTGATTTCCACACCCGGCTAATCACAACGTCTCCGCCCTTTGTCAGCGCGGTAGACCGCTTCCGGCTCGTCTTCAGAACCCGACGACTCATCCTTGAGGCGGCTATCCCTGAAATGCGAATGCGATTACTGCCGAAGTGCTCGCGATCCGCTATGTCTCGCTCGGGTTGCGCAGAAATGCGCTAGGGAAGGAAGTGATTCTCTTTTGAGCGATTTGCTTGGGCGCTATCCTTATCATGCGCTATTATCCCGGCTTGGGGCGGCCCAACGATGAGTGCGAATCGGCATTGATCGGGTTGACGGCCCTCCCATCAACTTTGTTGTTTGCAAGAGAACAAAGAAATTGATAGCCGGTTGGAGATTTCGATAGTCCCACCATGCGGAGATATTTACACGCGCGTATCTGGATCGTGTCCTTTGGACTTTCCTTCTGTGTGATCGCCGCTACAGCCGGGCCGGACGTGCAGTTCACCGATATCACCCGGTCCGCGAACATCGATTTCAAGCACGAAAACTCCCCAACTTCCAGCAAGTACTTGATCGAAACCATGGGAGGAGGCGTGGCCCTCCTGGACTATGACAACGACGGGCGGCTGGATATCTTCTTCACCAACGGAGCGAAGATCGGCGATCCGATGACGGACAGCAAGTTCGTTGACAAATCCGATCGCAGATTTTGGAACCGGCTCTATCATCAAAACGCCGACGGCACATTCTCGGATGTGACGGAGAGAGCCGGCCTCACTGGAAGGGAGCAGAACTATTACTCGATGGGTGTAGCGGTGGGCGACTACGACAATGACGGCCTCGAAGACATCTACGTGACGGGCTATGGCGGCAACACGCTCTACCACAATAATGGGGACGGCACGTTCACGGACGTAACGAAGCGCGCTGGAGTTGCCGCCGGGGGATGGAGCGCAAGTGCGGGGTTTTTCGATTACGACAATGACGGCAATCTTGACCTCTTCGTGACCCGTTATGTGGATTGGAGCTTTCGGAACAATCCTTATTGTGGAGAACAGAAACCTGGTATGCGCGCCTACTGTCACCCCGACAACTTTAAGGGCGTCCAGAACATCCTCTACCACAATAATGGCGACGGAACATTTACCGACGTTTCCGCTAAGGCTGGCATCGCAAACCCTGAAGGCAAGGGGCTGGGCGTAGCTTTTGCCGATTATGACGACGACGGTTTTACGGACATTTTTGTCGCCAACGATTCGGTTCCAAGCTTCTTGTACCACAACAACGGAAATGGCACGTTCACCGAAGTCGGCCTGCCCGCAGGCGTTGCCTACAATGAGGACGGCAAAACGTTTGCCGGGATGGGGGCCGACTTCAGCGATTACGACAACGACGGCCGCCCGGATATTGTGGTTACGGATCTTTCCAACGAACGTTATCACCTCTTTCGCAACAACGGCGACGGCAGCTTCCGGGATGTGACCAACTCGTCTGGCTTGGGCGGAGCCACTTTCGCTTTTTCCGGTTGGAGCACGCACCTGTTCGATTACGACAATGATGGCTGGAAGGATCTCTTCGTTGCACAAGGGCATGTGATGGACACCATCGAGCAGACCTCATCCAACATGAAATACCTTGAACCGCCGCTGCTTCTGAAAAATGAGTCAGGCCATTTCACGAGGGCGCTTGCCGGTGTCGTTTTTCAAAGAGTGTGGGCCGGCCGGGGCGCTGCTTTCGGAGATATCGACAACGACGGTGGTGTCGACATCGTGGTTAGCAACGTAGGCCAAAGGGCATACTTACTGCGAAATGACGGTGGGAACCGCAGAAACTGGTTGGGAATTCAAACCATTGGCAGGAAATCAAACCGTGACGGCATCGGCTGTCGCGTCAAAGTTGTTTCCGCGTCTGGACTGGCTCAATATTTCACCGTCAACACGGCCGTCGGTTATCTCTCAGCCAGTGACAAGAGGCTGCTAGTGGGCTTAGGCGGCGATGCCAGTGCCAAGTTGGTCGAAATCCGGTGGCCGTCCGGAGTTGTCCAGAAATTCGAGAACGTCAAGGCTGGTCAGATGTTGAAGGCGACCGAGCCGGCCCAGCAATCTGCCGATACAAAATGAGGTGCGACATCTGCCTTGCCAGGACCGGAGACGTGTGGTAAGCGTTTACCCTTGAAAATTGATCGGGCCATCGCTTCACCTGCAAGGAGAATGCACATATGTTTTCCGCTGATAGACGCGATTTTTTGCATCAAGCCGGGAAAGCAGGAGCTGCATGGGGCGTGAGTTCTTTGTTTGGCGGCGCTTTCCTACGCGCTCAAACTTCGTCGCCGAACACCAGCGACGTAGTCCGCGTTTACCTAGACTCGCGTCGCGTCATTGCTCCGCTCGACCGCAATCTTTTCGGCTCATTTCTCGAGCACCTGGGCCGCGCTATCTACGAAGGCGTTTACGATCCGGGTTCGAAACTATCGGACGGCAATGGCCTTCGCAAAGATGTCATCAGTGAAATCCGGCAGATGGGTGTTCCCATCGTCCGTTATCCCGGTGGGAATTTCGTCTCAGGCTACAATTGGCTCGACGGCGTCGGTCCCAAGGAAAGCCGTCCCCGCGTGCTTGACAAGGCATGGAATGCAATCAACACAAACCAGTTCGGCACCAATGAATTCATGGCGTGGTGCAAGGCTGCCGGCACTGAGCCGTTGATGGGCCTCAACCTTGGGACGGGAACTCCGGAAGAGGCAGCTGCACTGGTTGAATACTGCAACCTGGATCAGGGAACAAAGTGGAGCGATCTCCGCCGCAAGCACGGCGTGGCCGAACCTTACAAGGTCAAACGCTGGTGTCTCGGCAACGAAATGGACGGCCCTTGGCAGATAGGCCACATGACCGCCACTGCATATGGCATAAAGGCTCAGGACGCGGCCCGGCAAATGCGCTACGTTGATCCTTCTCTCCAATTAATTGCTTGCGGATCAAGCGGCCCGTTCATGCCCACGTATCTCGAGTGGGACCGTGAAGTTTTGGAGCAATGCTACGACTATGTCGACGGTCTTTCCCTACATCGTTATTTCACCAATGCCCCTGCGGACACCGGCGGCGATAGTTCAAAGTTCCTGGCGATGAACCTCAGTATGGAGCAGCAAATCGCGGAGACGGTCGCGGTTTGTGACCTCGTGCGTGGACACAAGCGCTCGCCGAAAAAATTGTGGCTGTCATTTGACGAATGGAACGTGTGGTATCGAGCGCGAAACGGCGATTTCGCTAACGGGCATCACAAGGAAGCGCCGCACTTGCTTGAGGAGGTCTACAACCTGGAAGATGCTTTGCTCCTTGGCGGTCTGGTCAATTCTCTGCTGCGCAATGCGGACCGCGTCAAGGTGGCGTGCCTAGCCCAATTAATCAACGTCATTGCGCCAATATCAACCAATGTAAACGGTTTGCTGCGGCAGACTATCTACTATCCCTATAACTGGGCGCTTCAGTATGCCCGCGGTTGCGTGCTCAATCTTCTCGTGGAGTCACCGAGTTATGAAGTTGCCCGAATGGGTCAGGTTCCCTACGTGGACGCGGCCGCAACTATTAGTCCTCAGGATGGAAAGGTCGGGATTTTCGTTCTGAATCGCGACCTTTCAAAACCGCATGTCGTGGAAATTAACTGGCAGGACAAAACGCCTGGCCAAGTGCTTGTCTCCGCGGTCCTTACGGGAACTGATCTGAAAGCGTCCAACACGTTCGAAGCACCGCAGCAGATTGCGCCGCAAGTGTTTGGAAAGCCTTCCACAACTGGTGGCAGGACCAAGTTTGAAGTGCCTGCGAGATCATACACCGTGCTTCAGTGGTCGACTTGAGTAAACCGTCGACGGTCAATTTTTTGACGGTGTTCTCTAGGGGGTTGCAAATACCCGTTGATTCACGCGTGATCAGCGCAGTCTTCAACACATATTCGGACCCTTCAGAAAGTGGCTCTTCGCGTTCGACTTCAGCGAGCAGGGCATCGAAGGCTAGCTGCGCTAACTCCACTTGAGACATTTGCACGGTCGTGAGGGGTGGGAGCATTCAAGGCTTGTTCTTTGGTCCGCATTGATTCAGAGAATACGTACGAAAAAAGCAGGCTGGCACGATTTGGACCATTGTCCCAGAGCGCTGGCCTGATTCATCAGTGTGCCTGACAACCGCTCGCGGGGAGAAAGAGGTACACTACGTTGACCAAACAATGGCCGTTTTGGTAAGAAAAACTTGGACCCCGGTCGATGAACACTCGCGCAAAAGTGAATCGAACCCTAAGCTTGGTCGTCGTTTTCGTGGTGGGTTCAATTCTGCCCGGCCAGTCACAGACAAGCAAAAATGCCCCGGCATCGGTCAGCGAGATTCAAAATGAAATAAAACAACATCCTGAAAGCCCCAAGCTCTACGTCGCTCTTGGCTTGGCGTATTGGGACCGGAACGATTACTCGCATGCACTCGAATCCTTTCAGATCGCCGTGAAGATAGGCCCCACCTCCGCCGAGGCACACAACTGGCTGGGTGTTGCTACTTTAGAGAAAGGCGATTTGCCCGGCGCTGTGGGTGAATTCAGAAAGGCCGTCTCGCTTGACCCGAAATACGCGCGGGCATACACGAACCTGGGATCGGCACTAGCCAAGAATGGCGACTTGGCCGAGGCGGTTGTGGTCTTTCAAAAGGCTCTTGCGCTTGAGCCGAACAATCTAGTGGCGCACCTGAATCTGGGCGTCGCTCTTCGGGAAAGGGGGGATGCCAAGGGCGCTCTTGCGCATGTTCGGCTTGTCGCCGAGCGCCAGCCGAACAGCGCCGATGTTCAGTACGTGCTGGGCCAGACTCTCAACCAGGGCGGGGATCTTCCCGGCGCAATCGAAGCGTTTGAGAGCGCGGTGCGCATCAATCCGGAGTTCCACGAAGGTTATTACGCGCTTGGCTTGGCGCTGAAACAGCAGGCCACATCACTGCGCAAGCCACGCCAGCCTCCGGTTAGTCTGGCGGACGACCTCTATAAGCGCGGACAGCATGCGGCCACAAGAGGCGAGCTAAAAGAAGCCGAACAACTACTCAACGAAGCACTAAGTGAAGATGATAGTCAGGCTGACGCCCAGAATCTGCTGGGTTTCGTCTTGGGCCAAGAGGGAGATTTGGTTTCTGCGTTGGTCCACTTGGAGCGTGCTATTTCGCTCCGGCCGGACCTTTCAGACGCGCACTACAATTTTGGCGTTGCACTATGGTACAGCGGTTCGAAAACCAAAGGGATATCCGAGCTGCAAGAGGCTGTCCGCCTTGATCCCGCTGCAGGCGCCAGCTATGCCTTTCTTGGAATTGCTCTGCGCGAAACGGGTCAATTAGAGAGCGCACGACGGAACCTGCAACGCGCTATTGCGCTCCTGCCGTCTTTCCCTTCTACATACATCGACCTCGGAACTGTTTATCTCCGCGCGGGCGATCTCGATAAAGCGCTGGGGCAATTTGAGGCCGGGCTCAATGTCACTTCATCTGGTCCCACGCCCGATTGGGATATGGCTGTCGTGGGTATTCGTGAAGCATTGGCCGCTAAGCCGGATCGCGCCGAGGGACACAACGTGCTCGGACTCGTGCTTGGGCGCAAGGGTGCAGACAGCAGGGAGGTTCTGGCGGAGTTCCGGGAGGCCGTGCGCCTGCGGCCGGATTTCGCCGATGCACACAACAACACCGGGCTGGTGCTGGCACAAGCTAACGAGGACAAAGCGGCGATCGCCGAGTTTCGTGCAGCTCTGCGCATCCGGCCCGATTTTGCGGACGCGCACGCGAATCTTGGCACAGCCCTCATTTCCACTGACAGTCGAGAGGCGGTGCTGGAACTCCAGAAGGCTATCGCGCTCGCGCCGGGACTGTTGAAAGCACAGTTCAATTTAGCGGTAGCCTACGGCTCAAACCCGAGCGATGGGCCAGCCAAAGAAATCGAGCAGCTGCGCAAAGTGATCGTCACCGAACCGGCCTTTGCGCCTGCGCACCTCAATTTGGGTAAGGCGCTTCTCAGCGACGGGAAAGTGGAGGAAGCCATCGGGGAACTCCGAGAAGCGGTGCGGCTTGAGCCACAGCCACAGAGTAACAGGGCTCACTACCAACTTGGTCTGGCTCTGGCAAGGGCGGGACGAAAAGATGAAGCTGCGGCTGAGTTGCACAAGAGCCGCGAATTAGCTTCTTCCGATGACCGAAAACAGAATGCTGACTTGGATATCGCGGAAGGCCGCGTCGCGCTGAATAGTGACGAGCTGGACCAAGCCGCTGCCAAATTTCGGCACGCGCTTGAGCTCCAGCCCGAATCTTCAGACGCCGAGCATTTTTTGGGAATTGTTCTTGAAAGAGAAGGCGATGCTCAAGGTGCTTCTGCGGCGTATCGAAAGGCAGTTGAGTTCAATCCGGGCGATATATTCGCCAGAGAAAAAGTCCGGGCCCTTTCGAAGGACGAAGCCGCTGCGGACGACCCCCAACGTATCACGGAGTTCGATGGCTACATCCGAGCGGGGCGGTTCCAGGAGGTTGAGCCGCTCCTCAGTGCTTATGTAAAAGAGCACCCGAAATCCTCTTGGGGTTGGTATGCCTTGGGTTACAGCCTGTTCGCCCAGAGAAAGGTCGGTGAGTCCATACCGCCGCTCGCGAAATCACTGCAACTCAACACCAAGAACGCCGAGGCCCACAAGATTCTCGGCCGCGATCTAATGTTTATCGGAAAGTTCGCCGCCGCACAGACGGAGTTCGAGCAGGGAATCCGATATGATCCGCAATCCGCTGAGTTGCATTTCGACCTTGGCAAACTATTTTCCATCCAGGATATATGGAACTCCGCGCGAAAGGAATTTGAAGCGGCACTCCGTATCGACCCTTTGTACATGGAAAGTTTGGATGGTCTCGGTTTTGCTCAGGAGGCTCTGGGCGACGAGGTTGGAGCTGTGGCCAGTTATGAGAAAGCTATTGCGATCAACGAGGCGCGGAAGGGAAAATTAGCGTCGGCGCATGTGAACCTGAGCGCCTTTTACAATCGGAAGGGTGATTCCGAAAAGGCTCTCGAGTATGCTCTCGCGGCCCGGGAGCTCGATCCTAAGTCGGATGGCGCCTGGTTCCAGCAGGCAAAGGCGATGGAGTCCCAGGGACGACTGGTTGATGCTGTCGATGCCCTGAACCGGGCTATTTCACTGAATCCTCAAGTATCCACATATTACTACGTTCTGGCTCACGTTTATCGGCGGCTTGGCAAAGTAGAGGACAGCCGCAAGGCTCTCGATTCGTTTACGCGCCTAAAGATGGAGACTAGTAAAGTCGAAGAAATGATGCGAAGTCTCGGTAAGAGCTCTTCCAACCCACTTCAACCGTAGAGCAAACACAATAGCGAGTTCCATCGAAGTGTTACGACCGCGCTCCGATGCGCAAAACCAGTTTGGAGATTAGCTGGGAAATAGGGAGCGCTGCGCCGAACACTGTCCAAACCAGATGCTGCGACGCGCGGAATAGCCTAGACGAATCAAATTAGGCTTCCTGTCGAAAAAGT
>Ga0137378_10003472_pt1 | contig 13655 bp, 7 predicted proteins | sample SagtaG_21_FD_104813 | JGI IMG/M metagenome (GOLD analysis project Ga0137378, IMG submission 104813) | Vadose zone soil microbial communities from Sagehorn Ranch, Mendocino, California, USA - Sage2_L_60_16 metaG | ecosystem: Environmental > Terrestrial > Soil > Vadose zone | place: USA... | reverse complement strand
CGCTGATTTTCACTATTCCATGGGGATTGTTGACTGCGATCCTGCTAGTGTTCGGACGGCTCTCCGCGGACAACGAACTGATCGCGTTGCGGTCAAATGGCGTGAGCATCACGCGCATCTGCATTTCGCTGGGCGCGATCGCCGTCGTCTGCACGGGCATCTGTCTCTGGCTCAACGTGCAGGCTGCGCCGGCTGCGCAAGAGAAATTGCGAAGCACCATTTTTGATCTCGCCACACGAAATCCGATGGCGCTCTTCGGAAGCGATCAAGTGATCGATCAGTTTCCCGGGCGCAAGATTTACGTCGGCAAAAAAGAGGGCAATAAGCTGGAGAACATTACCGTGTTCGAACTGAACCAGAATTCGCTGCCCGTAAAGGTGACGTACGCGCGCACGGGAATGCTCGAAGCCGACTTGCCGAACAAACAGATTCTGATGCACCTGTATCAGGCGCGTTACCAGGAGCGCGACGAAAAGGACCCGTCTAACCTGCGGAAAATTCGGGACGGAATCAACATGGTGGAAGGCACATTGCCTATCAGTCTGGACGAGCTTTACGAGAAAGAGAAAAAACGGCCAAGCCGCTCGGCACTTTCCATCGAGCAATTGCTGGAGCAGTTGAAGAGCGAAAACCAGCGCGAACGCAGCGCCAGTCGCACGGAGATCAACAAACGTTTTTCATTCCCATTTGCATGTGTGGCCTTCGCAATCATCGGGGTACCGCTGGGCGTAACTGCGCATCGGCGCGAGACTTCAATCGGATTCGCCATGGGGTTGATTGTTGCCACCACCTATTTTCTGTTCGTGATCATTGGCGATACACTGCGTGGCAACCCGCGTGCGCACCCCGAGCTGCTCGTCTGGTTTCCGAATGTTCTTTTTATTGTACTGGGCGCGTTTTTGTTTCGCCGACTGGCCCGGCAATAGGCGGGTTTTCAGTCCCTTAATTGCAATGATTGGCGGCTATCCATCGATCACTGCATCAGCGCTGACGATTGTCGGAGCAATGATGATGCAAAATGTCGCGAAGATTGAATGAAGGATTACACCGAATCGATCCCGGCGTTCCTGATCATTACTGGGATTCCGCTGTCGTATTCAATTGCCGATGGTCTTGCGCTTGGATTCATCAGTTATGCCATCATCAAGGCGTTCAGCGGTCGCGGCCGCGAAATCAGCTGGCTCACATATATTCTCGCCGTTGTGCTGATATTGTACTTTATTTTTGTGCGAAGCCGAACGGGCTGAGATCCCAAAGGAGGTGCTCGCAATTGGCGAGTGCCGCTGGCTCACGCTTCCTCCGGCTCCGGCCCGAGCGGGAGAGAAGGCGTCGCACCCGATCTGACCTCTCGAGGTTGGAAAATCGGAACTCGTATCGAAAGTGTGTCCCACAGATAAACGGCCACGCAGCCCAGGACCACAATGGAGCCGTACGGGCGAATGTGCTTAAGCGCGTCGATGGCTGGGAGCGTCGCCTGGAGTTTCTTGTCGATGAGCATCACATGCAAGATCATGGCCGTGCTGGCGATCGAGATGATGAAATGAATGATGCTCAGTCTGACGCTGACTCCCAGCGCCACGGCGCTGACGACTGCGCCCCACATCAGGTAACGCTCATGCATCTGACCGAGCAGTGCGAACATCAGCAGCCACGGCGCGGCGATTGCAATCAGCGCGCGCGCGTCGCGATCGCGCAGATGTCGCGCCAATCCGCGCGCGCATAGAGCTAACCCGCCAAGGTAAAGCAGGCGCAGAGTCCATTGCAGCGTGAGTTGCAAATGCAGAGGTCCGAGATGAGCAGACAAAAATGGGTCCTTCAACGACCAGCCGACCTTCGCGAGCAGGGATGGAAGGTTGTAACACGAGCTGATAAAAAGGTACGGATAATGTTCGGTGCCGTAGATGAAACCGAGTTGTAACCAGGCAAAGCTGCCTCCGAAGAATGCGCCACTGATAAGCGCGGCAGAGCCAATGATTCCAGCAATCCACGCGCTTGAGTGCGGCAATCTATACCGCCGGACGAATAACCAGCCAATGCCACTAACAGCAGCGACGACAATCCAAGCGGCCGGCGTGCGCAAGAGCCACGGCGAAACTATCAACGCTATCATTGCTACAAGGCCCGCGAGCACACGCAATGCTGAAACCCATTGTTTTTGCCATAGTGGCCACAGAACAAAGAGTGGTGCTACGAATAACAATTGGCCTTTCAGCATTGCGCCTATCGCCAACAAACATCCACAGCAGAACCAGCGGTTTTTCAAAGCTGCGAGGCCGGCAAAGAGATAAAACGGCAGGATCCACACGTCCCACTGCGGCCAGCCGTGCGCGTCCAAAATCATTGATGGTTCAAGCCATGCGACAGCCGCGGCGGCGAGACCGCAGATCGAAGCTCGATGCCGCTGCGGGAGCCTGTGCAACATTGAAGGCAGCGTCGTCCATGAAGAACGTTCCACGCACAATCGAACCAGAAAGAAGATCGCTGCCGCGGAAAGCAGTTCGCACAGCAGATTAATTTTCAACAATGGATTGACGAGCTTTGGGTGCCCGTCGTCCACTCCCGGGAAAGCATTGCGTACCTGCTTGGCCCAGATTGCCATCATCAAAAGCCGGAGCGGGGGATAGTCCAGACCGTACTCATGCTCATACGCTTTATGTTTCACGTGGTCGTAGAGCGCGAAATAACCCCGACAGAATCCTATCCACGAATTAGCGGTAGCTTCGTCCGGCGATGATCGGCGCGCCTGCTTTAGCACCTCGCTGCCCCAGTAAAAACCATTGACGATGTCGTGCTGATATCGCACGTGCCTCGTCGTGTCGCCGATCCAACGCCGTAGCTGAATCCCTGCAAGAAGAATCGTTGCAACCAGAAGCACAACGAGCACACGGCGAACAAGATTGCTGGCGCGAGCCCAAAGTACGGGGGCAGAGAAATAAGGTCGAATGGCCATTCGTTGAAAGAAACCCCGGAAAACTGTGTTCGACACCCCTAAAACATTTTGCGTTCGAAATGTCTTCTCTCTATTCGCTACTGACTTCAGCAATAGTTGTATGAACGCGGCAATCGATCCCCACAGATTTCTTCAGGAGCAACATTCGGTTTAGCAGCGCGCTCGAAGAGTTGGCGCGCGAAATACGTGGTCCCGATCTGTAAGCGGCGATAAACCGCAAGCTATTGGTGCGTCTACGTCCGCTCACGCGTCTGCGGGATCCAGGTTTCAATTGTCGCAAGGTAATCGAAACGCACGATCGGGCGGCGACTCAAAGAGTCATGAGGAGTCGCGTCGACGTATACTGTGAGGATATCGAACACAATACGGGCGCGCTAGCCCTAGATTGCGAAATGGTCGACTTCAAACTTTCTCTTCTGGTGTCAAAACAATCGATGATTTACACGAAAAAAACGGTTTTCCGATCAGCGTCCCGTTACGACGGGCGAGTAGAGACATCGTCATCTCTACCACATTTCTAGTACGCCAATCGCCCCGGCTGAGGATTGTTGCTGAACAGGAATTACGCCCCTTATATTAAATCTGGCCGACAATGATGTCGGCAATAACAGCGTATAAGGCGACAAAAAGCCAAAACCTTGAATCTTGAGCGTGTGCGTCAGCAGGCTTGTGTGGCGAAGGCGATGACGACGAAACAAAATCCGACGACCGTGGACTGGGGAGCCGTTGCAAATCTAGAGTTCATCGGACGCCAACAAAGTCCAGGACAGACGCGAGTTGCCAGTCAGGCGAGAAAAAGATAAAAACGACCCATCCGCGGCAGCATGGCTCACGACGTTTTCATCTCGTATTCGACAAAAAACAAATCGGTCGCCGATGCCGTCTGCGACGCTCTGGAAAATGCGGCGATCCGCTGTTGGCTGGCTCCCCGCGATGTGCAGCCCGGTCGCTCGTTTGCGGGCGAGATCACACGCGCTATCCACGGGAGCAAAGCCATGGTGCTGATTTTCTCGGCGGATTCGAATAAGTCCGAACAGATCCTGCGCGAACTGGAATTGGCTGCCAATACGCGTTTGCACATCATCCAGTTCCGTATCGAGGACGTGACTCCTAACGATGATCTGCAGTATTACCTAAGCACTCCCCACTGGTTGGATGCGACGGCGGCGCCACTGGAAAAGCATCTCGGTCGACTCGCAAATGCACTCAAGACACTTCTCGAGACTTCAGAGAAGGAAAGGGAGAAAAGCGTCAGCGAAATTCCTTTACCGCTTGCGAAATCCAGAGCAGAAGGAAGCGAAAAACCAAAGCAACGGGAGCCGGGTGCAACAATCGCTGCGCCGCCGAGTCCTCCGGAAAAAATTCCTGAAACCAGCGGTGGCAGCATTGCTCCAAGTTCGGAAGCAGAAGCCCCAATCGATCGGGACATTTCCATTAGTCGACGAAAAAAGATTCGCGTCTGGGTTTGGTTGGCTTGCGTCGCCATGTTGCTGCTTTGTTCAATACCTTTCATTTTGAAGAAGCTATCCCATCCGGTCGCGAAAGGTCCAAGCCGCACGGATCTCCACGAGGGTGGCCCCAATCTTTTCGCCGAATTTGGAGATCTCATAATTGAAACTGAGCCCATTGGAGCGGCTGTTACACTTGACAAAAGCCCCCCAACTACCGCACCGCACACTTTTAAAAATGTCACATTCGGAACCCATCGGCTTACTGTTACGCTGGACGGATACTTACCGGTAGAACAAGAGCTGCGCTTTGATGGCGCGAACCCCCCGAAGATAGTTTTGCAACCCAAGCCGCGTCCGCCTGAGGAAATCGCGAAGTTATCCGTTCGCAGTAATCCGGCCGGTGCTCTGATTCGCTTGGATGGAGCGCTGCCCCCGGAACCGCCAAACACGTTTATCAATGTGAGATTTGGAAAGCACAAGCTTACCGCTTCTCTGGATGGATACGAACCGAAAGAAAAGGACCTGATAGTCGATCGAGGTACGGCGGCGGACATTATTTTGCAGCTTGATCGCATTAAACCGACACCGGCGCCATCACCAACGCCGGATTCTGTTATAGCACTACTAGATGAGGTGAAAGGGTATGAGGCGGCTCAAGATTGGCTCAAATACCATCGTGCTTCTCTGTCGCTAGTTCAGCGTTTGACGACTTCAGGAGAACCGGCTTCTGCAAAGCACAAAGAGGCGCTTCAAGTTGTCATGGAAGGACTCCGAACTAAAGGACCCGCGCTGAATAGTAACGAGTTCACAGCGTATGAAGAAAATATCAAGTATGCGGCACATCTTGATATTATGCCGGCAATTTTGATTTTGGCTGACCATTTAAAGATTAAGAACTCACCCGAAGCGTTCAATTGGTATTATTACGCGGGGGAAACACGACGTAGCCCTGATGCAATGACCATGCTTGGTTGGCTCTACTATAGGGGCGATTGCGGTCTCCGTCCGGACAGAGAAACCGCCTTCAAATGGTTTAAACTAGCTTATGAGAACGGAAGCACTGCGGCTGGAACCGTTGTTGGTGATTGTTACTTGCGGGGGGACGGAACAGCTAAAGACCAAGATGCAGGCATTCGCATTTTACTTCAGTTGGCAAATGCCGGAGTGCCTCATGCGAAAACGCTGATCGGTCAGAGCTACTATGATGGCTTTGGCCACTTTGGTAAGTTGGGGCAAGGCGAGAGAGATCAAAAGGCGAAAGCATACTATGAACAAGCCATCGCCGCGGGGGACTGGGTGGCTTACGGCCACCTGGGTGTTTTATATGAAGTTGGACGGGGTGTTCCCAAGGATTGGAAGCAAGCAGTCAAACTTTATTTACAGGGCGTCGACAGGAAGGACCCAATCTGTATGTATTACTATGCTCGCGCACTCGAGGAGCACGGGGCGGAAATCACAAGAATATTTGGGCGTCGGGACAAAGCAGAGACCTATTACAAGAAAGCTGCCGCTGCCTCAGTAACATCCGCAAAGGATTGGTGCGTCGAACATAATGTTAAATTCCAATGACTATGGCTCGAGCGTGCCTCTGGAGGGCGAATGGATCGGATATCGATTTCTTGTGGATTAACTGAACAAAAGAATTTGATTTTTATGATTGACGACAGGGGTTGCGGGGCGTTTGCATAGTTGGAAATGGCTCGCGTTGAATCCAGTTTGCTCTCCTCCGCCCGACCCAGATGGCGCGGCGAACGTGGCCCGTCGCCGTTCTGCGCTTTTGCCTGCTCTCCACAAAGCTACTTCCTTTCGTCCACCCCATGACCCCCCTACTTCCCTATCCGTTCCGCGACCTCAATCATCGGTGACCGCTTCTGCCTATGACAACGAAACATATTAAAATGACCAACCGAACCGCTAAGCAACTTCCGTACATGCTTGCCTTCGCCTTCTCTATTTTTCTAGGACTTGGTGAACTGGCGCAAGGTCAGGCTGTCGCACCGCCGTCGACACCGACACCGTCGTTCGAAGAATTTGGCAAAACTTTTTGCCGTAATCCGAATGCTGCTGCAGTCGGGGCTGCTCTCGATAGTGCGGCGACGGATCCGCGCATGGCGGCAGTGCACGATAGCAAGGGACGGCCGGTGATTGAGCTCCTCGGTTTCAAATCAGTGAACCTCAAGGATGAGCTCTGCGATCTCCTGGATGAGCGGATTCCGCCCGAGGAGTTGACCGCGATTTTCACTCTCGGCGTCTCAGAGGCAAATATTGAAACTGCCAATCTGTCGCGGCGTATGGAGGATATTCGAGCTGGCAGCAGCGGCTTCAGGACGACGGGTTTTACGATCAACACCGGCGTTCCTGAATTCAGTATGGGCCTTGCCGGACCGACGGGGCCGGAAGGCAAGAGCGGCCCGTCTGTGATTCAACCCACACCGCAGAATCGTTGGGGCTTTTTCGTGACGGGGATTGGTGAGTTTACCAAAGTCGATGACACCAGCATAGCACATGGGTATTATCTCCCCACCGGAGGTGTAATTTTCGGCGCCGATTATCGCGTGTCACCGCATTTTGCGATCGGCCTGACTGGTGGGTATGCGCATACGAATGGAGATTTGTTATATAGCAGTCTCGACGTTGATGGCGGAACAATCGGAGCCTACGCGACCGTGTTTGGTGGCGGTTTCTACATCAACGGGGCCGCGACCGGGGTTTTTAAGGATTATGAGACTCACCGGGATGCTCTTCTCGGTGTTGCCGACGGTGACACCAACGGCCGCGATTTCAACGCTCTTGTTGCGGCAGGTTATGAGTGGAAAAAAGGCGCTCTTACCATTGGGCCCACGGCGAGTTTCCAGTACACTTACGTTGAATTCGACGGTTTCACTGAGCATGGATCTCTTCTGCCTCTAACCTTTAACGACCAGGACGCTAATTCGAGTCGCACCGCTCTGGGTGCAAAGGCCTCATATGATTGGCACTTGGGCAATATTCTGGTGAGGCCGGAGCTTCGGGTCGCATGGCAGCACGAATTTGGCGATACCGAGTATTCGATTGTTTCCAGTTTCGCGAACGGGGCCGGCAACAGTTTTACTGTCGTTGGCCCGCAAATCGGCCGCGACAGCTTGCTGATTGGAGCAGGCGCCGCGGTTCTGTTTGGCGAGCGGGTTTCCATTTACGCTTACTACGACGGTGAACTTGCCCGTACTAACTACTCATCCAACAATGTTTCGGCGGGCGTACGAGTGACCTTCTGAGCGAAGCAAGAACGCCGAAGAGGGGAATTTCACCGGGCAACATCAAACCCTTGCCGTAGAATCGACGACAAGCGTTCGATGACTTCCAGGATGATTAAGGTCACCATAGTCGGCCTGCTTTACCTGGCGGCCATGGATACGGTGCCAGCAGCAGATCATCGCGCGACTTGGACCGGGAAACCGCTCGATATCGCTGTACGCGCCAGAGGATTTGGGAAAGCTAGCTCTGCTGATATACGTGCGGTAGTACAAAGCGCGGCAAATCAACTTTGGCGGTATTGCCCACATACTCAACTCGCCACTATCGATGTGTATCACCGAGCCGATCATCCGCAAACCGACCTTGAAACCGTGTCAGGCGACCGGATTGCAATCGGTCTGGCGGCTCAAGATACTCGCTGGGCGCAATACAGTTTTCAATTTGCACACGAGTTCTGTCATGCACTGGCTAACTACGGCAATGGTGCTCGACCATTGGTGTGTTGTCCCCGCCATGCCAATCTTTGGTTGGAAGAGAGTTTATGTGAAACAGCTTCGTTGTTTACCTTGCGAGCAATGGGTCGCTGGTGGCAGACTCATCCTCCGCATCCGGCCTGGCGGGAGTATGCCGGTTGGCTTAACTCTTACGCGGAGGAGCGCCTGGCACTAACGAAGCATCGTCTTCCGCCGGGAACGCAGTTCTCAAGTTGGTTTCGTGAGAACCAGTCCGTCTTGCGTCGCAACCCTACCGAGCGCTCCAGGGATACGATCATCGCAACGCAACTTCTGCCGATTTTCGAAGCAGAACCACGCGGCTGGGAAGCGTTGGCGTTCCTAAACACCGCTTCTATTAATTCGAGAAGCTCGTTGGCGGAGCATCTTGCCAGATGGCGTTCGCGATGTCCGCAGGAGCTGCGATCATTCGTGACCAAAATTGAGGAAGTGTTTCTGTAAAGTTGTAGTGGCTAGAATTTGCGAAGGCGTTTTTACCTGTCCCCGCGCTAGGAATCAGAAAGATGAATCTTCCGGGAAAAAGCGAATTGAATTTGAGTGTTTTTGGAGTTTGAAAATAACGATTCAGCTAAATCAGCTTGCTAAGAGAGCGCCAATTGTTGGAGAAATCCAAGTTTGCTGCAGTCTTTAGCGGCACCAGAATTTTATGAATTGGTTGATTTGTTTCATTCCTGCGCGACCTATCACTTAGGCTGAGTAATTTGAGGCGCGCTACGAAGATCACAAAAACCTTGATATACGCTAGCGCGACCGCTATCCAAAGAAGTCCTCTCTAATGAAGCGAGTAGCATTCAAGATTGCCATAATTCTGGCCGCGATCGCCTGCAGCGTGTCGGAAGCAGCGGCGCCCAACAATGTTTTCCAAAGGCACCGAGATCGCGTGCTCAGTTTTTGCGAGCATTTCCCTCAGGCCGCGGTCACTTTTGCTTGGGGCGAACTCACGACGAGCCGAGTAATAGAGACCCAGACCATGTTCATCCGGCACACGGCTACTGAGCTCCAACGTCGAACCGCGGAGAAAAATGCGAAGGCCTACTTTGCCCATCTCCCCTCGGAGAAAAAATCAGCGCTTAAGAAAAAGAACATTCACTATCTGGCTGTCCCAACTGTGCGGAGCAAGGAAACCTCGCCGAAAGCTAAGGAAGTGATCATGATATGGGATATACCGAGAGAGTCCCTGGCCGGCCAAAATGTTTACGAACTCGAAAGCGCGCCACCTGTCGGTAAGCTCGCGACTTATGACAACCTCGTCGCGGAATACGTCGGCAAACCCTCCGCAGGTCTATAGCGGCGTTGCATGTCAACTTTTCGCCAGGCTCGATTGTTGAGAGCCAGGCGCTGGATAGAGCCCGGCGGGCACCCGCTGAAGAACCGGCCATGGCGACGACCCAGTCGGCCCAAGAAACTTGAAAGTCACGTGGTTCTCGGCGCTCCGCCTCACGAGAGTCAGTGGAGGAATTTTCGTGGATGAAAAAGAGACCAAACCTTTTCCCGCGTTTCCGAACATACAGTGCTTCGTACTGCATATAGCTGACTCGCCCAAACTGCTCATCGGGTATCGGCAGTTTCCGGGCTCGATCTGGCTTGGTAAGAATTCGTTTTGCCGCAAAAGCTGGACTCGATGTAAGATTTCAAGATGACACAAGAGACACCCGAGCGAGCCGCGGCGGACGCTGCCAATACTGACAGCGTCCTTCGCTCAATTGGCTCAAGTTCGCTCGGTGAATTGATGTCGATCTGGCGCGCGCGCGCACACGAGGAGGGATCTGGTTCTCCCGCTATCTTTCGTTCTCTGGGCGAACGGGTTCTCGCCCATGGGGAGCCGCTTCTCGCTTACGATGTTGTCTGCGCAGGCCTGGAGATTTGGCCGAAAGACGTGCGGTTGCGGCAGCTTCAAGGTCTCGCGCTGGTGCGCAGTGGTGCGACGGAGGCCGCGAACTCCATTGTCGAAAAATTGCGCAGCGAAGGTGAGGCCGACGAAGAGACGCTCGGGATGCTGGGTCGCACTTACAAAGATCTCGCCGCGACAGCCACAACCCCGGCACAACGTACGCACTATTTACAACGCTCAGCCAAAACGTACGCTGAGGCGTATCGTAGGAGCGGCGGTTCCTGGTCGGGAATCAACGCGGCAACAATCAGTTTGCTCATTGGGGAAAACGAATACGCGCGAACGCTCGCCCAAGACGTTCGTAACGAATGTTTGGGAGCGCTCGCCAAAGACAAGGGAGATCAATATTGGCTGCTAGCAGCCCTGGGCGAAGCGGCTTTAATTTTACACGACTTACCGCAAGCCGAAACCTGGTACTCACGCGCGGCGGAGCACGGCAAGAAGCGTTTCGGGGACATGAATTCGAGCCGGCGGAATGCTCGTTTGATTTTGCGACATTGGAATGAGGATGAAAATTGGATCGACAGCTGTTTGCACATTCCCTGCGTGATCGTCTTCGCCGGTCACATGATCGATCGGCCGGATCGAAGCGAGGTTCGTTTTCCAGAAGACCTCGAAAGCGCAGTGGCAAACCAAATACAACAGCAAATCGACTCCTTGAAACCGGGCTTCGGATTTTCTTCAGCGGCGTGTGGGTCGGATATTCTATTTTTGGAAGCAATGCTCGACGCCGGCGCCGAAGTTTCCGTTGTGCTGCCGTACAGCCAGGAGGAATTCATTTGTGATAGTGTGGAGAGCGCTCCGGATTCAAAGAAGTGGCGTGCGCGGTTCGACCGCGTACTGGGGCGAGTGGCGCGTGTCATTACCGCGTCTAATCAACGTCTCGAGATAGGCGGCGTGTCTTACGAATTCTGTAACGAGCTCATTCTGGGATTGGCAACGATACGCGCACGTCAACTCGACACGGCTTTGAAACCTCTTGCAGTGTGGAACGGCATGCCGGGCGATGGTCCGGGCGGTGCGGCTAGCGTTATCGAGCTGTGGCGTAAATTTGGTTACGAGCCCGAGATTGTCGATCTTGCGGAGATTTTGGAAGGACACGCTTCATTAGGTCCTACGTCCCGCGCCACCACCACAGAGCCGCCCAAATATCCAAGTCGATTCGCTGCCCGCATAGTCGCTATTCTTTTCGCGGATACGGTGGGCTTTAGCAAGCTGAGGGAAGCCCAAGTACCGCGATTTGTCGAACATTTTCTCGGAGCCATCGCGCAATTGACTGAAAAATTTTCGGAATCGATTATTGCGAAAAACACGTGGGGCGACGGTCTCTATTTCGTTTTTTCAGATGTCGATGTTGTCGGAAATTTCGCGCTGGAAATGGCCGATCTTGCTACAAAGGAAAACTGGGAGGAAAAAGGGCTGCCAGCGGATTTGAGTCTTCGAATCGCATTGCACGCTGGACCTGTTTACGAAGTCAACGATCCGATCACAGGAAGCCGGAGTTACACTGGTACCCATGTAAGTCGCGCGGCACGGATCGAGCCGATTACTCCGCGGGGCCAAGTTTACGCCAGCGAAGCGTTCGCAGCTCTCGCCGCTGCACGACCCACCGCTGGTTTCAGCTGCGATTACGTCGGTCAAACACCGATGGCCAAGGGCTATGGCACGCTACCCACATATCACGTACGACGTAATTCACCTGATTTCGTGCCAGAAGGCGATCGTTAGCGACTCCTGGCCGTTAAACGGGCCAGACGGATTGCCTTCGAGTCCAAGGGTTTTAATTGCATTGCGCAAGAAACCCGACGGTGCGCGCCAACATCGCAGCATTGAAGCCCGAAGCCGCAGCCAAGAACGCCAGTTAAGAACTTGCCGTTCTAGGGGCTGATTGCGCTTGGCCATGAACGTTACGGCAACGTCATTGGCAGGGAATTGACGGATCACGCGGGAATTTTGCGTACGGCAGACGGGCTCCACGAAAAAGAAATTGGTCGGACCTGATTCCAAATGGCGCGAGAAAATCGTGGCAGCCTGCCGCGGCGGCGAGATCATCCTGGTCAACACCATCGCCACTTACGCCGATTGCGCCGACAAGAACTCCGTTGCGGTAAAGACCAAATGCACCCGGGAAAATGGTGATCCCATTGGGCAAAGCGGAGTTGAGCCCAGTAGGATCGAACCTGATTCCAGCGGGATTACAATGGTTGCCCGACAGGCCGGAAAATCTTTCCTGCTGCCCGTTGAAAGGGCCTTGTGAATTGCCGTCGATGCCCGGCGGATAATTGCATTGCGCAAGGAAACCGACACAACGCACCGACATGGCTACTTTCACCCCGAAATTAAGAAAGTCGTGGCGCGAGTAGTACATGACGGTACGCGCTTTTTGGACTGCGACGTCCCAACTGAACAATGTCGCCTCGCCTGTGCGAAAAGTACCAAGGACCATAGGCGGAACGCCGTCCGCGTTGGGATTGTTGACTACAGTGATGAACGCCTTCATCGACACGCCTACGGGGAGCCGGATACCGGCGCGGGTAATGCACGTCTGATGCGCGGCGCGACTAAGAATACTCGTCACCTCTGCCGCGGTGAGTCGCGGCTGACCGTTAATTGTTCCGGCGATCGGATCATTGATGATCGGCTGCCGAATTTGCCCCGACACTCCGCCGAGGGTTGCAACTGGATAAGGAAACGGCACCGGCGCGTTGCGGATCGGATAGCGGGAGTCGGCATTACCCCGCGGCACAGTTGTATTCGAAAAAGTCGTCGACGAATTGACGTAAGGAAGCCGGATGCCGTTAATGAAAACGTTCGTCGCTAAAATCGCTGAGGATGGCGCGTAACCGTGTTGCCCAGCCAGCGCGATGTCTTCGTCCCTGTCATACCCGTTAATAAAAATGAAAGGGTTCTCTGCGCGGAACTCCGGAATAGGCCCGGGGATTCCGTCACCGGTGACGCCAAGTCCGCCCACCAATTGGCCGTTCTTATAAAGCGGAACCCCGCCTGGTGAACCATCAAGCGAACTGCCAGCCTTAGAAGGCGGCTTTGGTACGGGCGTGATCGATAATCCAGGCTGCTGATTGAACGCGATCACGCTGCCGGGTCCTCTGAATTTGTTGATGTCGGAAATGAAAAGGTTTGAAAGACCCACTCCGACGAGCGGACCGGTCGCGGTGTTATTCACGCCCGGAGGAAAATGCTGCTGAATAATGAAACCGGCAGTGCGCGATGTGAAGGCGTTTTGATTGCTGCTCAAGTAAGCCGCGGTTCCGGCTTTCGAAACGGCGGTCGCAACCTCGGGATCAGTCGCGTCGCCGCCGTGCATCACCCAGACACCAAGCACATCGCCTTCCCGGTCAGTTACTGCGATAACACTGTTGGGTGAAATTGCCGCAGCGCGCGTCACCGCGTGGTTGATGATTGTCTGGACATCGGACGCAGTGAGTTGAGCGAACGGCATTGTCTGGACATCGGACGCAACAGAGGCGCGTGTGCTGATGTTGCCTAGAACTGAAGTAGTATTGGGGTTGAGATCGTATACTTCCACGAGAGCAACTCCGATGCTGTTGTTCTTGCCACGCACGATGGCGGTGTAATTTCCCGGTGGCAGCGTTGCG
>Ga0137378_10003467_pt1 | contig 13671 bp, 10 predicted proteins | sample SagtaG_21_FD_104813 | JGI IMG/M metagenome (GOLD analysis project Ga0137378, IMG submission 104813) | Vadose zone soil microbial communities from Sagehorn Ranch, Mendocino, California, USA - Sage2_L_60_16 metaG | ecosystem: Environmental > Terrestrial > Soil > Vadose zone | place: USA... | reverse complement strand
TATGTCTGTCAAGGGTTCGGATGATGTTTTGAATCTTTCAATTTCCGTGTTCAGGAAATGTTGCTCTGGCTGGGGCTGCTGATTGCGGACACGACAGGGAAGGGCCACTCCGGGTGGAGGGCAGGCTCTTATTAGGTCACGCGGGCAGCGGGTCAAGGTTGGACCGGGGGCGGCCGACAAATCGATAGAAGGCCAGCACGGATGCGGCAGCCGAATAGAGGGTCAGGCCGCCCCCGGAGCGCGCGGGCTGTCAGTCAGCGACGTGGCGGAGGTGGGGGTAGACCTCGCGGGCGACGTAGCGTTTGAGGCAGCGCATGATCTCTTTCTTGGACAGGCCCTGGGCGGTACGCCGGTCGACGTAGGCCCGGGTCGCCGGGTGGGAGCTCATCCGGGTGATCACGATCCGCCACAGGGCGTGGTTGGCCTGCCGGTCGCCGGCCGGGTTGAGGCGCCGCCGGACGGTCTTGCCAGAGGACGCCGGGATCGGGGCTACGGCGCACAGGTGCGCCCAGGCGGCCTCGGACCGCAGCCGCTCGGGGTGGTCCCCGGCGGCGATGAGCAGGATCGCGGCGGTGTCGGAGCCGACGCCGTGCAGGGCGAGCAGGCCCGGAGCATGGCCGGTGACCAGGGGCCCGATGAGGTCATCCAGGCGCTCGAGCTGGCTGCCGGGGAACTCGGCGCGGCGGCCCGGCTCCCGCAGCGCGATCCGGGTGTGGTAGCCGACGACAGCGCCGGGCCGGGGCCGCAGGGCCGCCAGCTCGGCGACCAGGTCAGCGGTAGCGTGCGCGGTGAACCGGGCGCGCAGGTCCTCAGGGCCGGTCACGATCAGGGCCCGGGCCTGGTTGATCGCCTGGGTCCGCTCGGAGCGGGCACTGCGCTTGGCGACCATCAGCGCCCGGATCGCCTCGACCGCGCCGTCGCGTCCCTTCGGGGCGCCGCGAGCCCGGCCGGACTGGGCGGCCCGGGCGGCGCTGACCGCGTCCAGCGGATCGGACTTCCCCTGACGGCGCCGGTCCTGCCGGTCCGAGCGGGCTGCCTCGACGACCCGGACGCCAGCCGCTGACATGTGGCGGGCCAGGCCGGCGCCGTAGCTACCGGTGCCCTCGATCCCGACCAGGCACACCGTCCCGAACCCGCCCAGCCAGCCCAGCAACCCGGCATACCCGGCCGCGCTCACGGGGAACTCCCGGACGCCGGGCAGCCCGCCGACCGGATCCAGCGCGGCCGCGACATGGCTATCGGCGTGGGTGTCCACGCCGCCGGTAATCGCGCGTGTCTCTACGATGGTCACTGCCATCCCTTTTCTCTGCGTTGAGGGGTGGCACGCACCCGCTGGCCGTCGGACCTGTGAAACCCCGGCCTCTAGTCCAGGCCAGGCAGATCAGACCGGCACGCCGGCAGGTGCCTGAAAACCTGGGATCCCGGCCGACAGATCGATCGCAGGACAGCCCTAGATGGCGTCAGCCGAATAGGAGGTCAGACCGGGACCCAGGCCCCCGACCCTACGCCCGTACCACCTCAAAACGGGGGAGGCATGGCCGGAAGCACTTATCCACATCCTCCCTGCCGAATAGGCGCTCAAGGACTGTCAAGTCCAAACGTCACGTACGGCGCCCATATCAGCCATTCCGGTGCACAGCCCATGCCCCAGCCCTGAAATGGTCTAACTAGCCGGTGGATCAGCAGTTGCTGGCGAGGCAGAGGCGACGGTTTTACAGGCCGCTGTCACATGTAGCCCAGTCTGCGACAATATGACTGGCTGCTGAACTTCGCCACGCATTCGCCAGACGATCGGGCGCTGACCGGGTTTGGGCGAAGGCCATAGCCTGGCCGCTGCGACCGTTGGCCGGGGTTGCCGCAGTAACCCACTACGGTCATGGCCAGTCAGTCTAAGGCCTGCCTAAGGCCTGTGGGTTGGCGTAGCAATCGCCGCACCGGCCTACGGACTGGGTGGCAGATGTTTCAGAACTTCTGGCGATGGCGTCCCAGAACCGGCAGTTGTGGTCGGAGCCGATTTCCGCCGAGGTCACTCCATCAGGTCGAAGCCGAACCAGCCGAACCGCGGTGTCCGCTGACGGGTCGAATGATCGTCGCTTCAGCACGTGTGTCGCAAGCCGCCGGCATGTCGGGATGGCCGAACCGGGGGCGGCCCGGATAGACCAGATAGCGGCAGCGCTTCGAACGCTGTTCGATCTGTAAGGCTGAGTGCTTCCCTACGCCATCGGTGGGCCGCCCAAGGCGGGTAGCGCCGGGCGGCCCACCCATGCGTCACTGTGAGGATGGGAACGTTGGCTGGGTGGAGTACTCCCAGATCGGCGGGCTCGCGGCGATCGCCTGCTTGAGATTGGCGAACAGGGGCTGGCCGGTCGGCCGGTGCAGCACGACGCGGACCGCGAACTGCGTCATGCGATCCTGCTCAAGCGCAATGTTTGCCGGTCCTCCCTCGTTTTCCGAGTGCGGGCCGCGGTAGAAGAAGAGCTCCTTCGGCCCGCGGACGCGCAGGTACTCGTTGAAGGTCGGCCACGGTCCCTGGTACTCGTCCCATAGGCCCTTGGCGAAGAACGCGGCTGGCCAGGAGGCGATGTTGGCGAGCGGCTCGGACGTCGGCAAGAAGGCGACGTGATCGATCTCGCGCAGCGCCGCCTCATCCTCCAGGGAGGTGTCAGAGAACGTCCAGACAGGGAAGTTGGCGAGCGTAAAGGCACCGACGATGTTCCGGTAGCCCCACGACTGATGGCAGGGAGTTCCCGGCAGGTCGAGCTCGCACCAGCGGTTGAAGTTGGCGTTCATCGCCCAGTCTGTCGCAAAGGAGCCCTGGCTTGGACCGCCGAGGAGGATCGGCATGCGCAGCACCTCACCTGGGAGCAGCAGCGCGCGGACGGCGGCGCGGCCCGAGCGCACCGCGCCGCCGGGGCCGAGCGTGCGGACGCCGTCGCCGGTGTCCAGCGCCCGGATCGCGCGCAACATGTCCAGCCCCTGCTGCAGCGTGTCATCGGCCGTGATGTCGCCGGAGATGCCGTGTCCTCGCTTGTCGTAGGTGAGCACGTCGAAGCCGGCCAGGTTGAGCTTGTAGAGGGTCTCGCGCCACTGGCGGACGCCCCACTTCTCGGTTCCACGAGACGGGTAGGTAACCGGCATGTACTTCCTGGTGCTCGCCGAGCGCGTGTAGAGCGGATCACGCGGATCCTGGACCGCGGTGGTCTCGATGCTGCGGCCGCCTGCGATGATCGCCAGCGCGCGGATCCGGTGCCCGTGCTGGTCCGGCACGCCGACGCCCTTGATGTACCAGCCGCGCAACTTCACCGGCGCCGTGATGCCCTTGAGCACCTCGTAAGGATCGGGGGGCACGGTGAACTCGAACGTGTAGGTGCGGCTGTCGGCGTTGGCGATCGGCTCGTCACACGGGGCACGGCCAAAGAACGCCGGCCGCCGAATGTCACGGAGGTTGACATTGGCAGCGTTCGGGTCGATCTTGCCGAACGGCACGATCGTCCCGGTGGCGCGGAACTGCGCCGGCTGGTAGTCCTTGGCGTACGTCACCGCGGCGCACGGCGGGTGCGCCTCACACTGCGCCAGCAGGTGTCGAGCACGGGCGTCGGAGAACTGCTGCACCAGATAGTCACCCTTGTATCCCGCTGGCGGCAGTTGTACCTGCGAGAACGGCACACAGGTCGTACCAAGCTGCCCGTCGGGAACCAGGTAGCCCGGCAGCGTCGTGTTCTGGTTGTAGCCCACCGGCGCCGCGCAATCGGTGGGGGGCACCTGCTCGGACACCGGCGGCAGTGCCTGCGCATGGTCTGCGGCGCTGGCCTGCGCGCGCTGCGTGGCCCTGGCCGCCCCCGCGCTCGGGGCAAACAAGCCGACCGGAAGCAGCGCGAGCACGCCAAGCACTGCCAGCGGCACGCCCACGCGACGGGTACAGCATCGTCTCAACAGCATGATCCCTTTCCTCCCTGCGGCGCGCCCTATCCGTGAATGGACGCGTGAACGATGATGGCGATGTGGGCGGCGGGTTCACCCCGCCACGCGACCAGCAACGACAAACCGGTCACATCCCTGATGACCTCTTCCTTCCTTCTGCCGTGATGGCCACCGCGACGGCCGTTCCGGGCAGGCCGCCCGGCGGCCGCAGCTGGTCAGTAGCCGGTCTGGTTCACGTACCTTCCGAGGGTTTTCACGTTCGTGGACGTCAGGTAGGCGGGACCGGTCGAGAAGTCCATGCAGCTCGCGGGCAGAGCACACGCAAGTGCCGAGCCGGGTACCGCTCGTGCCGTGACGCGTATCGCGGGCATATCCGTGACCTCCAGTCGAAGATTCCTCCTCCGCGCTCGTCCAGGCGGCCAGGCTGGCCGAACCGGCGACCGTCCCCCGGGGCCAGCGAATCCTCGCCGCTGGCAAGGCTGTCACTTCCGAGGCCGATGCGGAGACCTCCATGTCACGCCAGCGTTGCCGACGCTGCCTGGAGCTGCCTGCGCAGCTCGCGGGCACGGTGCTGGGCGACCGGGTCGGGTGCCGGGGAGGCGGCCAGCAGCCGCTTGGTATAGGGGTGCTCCGGCGCGGTGGCCACCTTCGCGGTCGTGCCTTCCTCGACCACTTTCCCGCGGAGCAGAACCGCGATCCGCGCGGCCACGTAGCGGACGACTGCCAGGTCGTGGGAGATGAACAGCATGGCCAGGCCCATCTCGGCCTGCAGGTCCTTCAGCAGGTTCAGCACCTGAGCCTGCGCGGACAGGTCCAGCCCGCTAACCGGCTCGTCACACACCACCATGTGCGGCCGGGTGATCAGGGCCCGGGCGATCGCGATGCGCTGGCGCTGGCCGCCGGAAAACGCGGCCGGGTACCGGGTCATGGCGCTCGGGGGCAGGCCGACCCGTTCAAGCATCTCCGCCACTGCCCGCGACCGCTGCCGCTGGTCAAGGTCGGTGTGCACGCTCAGCGGCTCGGAAATGATCTGGCCCACTCGCAGACTTGGATTCAGCGAGCTGTAGGGGTCCTGGAAGACGACCTGAAGCCGCCCGCTGATTGACCGGCGCTCGGCGGCGGACAGGGAGGCGATTCCCCGGCCCTCGAACAGGACGGTGCCCGCGGTGGGCTTGACCAGGCCGAGCAGCGCGTTGCCGATGGTGCTCTTACCCGAACCCGACTCGCCGACCAGTCCGAGCGTCTGGCCCCTGTCGATGTCGAAGCTGACGTTGTCCACGGCGCGGAATGGCTGGCGCCGGCCCCGCTTGAACTCGACCGACAGGCCGCGGACGCTAAGCAGTGGTTGCTGGCTCATTCCTGCTTCCATCCTTGGTGTGCTGGAGCGCGGCCAGCTCCTCGGTGCGTATGCACCTGGTGGCGCGCAGTCCGGTCAGCTGCTTGATCGGGATTGGCTTGGCCGTGCATTCGTCTGTCGCCAGCGCGCAGCGCTGGGCGAACCGGCAGCCGGCTGGCCACTGGCCAGGCGGCGGCACGCTGCCCGGTATCTCCTGCAGCCGGTCGCCCGGTGCGGCCAGGTGCGGGTTGGCGCGCAGCAGCGCATCGGTGTACGGGTGGCGGGCTGCTGCCAGCACGTCCGTGACCGGGGCGACCTCGACCACCTGGCCGGCGTACATGACCACGGCCTTGCTGCAGATGTCGGCTACCACTCCCCAGTCGTGGGTGACGAACAGGACCGACATGCCGCTATCGGCCCGCAGGTCGTGCAGCAAGTCCAGGATCTCCGCCTGGATGGTGACGTCCAGCGCAGTTGTCGGCTCATCCGCGATGAGCAGCCGCGGGTCTCCCGCCAGGGCCCGCGCTATTGACACCCGCTGTGCCATCCCGCCGGATATCTGGTGCGGGTACAGCCGGAACATTTCCTTAGGCTGGGCTATCCCGCACCTGGCGAGCAACGCCAAGGCCGTCGCGGTGACCGCGGCCTTGCGCGGAGAGCCCGGGTCATGCAGCCGGATCATCTCGGTGAGCTGGCTCCCGACGGTGTAGCTGGGATCCAGGCTCACGATGGGCTCCTGCGCAATGTAGGAGATGCCGGAGCCGCGGAGCTTACGCCAGTCGGCGGCCGGGAGGTTGTCCACGCGGCGGCCGCGGAACCGCACGGATCCGCCGCTGATGTGCCCGCCGCCAGGCGGCAGGCCCAGGATGGACAGCGCCGTGACCGTCTTGCCGCAGCCCGACTCGCCGACCAGGGCCACGGCCTCGCCCGCGGCGACGCTGAAGCTGACCTTTTCCACGACTGTCTTGACGCCGCCGACAGTGGGGATGACGACGGACAGGTCGGTGACGTCCAGCAGAGCCGGACCGGCCGGGGTGGCCTCGCCGTGCTGCGGTTGCGCGGAGTCTCTGGGTGCCTCGGTCACCCGGGCCGCGGCCCGGGCGGCCCGTCGTAGCGCGGCGCGGCTGGCTGGGGTCTGGCCGGACCGGCTCAGCTGCGCGGAGTCCCGGATCGCGTCGCCGATCAGGATGAACGACAGCACGGTCAGCGCGATGACCAGTCCGGATGGCCAGATCAGCCAGGCGTCCCCGTACAGGACGGTGCCTGCCTCCTGCACCATCGATCCCCAGCTCGGGTTGGGCGGCCGCACCCCGAACCCGAGGAACGCGAGGCCAGTCTGGACCAGCAGGGCGCCGCCGCAGAGGATCGATGCGGTCACGACCGTCGGCCCGATCACGCGGGGCAGGATGTGCCGCCACATCACCTGGCGCGGCTTGAGTCCGACAACGCGCGCGGCGGCGACGTACAGCTCGCCGCTGACCTGGATAGTCGCCGACCTGACCACGCGTGCAAGGCTCGGGACGCTCAGCACGCCGAGCGCGATCATGGCGGGCGTCAGGCTGTTGCCGAACACCGACAGGGCCATGAGCAGGACGATGATGCCCGGAACAGCCATGAGGACGTCGATCACCCGGCTTATGGCGGTGTCGGTGCGGCCTTGCAGATAGCCGCTCGCCAGCCCGATCGGCACCGCCAGGAGGACGGCGACGGCCATGGCCTCGGCGACGCCGATGAAGGAGGCCTGACCGCCGTACAGCAGGCGGCTCAGGACGTCCCGGCCCAGGGTGTCCGTCCCGAGCAGGTGCTGCCAGCCCGGGCCCTGGTCGATCTGGGTCAGGTTCTGGGTGAGCGGGCCGTAGGGTGCGATCAACGACGCGGCGAAGCATGCCATGATGATTCCGGCCAGGAAGATCACCGGCAGGAAGCCCGCCGGCCGCCTGAGCACCCGCCAGGCGGAGCTGCGCCGCCAGGATGCCTGCCCTGCCTCAGACCCGGACAGAGCAGCATCGCCGAGAGGACCGGCCACCACCTGGCCGGGCGCCTGGTCACCGCCGACGGGCATCATGCGGCACGCACCTTCGGGTTGAGCCAGCCGTAGGCGAGATCGACGAGCAGGTTGACGATCACCACGATGACCGTCAGGTACAACGCGATGCCCTGGATGACCGGGATATCGCGGTTGGTCGTGGCGGTGACGATGGCGGACCCGAGTCCGGGCAGGGAGAAGATCTGCTCCGCTATCACGGCGGTCGACAGGGCCGCCACGAAGAGCAGGCCGATCACGGTGACCACCGGGATGGCGGCATTCCGGAGGGCGTGCTTGAAGATCAGCTTCCACTCTGGTGTGCCGTTCGCCCGCAGGCTGGTGATATACGGTGCGGCCAGCGCGTCGGACATGGCGTCCCGGGTCTGCTTGGCGATGGTCGTCGCCATGGTGGCGCCGAGCGCGATCCACGGCAGGATCAGGAACCTCGCCCAGCTCGCCAGCGACGTACCCGGCGGGACGTAGCCCAGGGCGGGCAGCAGCCTTGCCTTGGTCGACAGCAGCAAGACCAGGACCAGCGCGATCCAGAACGCGGGCAGGGCCAGGCCCCCGATCGCCAGCAGGTCGAGCAGCCGGCTCAAGATGCCGGGCCGGGCGGCCGACAGTATCCCGATCACCCCGCCGATGATGATCGCGCCGATCAGCGCGCCGGCCAGAAGCGATATGGATACGCCGAGCCGCTGGTTGAGCAGGCTCGTCACGCTCTGCCCGTTCGCCAGCGACGCGCCGAGGTTCCCGTGGCCCAGCTGCACCAGCCACGTCCAGTACTGATCGTAAAGCGGCCGGTCCAGGCCGAGGCTTTTTGTCAGTCCCGCTATCTCCTGCGGCGTGGCCTGCGGACCGAGAATCGCCTGCGCCGCGTTGCCCGGCAGCAGCTGCAGCAGGCCGAAACTCAGCGCCGTCACGACGAATACGACAGGAACCGAAATCAGCAAGCGCCTGCCGATCAACCTGAGCATGTCACTCTCCTCACCGTGAGCCGGTTCGCGGCGGCGGCACCTTCGCCGCCGCGGGCGGGCTCAATTTGCGGCGCGTGCCGCATTGCGCTGCACGATGCGTACATAGTCGGGCCACAAGTCGGGCCGGAGCTGGTGCCGCATGTCCGCGAAGACATGCAACTCGGCACCCGGAACGGCCCTGGCCGTCGCGATCCCGCCCTCGAAGCTGATGAGCGGGTCGTTGCGGCCGTGGATGACGGCCACCGGCATGTCCAGCTGGGCCAGATCCGCAGTCCGGTCCGGGGCGCCCATCGTCGCCCGCATCTGGATGAGGCGGCCGCCGTGCGAGGCCTCGCGCTCGTAGTCGCGGCTGATGACCTTTTCGGCGTAGCTGCGGATCCAGGGCTCGTCGAGGCCGTCGAAGCCGGATATCCGTTCGCGGGAGATGAACTGCTGGACCGCCTCTTCCCAGCTTCCGGCGGGTCCCTGCTGCCGGTCCTGCATGACATCTGGGTCGTTCGCGATGAAGTCGCGGTTCGGCGCCGAGTAGATGGAGGTCATGCTCAAAACGATCTCCGGATAGGAGATCGCCATCTGCTGGGCGATCATGCCGCCCATCGACTGGCCGACGATATGGACCTGGTCCAGGCCCAGGTGCTTGACCAGGTCCCGGGCATCGGCCGCCATGTCGGACAGCTGGAAGTCGGCCGGCGATGTGGATGACCGGCCGACATCCCGGTTATCGAACATGATCACGCGGAACCCGGCCTGCTCGAACAGCGCGACCAGGCGGGGGTCCCACATGACCATCTGGGCGCCGAGGCCGTGAATCAGCAGCAGCGGCGGGCCGTCCTCGGGTCCGGAGATCTCATAGTAGAGCCTGGCAGTCGCCAGATCGGCGTAGGGCATCTGACGTTCCCTTCGGGGTTCTTGCTCAGCTGGCCGGCTTGAGGGTGTAGACGTTCAGGATCGGTTCTGCGCTGGAGACGTCCACTCCGGTGACGTTGCTGGTGTGGTAGTAGATGGTGTCGGAGATGCTGTAGGTGACGTAGTAGGCCTGGTTGTCGATGTAGGTCTGCATCTGCCGCAGGACAGCCTCCTGGGCCTGGGTGCCGACGGCCGCGTTGTACTGGTTGTAGAGGCTGATCAGGTGCTGGTCGGTGTACTTGTACGGGTTTAGCACGCCAGATGCCGGCAGCAGTTGCTCCTGGGTCAGCAGGTTCGGCGCCTCCGCTTGCCCGAAGAACATCAGCGCAGGCCAGTTCTTGGCCAGCAGCCCGGGTATGATCTGGGCGCTGCCCGGAGGCTGCTCGTCAAGCTTCAGCTGTACCCCGATCGCGGCGTAAAAGGGCACGATCGCCTGGGCGAGCGTGTTTTCCAGGCCGTTGCGGTTGAAGGTCAGCATGGTGAGGGTGAACCCGTGCGGATAGCCGGCCTGGGCCAGCAGGGCCTTGGCCTTGGCCGGGTCATAGGTGTACTGGGTGCCCTGGGAGGCCGAGTAGCCGGGCAGGCCCGTTACGAGCATCGAGGTGTTGGGCTGCGCGTACTGGCCGAACACGGCCTTGGTTACCGCGCTGCGGTTCACCGCGTATTCGAGCGCCTGCCGCACCTTGACGTTGCTGAGCGGGGGCGTGTCGCCGCGGTCGAGGATCTCGAGCGCGTCCCAGAGCTCGGGTGCGGATACGACGCCCAGGCCGGCGCTCTTCGCGGCCGGCGCCGTCTGGGAGCTGCCGACGGCCACGTTTACCTGGCCGCTAGCCATGGCGGCGACCACGGCGTTCGGGTCGGAGATGGCCTGGACGACGACCTTGTTCCAGTGAACGGCGGACTTGTTCCAGTAGTACTTGTTCGGCGTATAGACGTACTTGGTGCCGCTGACCGTCTGGGACGGGTCGAGGACGTAGGGACCGGCGCCGCAGGTCTGCGTGCCAAGCTTCTTCGGATTGGCGATGCCCTGGGGGCAGATGACGAAGCCGTAGCGGTCCTGGACGAAGCTTGTCGGCCAGGCGGCATCGCTCTGCGACAGGTTCATGGTCAGCGCCAGCGGGCCGTTGACCGTCACGCTGCTGACATCGGCGAACCTCGCGGAGAAGAGCCCGTTGTTGTTCTTGAACCACATGATCCAGTTCGCCACCGATTGCGCGGTCATGGGTTGGCCGTTGCTGAACCTGACGCCGGACCGCAGCGTCATGTGGAACTTACGGTTGTCGTCGGTGTAGCTCCAGGCGGTGGCGAGCTCGGGAACGAGCTGGCCACCGGGCGACCGGATGATCAGGGAGTCATACGCGGGCTGCAAGAAGACCTGATTGGGAAGGCCCGTTCCGTTCTGGATCGGGTTCAGTGTCGTGATGCCGCTGGGCATGGCGAGGGTCAGGACGTTATTGCTGCTGCTTGAAGTCGTGGCACCGCCGCTGCTGGACCCGCCGCAGCCGGTCAGGCTCAGGCCGAGTAGCGCCGGGATGGCTCCCAGCGCCCAAGACACGCGTCTGGGAGGCATAGTTGGATCTCCGCTCTGGAACGTCAACTGAGATATCGCAGGTTGATTTGATCTTCGCCGGGATTTCCCACCAGGGCACCGACCGTTTCAACGGACAGTAACACGTGTTAGTAAACCGTGTCAACGAGTAGCTCACATGGTGTCGCGTCCACAAGAGGTTCGATGAAGAGGCAGCGAGGTCATCGGGTCCACCGCACTGTTGACGGCACCGCAGTTAACCGGCACCCTCGGCAACACCGCCACCGGCACGCTCCGATGACCTTCGCCGGCCGGTGGGTCCGTGCAATCAACCTCCACGTCCAATAAGCACTGGCTGGGCCGGTGTCGGGGATCAAGTCGCGGGGCGGCATCTCGGGTGGGGTTGTCGTTCCCTCCAACGCCTGGCGTTCCCGATGATTCGGCGGGTGAGCTCAGGCCAGAGTTCCCGGGGAAGGTCGTGTCCCAAGCCTTCGACCAGCCACAGCTCGCTGCCGGCGATGGTGGCATGCAGTTCGCGTGCCGCTTCGTGGGAGATTAGGTTGTCGCTCGTCCCCATGGATAATCAGCGTCGGGATGGTGATGGCGGCGAGGTCAGCCAGATCGATCGCGTGTCCTGAAACCGCTTCGCGCTGGCGGACCACGCCATCTGGGTCGTAGCACCGATCCCACATGAGGCCGCCAAGCTCGCGCTTCCATGCCTCATCGAAGGAATAGTCTCGGGAGGCGCACACCCGCTCCGGCCGGATGTGGTACTCGATGGCCTCCTCCCTGCTCGTCGCGCGAGGAGCCAGCCGAAGTGAATCGATCGAGCGGCTTGCTCCAGCCACATGCCTGCCTGAGGCTGCGGTGTAGAGCAGCGTCAGGCTGGCCACGTCCCCGGGGTGCCGCAGCACCAAGTGCTGAGCGACCATTCCACCCATGGACTGACCGACGATGTGAGCCGGCGCCAGGTCCAGTACTTTGAGGAGATAGTGCGCATCATCGGCCATCTCCGCCAATGCGTAGGACTGGCTGGGGTACTTCTGCGAAAGCCCGACATCTCGATTATCGAAGCGGAGCACCCGGTATCCCGCTTCAACAAAGAAGTCGCAGAATCCTGCACGCCAGCCAAGCATGTGCGCGCCCAGCCCTTCGATCAGCAGCACGGCCGGCCCGTCGGCTGGACCCCGCTCGTCGTAGTGGATGACGGCCCCGTCCGGAGTCTTCACATCAGGCACGCGATCCTCTCTCTTAGTAACACGAGTTAGTAACTCGTGTCAGGTACGGTACGCTGGGACTGACGGAGTCCACAAGAAGTGTCTCGAGGAGTCAGGTGCGTGGTGAGCCCCGCTAGCGGTAAGAAGCCCGGCAGCAAGGACGTCGCGGAGGCCGCTGGCGTCTCCAGGACCACCGTGAGCTTCGTGCTCAACGACACCCCCAACATCTCGATCCCCGAGTCAACGCGGAGGCGCGTCTGGGCGGCCGCACACGCACTCGGTTACCAGCCCTTCCCCGAGGCGAGGGCACTCCGAGCGGGACGCAGTGACATCGTCTTGTGCCTGCTACCGGACTGGCCGATCACGGGCCCCGTCGGGGAGGTGCTCAAGCAGGTGAGCGCCCTGCTCTCCACCCACGGACTCACGATGCTGACTCACCAGAAGCGTCCAGGTGAGGAGGTAGCACGGGTGCTGGGAGCACTCACCCCTGCCGCGATCGTCGCGATGTGCGATCTGGACGAGTCGGAGGTCGAGTTCATCGAACGCCGCGGCCTGGAGTTGAGGGCCTGGATGGGACACGTGCCGGGCCATCCGGACATAGCGAGCCTGAGGCAACTAGATATTGGCCGCCTCCAAGCGCGCACACTGAGCCAGCTGGGGCATAAGCGCCTGGCCTACGTGGCCCCATCCGATCTCCGGCTGGATTGGTTCAGCCGGCCGCGTCTCGAGGGCGCGCGCCAGGAGGCTGATGCGCTCGGGCTGACCGTTACGGACTTCCGCATCCCGGGGGAGGATACCGATGCACTAAGCAGATGGCTGCGCGCAGCCGTTGCGAGCGGTATGTCGGGGATATGCGCCTATAACGACGAGGTGGCCTTCTCTGTCCTCATGGCCGCCCTCGACGCAGGCATCGCAGTCCCCGACCAGCTATCGGTGCTCGGCGTGGATGACTCGTTCATCAGCCGGTCGAGCCGCCCCAGCATCAGCACGATCGCGTTCGACCTGGCCCGTGGGGCCGAGCGCCTGGCGACTCTGCTCACCGACCTCGCCGTACCAGAGACCGCAGCATCGGCCGACCGCAATCCCGTCATGGGCGTCATCTTGCGCGACTCGACGGCCCCCCGGGGCGCGGAGGTGTGAGCTCGGTTCGTATTCGTCGGCTCGCCAGGTGGGCGCGATGCCGACATAACGGCCCTTGACGGCACGAGGGCTCAGCCGGGCAGGTTTCCACGTCAAATCACCAATCCCATGGCGAGATCGCAGTGAACTGGGTGTCAGCCTGTTCTGCCAGGTTGGCATCGCCCGGCTCTGTCCCTTGACAGTCAACTGCCAACTGGCGGACAAGGAGTACTCGGCACGGGAATGCGGCGTCAGCACGCAGACCCTGATCGGAGCCGGCAAGGTCAGGCACTTCGGCATGTCCGAAGCTGCCGCCGCAACCATCCGCCGCGCCCACGCCGTCCAGCCCGTCACCGCCGTGCAGAGCGAGTACTCGCTGTGGTGGCGACGGCCCGAGGCCGAGGTCCTGCCCGCCCTGGAGGATCTGGGCGACCCCGGGACCAGCTCTGCGGGCTCCTGCCAGTCATGTTCGTACCTTCGTCATATCGGCGTCGGCGGGCGGTGGCTCAGGGGCGGAGCAGGCTCTTGATGGCGCGGCGCTCGTCCATGGCCCTGTAGCCCTCGGCGGCCTGATCGAGGGGCAGCTCAAGGTCGAAGACCCGGCCGGGGTCGATCTCGCGGTTCCAGATCAGGCCGAGCAG
>Ga0137378_10003466_pt1 | contig 13673 bp, 10 predicted proteins | sample SagtaG_21_FD_104813 | JGI IMG/M metagenome (GOLD analysis project Ga0137378, IMG submission 104813) | Vadose zone soil microbial communities from Sagehorn Ranch, Mendocino, California, USA - Sage2_L_60_16 metaG | ecosystem: Environmental > Terrestrial > Soil > Vadose zone | place: USA... | reverse complement strand
GAGAAATCTCCGAGGCTGCGCGCAACCGGGTTGAATCGATGTTCAGCATGGAACGCATGATGGCTACCGTCGAAGGAATCTATGAATCATCTCTCGCAATACAATGAAAATCCACTCATCATGATTGGAGCCGCTTTGGTGAGCATCGCAGTGGCCGGCATCGCCTACGCTTACATCGGCTATCCGGTTTTGCTGTGGCTGGCGTCGAAGCTCGTGCCTCGCCGCCAATCGGTGCCTGCCACCGATCTTGGATTGACGCTCATCATCGCAGCTCACAACGAGGAGGCGGGGATCCGGGAACAACTGGAGGCGATCCTCCGTCTGGAGTATCCGCATGACAGGCTCCAAATCCTGGTAGCATCCGATGGATCGACAGACAGGACTAATGAGATCGTGCGCGAATTCCACGAACACGGCGTCGAACTCCTCGAGGTCCACAATCGCATGGGAAAGACAAACGTGCAGAATCAAGCCGTTTTACATGCGCGTCATCCAATTCTCGTATTTTCTGACGCCACCACCCGATATGACGCCGATGCTCTGCAATACCTGGCCGGAGCTTACCTCGATCCAACCGTTGGAGCCGTGAGCGGCAGATACGACTATTTCGATCCCACGGCAGGATCACCGTCAGGCACTGGTTCTGCCAAATTCTGGAACCTCGAGAACTGGATCAAACGGTCGCAGTCGCGTATCCACTCCCTTTCGGGATGTTGCGGATGTATCTACTCTGTGCGGCGGGATCTCTATACCGCGTTGTCGCCGGAAACCATTAGCGACCTGGTGCAGCCCCTTCATATCATTCTTCAAGGTTATCGAGTGGCATTTGAGGAACGCGCACACGCCTGGGAAGAAGCAACGAGGACAGCGGGAGATGAGTTCCGAATGCGGGTGCGCGTCGCGACTCGCGGAATGATAGGTCTGTTGTCTGTTCCTGAACTACTACTTCCGTGGAAATACCCGTGGATCGCGTTTCAACTCTGGTCACACAAAGTGTCTCGATGGAGCATTCCACTGTTTCTTGCATGTCTTCTTTTCGGCAGCGCCTTTTTGGCTTCGAAACCCGAGTTTCTCATGGTGCTGTGTATCCAGGTTCTCTTTTATGGTTGGGCCCTGGCCTCTCTTGTGGTTCCGGTTCTGCGGCACTCACGGCTGCTTAGCCTCCCACTTTACTTCTGTACCATCAACGCCGCCTTCTTGCTTGGAATGTTCAATGCGGTTCGCGGGCGCCACTTCAGCGTATGGCAACCTGTTCGGGGTTAATCGATGCGTATCACGTTTCTTACCCAGGATGACCCGCTGTACATCCTTCCATTCTTTCAAAGCTTCTTCGCGCAGGATCTCAGGGATCTCGAGATCACCGGCATCTTCGCCTGCAGATCAATGGGGAACCGAAAGCGATCGACTCTCGTTCGTGAACTTCTGTGTCTCTACGGCTATTTCGGTTTGATCAAATTGGTGGGAATGCAAGGCTGGCAGCGCGCCGCAGCGGCATTCCGGCTCGGTTCGCTGTGGGGCGAGTCGCATTCGCTTCAGGAACTCGCAAGCAGCCATCAGGTGCCTTATCGCAGGATAGGGAATCCAAATGCGCGGTCGCACTTCGAGGAGATTGCCTCCCACAAACCTGACATATTAATTTCAGTTGCCTGCCCTTTCATACTGAAACGCCCAATACTGGAACTCCCCTCACTGTCCAGCCTTAATATTCACCATGCACCCCTGCCAAAATACAAGGGAATGATGCCCACATTTTGGCAGATGTACCACGGCGAGCGGTCGGTCGGAATAACAGTTCACACCATGGCAGACAAGCTCGATGAGGGATCGATTCTGCACCAGCAGTCTGTGGCGGTGATCGAGGGGGAAAGCATGCACGACTTAATCCGCCGATCAAAACGCGTTGGCGGCAAGGCCATGTTGACGGTCCTGCGTCAGTTCGAGGGCGGAAACAAGCCGATTGCGATTGGGCCATGCGGAGAGACCAGTTATTTCACTTTCCCCAGTGCAGCCGAGATACGGACATTTCGACGGCGCGGACTGAAAGCCATTTGATTTCTCGCCCAGAATGAGATCGAGTCGAATCCAATGAGAGCATTGTTGCGGTGCAGCCTGGCGTTCGTTTTCATTCTCTTCCACTCGTTCGCCGAAAATGGTGCCACAACTCCATACCTGGAGTATTCCGACTTGGTCAGCGGCCCGGCCGCCGGAGGCCGGGATAATCTGGGAGCGATCATTACCGTTTTCGGTGCCGGCTTTGGAGGTACCCAGGAACAGTCTTCCATCTCCCTTGCGGGCGTGCAGCTTGACCGCATCCTGCAATGGACAGATCACAAGATCATTTTTCAGATCGACTCAACAGCAAAATCCGGCGAAGTGCGGGTGCGAGTAAACGGCAGGATGTCCAATTCACTTTCCTTCGACGTCAATCATGGTGACATTCACTTTGTTTCTGCAAAGGGAAACGACAACAACAGCGGCTCCTTCACCGCTCCTTGGAGAACCATAAGCAAAGCGGCGTATTTCAGCAAACCTGGGGACATTACGTACGTCCTGGATGGTGCGCAACAAACGACTCTCGACAACTATCACGCCGCGCTTTCGATCCAGATCAGTGGTCAGCCGCGGGCGTCCATTGCGCTGGTGGCCTATCCTGGCGCTCATGTGGTGATTGGCGATGTTTCCGGCCCCGAATTCGGAATCCGAACTCCGGCCATTCACAATGGTCCATTCAGCCATTGGGTTATCGCGGGTTTCACCATTCGGGGCGGCAACACCGCTATGAAACTTGATCGGGTGGACGGCTGGAGGATCGTGAATAACGATTTCTCGTGTCCATCAGGTGACGGATCGGCAGCATGCGTGGAGATCGCTGGGAGCTCCGGGATCGCATTTCTTGGCAATGTTGTCCATGACGCCGGCAGGCCCGGAAGCAGCAAGCGATACCAATCCGTCTACTTCACGACCGATACAAACCACGTTGAGGTCGCGTGGAATACGATCACGCATAGCGCGTCGTGCCGGGGGATTCAGTTTCATTCTTCTCCTGTATCCTCAGATTCGGGCTTCAATCAGTTCGACCTGTCGATCCATGACAACAAGATCTCCGGACAAACCTGCGATGGACTAAACCTTGCCACGATCGATCCGTCCAAAGGCCATATCGCCGTTTTCAACAATCTGATTTATCACGTCGGCACAGGGCCCAATCCGCCAGACGGTGAATCGAGCTATGCCTGCATTAATTCGCCTGGAATCGTAAACCGGGGATTACCGGGATCTGGATCGGTGGAGATTTTCAACAACACACTGGCCGATTGTGGTTCACAACGGGGGCCGTCAGCGGGAGCGCTGAACGTGGGTAAGAACTCCCCCGTATTGGAATTTAAGCACAACAGTGTTTATCAATGCGCTGGCCAGCCCTACCTCACTCCCGGGTCTGAGGCGGGGCGGATCTCGGAAGAGGGAAATGTCTGGCAGGGCAGTGGACAGGGGCCGCAACAAACCAGTGTGGCGCTTTCACAAGCTTCGGGCATCACTGTCGGCCCGTATAGTGGCTGCGCTTTGCCTCAGGGCGCGGCGAGCTTATCGACAGTAGATTGTCGCGTCGATCACGACATTAACGGGACCCCGAGGGACCTGGGCGGCAAGTGCGCAGTGGGAGCATACGAATAGTTCAGGCGGGCTTATTTTGCCCCCTGGCCAACCAATACAACCTTGAAGGTCTCCAGCGCGATGGCCAAATCCAGCCAGATCGACAGGTTCTTGACGTAAAAGAGATCAAATTCGAGTTTGCGCTTTGACTGTTCTATGGATGCACCATACATGTAGCGAACCTGGGCCCAGCCAGTGAGACCTGGGGGAATGCAGTGTCTCTGGTGGTAGAAAGGGATTTCTTTTGCAAGCAAATCACAAAAGTATGGCTGCTCGGGTCTTGGACCCACTAAGCTCATTTCCCCTTTCAGGATATTGATCAACTGCGGCAATTCATCGAACCGGAACTTGCGCATGATCTGGCCGAGGCGAGTAATCCTCTTATCCTGGTTGGCTGTCCACTGTGGACTGGCATTCGCAGGCGCAGGAACCATGGTGCGAAATTTGAGGATTCGAAAAACGCGCCCGTGCAGCCCGACTCGATCCTGCAGGTAAAACAATGGACCTTTGTTTTCGATTGCGATGGCCAGGGCCAGTAGCACCATTACAGGAAGCGCGGCAACCAGCAACATGTTTGCCACCGCAAGGTCGAAGCAACGCTTGATGATCAGCTTGCGGCGGCTGTTGTCGAATCCTTTGGAAAAGACGAACCACTGGGGATCGACTTCGTCCAACTGAACGCGACCGGTCGCCTGCTCAAGAAATTGAGCTGCGCTCTCCACCCGAATGCCAAGCATTTTCAAGTGGATCAGATGGTGCAGCTCGTTCTCCGCCATGTGGGCATCCGCACAAACAATGATCCGATCCAGTTGATCGGTTGACGAGAGTCGCGAGACATTCTCCGAGCGATAACTCCCGACAACTTGCAGGTTCCACTCCGGATATTGCGCGAGACCGGCGCGGAGCGAAGTGCAACTGAATTCCGGTCCGATCAGCGCGATCCTGACCGGGCGTGCAGGCACCGCAATGCCGCGCGTGAGGACAAGTACCGCCCCGGATGCGAGTGGTAGTCCGAGAAGAGCGTCGCGTCCCGGGCTTAAGCTGGGAATCGCCCAGAAGACGATGGCAAGGACAAGCATGACAACCCCAACTGCTCCCAGCATCCTCCACAGCTGCTCATGAATATTTCTTGCGATCTGAAGGTTGTAGAGCTCCGCATAATAAAACACAATCTGGCAGAACAAGCCGATTGCGACTAGTCGGATTAGGGTTTCGGCAAACTGGGTGGCCGGGGCTTCGCTGGCCGCGAAAGAAGAGGAGTGGAAACTTAAAAGCAACGGCACGCCAATCGTGAGGAGGACGATATTTGTTCCCAACAGGGACGCAGCTTTAGGTGGGAGTGCCTTTCCGCAGACGTTCATCTTGTTGTCCTTTTCCCCTCAGGATGGCTACTTCCAGTTAGCGAATAGCGCCTTCTCAATGCATTCTGCAACATGGGCCACATCGGCTTCGGTCATCTCCGGAAAGATGGGGAGAGAAAGAACCTCGCCCGCAGCGCGTTCTGCTACCGGCAGATCGCCTTCCCGATAGCCCAACTGCGCATACATGGGCTGAAGATGGAGCGGAACTGGATAATAGACTACGCTTTCAATGTTCGACTCGCGCAAAGCTGCCTGAACCGTATCTCGCTCTGGGTGCCGAATTGTGAATTGGTGATAAACGTGGAATGCATCAGGCGACTCGCAAGGCAACAGAATGTCTTCGAGATGAGCAAGGGCCTGGCGATATAGCGCCGCGATACGGCGGCGTTCAAAGTTCCATCGCGTCAAGTAAGGAAGTTTGACCCGCAGTATTGCGGCGTGCAGTTCATCGAGCCGGCTGTTCATGCCCTGCTCGTCATGCAGGTATTTCTTCTTGCTGCCGTGGACGCGCAGTGTCCTGAGGTGGGCAGCCGAGCGTTGGCAACGCGCGGTAATCATGCCACCATCACCATAGGCGCCAAGATTCTTTGTAGGGAAGAAGCTGATGCATCCATAATCTCCCATGCTGCCCACCGGCTTTCCCGCCCAGTTTGCACCAAGAGCCTGCGCGCAATCCTCGATTACAACCAGGTTGTGCCGTTCCGCCAAGTCGGCGACCGCGTCCATATCGGCAGGCTGGCCATAAAGATGAACCGGAATGATGGCTCTGGTCCGAGCAGTAACCAGGCTGGCGGCATATCCCATATCGATATTGAGCGTGGCCGGATCCACATCTGCGAAGACGGGAGTCGCCCCCAGGATGCTTACTGCGTCTGCCGTGGCAACAAAGCTGAATGCCGGGACGATCACTTCATCGCCTGCTTGAATACCGGCTGCGCGCAGCGCCAGGATCAGAGCGTCCGTCCCCGACGCTACCCCAACCGCATAAGGAGAATGACAGAATTCCGCGATTTCACGTTCGAGCGCGGCGACATTTGGCCCCAGGATGAAAAGGGCATTCTCAAGCACATCGGATACTGCCGTCAGGATCTCCTCCCGCAGGCATTTGTATTGTGCCTTCAAATCGACAACCGGCAGTTTACGGCTGATCTCAGCGATGGTCATCCTCATTTGAATCCTCTCGCGGTGGTCTTCTGCATTTGTGTGCGCGTCCCCTTGGTTCGTCTCAAGCTCGGCACACCAACCTGCTGCAGCTTGTAAAGGAGCGAGCGATAGCAGATATTCAGCTCTCTCGCTGTTTTGCGGCGATTCCATTGATTTGCCTCCAGATGCTTGAGAATGAAAGCGCGCTCGACTGCCCATGCCGATTCCTTGGAAGCTTCCTTGAGACGAATCACGCGAGACTCGGCGTCGTCTCGCTTTCTACCCAGCAGTAACTGCCGATTCAACTCTGACCCTAGGGCGTCGTGCACGCCAAGGACCATCGCTCGCATGACCCAGCTTTCCAGTTCCCGTATGTTTCCGGGCCATTGCCATTGCGAGATCAAATGAACCGTTACCTCGCTCAAAGGCGGTGTATGCATGGAGTACTTCTTGTTCAATTTGTCGAGAAAATGCTGAGAAAGTGAAGCGAAATCTCGCTGGCGCTCTCGCAACGGTGACAGACGCAGGCAGATCACGTCTATGCGATAGAAAAGGTCGGATCGAAACTTGCCATCCGTGACGGCCTGCTCGAGATCGCAATTGGTGGCGCAAATGATGCGAACCTTTGCGTGCCGGTCTTCTTCTGCTCCAATACGTGAATAACGACCGTCCTGCAAGAGGTGCAGGAGTTTGGTTTGCAGGGAGGCATCCATGTCCCCGATCTCATCGAGGAACAGCGTTCCACCGTTTGCCAATTCAACCAATCCTGGCTTACTGTCATTTGCCCCTGTGAACGCCCCTTTTTCATAACCGAGCAATTCGCTCTCGAGCAGGTGAACAGGAATCGCAGCGCAGTTGACCTTAACGAAAGGAGCTTCTCGCAAACGGGAACGGCAATGCACGTAGCGCGCGATGAGTTCCTTTCCAGTTCCTGTTTCTCCACGGATGAGCACCGGGAGCTCGGTGTCGCATGTACGGTTAATGGTATTCAATACCTCTCGCATGGCTTGCGTTTCGCCGAAAAGAACATCTTCGGCGGGAAGGCTGGAGGGGTCGATCTGAAAATTCCGCGGTGAATCAAAGGAGTCTTTCACTGTTTCCGTGCCCTTCAGCATCACCATTTGCAAGAACAGGACCAAACCGTTCAGGGCGGGATTCTGTAGATTTCGCGGAAAAACTTCGAAATGGGGCTCCTCCTTCTTTTTTTGGAAGCAGGCGACTATGCATAACATTGCAATCACGTTGTCAACTGGTGCACACTTGCTGCCGCGAAGGGCTCCAAAGAAAACGGGCGGAGTTCGAAGTGGCTCCGCCCGCGAAAGAAACAGAACGATATTTAGTTTGTAATGTGCTGGCGGTAGGGGCTCAGCTGATACTGCTGAATCTTGTAGAGCAGCGATCGATAGCTGATGTTCAGTGTGCGCGCGGCATCTCGCCGATTCCAGCCGCATGCAAGGAGAGCCTCTTCGATGATTCGCGTTTCCGTCCGGTGCTTTACGTCTTGAACCAACGAGCGCATCGCATTTGTCGGTATGGTATGCATATTTGTCGGCTGGTTCTTTACGCAAATCCGCTTTTCGATTTTGACTTCCAGTTCGCGTATGGCCGCGCTCTCATCCTGCATGATCATCGTCCGCGTTATGAAGTTACGGAGCTCGCGCAGGTTGCCGGGCCAGTCATACAGCGGCAGAAGGTTCAGAAGCGCGGTCGAGAATCGCTCGAAGCCCGCCGGCTTCATCGATGGCGGAGTTCGCCAGATCATTTCGCTCACCAGGAACGGGATTTCCTCCGTTCGCTCCCGCAGCGGCGGAACATTGATGGTGAAGGTATTCAACCGGTAATAGAGATCCTCCCGAAAAGTCTTGTTTGCCAATGCCCGCTCCATTGAGATGTTGGTGGCCGCGAGCACATGAACGTCCACCTTGGTAGGCTGGCGACCTCCCAGCCGCGTGAATTGGCCATCTTGGAGAACATGGAGAAGTTTTGCCTGCATGGATGCGCTGATCTCCCCGATTTCATCCAGAAGGATGGTGCCGCCGCTCGATTGCTCAAACCGTCCAGGCTTATCGCTGATAGCGCCGGTAAACGCGCCCTTCACGTGGCCGAAGAGCTCACTTTCCAACAGATCCATCGGCAGAGCCGCGCAGTTCACGTTGACAAACTTTTCGTGTGCGCGAGGGGAATGCTTGTGCAGAAGGTGCGCAATGATTTCTTTGCCTGTTCCGCTCTCACCGAGGATGAGCACGGAGACGTCAATGCCTTCCAGCAGCTTTACCTGTCGATAGATCTCGAGCATTGCCGGAGACAGCGCAAGAAAATACCGGTTGTCTCCCAAATCGTCAATCACCATTTCGGGCGGCCGCTGGCCATCGCGTCCTTTAATTGTCGGTTCGATTTCCTGTTTGGAAATAGGCTCGATCCCAAACACTTGGTCGGCGCGCATCGACTGAGCCACCTGTTCGAGGACCTGTTCGATATCTCGCCGCAGAATCGGCTTCGTCAGAAATCTCGCTTTGGAAAATCTTTGGCCGATTGAACTGGGATCTCGTTCCCCCAGCTTCACCATGAAACACAGGTTTAACTCCGGCACGTGCTGACGTAATTTGTTGTAAAGTTCTTCGCTGTTTGCTTCCGGTTCAAGAAGAACCAGGTGTGGTGTGGTATTCTTTTCGAGAGCAGCCAGCAGCTCTACGCTGGTGTGGAACGTTTGCAAATGATGACCCTCCTCGGTCACCGCGACTTGCACCGTTTTTCGGACCACTTGATCTGGAGTGACAGCAAATACAAGTAAATCAGTCATTTGTGTTGCGCCTTTGTTGCACGGTTGGGCATCGGGCTCAATGCACGCACCAAACCCGCTGCGTGGTGGAGGTCATCCGCATGCGTGTTTCAATTGGAACTGAAAGTGAATCCGCCCCAAGCTGTTGAAGCTAATGCCGGCGGAGATCACTTTTAGGAGACTAGAATGCGCTTCCGGGACCTCAGGGCCCTCCGAAACACAGATTTCAATGGAAAAGTGGGAAATAAACAAGGCGGAAAGCCTGGAATACCCCGATCCAACACCGCCTGTTTTTGAATTGTGCGTGTCTTGGAATTGCCTTGCATGGAAAATATTGCCCGGGGACCGGAACCATGTCAAGAAATTCCGGGTAAATGAACCGTAAATAATTGTATACATGAAGCATGACATCGGTAATGGGATACATGCCCGTGGTAATTGATTTTCGTGCCACTTTCTGTTACTCGTAGCGCAGAGACTCTTCACATCAACTGCGTGGTTTTTCTCATAACCGAACTTAGATTCGGTATTATGCGTGCTTATGCATTTAGATTTCTGATGGACACCGCACGCTCTAAAAAGTAAACGTTTTGCATTTTGAACTTCTACTTAACTATTTTTTAGGACAACCCTCCCACCGTCTTGGTTCCCCCCTCGTTGCGAAGAGATGCCGCGGCCTAGCTGTCTACGCGGTTTGGCTTGGCAATCGACAGCCATCTTCTGTTCGAGGTAATTCGAAATGAGTCGTTTTCTTTTCCTTTTGTGCATCCTTAGTTGCACAACGCTCTTTGCCGCACCAGCACCCACGCTGTACTTCACCGATTTGACATCCGGGCCGGTTGGCACGATTGTCACCGTCTATGGAGGGAATCTGCAGTCCTCTGTGACGGTCAACGGCACGTCCGCTGCTATTGTAGCGGCGTCAGCTAACAAGGTCAGTTTTGTCGTTCCCTCAACAACCAGTGGATCCATCCTGATGCCCGGATCCAATGCTCTTCCCTTCACGATTCGCGGTGGCCACATCTACTACGTCGCTACGAATGGTTCCGATTCAAACGCGGGAACGCAAAGCGCGCCCTGGGCAACGATTCCGCATGCCTTCAACACTGCAGCTTGCGGAGATGTCATTTACGCAATGAACGGGGTGAGCCAGACCGGTCTCGATAACTACGGTGCGTCACTCTCGGTTCAGCGGATCTGCAGCGAACCTCAACCACTCAGTCTCGTGGGCTACCCGGGTGCCACTGTCACGATCGGAAGCACGAATGGCCAGGAGTACGGGATCCGTAATCCGGATATTAACGGCGATGGTTTCAACGGCATGGTGTTCGCCAATCTGACGGTTCGCGGAGCCAACACGGCGTTGAAGGACGTCAACAACCAATACTGGCGAATCGTCGGGAGCGATTTCAGTTGCCCGAATGGTGGAGGACTGGCGGCATGCGTGCATCTCGACGTAGCAAGTTATGTGCAGTTTCTCGGTAACTCCATTCACGATACCGGAGCCGGTGGAACAAAGTATTACCACTCGTTCTATGGTACGACTAACTCCAATCATATCGAGGTAGGTTGGAATCATATCTTTAATAATCAGAGCTGCCGTGGAGTCCAGTTTTATTCGACAAGTGGCAGCCCTCAATATGATCTGATTGTCCATGACAATGTAATTACCGGTCAGTTATGTGATGGAATTAACTTCTCCACCATTGATGCCACCAAAGGACCCATCGAGGCGTTTAACAACCTGGTCTATCACGTGGGTTTGGGAGGTGCGAACCTGGGTACTCCCAACGAGGCTTGCATTGCAAGTCTGGGATACGGAGCCCCGGGCGGGCAGGCTCTCTTTTACGGGAACACGCTTGCGGATTGCGGCTCGGCCGGAGGATCCACGGCCGGCGCGATCACGGTTTTGACGGGCTCACCCACGGTTGTTTCCACCAGCAACCTGGTTGTGCAAAATCCCGGCGAAGTGGTCTATTCGCCAAACACTAACTTGTCCCTTGTCGCGACCAGCCACGATGTACTGTTGACTAATGGAACCGCCGGAGTGCTCGACGCGTCGTATCGGCTGGTTTCGGGAAGTCCCGCGGTCGGCGCCGGTACGGCTTATACCGGCATGCTTCGCGATTTGGCGGGAAATCTTCGCCCGCAAACCGGATCTGAGGATGCTGGAGCATATCTATACTCCACAACGAGCCCCTCGTCCGGGCCCACCGCAACTCTATCGGCGACGAGTCTGAATTTTGGAAATCAGACAGTGAAAACAACATCGGCTGCCAAAACAGTCACGTTGTCAAACTCTGGTAGCTCATCCCTTTCGATTTCCAAGATTGCCGTATCTGGCACGAACGCGACTTCGTTTATCTCTTCTAATAACTGCGGCACGAGCCTTGCTGCTGGGCAAAGCTGCGCAATTCAGGTCCAGTTTGCGCCTACGGCAACGGGAACTTTAAGCGCGACTATAACCATCACCGACAATGCGTCCAATCCATCGCAGAGCGTGACCTTGAGCGGCACTGGAGTCAGCACCTCCGCTCCGGCAGTCTCCCTGAGTGCGACCAGTCTGTCATTTGGAAGTGTGGTCGTGAACACGCTTTCGGCCTCCAAGTCCGTAACCGTGAACAACACCGGAACTGCGAACCTCAACATCAGCAGTGTGGCGCTGTCTGGCACAGGCAGCTCTCAGTTCAAGATTTCCAATGGCTGTGGAGCCACACTCGCCGCCGGTGCTTCTTGCGTGATTCAGGTTCAATTTGCTCCAGTCACGATCGGGTCGATGACTGCCGCTGTGATCTTGAGCGACAATGCGTCCAATTCTTCGCAGGTGATTTCGCTTTCCGGCTCGTCGGTGTCGAGCACAACCACGTCCGGAACCACGACCATTCACCTGTCTCTGAACAATCTTTACTTCTATAACCGGGCCGTCGGATCTACGTCGGCGCCAGCGTCGATTGTGTTGACTAACACCGGAAAGGCAGTCTTCGCTCTCAAAAGCATCGCGGTTACCGGAGCGCAGCCAGCCGCATTCCTGGTCTCCACGACCTGTGGTGCACAACTGGCCGTGGGAGCATCGTGCGCAATCAATGTGAGCTTCCGTCCCGTGATTGTCGGAACCAATAGTGCGTCCATCGTTCTGATTGACAATGCGGGAACGGGCACGCAAACCCTTCCACTTGTAGGAAACGGGTTCTAGCAGTCGGGAGGTAAACCAACTTTCAAATCAATACGCGTCGAGATCCGGCACACGCGTGAAAGAATCATTCATCTCACGCCTGTCCGTCGGTTCCCGATACCTTGAAGAGGGGCGCCAGCATTGGCGCCCCTCTTCTTTGCGCTACATCAATCGGTCCCATTTTTGGCTTGAATTCCGACCTTAACAGTCCTATATTAAATGACGGAATTGTCACGACGAACCCGTGGAATCAGCCAAGTTTATATGCGAAATCTGCCAAATCGAGTGCGTGAATGTAACGATTGCGAGTTTTATCAGCAGGTGCCTCGGCCGGTCGGGATAATGGCGAAATCGTATCCGGCCAGGTACGAAGGAGCCCTCCAGAATCATCCGCGAGCGGTCTGTCTCTTCGCGCAGACAGGGGCGTTGAAGGTCACCACGGATCGAAGAGTATGGATCGTCCATCCCCACCGCGCGGTTTGGTTACCTCCCAATTACCCGCACAAAATGAGCACACTCGATCCAGTCGAAATGCACGCCGTGTACATCCGTCAGGATGCCTGCCCAAAGCATGCCCCCAGGGAACCTTGCGTAATTCAGGTGTCCTCGCTCTTGCGGGAATTGGTTCTGCGCGCGACCTCTATCCCCGCGGAATATGACGAGGCGGGGCATGAGGGCAAGATCATTGCTCTTTTGCTCGGGGAGATTGATTGGTCGCGGGCACATGTCCACGTCATGGCAAGGCTGCAGGATTCGCGTCTTCTCGCAATTGAACGAGCGTTGGCTTCCAACCCTGGGGATTCAAGAACATTGGAGCAGTGGGCCGATTTGGCAGGAGCATCTCCCCGCACGCTGGCGCGGCAGTTTCTTCGTGAAACCGGAATCTCGTTTCGCGCCTGGCGGGAACAGTTCCGGGCGATGAATGCGATACCGGCGCTCATGACCGGGCGTCCGATTACATTGCTTGCAAACGAGCTCGGATACGAGAGTGCCGGTGCATTTACCGCAATGTTCCGACGGGTAATGGGCATGACCCCGAGTCGGTTTCTTTCTCAGGCTTTCAACAACATTACTGCTTCGTCACCTCTCTTTGGTACCCGACTTTGATCTTGATAGGAAACGTTTACGCACGCAGCCGGTACTTTCGGGTAAAGCCCTTCGCGAAGACACGTAGAGTGGAGGTCGTAATACCAAAACTGTGTTGACAACTTTGTCTCGTTCAAAGTAAAAGATGGCAGGCTCGGCGGAGTCAATCTGAATGGGTTGTCATATTCTAGAAACCACCTGATTGGCCGCTCATTCGATTCGACGATTGATCCGCGATCAAGAGAGGGCCTCGGCAGTTTCCAATTCCGGTTCGCCCATCGCCCGCATCTGGGCAACTCCGGCAAGAAGGCGGAGAGTTTACAAACCGGGATCGGCTGCAAAGGGCAGGCGTAAGTAACCGTTAAGATAAATGGCGCATCGGAGGGGTTGATAGCGCCTTACAAGAATTGCCAGGGCTTCGAAGTAACTGCTCGACCGGAGCCCATGGGGGTCCATAAGCACAATCGACCGACCGGGGACT